>Ga0213881_10001403_pt1 | contig 11555 bp, 10 predicted proteins | sample BarmaccoBMER_R08_FD_160104 | JGI IMG/M metagenome (GOLD analysis project Ga0213881, IMG submission 160104) | Barbacenia macrantha exposed rock microbial communities from rupestrian grasslands, the National Park of Serra do Cipo, Brazil - ER_R08 ... | reverse complement strand
ATCGCGCTCCCACCACTTGGAGAGCAACAGCGCATCGTTGCCGAGGTGGAGCGTCGTCTTTCCGTGATTAATGAACTGCAAGACCTGAGCGCTGTCGAGTTGCAGCGCGCCGCCGGATTACGGCAATCGCTGCTGGGGCGCGCATTCTCTGGCGACCTTGACGCCGACGCGGCAACATGTTCAACTGAACATCTGATGTCTACCGGCCTCTGACATGGCCGAGATCCGCTTCCGCGATCCGGTTCATAATTTCATCCGCTTCGGACTCGAAGAGGTTCGCCTGATCAATCTGGACGTCCTGCAGCGGCTTCGTGGGATTCGTCAGCTCGCTATGGCGTCGCTCGTATATCCGGGCGCGCTTCATACGCGTTTCGATCACACGCTCGGCGTAGCGCACGTAGCGGGCGAAATGGCCGACGCCCTTGGTCTTGATCCCGAAGAGCGCACGTTTGTCCGGCAAGCAGCGCTCCTTCACGACATCGGACACGGTCCATTCAGTCACGTGTCCGAATACGCGCTCGATCGCTTCGCCGATCGGTCTGCTCTCGCTCCCGATCAGAAGAAGGAAAAAATCCACGAAGTCATCACTGGCTACCTCATCCGGAACCACGAGACAATCGTCCAGCGGCTGGGGAAGGAGACATGTGATCGCGTCGCTCAGCTGCTCGCGGAAGGCGTAGGTGATCCGGTGCTTCGCACCATTGTGTCCGGGCCGCTCGATTCTGACAAACAGGACTACCTTTTACGTGACAGCCTGTATGCAGGAGTCAATTACGGTGTCTACGACATCCATCAGCTTCAACGATCGCTGGTCTGCGAAAAGCTAGCTGATGTTAAGGAATTGATGATCCGCGCAGACGGTGTTCACGCCGTCGAGCAGTTCGTAATGGCGAAGTATTACCTCACGACGATGCTGTACCGCCATAAGATTCGTCAGGTCACAGACCAAATGATTATCCGCGCCATCGTGCTTGGAATTGAGTCGGATAACAACAAAGAACTTACGAAGCTATATCGCTTCGAACCAAAACCGAAGTTCTACGAAAACTACCTAAAGTGGAATGATGCGAAGTTCCTCGACCGCTTTGGTGAAAGCGGCAAACAGGGAGCGAAATGCACGACATTAATTCAGCGTCTGATCAAACGCGCGCTCCTGAAACGCGTCTTTTACGCGCCGGTCAAAGAGTTCGAAGCGGACGCCAAAGAGCGCCTGATGTCCATCGAACACCCGGACAACCAATCCACGCGCAATGAAATCGAATCCGAGATTGCCAAAGCTCTTTCGAAACAGTTCAACGCGACCGTCGAACCAGAGTTCACAATTCTTCACACTTATCAAATCAAGTCTGTTCGCGAATCCTCCCGGAACGATGAAGCGAGCATTCTTGTCGCAAAGCCGGGAAGAATGCCGGGGAAGTTCGATGACGAATCAGTCCTCTTCTCGTCGATAAACGAGCGCCTTTCGGACGAATACGTCGAAGTCTACGCCCCCGTGGCGTGGTCTGACCCCGCCGAGAGAGCGCGACATCTCAACGCGATCACGCCAGTCTTGAAAGAAATAATAACAACGCACGCCCGCTCCATCCACCTAACGATGAAACTATGAACCCCTACGACATTGTTCACCTGACACTCCATGCCTTTGGAGGCCACATTGAAGGCCGAACAAAGCTTCAAAAGACGCTTTACTTTGTAGGAGTCTTTACCGACTCAGTTCGTGATCTCGGATACCGCCCTCACTTCTATGGACCGTATTCCGACTTAGTTACCGCGGCCGTTGCGCGGCTCAAATCACTCGGATTCGTAACAGAAACGACTCTCGGTAGCGGCGCGATAGGCGAAGGCGGTTTTGAGATCGCACGTCACGACTTCCATCTCACCGACGAAGGGAAGCGGATTGCGCAGGAGAAAGCAACTCGCAATCCCGAAGCGTGGTCCAAACTAAAAGATGCTGTCGATCGTGTGAAGGAGGCCGGCCAGATAGACTATATGCGTATGTCGGTAGCCGCTAAGACTTATCACATGTTGAGCCTGAAGGGCAAAGAAGCTACTCCGCAAGAGCTTAGTGAGTCGGCTCGATCGTTAGGATGGGAAGCGAAGCCTCACGACATCGAGCAATCTGTCTCTTACCTTCAGAAGCTAGGACTCGTAACGGTAACAGCGTAGCGTGAATCACTCGACTGGCGTTGTCCAGAAACTCTGGAACTACTGCCACATCCTTCGCGATGATGGTCTCTCCTACGGTGATTACGTCGAGCAGCTAACGTTTTTGCTCTTTCTGAAAATGGCGGACGAGCAGAGTCGGCCGCCGTTCAACAAGAAATCGCCGATTCCGGAGAAGTATTCGTGGCCTGAGCTATTGAAGCGCGACGGCGATGAACTGGAGATCCATTATCGCCACACGCTCGAAGAACTCGGCAAAGAACCGGGACTGATCGGCGTCATCTTTCGCAAGGCGCAAAACAAAATCCAGGACCCGGCGAAGCTGCGCCGGTTGATCGCTGACCTGATCGACAAGGAAGAATGGTCGTCGCTCGATACCGACGTGAAAGGCGACGCTTACGAAGGGCTCCTGCAAAAGAACGCTGAGGACGTGAAAGGCGGCGCGGGCCAATACTTCACTCCGCGTCCGCTCATCCGCGCGATCGTAGATGTGATGCAGCCGCAGCCGTCCGAAGGTGCGAGCCGCACCGGCGCTTCATTTACGATCTGCGATCCTGCGTGCGGCACCGGGGGTTTCCTTCTCGCGGCGCACGATTTCATCCGCAGCAATAACAAGCTCGATAAGAAGCAGCTCACATTTCTGAACACGGAACAACTACGGGGAGTCGAGCTGGTCGACAGCGTCGCGCGGCTCTGTTGCATGAACCTCGTCCTTCACGGCATCGGGGCCCAAGCTGGGCAGGCACCTGACGCGACGCACGTGCCGGTGATGGTGAAGGACGCGCTCGCCGGCAAACACGGCGAATACGAGATGGTGCTAACCAATCCGCCATTCGGAAAGAAGAGCAGCGTCACGATCGTCAACGAAGCCGGCGACGAAGAGAAACAATCGCTCGTCGTGCATCGCGACGACTTCTGGGCCAGCACCAGCAACAAACAGCTCAACTTCCTCCAGCACGTCTTCACCATCCTTAAGCAGCACGGCCGCGCCGCGATCGTGGTCCCCGACAACGTCCTCTTCGAAGGCGGCGCGGGTGAGACCGTCCGCCGTGAACTACTCAAGCAAGCCGACGTTCACACCTTGCTTCGCCTGCCCACCGGCATCTTCTACGCCCAAGGCGTCAAGGCCAACGTCCTTTTCTTCGATCGCAAACCCGCAGCCGAAAAGCCATGGACTGACAAGCTCTGGATTTACGATCTCCGCACCAACAAACACTTCACGCTCAAAGAAAACCCGCTCAAGCGCAGTGACCTTGATGATTTCGTGAATTGCTGGTTCGGTGTAGAGGCGGGTGTCTCACCCGCAGGAGGGAAGGCTCCGACCGGCGGCTCTGCGGGTGGGGACACTCGCCTCTACAATGGAAACCGACACCACCGAAAGCAATCCGAGCGCTTCAAGAGCTTCACCTACGAAGAGTTAACCAAGCGCGACAAGCTCAACCTGGACATATTCTGGCTTAAAGACGAAAGCCTCGAGGATAGCGCCAATCTCCCGCCGCCCGACGTCATCGCGCAGGAGATCGTTGAAGATTTGCAGGCTGCACTTGCGCAGTTTGCAGAGATTGCCACTGATTTGAAAAAGCCATCGCGCCTCAATTGATTCGCTTCTTCCCAGTCGCTCACCCTCTGGGCTTCCCGTCCATGTCGCCCGTTCCCACGAACTCCATTGTCGAAGACCTGCAAGCGGCTCTGGCGCAATTTGCGGAGATCGCGAACGATCTCACAAGGTGAGTCTTGCGTGGCTCGAACGAATGCTCGCAACGATCTCAAGAACGGCGGTGCTTAACATTAGAGTCTCGCTTTCGGGGCAATTCGCACGTTGCAATGACCGCGAAATCGAGTCTGCGAGAAACAATGCGAGATGGGACAGTGCGCCGTCACTGAGTGACCCGGACCAGAAATGAAACATCTACGGTGATTTGATGTTCGCGCACGTTACGGTCCTTTTTTCCATGATCTTCGCGCTCGCGTTGACGCACGTCTTCGCGACGGCGTCCACGCTGATTCTCGAGCGGAAGCGGGTGCGCTATTCCGGCCTGCTTACAGCGACAATGATTAACTCGTCGCTCGGCGTCATCGTTAACTGGCTTTTCCTTTGGCAGCTGGAAGACATCAAGCATTGGTCGGTAGGGGAGGTGCTGCTTCAGCTCAGCTGGGTCGTTCCGCAGTACTTTACCTGTTCTCTGCTCGCGATGCCCTGCGGCGACGGCGAGCTGCTTCACATGCCCGAGTTCTATGAGCGACAGCGCCCGGTGATTTACTCGGCTTACCTGATCCTCTTCGTAATGGCGATGACGGAGAACTACGCCGACCGGCACAATCTTGAGGGTTGGAAACCTAACGAGTGGATCGGGGCCGATCTTCTCGTTCTCGTCATGTTCATCTGTTCCGTCGTAGCTGGTTGGGCAAAACCGCGCTGGCTTCAATGGCTCGCCATTGCCGCCATGATACTCGAGAACGCCTGGTTCCTCGTTTCCTACACAATCACCTGAGGCAAACACCCCGCCGAATCGCAGCCGGGCTGGGGCGGTGGAATGCGGAACGCGAAGTTCGAATCGCGGAATTAGGGGTGTTTTTGAACGCGGACCGCGGAATTCGGAACGCGAAGTGTGGGTGTTTTGAACGCGAAACGCGAAATTCGAAACGCGAAGTGTCGGATTGATCAGCCGGCCGGTGAAAACCGCGCACCGGGCGAGCGATATAGGCGCATCGTCGGCATACTACCAAAGTAGTAGGCGCTGTAGCACTGCTGCTGCTCCTTTACGCGCCGTTGCGCCGGAATGAGCCGGGTGGTTCGCACACCGGCGCGACGTTAACCAAACCTAACAAACAACAAACAGATGAGAACGAACAAAACGTATGGCAGCTAACCCCATCCCCACCAACGCGGCCCAGGTAATCGGGCTGGCTAACAAAATGCATGCTGGACTACTCCAGTATGCCACACCGCTGAACATTAAGCAGATTACCGCTGCTGAGCTTCAGGCGGAGATTGACGCGTTTGTCGCCGCTGACGGCGAGTTCAACGCGGCGCGCAGCAACACGCTGGCGGCTTCGCAATCCTTCCGGGGCGCGATGCGCGACCTCGGAAGCTGGTTGCAGGAGACGCGCAATGTGCTGGCTGCGCGCTTCGGCAGCCGCTGGTCCACCATGTGGGCGCAGGCGGGCTTCATTGATAGCAGCACGCAAGTGCCTGCGCGCACGCAGGAGCAGCTCGGTCTGGCCTTGAGCCTGGTCGGGTTCTTCACCGCTAACCCGGGATTCGAAGTGGAGTCCATGGGAGTGACGGCGGCCCAAGCGACCGCTTTGCGTGACAGCGCGATGAACGCGCAGCAAGCGCTAGCGACAGCGGCTGTGACGCAGAAGCAGAAAGGCGACGCGGATACCGCAGCGTCTGATGCACTCATCTCAGGGATGCGCACGGTGATCAAGGTTGTGGGCGAACTGCTGGGAGCGGATGATCCGCGCTGGCTCGCCTTCGGCCTCAACATGCCGGCGGCGGACACGACGCCGAGCCAAGCGGTGAACGTGAGCGCTTCGCTCGATCCGAGCGGCGCGATCGTGGTGCAGTGCGATGCCGTGGCGCTGGCGACGCGTTATCGCTGGCGGATGCAGCGAGTGGGAATCGATGTCGATTACATGCTGGCCGCGAGATCTCTCGAGCCCCTGGCGTTCATCAAGGGCGTTTTGCCGGGACAAACGGCGAACATCATCGTGCAGGCGGTGAACGGCCAGGCGCAAGGCGTGGCCAGTGATCCGATCCAGTTCACGATGCTGTTGCCGGTGAAGGCGGAGCTTGCGGCCGTGAAGACAGCGGAAGCTCCGGTGCCGCAAGTAACGGGTGCGTTTGAGACAAACGGCTCGAACGGCAACCGTAACGGGCACGCCGATCTCGTTCCGTCACGACCCTGAGTTGAACGAACTGTAGCCGGCGGTCATGAACGCCGGTTGCAGATTCGGCAGAGGGGCAGGGACCTCCTTTTATGGCGAAGACTTAACGCCGCGGACTGCGGCGCTAGAACTCGCGATCGAGAAGAAAGTTTGCCAGCCCGCGCAAAGCTTCGGCGCGATGATCGAAGTCTGCGATGGCTTTGCGCGCGCTTGATGTGAGCCGGCGAGCTTCGGCGCGGGAAGCCTCCAGCCCGATCACCGCCGGATAAGTAGCCTTGTGCGCGACCAGGTCCTTGCCCGCGCTTTTCCCGAGCTTCTCGGTCGTCTGTGTCACATCGAGAATGTCGTCGATCACCTGAAACGCGAGGCCGAGCGCGCGGCCAAAGCTGGTGATGGCGCGGAGCTGTTTCTCGTTAGCATTCGCGCTCATTGCGCCGAGGCGCAGCGACGTCGTGATCATAGCGGCCGTTTTGTTTTCGTGAATGTATCGAAGCTCTTCGCGCGATACCTTTTTCCCTTCTGCTTCAAGATCGGCCACCTGGCCGGCGATGAGCTTGCGGCTGCCGGCAGCGACGGCGATCTCGCGCAGGATGTCATTCATCGAGTACCGCCGCGTGGGCTTGGCGCGCGCGGCGATCTCGAAGGCGACGGTGAGCAATGCGTCACCGGCCAAAATAGCGATGCCGTTGCCAAAGACCTTGTGGCAGGTAGGACGGCCGCGCCGAAAATCGTCGTTGTCCATGCTCGGCAGATCGTCGTGCACGAGTGAGTAGGTGTGGATGCATTCCATGGCGCAGGCGAGGGGAAGCGCATGGGCGAATTTCCCGCCGCAAGCTTCCGCGGCAGCGAGCGTGAGGATTGGCCGCAGCCGTTTGCCTCCTGCGAAAAGCGAGTACCGCATCGCCTTATGAATAGTCGCCGGCGCGACATTCTCCTTCGGCAAATACCGATTGAGCGCGCAATCAACAGCACGCCGCCGTACAGCTAGATAGGCATCAAGATTCATTTTCGCTCGGTCGAGAATACTTGTGGAAGCAACAGGAGCGCAGGGAAAAGTACGTGCGTCGGCGCGCCACGTTTATTTTGGCCGGTGTTGATGGCGAATATTCGCGAATCATTGCCGCGTTCATCCGATGTTCTCGGCCGTTTCGGTGAACTCGGCTGGTCTTACGCGCATGGCGAAAAAGGCGCCGCTGAGGAGGACGGCGGCGCTGAGGAGTTGCGCGAAAGAAAGGCGCTCGTGAAAAAGGAAAGATGAAAGGAGCAGCGCACCGAGCGGGGAGAGGAGCTGGAGGGTTTGTGAAAGCGCGACGCCGAGCTCCTGGATGGCTACGTAGTAGAGTACGTGCGCCATGGTGATGCAGGTAACGGCCGAGATGACCAGGATCAGGTTAACCAGCCAGCTCACGTGCACCGGAGTAGCGATGTTTCCAAAGGCGCAGGTGAGGGGAAGTAGCAGCGTGGACGTGATGAAGCTCACCAGCCCAAAGCTGCGGATGGAGCCGAGGCGCGCTGCGGGGCGTTTCACCAAGGTACCGTAAAGCGCCCAGCAAAACGTGGAAGTGAAAGCGATGAGCATCCCGCGCAAGGCAAGGTGACCCACATTTGTGCCGGGCTGAAACCAGAAAACGCCGACCGCGCCGCACAACCCGAGTACGGTGCCGAGTTGAAATCGCCACTGGCGCACAATGTGTCGCTCCTCGGGGAAAAATACGAGCGCGAGCAGCGCGGTCACGATTACAGACGAGCGTGCGAATATCGCGTAAACCCCGGGCCCAATGTAGAAGAGAGCTACCGTCTGCGTGATTTGGTGGACGGTGTTCGGAATCGAGGGAATAAGACAGAAGCCGAACGCGCGCCAGTCCAGCCGGGGTCCGCCGCGTTTGATTCGCAGCGCCACGAGCGGGGCAATGCATAAGCAGGCGACGCTGTAGCGGTAGAAATTCTGCGCCCAGACATCGTAATAGCGCAGCAGGTAATATTGGAAAAGCGAAGGCAGCGACCAGATGATCACGGTGGAGAAGACGGCGACGTAGCCGCGCGAAAGTACGGAAGAACGTTGGTGAAGGCGCGCGGCGTTCATGATTTTGCTGGTCAATGCAACTCGGATTGCGCAGATAATTCGCGCGAGGAGAACACATGACCATTTTAAAACATCAAGCGAGAAGAGTGGCGGCGGTAATCGCGCTCATTTTGGCGGCGGCGACGGTGCAGGCCAAACCGACCGAATCGAACAGCCACGTGAACAAAGGGATTCAATTCGCCCAGCAGAAGCAATTCGACCAGGCGATCCAGGAATTTACCACAGCGATCGAGGCGAGTCCGAAGAACGCCACGGCTTACATTAATCGTGGCATGGCCTACCGCTCCGAGCAGAAATTTCCAGAGGCGATGGCTGATTTTAGCAAAGCAATCGAGATCGCGCCAAACGATGAAATGGCGTACTTCCAGCGAGGCGAAACGTATCACATACAGAAGCAATTCACGGAAGCGATCAACGACCTGAGCAAGGCGATTGAGCTTAAGCCGGACGATCCGCTGGCCTGGCGATTCCGCGGTTTCGTCAACCTCAGCCACGATATGTTCGACGCGGCAATAACTGATCTCAACAAGGCCCTCGAGTTGCAGCCGAACGATCCTGACGCCTACCGCTGGCGTGCCGCGGCTGATCGCGGGTTGAAAAAGTACAACGAGGCGATCGCCGATTACTCGAAGAGCCTCGAGATAAAGCCTGACCCGGACACTTTCGCGAAGCGCGGCTACACCTATGTGACGTATTTGCAGGAGTACGAAAAGGGAATCGCTGACTACGAGCAGGCGCTGAAGTTGAACCCGAACGACTATGACACGCAGCAGCGGCTGCAATATGCGCGCAGCGCGCTCGCGGCGAAAAATGCGCCGCCGCCCACGCCTACGCCGACCCCCACTCCGGCTCCGGGATTGATGACGCCGATGAACATCGGTATCGGGCTGGCCGCGTTGCTCGTACTCGTCGTGATCATCTTTGCGCTGACGCGGCGGCGTTCAGTCGATAGCCAAGGTGAGCCGCGAAGCGGGAGAATTCAATAGTACGGCGGTTTCGGCCGGCCACTTCATCGCTTAGATTCCCGAAAGGGGCCGTACTCGGGCTTGACGAATTTGCTTTGACAGCCCCGGGCTCGCTGTTAGCTTTCCGCTCGCTTTTTGCCGGAACGAAGCGGTCGTTCTCAGCTGGTGACTCTGGGGCTTTTGCTTCTCTGGCGGAAAAGCGTGACCGGTTTGCCCATGTAGCTCAGTTGGTAGAGCACGTCCTTGGTAAGGACGAGGTCACCGGTTCAATCCCGGTCATGGGCTCCAGCGAAGTGAGCCCGGCCACAAAATTAACGAGACGCAGTTTAGTTATAGAAGGACAACGACAATGGCCAAGGAAGCATTTAAACGCGACAAGCCGCACGTAAACGTCGGCACCATCGGACACGTAGATCACGGCAAGACAACTTTAACCGCGGCGATCACTAACGTGCTCTCAAAAAAGGGCATGGCTGAAGCGCGCGCCTACGATTCCATCGATAACGCGCCCGAGGAAAAGGAACGCGGCATTACCATTAATACCGCTCACGTTGAGTACCAGAGCGACAAGCGCCACTACGCCCACGTCGATTGCCCCGGGCATGCTGACTACGTCAAGAACATGATTACCGGCGCGGCGCAAATGGACGGCGCCATCCTGGTGGTGAGCGCGGCCGACGGTCCCATGCCGCAGACGCGCGAGCACATTCTGCTTGCCCGGCAGGTAGGTGTGCCGGCGATCGTCGTCTTTCTCAACAAGGTGGACATGGTCGATGATCCCGAGCTGCTGGATCTGGTGGAGATGGAAGTGCGCGATCTGCTCACGCAGTACGAATTTCCGGGCGACAAAATTCCGATCGTGAAAGGCAGCGCGTTAAAAGCGCTCGACGGCGATGCCGAGCAGGAGAAGAACATTCTCGCGCTCGTCTCGGCCATTGACGACTACATTCCCGTCCCCGATCGGCCCATCGATCAGCCGTTCCTGATGCCGGTGGAAGACGTGTTCAACATTGAAGGTCGCGGCACGGTTGCCACTGGTCGAGTCGAGCGCGGCATCCTCAAGAAAATGGAGGAAGTCGAGATCGTCGGGATCAAAAATACCGCCAAAACTGTGGCGACTGACATCGAGATGTTCCGCAAGCTGCTGGACGAAGCGCGTGCCGGCGACAACGTGGGCGTGCTGCTCCGTGGCACTAAGAAAGAAGACATCGAGCGGGGCCAGGTCATTGCCAAGCCGGGCACGATCAAGCCACACAAGAAATTCAAGGCGGAAGTGTACGTGCTGAGCAAGGAAGAAGGCGGCCGGCACACTCCGTTCTTCACGAACTATCGTCCGCAATTCTATTTCCGCACGACTGACGTGACTGGCACGGTCAAGTTACCCGATGGAGTAGAGATGGTCATGCCAGGTGACAACGTCGCCATCGACGTGGAATTAATTACGCCGATCGCGATGGAAAAGACGATCCGGTTCGCCATCCGCGAAGGTGGTAAGACGGTCGGCGCCGGTCGCGTGAGCGATATAATGGACTGAAGATTGCCGATTGCCGAGTGGCGATTGCCGGATGAGACTAACATTGCCGTTTTCATCAAATCGGAAATCGGCAATCGCAAATCGCAAATCCCATTACGCCAGTAGCTCAATTGGTAGAGTAGCGGTCTCCAAAACCGTCGGTTGGGGGTTCGAGTCCCTCCTGGCGTGCGGAGATGGCATCCATGAATAAACTCAAAAACTTCTTCGCCGAAGTACGAGTGGAGCTCCAGAAAGCTTCCTGGCCATGGGACCCAAAGGAGCACGGGTTCAAGAGATACAAGGAACTAAGTGATTCCACTGTCGTCGTTGTTGTTGCCATGCTGCTACTTGGTGGTTACGTCGCGTTGTTTGATTTTATTCTCCTTAACGTTGTTCACTTCTTTACCCGTGTTCACTGACCAGGATAGAGCAGCTTCTCGCCTCGCATTTATCGCAACCTGCAAGGTTGCGCCACGCTAAGGACTATGGCTCAGGCACTCGCAGGGAAAGATCAATGGTTTGTTGTCCATGTGCTCTCCGGCCAGGAAAACAAGGTAAAGGAGAACATCGATAAGCGCGTCAAAACCGAGGAAATGGGCGACGTCATCTACGAAGTACTCGTGCCGACGGAACGCGTCTCGGAAATCAAGAAGGGAAAAAAGAGCGAAAGTACACGGAAGTTCTTTCCCGGCTATCTAATCGCGAACATGCATCTGCTGGATGAAAACAACCAGCTCGTGGATCGCACCTGGTACTTCATCAAGGACACTCCCGGCGTGATCGGCTTCGCCGGGACAAAGGACAAGCCGATCCCGATGCGACCTAACGAAGTCGAATCGATGCTGGCGCAGATGAAAGAGCGCGAGGAAAAGGTGAAGCCAAAGGTGAGCTTCGAAGTAGGAGAGACAGTTAAAGTAGCCGATGGACCTTTCCAAAACCA
>Ga0213881_10001402_pt1 | contig 11556 bp, 10 predicted proteins | sample BarmaccoBMER_R08_FD_160104 | JGI IMG/M metagenome (GOLD analysis project Ga0213881, IMG submission 160104) | Barbacenia macrantha exposed rock microbial communities from rupestrian grasslands, the National Park of Serra do Cipo, Brazil - ER_R08 ... | reverse complement strand
CGTATTTTGTATCACCGACTGCCAGCGCCGTCAACCCCTACCCCGTTGCCCCTTTGCCCCGAGCACGCTACAACCGGCCCCGCTCAGGCCTCCGCAGGGCACCCACGGCTGTCTGTGTGGTTCAGCGGACCGGTCCGGCCAGGTCACACGAGCCGGCCCGACCTTGCCTTCACAACCAGGCAGGCTCACCAAGTTGACAGCGCCCCTGGCAAGCAACGCGAGAGCTGGCCGAGATCAACGCACCCCACGGGTTCATGCGCTACTACCGCAGCGAGCTCACCGCCGTCATGGCCGGATCGCCGTCGTTGTGGAAAGCAACGCAATATCTGATGGGCAACCACACCATCGCCGAACGCATGTTCCGCCACGACCCCGCGGTCATGCTGCACGCCCCCCTGCGGACGAGAGCGAGGCAAACCGTGGGAGGTGGGGCGGTGGGCGGTTCTTGATCAGTGCTGGTGGGCCAGATCGAGGCCGTGGTGGTTGTGGTCGGGCACGGCGCGAGGATGGGCGCCATGCCTGATGACACAGCCCTGGAGTCCGCGCCCCCGGCCGTTGCTCACCGAGGCGAGGAGGCCGTATGAAGCTTACTGTGCAAGTCGTCGTCCATCCTGAGGATGATGCTGAGAGCGCGACCGTGGTCCGGGAGGTGTTCGCCGTGGATCGGGACGTGCTGGCCACTGACACGCTCGGTTTGCACCTCTGTGAGGCCCGGGACCTGTTGGCTGCGGTGCAGGACACGATGGTCACCCACCAGGTCAGCACCGCGTTGTCCGCCCAGGTCGCTTGCCCGCACTGCGGGGCAGCGCGCCGTCATAAGGACAGCCGGCCCATCGTGATGAGGACGCTGTTCGGCACGCTGCGGGTGGAGAGTCCCCGCTGGTGGCACTGCGGCTGCGTGCCGCGGGTGGCCCGGACGTTCAGTCCGCTGGCCGTGATACTCCCGCAGCGGATAACCCCGGAGTTGTCCTACCTGCAGGCCCGCTTCGCCGCTCTGGTCTCCTACGGCCTGTCCGCTGATCTGCTGGGTGAGATCCTCCCGCTGGGCCGGGCGCTGCACGCCAGCAGGCCTGTGACGAGGATCGGAACACGATCCTGAGTCGCGACTGGAAATCCGTGACGACCAGTGGCCTATGCTGTGCGACAGCACGGCACCTGAACTGGGCAAATGCCATCTACAGCGGACATGGTAATGACACGTCTGTCCGCTGCCCTCCCTGGCTCTTCCCAGCACCCGAGGAGCCTGAGCATCAACGCCCAAGACCGCTTGACCAGGAGTGCTCAGGATCCTGTACACATCCTCGTCACGGGCCAAGGTAGGTGTCACCAAGTGCCATCGGCAGCATCTGCGCAGCTCACCGCAGTAGCCGCTAACTGTTGCGACGCGTCCCGAAGATTCCACGAAGATCGATATTTAGGTCGTTGACCAGCAAAAATATCATGGTTGGCACTTGGTGACAGCTACCTTCACGACACCCCTGTTCACGGTAACGGGTCAGCGTGTCTGCAGGAACTCGTAGGATTTCTGGATGTCGGTGCTCAGAATGCGGTCTTTGTCCAAGAAGGGAACTCGCTTTCGGTAGGCGTCTAGCAGGGCCCGCGTCCCCCGGCCCAGGGCGAGGCTGGAATTGGCACGTTGTCGCAGGTTCACCGCCTCAGCGGCGTGCATCAGTTCGACCGCGAGGATTTGGAAGGTGTTGTCCACGATCGTGCTTACGTGCGTGGCGGCCTCTGCGGCGTTGGTGGCGGTGTCCTCGATGTCGCCGGCCACGGGGATCGAAGAGGTCGAGACGGGGTTAGCAAGATCACGGTTCTCGGCATCCAGGTCAGCAGGGATCTTCTGGATGGCGGCGAAGGCGATCGAGACATTGTCGGGGGAGAGGAACCGACTCAGGCCGGTGAACTCGGGCGTCCCTAGACGGAAGGTCCGCTCCACCGACGTGGAGGAGACGTGCGCGAGCGCAACCCCCAAGGATTCGAGCCGCAACACCCAGGCGAGGGGCTCGAAATTGGCGGTCGGGATCACCGCACCGACCCAGCCGTTGCCGTTCACATAATAGGCACGCTCCTGGGCCGTCGCGTTCGGCGGAGGACCAGCGTCGAGCACGACCGTCGGGTTGTCGTCGGCGCTGTTGATCTGCACAGCAAGGTCGCTCTCCACAGCATTCAAGGCGTCCTCAGCGCTACCGAACACCTGGCTCGCCGTGCGGTAACTCAGGGGGTCCTGCAATTTCCGGGTAGGCGACGTCGACCACAGGTAGCTCCCCTGCAGGTCGCTCACGATCTGGTCAGCGGCGCTGCGCTGGCCCGGAAAGGCGCGGACCTTCTGGACCGCCGGCAGAAACGGCGCCACGTTGCCATCGAGCCCCTCCAGGCTCAGGGCGAACACCTGACGTGCCGCCTCGAGCATCCGGCGGGCGTCGTCAGCTGCGAAGACAGCGATAGCCGCCGAATAGGCGTTCGAGCTGAAGATCGACAGCGCGTCCTTGCCGAAGGGCACGATCGGTGCCAGCTGGGCAGAGCGCAGTGCTTGGGCCGCAGTCATCAAACGGCCCGCATACAGCACGTTCCCCTCCCCCATCAAGGCCAGCCCGACGTGGGAGAGGATGTCGATGTCAGCCTCTCCCACGGTTCCCTTGCTGGGCACCAACGGTGTGATGCCCTGGTTGAGAAACGCCTCCAGGGCCTCCACCACCTGTTTCTCAACACCGGTGTGACCGATCAACATCGTGTTGAGGCGGATCACCATGGCGGCCCGGACGATCTCGCGCGACACCGGAGGCCCCACGGCGGCGCTCTGCACACGCAGCAGGTTGGCATTGAAGTCTTCAGAAAGGCGGCGAGCGCGCTCGTCAACCTTGCCACCCTGAAAGATGGTCTTGTCCTTGTTCTCTCCCACACCCCGGGTGAGCCCGTAGATCGGCTTGTCCTCCTTGGCCGCCTCCAGCAGCAACTGAAACGAGCGATCCACCCGGTCCATGACAGCAGCGGGGATGCTGATGGGCGCGCCGCGTGCCACCGAGATCACCTGAGCAATGCTCAGGCTGTGCCCGTCGAGGACAGGATCGGCCTGCCCGCTCGTCGGGGTATAGCCGACCCGGGCAGCCAGCGGCCCTCCCCCACTGGCGCCCAAGGACACGCCACACCCCGATGCGATCCCGACGAAGAACAACGACGCCAGCACCAGCGCGACCCACGAACGCTTCCCCTCACGCATTTGTCACCCTCCCTCTCGTTGACCTCCCCAGCCGAGCAGGCCAGCTCCCTCCTAGCTTCCGGGCAATGATCACAACCCGTGGATGTGCTCCGGGAGAGCGAACCTTCCCGGAGGATGATCTGAGGGTCCGGAGAAATTCTGATCAAAGGTCAAGTTTGGCGCCCGACCACCAGCCTCACGACCAGGGGTGTCGTGGAGGTTGCTGTCACCAGGTGCCATCTGGCTCAGAGTGTGTGAGTGACCTGCCCTGCTGATTGGTGTGGGGGTAGTTCTCTATCCGAGGAAGGGTGGCCTGCCGGGGTCGTCGATGATCTCCAGCAGCGTTGTGACGTCCTTCGCGGTGGGCACGTCGTGGGTCAGGTGCCAGCGGCTGTTGCTGTCGGCCCAGTACAGTCGCCATCCGTGGGCGCTGTGGCGTAGTTGGGCGACGGGTCGCGAGGTCCACTCCGAGTCGTAGTCCGGGTCCCACGGTGCCCGGCGTTCCACGATGGTCACGGTGTGGCCGTGGACCTGGTGTTCCAGGCGGACCTGATGCCGGGCGTGTTCGGGGATCCGCTGTCGGCACCAGCGCCCGACGCGGGCGAGGTCGGTGTCCGGGAGACCTGCGGTCATGGCGAGCAGGCTATCTCGCCGACCACGCCCGGAGGATCCCTGAGACCGCCAGGGGCGGGCCGGGCGCCCCGTTCGCCGGCTCGCCGCATGAAGTGCCGTTTACGAGCGGTGGCGGCACACCGGGCGCCCGCGCCCACGCCACGTCCAGCGCCAACGCCCGAACCCGGCGCGGGAAAACCTACCAAGTGCCGACACCAAAAACCAACTCGGCACTTCTCACCAGATCCGCTCCACGACCAGCTCCCCCTGTGCAGCCCCCACCACTCCACAACGATCCGGGACAACCCCGACCAGCGGGAACTCCGGCGGTTTGTACTTCCTGGTAGCAGCCTTACCGACAGGCCTACCCGTGCTACCGCCAGAGCCACCCTCGCCGCCATGCTCACACGGCGCACTAACCAGTCAAATTGATACGATATATATGTTACGATTCGATACGTTTCAATTTGATTGGTACGCCCGAACGAGAGGACACGGTGATGACTGTCGCTTCTCAGCTGACCTGGCGAGTTCTCACGTGACCTGTCGGCGTGGGTGGCGAGTTCTCATTTGATCTGGCGAGATGATCGCCGGGTGGTGCTAGAGGGACAGGTGGGTCTGCCGGGGTTGGCTGAGGGATTCGAGGCGGTGTACGTGGGGGATGACGGGGTCGAGCGGCGGGTGCCGTGGGCGTGGATGCCGGAAGCGCTGGGTGAACTGGGCCGTCCGGTGCGGTCGTTTCCGTCGTATCGGGGGCAGCGCAATTTTCCGGGTTGGTACTGGTCGGCAACGGAGGGCCGCCGGATCGGGTTCGAGTCGTGGGTGGAGCGTGATCACTTGGTCGCGCTGGATTTCGATCCGTCGGTGGTGGGGATCGTGTCGCAGCCGTTTTGGCTGGTGTGGCCGGGTGAGAAGGACAAGCCGCGCCGGCATGCGCCTGATTTCCTGGCCCGGGCGGCGGATGGGGGCGTGCTGGTGCTGGACTCGCGGCCGCTGGAGCTGATCGGGTCGGCGGATCGGGAGGCGTTCGCGGCGACCGGGCGGGCGTGTGGGCTGCTGGGGTGGCGGTATGCGGTGTGGGATCGGCTGGATGGGGTGGTGGTGGCCAACCAGAAGTGGCTGGCTGGCTACCGGCATCCTCGCTGTTTCGACGCGCGGGTGGCGGCGCAGCTGGCCGAGGTGTTCACGCGGCCGCGGCCGTTGATGGACGGCGCGGAGCTGGCCGGAGATCCGCTGGGCACGTTGCCGGTGCTGTATCACCTGCTGTGGAAGCGCCAGCTGGTGGCCGATCTGTCGGTGGTGCTGTCGCATCGGACGCTGGTGCGCGCCGCGTCGGCGCCGGGCGGCGTGGCGGATCTGGCGAAGGTGGCGGAGGCCCTGGTGCTGGCCGGTGAGTTCGGTGGCTGAGCGGCCGAGCGTGCTACGGGTGGGCGACCGGGTGGTGTTTGGCGGCGGCGCGCACACGGTGGTCGCGATCTCGGGCGCGACGATCCGGCTGCTGTCCTCGGCGGGAGCTACGACCGTGGTGGCGCTGCCGTATCTGCTCGCGGCAGAGGACTTTGAGCTGGTCGGCGCGGCGCCCGCGCCCAAGGTGGCTCCGCACAGCCTGCTGGAGGCGCTGCCGGAGCAGGTAGTGGCGGCCGCGCGGAGCTGGCAGCAGCATCTCGTCGAGATCGAGACCGGCCTGCCGCCGGGCTCGCCACCCGACGCTGTGCCCCGCCCGGAGTACGACCCGGCGTCTTGCTCTCTGGCGGCGCGGGAGCGGGCCAAGGCCGCCGAGCTGACCGCGGCCGGGGTGGCCACCAGCGCGCGGACGGTGCAGCGGATGCGCCGGCGCTACCACGAGCAGGGGCTGTGGGGGCTGGTTGATGCCCGCTATGCGCGCAAAGCCACGCCGATGGGCTATGTCGACACGCGGGTGGTCGCAGCCGCGACCGCGGTGATCGAGGCGCAGACCACCACGTCGACGGGCACGAAGTCCCGCGCGATCCGCCAACTCCGCCAGCGCCTGGACGACGAGCACGGGCCGGGTGTGGTGGCGATGCCCTCACGGGCGACGTGCTACCGGCTTCTGGAGGCGCTGTCGGCGGGCAAGTACACCTTCGCTTCGGCGGTCACCCGCCGGCAGACCGCGAACAAGCCACTGCACCCCTATACCGCGACGGCGGCGTCCCGGCCGGGTGAGCAGGTCCAGCTGGACGCGACACCGCTGGACGTGCTGGCGGTGATGGACGACGGGGTGATCGGCCGCGCCGAGCTGGTGGCCGCGATCGACATCGCCACCCGCACCCTGTGCGCCGGGGTGCTGCGCCCGGTCGGGGCCAAAGCGGTGGACGCGGCGTTGCTGCTGGCCCGGGTGATGGTCCCGGAGCCGATGCGCCCGGGCTGGGATGCGGCGTTGGCGATGTCGGCATCGCGGATCCACTACCAGCGGCTGGTCAGCCTGGACGCTCGACTGGCGCTGGCGGCGGCCAAGCCGGTCATCGTCCCGGACACCGTCGTGGTCGATCACGGCAAGGTGTTTTTGTCGGAGGTGTTTCTACGGGCGGCGGACACCCTGGGTATCTCGGTGCAGCCCGCGCACCAGCAGACCGCCACGGACAAACAGTTGACATCACACTGCGCTCCTTGTGGTTGATGCGGGCGGTTTTTCGTTGTGGGGACTGGTTTTTCGGGGTCGGCCGCGGCGTGGGCGGGTGAGGTCGGGGTCGGGGAGTTGGTAGAGGTACTCGCCTTTGTCGTTGGCTCGGCGGCCGGTGAGCAGCCCGTTGTTCCGCCAGTTCTTGACAGTGTGGGGGCTGACGCTGAGGTGGCGGGCGATCTCGTTGAGGGAGAGCAGTCCTTGCTCGCGCAGTCGCTGGGTGTGGCTGGGTAGCTGGTATGCCTCGCGGATCTGGCGGATTAGTCGGGCGTGTAGGGGTTGGCCGGTGCCGCTGGTCAGCCCTTGTCGGGTAAGGGCTGCGGCGATCTGGGCGTCGGTGTGCTCGTTCAGCAGCGTGTCGATGGCGGTGACCACTTCGGTGGGGGTTTGACGGATTTGCCAGGACGTCAAGGGAAGCGGCAGGGTCAGGGTGTGGTCCTGTCCTCCCTTGAGTCTGATGTGGACGGTGATCCCGGTGTCGGTTCGGGCTAGGGTGGTGTCGGCGACGAGCAGGCGGATGACGCGTTTGCGTTCCCGCATCGGGGTGGCCGGGTTGTTCCAGAGGGCGGGGAAGTCGGCGGCTAGCGCGGTGATGGCGTCGCGCTGGGTTTGGCTTAGCGGTCCGTGGGCGCTGCTGCGGGCCCGCTCGTAGGTGTCGGAGGCCTGCTGGAGGTCGCGCAGGGCGGTGTTCCAGGCGGCCTCGAGCTGGTCGGCGACCAGCCGGTTGGCGGGATCGACGGCCAGGTAGCGGCGGCGGGCGAGGTCGGCGTGATATTGGGCGCGTTGGACGGTGGCGGCGCGGATGCGGTCGGCTTCGTCGGCGCGGGCGGTGAGTTCGTCGGCGACGGTGAGCGCGGTTTCCAGGGCCAGTGGGGTGAGGCGGTCTAGCAGCAGCCCGGTGACGGCGGTGTCGATACCGGCTCCGGGGATGCGCTGGCAGATGCTGGTGCCGCACCGGATGCCCTCGGCCTGGCAGACGTACTCGGGTACCAGTTGGTCTTTGCGCTGGTGGTAGCGCACGGTCATCCGGCCGCCGCACTTGCCGCAGATCACCATGCCTTGCAGCAGGGCGGGCCCTTCGCGGGGCGGGCTGGCGCGTCGGTCGATGCCGTGGGCGGTGGCGTTGGCGGTCAGCCGGGCCTGGTTGGCCTCGAACTGCGCCCAACTGATGTATCCGGGGTGTGCGTCGGTGATCAGCACGGTCCACTCCTCGCGCGGCAGCACGCGGGTGGTGGTGCCGCCGGGGCGGTGGTGGTGGGCGTGCCGGCCGTAGAAGAACGCGCCGGCGTAGCGCGGGTTGTGCAGCACCTGCAGGACCCGCGAGTGCTCCAGCGTGCCCCAGGACAGCTCCCCCTTGTGTGGCCCGGACGCCAGCCGGCGGGGGAACAGCAGTCCGTCGGCGGTGAACGCCTTGACCACCGCGCAGGCCGAGCCGGTGGCGGTGAAGGTGTCGAACACCCGTCGCACCGCCTGCTGGACGCCGATGTCGGGGTTCAGCACGACGCAGCCGGCGCCGTCGCGGATTAGACCGACCGGCAGCGGCATGACCAGTTCGCCACGGCGGGCCTTGGACAGCTGCCCGCCCCGCAGCCGGGCCTTGAGGAAATGCAGCTCGGCCTCTTATGCCGACTTCGTCGTTATGCCGACCTTGTGGTCGGAGCTGGTGGTGGTGAGCGTTCCCGGATGCCGGTATTCGGCATAATCCTGGGCTCTGTCCGGCGTATTTTCTCCGATCCCGACAGGAGAGGAGAAGATGATGGCAGCGTTGACTAGCCCGTCGTGGGCTTGGGTCGACGGGCCGCTGGCACTGTATGCCGGTGGGTTCCGGGCCGAGCTGGAGCGACTGGGATACACGCCGCTGACGGCGGCGACGCATGTGCGGCTGATGGCGCATCTGAGCCGCTGGCTGACGCGGGAAGGCGTAGAGGCGACGGGGCTGACTCCGGCGGTGGCCGATGCGTACTTCGCCGAGCGCCGCGCGGCCGGGTATGCCGGGCACGTCACTGACCGGGCGTTGCGGCCACTGGCCGGCTATCTGCGGCGGCTGGGGGTGATTCCGTCGGCGGTGCCGGCAGCTGCGGTGAGTCCAGCGGAACGGCTGCTGGCCCAGTATCGGGACTACCTGCTCGTCGAGCGGGGGCTGTCCGGGACCACGGCTGATCTGAACGTCCGGATGGTGCGCCCGTTCCTGGCGGGCCGGGTGCACGGGGCGGACGCCGGCGTTGAGCTGGAGCAGCTGACCGCGGGCGAGGTGGCCGCGTTCGTGGTGACGCAGTTCCGGCAGCAGCCGAAGTCGGTCAAGCGGATGGTGACCGCGCTGCGGTCGCTGCTCGGCTTCTTGCACGCGGAGGGCCTCATCGGCCAGCCGCTGGCGGTGCCCTCGCCGACCGGGTGGACGCAGACCGGGCTGCCTAAGGCGCTGGAGGGTGATCAGGTCGCCGCGCTGCTGGCCTCCTGCGATCCGCTCACCCGGACGGGACGGCGGGACCTGGCCATCCTCACTTTGCTGGCCCGGCTGGGGCTGCGCGCCGGTGAGGTGGCCGCGCTGAGTCTGGATGACATCGACTGGCGGCGCGGTGAGATCACGGTGCGGGGAAAGGGGAACCGGCATGACCGGCTGCCGCTGCCAGCGGACGTCGGCCAGCGGATCGTGGCCTACCTGCACGATGGGCGCCCGCAGGCCGCCCAGGGCCGGGCGGTGTTCGTCCGCGCGCAGGCCCCGTACCGGTCGCTGACCTCTAACGCCGTCACCACGGTGGTGGCCTGCGCGGGACGGCGGGCCGGCCTGGGTCTGATCGGCGCGCACCAGCTACGGCACTCGGCGGCCACCGCCATGCTGCGCTCCGGCGGGTCGCTGACCGAGATCGGGCAGGCACTGCGCCACGCCCGTCCGCTGACCACTGCGATTTACGCGAAGGTCGACATTGAGGCGCTGCGCCAGCTGGCCCGGCCCTGGCCAGGTGAGCTGGCATGACCGGGCAACGGCCGCCGCTGCGCGGTGCGCTGGATGACTACCTGAGCCTGCGCCGGGCGCTGGGCTTCAGGCTCGCCAACGCCGGCCGGCTGCTCGGCCAGTTCGTCGGCTACCTCGAAGCCCACGGCGCGGACACCATCACCGCCGAGCACGCGCTGGCCTGGGCCACCCAGCCTGCCGGGGCGTCGGTCCACTGGCAGGCAATCCGCCTGTCCGTGGTGCGCGGCTTCGCCGCCTACCTGCACAGCCTCGATCCCGCAGCCGAGGTCATCCCGGCCGGCCAGTTCCGGCCCGGCGTGTGCCGGGCCACCCCCTACCTGTACTCCGATACCGAGATCGGCGCGGTCATCGAGGCGGCCGGCGCACTGCAGCCCAGGCTGCGGGCGGCCACCTACCAGACTCTGATCAGCCTGCTTGCGGCCAGCGGGATCCGCATCGGCGAGGCGATCGGCCTGGACGATGCGGGCTTCGACGCGGGGCGCGGGCTTCTCGTGATACGCAACGCCAAGTACGGCAAGCACCGCCTGGTGCCACTGCACCCCAGCTCCACGCGGGCCCTGGCACGCTATGCCGAGCTGCGGCGCCAAGCCCATCCACGGCCGACCAGCCCGGCCCTGTTCTTGTCCACCGCCGGGACCCGGCTGCTGCACAGCAACGTCGGCCTGACCTTCACAGGGCTGGCCGGGCAGGCCGGACTCACCCGGCGCTCGGCGTCCTGCCGGCCCAGGGTCCATGACCTCAGACATTCCTTTGCCGTAAATACGGTGCTGGGCTGGTACCGCGACGGCGCCGACATCGCAGCCCTGATGCCGCGGCTGTCCACCTACCTGGGCCACACCGACCCGCAGCACACCTTCTGGTACCTCTCCGCCGCGCCGGAGCTGATGGCGCTGGCCGGGCGACGGCTGGACGCGCACCTGGCAGGTGGCTCGTGAGCACCCTCGCGCCCACCCTGCAGGCGTTCTTCACCGACCGGCTGGCGCGGCAGCGCCAAGCCAGCCCTCATACGATTGCCGCCTACCGGGACGCGCTCAAGCTGCTGCTGGTCTTCGCGGCCGAGCAGACCGGCAAGCCTCCCTCCCGCCTGGAGATCACCGAGCTGGATGCGCCGCTGATCGGCGCGTTCCTCAACCAACTGGAAACCGGGCGCGGCAACAGCGTCCGGACCCGTAACGCCCGGCTGGCAGCAATCCACTCGCTGTTCCGTTACGCTGCGCTGCGCCACCCCGACGACGCCGCGGTCATCGCCCGGGTGCTGGCGATCCCGCCCAAGCGCTTCGATAAGGCCCTGATCACTTACCTCACCGAGGAGGAAATCACCGCACTGCTGGCCGCCCCCGATCCGGCCACCTGGACCGGGCGGCGCGACCACGCCCTGCTCATGCTGGCCTGCCAGACTGGGCTGCGCGCCACCGAGCTCACCGGCCTGACCATCGGCGACGTGCACCTGGGAACCGGAGCGCACGTCAGCTGCCTCGGGAAAGGCCGCAAGCAGCGGATCACCCCGCTCACTACCGCCACCACGGCCGTCCTGGCCGGCTGGCTCGCCGAACGCGGCGGCCTGCCCGCCGACCCGTTGTTCATCACCCGCCGCGGCACCCGGCTGAGCCGCGATGCCCTAGAACGGCGCATCGCCAGATACACCACTGTCGCCGCAAGATCCTGCCCGACCTTGCGCGAGAAGAAGGTTTCGCCCCACGTCCTGCGTCACTCAGCAGCGATGCGATTGCTCAACGCAGGGGTCGACACCACGGTTATCGCATTGTGGATGGGCCACGAGAACGTCGCGACCACGCAGGTCTACATCCACGCCGACCTGGCTCTCAAAGAAAGAGCCATAGCCCGGACCGCGCCGCAAGACACTCCGCCCGGCCGGTACCAGCCACCCGATGCGGTGCTGGCCTTCCTCGACGGGCTGTGATTATGCCGAATACCGGCATCCGGGAACGCTCACCACCACCAGCTCCGACCACAAGGTCGGCATAACGACGAAGTCGGCATAAGAAGCCGAGCTCCACGTGCTGCGGGCCCGGCTGGAAGGCGGCATCAAGAACAAGGCCGCTCGCGGCGAGCTGCGCCGCAGCCTGCCGGTCGGCCTGATCTGGGGCGAGACCGACGGGGAGATCCGCTTGC
>Ga0213881_10001401_pt1 | contig 11562 bp, 9 predicted proteins | sample BarmaccoBMER_R08_FD_160104 | JGI IMG/M metagenome (GOLD analysis project Ga0213881, IMG submission 160104) | Barbacenia macrantha exposed rock microbial communities from rupestrian grasslands, the National Park of Serra do Cipo, Brazil - ER_R08 ... | reverse complement strand
CGATTGGGTTCGCCAATGTACAACAGCATGTGGCAGCGACGCCGCGACACGTGGAGCAGCCTCGAGGAGGCCGCCAGGGCGCTCATGGAGTCTGGCGTCGGCAATGCTCGGGCTAGTGCACAATCGGACCGAGTGCGTCGGTTTCTGGCCATCCTGGAGCCAATGGAGCCCTACTGGGGTTTCCCGGGGCGTTGGCGCTTTGGCGAGCTGCAGCAGCTGATCGTGACCGGTGACCTCGGCCGGTTCGTGCGCGCGGTGACCAACATCAACCGATCGATGGTGCACGAGACGTTCCGGCACAGCGCCAGTCTGGTCGACTCCGACGTGGAAGGCACGGCCGCCAGCGCCGAGCCGGACAAAGGCAAGCACCGGCCGTACTTCGAGTTGCTTGTCGTCGACGATATGAATGCCGACCTGGAACAAAATCTGCGTGATCAGCTGCGCGACCTGCGTCGCCCGGACGATCCGTTCGTCTACCGGCTAGTGGTGGTGCCGAGCTTCGTCGACGCGGTGACGGCCGTACTGTTCAACTTCAACATCCAGGCGTGCGTCATTCGCCGGCGGTACGGCCACGGCTCGCAGTACGACCTGTCCGAGCTGGGTGTGGTTATCGACGAGCGGGTCGCCGAAGAGTTCATCGACCAGCCGGCGGATGCACGCGCCCAGGCATTGGGCCGGCGACTGCACGAGATCCGTCCCGAGATCGATCTGTACCTGATGGCCGAGGTCGGCGTCGAGGAGATCGCCGGCCGGCTCACTCACGATTTCCGTCGGGTCTTCCACGCCCGCGAGGGTTTGCTGGAGCTGCACCTGAGCGTGTTGCGTGGCGTCGCGCACCGTTATCAGGCGCCGTTCTTCACGGCTGTGAAGGAATACAGCACCAAGCCCACCGGGGTTTTCCACGCCCTGCCGGTGTCCCGGGGCAAATCGGTGGTCGACTCGCATTGGATCAAGGACATGGTCAACTTCTACGGTCTGGACATTTTCCTGGCCGAGACCTCGGCGACCTGCGGTGGGCTTGACTCGCTGCTGGAGCCGACCGGGCCGCTGCGGGATGCCCAGCGCCTCGCCGCGGAGACCTTCGGATCCCGCGAGACGTTCTGGTGCACCAACGGCACGTCCACCGCGAACAAGATCGTTGTCCAGGCGCTGGTGCGGCCGGATGACATCGTCCTGGTGGACCGCAACTGCCATCAGTCACACCACTACGGCCTGGTGCTGGCCGGGGCGCGGGTGAACTACCTCGACGCCTACCGACTCAACGAGTACTCGATGTACGGCGCGGTGCCGCTGCGAGAGATCAAGCGGACTCTGCTGGAGCTGCGGGCAGCCGGCAAGCTGGACCGGGTCCGGATCCTGCTGCTGACCAACTGCACATTCGACGGCGTGGTATACGACGTCGAACGGGTGATGGAAGAGTGTCTGGCGATCAAGCCAGATCTGATCTTCCTCTGGGACGAGGCGTGGTTTGCCTTCGCGCGGTTCCACCCCGTTTACCGTTCGCGCACCGCGATGGCCTCGGCGGCGGCCCTACTCGCCAAGCTGCGCGACCCAGCTTACCACAAGACCTACGCCGAATACGCCGCGCAACCCGCCGTCACCGACGACGACGCGCACATGCTCTCCACCCGGCTGCTGCCTGACCCAGCCCAGGCAAGGGTCCGGGTGTACGCCACCCAGTCCACACACAAGACGCTCACCTCGCTGCGCCAGGGTTCGATGATCCACGTCTTCGACCAGGACTATGAGCAGAAGGCCCAGGAGACCTTCCACGAGGCCTACATGGCGCACACCTCTACCTCGCCGAACTACCAGATCCTCGCCTCGCTGGACCTCGGTCGGCGGCAAGTCGCGCTGGAAGGCCTCGAGCTGGTGCAGAAGCAGGTCGAGTGCGCGATGAGCCTGCGGGACGCGATCGATAATCACGAGCTGCTCAGCAAGTACATCCGTTGCCTGACCACGGCCGACCTGATTCCGTCCGAATACCGGCCGGCCGGGATCGACCAGCCGCTGCGCTCCGGTCTGACGAACATGATGAAGGCCTGGCAACAGGACGAGTTCGTGCTCGACCCGTGCCGCATCACGCTGTCGATCGGCGAGCTGGGTGTCGATGGCGACACGTTCAAGCGCGGCTATCTCATGGACCGCTACGGCGTGCAGGTCAACAAGACCTCCCGCAACACGGTCCTGTTCATGACCCACATCGGTACCACCCGCAGCTCGGTGGCTTACCTCATCGAGGTGCTGGTGGAGATCGTGCGCGAGCTCGACGAGGAGATCATCGACTACAGCCCGCGCGAGCGGGCCGCGCATGACAAGGCTGTGCGTTCGCTAACCATCCCGAGCGCGCCGCTACCCAACTTCAGCAGGTTCCACGACAACTTCCGCTCCGTTTCCGAGCCGCAGACCCGTGAGGGCGACATACGGAAGGCGTTCTTCACCGCTTACACAGATGAGCTGTGTGAGTACCTCAAGCCGGACGAGGTGGCCGCCCGCATGGCCGACGGCAAAGACGTCGTGTCGGCGACGTTCGTGACCCCGTACCCGCCGGGCTTCCCGGTGCTGGTGCCAGGGCAGTGTTTCAGCGAGGAGATCCTCGAGTTCATGTCCAGCCTGGACACCCCGGAGGTACACGGCTACCGAGCGGATCTCGGATATCGGGTCTTCACCGAGGAGGCGTTGGCTTGGGATGCTCGCTCGGCCAGCGCGAACGGGCAGCAACCGGCGGCCCCCGGCTCGGTGTCGACTTCCGCGTCGACCTCGGCTGACGTCAGAGCGACTGACGCTGGAGCGACTGACGCTGGAGCGGCTGACGTCGGAGCGACTGACGTCGGAGCGACTGACGTCGGAGTGGCCGCACTCGACAGCGAGGCGGTTGCGGCGGCCGGCGAAGCCGACGAGGCCGGCGAGGCCGCCGAGCAGCACGCGGCGGCGACCCCGTAGCCGCGTCAGGCGTTAGTTGTGCCACCAGCCGGTGGAGCGCGAGTGTCAGCCTGGGAGCGGCGGTTGGACTGGCCGCTCACCGGGCTGGCGGTCGCTTTCCTGGTCATGTACGCGGTCGAGGTGTTAGACACGACGCTGAGTGGGTCACAACGCGACCTGCTAGACCTGATGCAGGCTGTGATCTGGGCAGTGTTCGTGGCCGACTACCTGGTTCGGCTGGTGTTGGCCTCCGACCGTCGACAGTTCCTGCGTACTCATCTGCTCGACCTCGCGGTCCTGGTGCTGCCCATGGCTCGGCCGCTGCGGGTGCTGCGGGTACTGACGTTGCTCGGCCCGCTGAACAAACGGCTGCGGGGTGGGCTGCGCGGCAAAACGGCGATCTACGTGGTCGTCACCACCGTGCTGGTCGGGCTGATCGCGGCGCTGGCCGAGCTGGACGCCGAGCGGGACGCGCCGCGTGCCACCATCAAAACGTTCGGCGACGCCGCATGGTGGGCGTTGAGCACCATCACCACGGTCGGGTACGGCGATCTGTACCCGACCACCGCCATCGGCCGGATCGTCGCGAGCACACTCATGATCGGCGGGATCGCGCTGCTCGGCATGATCACCGGGTCGTTCGCCACCTGGTTCGTCGCGGGTCTGCAAGATGTCGAACAGGAGTTTGAACACAGCGGTGACCAGCTCACCCAGCGGCTCGACGAGCTGCTCGCCGAGATTCGTGCGCTGTCCGCGCGGACATCCGCGCTGGAATCGCATATGATCGATCTGACTTTCCGGCACCGGAACGGTTCACCGGGCTGGCCACGATGCCTCTCGCTACCGCCGAACTCGCTACCGCCGAAGAAGGTGGGGAAGGACACCCCATCATCGACGAGCATCCCTACCCACCGACCACCGCCGTGCCTCTACCCGAGAGCGAACCACGGCCCTAGAGCCCAACCGCCCGGTTGCACCGGGAGTGTCGGGAGTGTCGGGACCGGGCCGAGGAAGGTCGATGCTGCGCTGACCTTTTTCCCACGCCGTACGGCTGCCGCGGGCCGTGATCAACACGGATCGAGATCGGCACCAGAGTGATTTGATCTTGATTGAGCCACTCTGGTGTCGATCTCGCCGGTCTTGGGCCTCGCCGGTCTTGGGCCTCGCCGGTCTTGGGCTTCGCCGACCCGCGGCTGGACACCATCCGCGTCATCCGCATCGTGGCCTGAACGTTCGCGATTGTCGCGGTCATGCCGGGGTAGTACTGCTCGGAAGCCGTTTCGGTATGGAGGTTCCGATGTTGCTACCGTTCGAGATGACCTCCTCGATGCCCAACCGTCGCTACGGCAACGGCCTGCGCCGGCTCGGTGGCGACGAGGCGGCCACCCGCTTCTACGACGTGCACGTCACGGCGGACGCGGTGCACGAGCGGATCGCGGCCCACGACCTGTGCGGCGGCTACGTCGCTGAGCACCCAAACGCGGCGGCGAACGTGCTGTTCGGCGCGGCGTGCGCGCTCGCGCTGGACCGGGAATTCGCCCGGCACGTCCTGTCACGGTGGCAGGACGGGACGACGTCGCTGGTCCGACCACTGCCGACGTCGCCTTCCCCGCGGTCGGCCACGCACCGGGCGGCGGAGTCCGCGTAGTGCGGCCGGGTTATGTGCTTCCGCTGCGGTGGGACAACGACGCCGACCTGGCCGAACTGACCGAATACCTAACCTGGCTGGCCGGCCGCGCGGACGTCGTGGTCGTCGACGGTTCCCCGCCCGCCGTGTTCGAGCGGCACGCCCGGCGCTGGTGCGGCCTGGTCCGGCACGTCCCGGTCGCGGCGGACCTGCGGCTCCGCAACGGCAAGGTCAACGGCGTGCTGACCGGCCTGCGGCACACGACCGCCGACCACGTCGTGATCGCCGACGACGACGTGCGCTACGACGAGCGTGCGCTGGCCACCGTGACCGAGCTGCTGACCGGCGCCGACCTGGTGCTGCCCCAGAACTACTTCCATCCGCTGCCCTGGCACGCCCGATGGGACACCGGGCGGATCCTGCTCAACCGCGCGCTGGGCCACGACTTCCCCGGAACGCTGGCCGTCCGGCGCGCGGCACTGGCCGGCGGCTACGACGGCGACGTGCTGTTCGAGAACCTGGAACTGGTGCGTACAGTGCAGGCGTCCGGCGGCACCGTACACCGGGCCGACCACGTCGCGGTGCGACGACGGCCACCGACCGCGGCACGGTTCTGGTCGCAGCGTGTGCGCCAGGCGTACGACAGCTTGGCCCAGCCCGCGCGCTTGGCGGCGGAGCTGGCCGTGCTCCCCGCGGTGGCGGGCGCCCTGCTGACCCGTCGGCGAACCGCGCTGCTGGCCGGCGCGGTGACGGTCGTCATCGTCGCCGAGGCCGGCCGGCGGCGGGCCGGCGGAACAGCGGTGTTCCCGGACGGGACGGCGTGGTGGGCGCCGGTGTGGCTGGCCGAGCGGGGAATCTGCGCCTGGCTCGCGGTGGCGGCACGGCTGTCCCGCGGCGGCGCTTACTACGCGGGTGGCCGTATCCGCGTCGCCGCGCACTCAACCGCATGGCTGCGGGCCCACCGCGTGCGGTAGACATGCGTTCAGCGCTCGGCGGGCGTGCGGAATCCGATCACCTTGTGGGTGCCGTCGTGGGTGCCGTCGCGGAACGGCTTGACCGCGGACTTGCCGCACCGGCACAACCCCACCGTCGCCTGGTCGGTCCGGACCTCGGTCCCGTCGGGCCGACGCAGCTCGAAGTCACCCCGCGGCAACAGCGGGCCGTCCGGATAGAGAGTCACCGTCGCATGGCCGTGCCGATCATCCGTCATGTGGCGACGGATACCCACCCGGGGGCCGGCTACACGGACTGAGCAGGTCGTTGTCGCGGACGGCGTCGGCGGCGAGGACCTTGTAACCGATCCGGTCGAACAGGACCGTGATCCGGTCGTCGGCGGTGTGGATCACCGTGCCAGTGCCCCACTCCCGGTGCCGGACGCGCGTGTTGGGCGGATACGGCCCGACGGAGTGGCGCTCGTCCGTGCGGCCCTCCCAGCAGTTGTCGCAGTTGCCGCACGGCCGGTTGAGCTGCTCGCCGAAGTAGCCCAGCAGGTGCTGGCGGCGGCAGTCGGTGGTGCCCGCGTAGGCCAGCATCATCTCCAGCCGGGACCGGTCGACCTGCCGGTGCTGGTCGGCCACGGCACGGGCCCGTTCGGCGGCCTTGCCGGGCAAGGTGCGCCGGTCGGTATAGCGCAGTCCAGTGATCACGCCGGCCTGTTCCAGCAGGTTGACCATGTTGGTGACCTTCCGTCGGGACAGTCCGACCTCGTCGGTCAGTTCCGCCACGCTGTCCGGCCGGTGCTTGCGCAGGATACGGGCGATCGCGGCCACCGCGTCGTCGTCGAACGTCCCACCGCGCAGGAACTTCTGCAGGCCGGCGTCCTGCACGCGGTGGAACAGCATTGCGGCCGCGGACTCGCCGTCCCGGCCGCCGCGGCCGATCTGCTGGTAGTAGGAGTCGACCGAGTCCGGGATCGAGGCGTGCGCGACGAACCGGACGTCGGGTTTGTCCACGCCCATGCCGAACGCGGATGTCGCGACGAACACGTCGACGCCGCCGGTCATGAACTCATCCTGCGCCCGGTCCCGCTCGGCCGCCCGCATGCCCGCGTGGTAGGCGCCGGTCGCGACGCCTCGCTCGCGCAGCGCGGCGGCGTAGCGTTCGGTGTCCCGGCGCGTCGCGACGTACAGCAGGCCCGGCCCGGTCGCCTCGCCGGTCCACGCCACGACGGCGGCGCGTTTGTCGTCGTCGGTCGCGAAGTGGCGGACTGCCAGCGAGATGTTGGGCCGGTCGAAACCGGCGGCCACCAGGTGCGGTGCGCGCATCGCGAGGTGCTTGACGATGTCCTGGCGGATCGGCGGCGCCGCGGTCGCGGTCAGCGCGAGCACGGTCGGCCTTCCTAGGCGCGTCACGGCGTGCCCCAGGCGGAGGTAGTCGGGGCGGAAGTCGTGCCCCCACGCCGACACGCAGTGGGCCTCGTCCACCACGAACAGCGCGGGTCGGGTGCGCTCCAGCCGGTCTAGCACGTCCGGCCTGGCCACCTGCTCCGGAGCAAGGAACAGGTAGCGCGCCGCGCCGCAGGTGTAGCGTTGCCACGCCTCGTCGTTCTCCCGGCTGGACTGCGCGGAGTTGATCGCGACCGCGTCCGCCCGCGTGACCGCGTGCAGGCCGGTCATCTGATCGCGCTGCAACGCGATCAACGGCGACACAACCACGGTCGGGCCGGGCAGCAGGAGCGCCGGCACCTGGTAGATGGCGGACTTGCCGGACCCGGTGGGCAGCACGGCGAGCACGTCGTCGCCGGCCAGAAGGTACCGCATGGCGCGCACCTGCTCAGGCCGCAGCTGGTCCCAGCCGAACGTCTCGGCCGCGGTACGGCATATGTCCGTAGTGGACGGTGTGGATGCGCCCATTCTCGAGTCGTTCCCACGGTGACGTCGGGCAAACCTGGCCCTGCCGTGCGTATCGACGTCGGTCGAGGCGGGTTCTTGGGCGGAAGTGATTATCAAGGGGTGGTTCACCTGTCGATATCCGGTGCTATCCTGAATAGGAGGTGGCTGAGGTGACTGACATTCTGATCCGTGACGTGCCAGCGGATGTGGTGGCTGCGATTGACGCGTGGGCACGGCGTCTGGGCTTGTCACGCATGGAGTACCTCAAACGTCAGCTCGTTGCGGCTGCGACGCGACCGTGTGCGCCGGTGTCGCAGGCTGACCTCGAGTGGTTCAGTACCACGTTTGCTGATCTGGACAACGCTGAGGTGATGGCGAAGGCATGGGAGTAGCCGGCTGGCTCATTGATAAGTCGGCTTTGGTTCGGTTGTCGGAAAGCCCCGAGGCTTCGGAGTGGCGGCTTCGTATCAATCGTGGTCTCGTCCGCGTTACCTCGTTGACTCTTCTGGAAGTCGGGTTCTCTGCCCGTTCGGGTGCTGATCTTCGGTTGGCGCAGCGTCGGGCGCCGCTCGCGGTGATGCCTATCGAGTACCTGACTCCGGCGATGGAGGACCGTGCGATAGAGGTCCAAGCGATGCTGGCGGATCAAGGAATGCACCGTGCTCCCTCGATTCCAGATTTGATCATCGCGGCGGCCGCCGAGCTCACCGGCTTGGTGCTGCTCCATCTCGACAAGGACTACGAGCTAATCGCCGATCTCACGGGCCAGCTGACGCAGCGATTGCGCCTTTCTTGACACCGTCGTCTTTGGGCTGGGGAATCTGACAATAGGCGAAGGGATCTGAGCGGGGAGCCGGACCGTCATTAACTCACGGATCGCCGCTGACCAGGCGCAGTCGGAGGGCCGGGCCGGCGCGCTGCCGAGCGGTGACTCGGGCCGAGTGTCCCTGCAGCCTCGGCGGCTAGTCAATCCGGCCATGCATGGCTATCGAGTGCGGCTCCGGAATGGTTGACACGGCATAGCAATAGCATTGCGCGGTAGCGCTCCGCGACTGCCCGGAGGATCTCGCGGGCGGGTTCGTCGTAGATGGCTAGTTTCTCCACCGCGTCGGTCAGCGCGACGTACTGGGCCACGTCCAGTGGTTGGTCGAGAAAGGCCGTGTTGGTGAGGGTTCCGACCACGACGAATCGTTGATCATACAGGTCCCAGGAGTGTAGAGGCGCGACCTGAGCGGGTCTGCCGAACGGGATGATGCCGACGCGGGCGTTGGTGCGGTAGGTGGCTGTGGAGATTCGCTCGATTTGTTCGAGCATCACTGGGGGTGGCCCGAGAGCCCAGCCTAGAGCGCCCTCAGTGAGGATGATGACCCAGCGGCGGGGTTCGTCGGCCCGGTCGAGCAGTGCCTGTCGGCCCAGGCGGCCCGCGATGGCTTGCTCGGTGGCCTCGGCGTCCCACCTGGCGGTCTGCATGAGCGCGGATGTAGCCGGGGGCTTGCAGCAGGCCGGGGATGATGTTGGGGGAGAACTCCCGCACCAGGTTCGAGTCGCGCTCGATGCGGCCGAGGCGTTGCTGGATCGCGGCGGGGTCACGCAGCGACACAACCCGTCGGTTCTCGGCTTTGACGTCGCGGGCCATGTTGAGCAGCCGCTGCCGTTCGGCCTGCGGTGTTTGGTATTCCTCGGTGAGGGTGCGCACGTCGGCCTCGGTGGGGACTTGCTGGCCGTTTTCGATGCGCGAGAGTTTCGATGGTTGGTAGCCGATCCGCTCGGCGACGTCCTTCGCGGTGCGGCCGGTGGCCTTGCGCGCTGCCAGCAGACCGCTGGACAGTGCGTCTCGGCCGCCGGTCGACCGGTTGGGCATCGTTCTCCTAGGCGGCGCGCTGGTGGTCGCGGTGGAACTCGCGGTGGGTGCTCGTCGGGTGGCCGGGTCCGGGGTACTCGTAGGGCATCGCGTAGCGACGGGCGTCAGTCAGCCCGCCCTGGACGCAGTCGGCGCGGCGTGGATGCTTGATCGGCCGAGGGAGCGTGCAGGGTTGGTGTACCGCTTCTGGGTGATTGCTGAGATCCTGGGTGTCGTGACTGATCGTCCGCCTCGCCCCGCGCCGCGCCGGGTGTTCTTGTCGCACACCTTGGAGTTGCGGCGTTTTCCGGTGGGTCGGTCGTTTGTGGCGGCGGCGGAGTCCGCGGTGGCGCGCGCGGGTGATGCGGTGGTGGACATGGCGTACTTCTCGGCCCGGGCTGAGACGCCGGCGCGGGTGTGCCGTGAGGCGGTGGGCGCGGCGGATGTGTTGGTGTTGATCGCGGGCTTTCGGTATGGCTCGCCGGTGCGCGACCGCCCGGAGGTGTCGTACTGCGAGTTGGAGCACGAGGCGGCGGTGGATGCCGGTGTGCCGCGTCTGGTGTTCCTGCTGAGCGCGGACACCGATGGTCCGGCCGAGATGTGTGTGGATCCAGAGCATGGTGGGCGTCAGCGGGCGTTCCGGGCGCGGCTGGGTGACAGCGGGGTGACCACGGCCAGCGTGTCGTCTCCGGGAGAGCTGGAGGCCGCGCTGGTGCAGGCGCTCATGCAGCTGCCCCGCCCGGATGCTTCCGCCGCCGGCCCAGGTGGGGTGGTCCGTCGGGTGTGGACGATCCCGCCCCGGGTGGTGGGGTTCACCGGCCGGGACGAGTTGTTGACGCGGTTGGAGGCGGTGCTGCGGGATGAGGGCCGGGTGGTGGTGCAGGCGCTGACCGGGATGGCCGGGGTGGGCAAGACCAGCACCGCGATCGAGTATGTCCACCGTCACGACCGCGAGTTCGATGTGGCCTGGTGGGTGCCGGCGGAAGATCCGGCGGTGGTGGCGGATCGGTTGGCCGAGCTGGCCCGGGTGCTGGATCTGGTGGGTCCGACGGACTCGGTTGAGGTCGGGGTGGGTCGGCTGTTCGGGGTGTTGCGGGAGCGGGATCGGTGGCTGGTGGTGTTCGACAACGCCGAAGACCCCCGCGCGCTGGCCCCCTATCTGCCGTCCGGGCCGGGACGGGTGGTGATCACCTCGCGCAACCCCGGCTGGCGGCAGCTCGGGCACCCGGTTGGGGTGGGCGTGTTGGCCCGGGCGGAGTCCCGTGCGCTGCTGCGGTGGTGGGCGCCGGATTTGACAGACAGTGACGCGGATCGGGTGGCCGAAGCGGTCGGGGATCTCCCGCTGGCGCTCGAGCAGGCGGGTTCGCTGCTGGCCGACACCGCGCTGAGCGTCGAGGCGTTTGTGGAGTTGTTGGCGCAACGAGCCGGGGAGTTACTCGATCACGACGCCGGTGGGGCGTATCCGCGCTCGGTGGCCGCCGCGTGGTCGATCGCGTTCGACCAGCTCGCCACCGACCACCCAGCCGCGCTGGCGCTGCTGGGACTGCTGGCGTGGTTGGCGCCCGAGCCGGTGTCGCTGGCGATACTGGGCGAGCACGCCACCACGCTCCCCGACCCGCCCGCCGCCACGCTGGCCGACCCGCTGGCGCTGGCCCGCTGCACCGGACTGCTGCACCGCCGGGCCCTGGCCACAGTGAGCCCGCACAGCCTGCAACTGCACCGCGTCCCCGCCGCGCTGCTGCGCGACCGCGAACATCGCTGCGCCTCAGGTGAACCCTGGGCGGCAGTCGTGATCCGGCTACTGGGGGCCGCGCTCCCGGGGGACGTGTGGAACAACCCCGGCGTCTGGCCGATCTGGCGGCAACTGCTCCCTCATGTGCTGGCCGTCACCCATCCCGACCGGGCCCGCCATGTCGCCGACACAGTGGACGAGCAGATCGCCTGGCTGCTCGACCACGCCGCGACCTACCGGCAGACCCGTGGAGAACCAGGGGCCGCCCGCCCACTGTTCGAACGCGTTCACCGTCTCCGGCGTGACCGACTCGGCGGCGACCACCCCGACACCCTCACCTCGGCCAACAACCTCGCGCTCGACCTGTCGGCATTGGGTGAATACCGGGCGGCGCGGAAGCTGGACGAGGACACTCTGACTCGCCGGCGGCGGGTGTTTGGCGATGACCACCCCCACACCCTTACCTCGGCTAGCAACCTCGCGCTCGACCTGTCGGCATTGGGTGAATACCGGGCGGCGCGGGAGTTGAACGAGGACACTCTGACTCGCCGGCGACGCGTGCTGGGCGATGACCACCCTGACACTCTCACCTCGGCCAACAACCTCGCGC
>Ga0213881_10001400_pt1 | contig 11566 bp, 10 predicted proteins | sample BarmaccoBMER_R08_FD_160104 | JGI IMG/M metagenome (GOLD analysis project Ga0213881, IMG submission 160104) | Barbacenia macrantha exposed rock microbial communities from rupestrian grasslands, the National Park of Serra do Cipo, Brazil - ER_R08 ... | reverse complement strand
GTCCTGGGTCCCAATCCGCGGGTCGACGTCCCGTACTACCCGACGTTCCTGAGCCAGGTCCAGCACAACAACGTCAGCTCGATCTCCTCGACCGGCAACTCGATCCAGGGCACGTTCAAGCAGGCCGTCAAATACCCGCCTGACAGCAACAGCGCCCCGACCACCGTCTACTTCTCGACCCAGATCCCGTCGTTCGCGCCCAGCTCACAGCTGTTCGATCTGGTCCAGGAACACAAGATCACCACCACCGCGCATCCACCCAATGCCGGGCCCTCGTTCCTGGCCAGCCTGATTTTCGGCTTTGGGCCCACGCTGCTCTTCCTGCTGCTGCTGGTATGGGTTTTCCGGCGGGCGGCGCAGGGCGGCGGCGCCGGCGGCCTGATGTCGTTTGGCCGCTCGCGCGCCCGGCGGGTCGAGGGCGCCGAGCAGCACGTCACGTTCAACGACGTGGCCGGGATCGACGAAGCCAAGGCCGAGCTTTCGGAGATCGTCGACTTCCTGAAGAACCCCGACAAGTACGTCAAGCTCGGCGGTCGGATCCCGCGCGGGGTGCTGCTGAGCGGCCAGCCCGGCACCGGCAAGACGCTGCTCGCGCGCGCCGTGGCCGGCGAGGCGGGCGTGCCGTTCTTCCAGATGTCCGCTTCGGAGTTCGTCGAGATGATCGTCGGGGTCGGCGCCTCGCGCGTGCGCGACCTGTTCCAGCAGGCCAAGACCGCGGCGCCCGCGATCATCTTCATCGACGAGCTTGACGCGATCGGGCGCTCGCGATCGGCGGGCGGCCCCAACATCTCCGGCGGTCACGACGAGCGCGAACAGACGCTCAACCAGATCCTGACCGAGATGGACGGGTTCGACCCGCGCAGCGGGGTGATCGTGCTCGGCGCGACCAACCGGCCCGAGATCCTCGACCCGGCGCTGCTGCGACCGGGGCGATTCGACCGGCGCGTGTTCGTCTCGCCGCCCGACCGGGCCGGCCGTGAGGCCATCCTCCGCGTCCACACGCGGGGTGTCCCACTCGGCGCGGACGTGAACCTGGGCGATATCGCCGCCGCTACCCCGGGCATGGTCGGCGCCGACCTGGAGAACCTGGTCAACGAGGCCGCGCTACTGGCCGCCCGGCGTAGCCACGAGAAGGCAGGCCGCGAGGACTTCTCCGACTCGCTCGAGCGGATCGTGCTCGGAGCCGAGCGCAAGGTGATGATCTCTGAAGAGGACCGCCGGCGTACCGCCTACCACGAGGCTGGGCACGCGATCGTCGGGATGCTCACCCCGGGAGCCGATCCGGTGCGCAAGGTCTCGATCATCCCTCGCGGGCAATCGCTCGGCGTCACCTTCTCGGCCCCCGACGCCGACCGGTTCAACTTCGAGCAACAGCATCTGCTGGCGCAGATCAAGGTCGCGCTGGGCGGGCGCAGCGCCGAGGAGATCGTGTTCGGCGACATCACCACGGGCGCCGAGTCCGATATCCAGCACCTGACGCGGATCGCCCGCGGCATGGTGGGGCGCTGGGGAATGAGCCGGGCCATCGGTCCGATCGCAGTGATCCCGCAGGATGGCTTCAGCCCGCTCCTTCCCGGTGTCGCCGAGACCTCCGAGGCGACCCAGCGGCTGGTCGACGAGGAGGTCAGGCGGATCGTCGAGTCCGCCCACTCCGAGGTCTCGACGCTGCTGCGCGAGCACCGCACCAACCTCGATTCGCTGGTCTCGGGGCTGCTCGAGCACGAGACGCTGGACGAGCCAGACGCGTACGCTGCGGCCGGGCTGCCGCGCAACCTTCGGGCCGCGGCCGAGCCGCAGCTCGCGCTTGACGTCGCCCACACGGACGACGGCACGCCAGCCGACTAGTCGCCCAGGCGCGTCATGCGGGCGAGCGCCTCGTGGCACTCGACGACGCGGCGCTTGACCGGATCGTCGTCGGGCCGGTCGTGCACGAGGTCCCAGGTGCGGTCGGCCACCTCGCGCGCCGAATCGGCCGTCGCGCTGTGCCAGAGGCGATCGACGAGCGTGAGCTCGAAGCTCTGGATCTGATCGGCCGGGTCGCCCGGAGGCATTCGCGGGAGCGGCTCGGCGATCGTCTCCTTCCACATTGCCGTCGCGACCAGGAGCCGGTTGCGCAGCGTGATCTGATCGATCGGCGACATCAGCGCCAGCCTAACTCATCTGCCCGGCGGCTCTCAGCGGAGCGCCGGAAGTTGCTGTTTGACGCTGAGAACCGGCGCGAATAGATCACCCTGCTCCTCCGCGCGGAGCAGGAGTTCGTGCGCCTCGAAGGTGAGCAAGCCCTCATCGCGGCGCTCGCGGCAAGCGGCGACCTCCTCCCAGGTGACGGGACTTGAGACGGTGGGCCGCACGCGTGCGCGTAACGAGTACACGGTCGCGGTGGTCTTGTGCTCGTCGTTCTGGCTCCAGTCGACGAGCACCTTTCCAGGCCTGAGCTTCTTGGTCATCCGGGAGACGATGAGCTCGGGCATGCGCTGCTCGAGCAGTTCCGCCACGCGCCGCGCGAACGACTTGGTGACGCGGTAGTCGATCGGGGTGTTGAGCGGCACGTACACCTGGAGCCCCTTGGAGCCGGAGCTTTTGGCCACGCTCTGGAGGCCAAGCTGTTCGAACAGACCGCGCAGGACCAGTCCCACCTCACAGCACTCGACGATCCCGGCGGGCGCGCCCGGGTCGAGATCGAACACCATCATCGTCGGGCGGTCGATGCGCGCGGCCAGCGAGAGCGACGTGTGCAGCTCTACGTCGGCCAGGTTGGCCAGCCAGATCAGCGTGGGGCGATCCTGGGCCAGCGTGTAGTTGATGTCGCCGATCCGCGCGGTCTGGACCCAGTCGGGACGGTGCGAAGGCGACTGCTTCTCGTAGAAGTAGGGCTCCTCGACGCCGTTCGGGTAACGCTTCAACGTGAGCGGCCGGTCGTGCAGGTGCGGGAGCACCACCGGCGCCACGCGGGCGTAGAAGGCGATCAGATCGCCCTTGGTGAAGCCGGCCTCCGGGTAGAGGACCTTGTCCCAGTTGGTGATCTTGAGCTCGCGGCCCTCGGTGGTTACGAGCAGCGTGGCCTCGGGACCTCGTTCGACGTCGTCGAACAGCGCCTCGGGTGAGCTCGGGTCCACTTCCGGCGCTTCGGACGCCTCCTCGCCGAGCACTTCGATTCGCACCTCGCCGGGCGACTTGTCCTCGCGCAGGCCCTTGAACGATGGAGCGCGCATGATCCGTTCGGCCGTCCACTCGCGCAGCTCGATCTCGGCCACCAGGCAAGGCTCGACGAACACCGTCCCCCGGGGAAGCTTCGGCGCCTCATCGAACGGGTTGGCGTCGCAGCGATATGGGACGAGTCGCTTGTATAGGTCGTCGAGCGTCTTCTCGGTGAACCCCGTGCCGACACGTCCTGCGTAGCGGAACGAGCCGTTCTCGTAGTAGCCCATGAGCAGCGCGCCGATGCGGCTGGCACGCCGGCCCTCGCCCGGGACCCAGCCGCCGATCACCAGCTCCTGGCGCATGGTGTGCTTGATCTTCAACCAGTTGCCGCTGCGCCGGCCGGGTTCGTAGCGACACTCCAGCCGCTTGGCCACCACCCCCTCGAGGCCCTGCTTGGCGGTCGCCTCGAGCAGCAGCTTGCCCTCGCCCGGGTGGGCGGCGGGAACGCGCCACGCGGGACCGGACAGTTCCAGCGCCTCGAGCCTCGCGCGCCGCTCTCGGTAGGCAAGGTCGATCAGCGAGTGGCCATCGAGATAGAGCAGGTCGAAGATGGCGTACATGACCGGCATGCTGCTCTGCAGGCGCCGGATGGCCGAGGTTCCCCGCACATGCATGCGGCGCTGAAGCCGCTCGAAGCTTGGTCGCCCGTTCTCGTCAAAGGCGACGATCTCCCCGTCGAGCACCGCCTCGTGCATCCCGAGCGCGCCGACCAACCCGCGCACCTCTGGATAGGCCTCGGTAACGTCGTTGAGGTTGCGGCTTTCCAGGCGCAGGCGCCCGGGCTGCACATAGGCGATCGCCCGTACCCCGTCCCACTTGACCTCGAAGGACCAGTTCTGCGCGTCGCGCGGCAGCGTGCTCGACGGCCTCGCCATCATCGGGAGGATCCGCTCCGGCATCGGTTCGCGGTCCGGGTCCGCCGGCGGATCCATCCGGTGGATCATCCAGTCGTTGGCTGAGTCGCCGGCCTTGCCGATCGGGAATAGCCCGTAGCGCCCGGTCAACCGCTCGCCGCGGAAGGTGACCTCGACCTTGCGCTCCTCCCACTTGTGCAGGTCGTATGTCCCCCTGTCCCAGATGGTCATCGTGCCGGCGCCGTACTGACCCTTGGGAATCTCCCCGTGGAACTCGAGGTACTCGAGCGGGTGGTCCTCGGTGCGCACGGCCAAACGGTTATCTGACGGGTCGTGCGGGACACCGTTGGGGATCGCCCAGGAGGCAAGCACGCCGTCGTGCTCGAGGCGGAGGTCCCAGTGCAGGCGGGTGGCGTGGTGCTCCTGGACGACGAACCGGTGTCCGTCCTCGCGCGCCTCGGCGCCGGCGGGCTCGGACGTGGTGGCGAAGTCGCGCTTGGCGCGATACTCGCTGAGCTGGCGCGTGTCCTTGCTTCTGGGCACCGGTACTGATGATGGCGAACCGACCGCCGGACGTGCGCGTGCCGGCGGTGACACAGTTCGGGGCTCGAGCGCGATGTACCGGTTGTGAGACTCGACTACGCCAAGGCATCCGACGCGGAGTTGCTCGCCACGGGCGACGCCGACGCGTTCGCGCTGATCTACGACCGCCACGTGACTTCCGTGTTTGACTGGGCGCGGGCGCGTGTGCGCGAGCATGCGGCCGATCTGACCGCGGAGGTGTTTGCCCGGGCCTGGCTGTGCCGACGCTCCTTCCGTGATCAGGCCGACGGATCGGCCTATCCGTGGTTGTGCGGAATCGCCGGCAACGTGCTGCGCGATTCGCTGCGTCGCCGCCGCGTGGAGGATCGCGCCCGCCGTAGGCTCGGCCTGCCCGCAACGGTCGCCCCGGATCCCGAATACGAGGCGATCGAGCGGCGGCTATCACTGCCTGAGGCGGCGATGAGAGCGGTCGCCGAGCTGTCGGAATCCGAGCGGGAGCTACTCGACCTGCGCGTCGTCGAGGAACGTTCTTACTCGGAGATCGCCGAGCGGCTGCGCTGCACGCCGCAGGCGGCTCGCCTTCGGGTCTCGCGCACACTGCGCCGACTCAACCTCGCCTCGGGAGGGCAACCAAGATGACCGAACTGCACGCCGGGCTCGAGCTGTTCCGCGACCAACTGCGCGAGGCGGTGGCGCACGACCTAGATCGTCGACTGCGGCCACGTGCCGTCCGCGCTCTGATCCCGGCGGCCGCGGCCGCGGCGGCGGTGGGGGCGGCGCTTGTCTTCGGCCTCACCGGCCGCTCGCCCGTGCCCAGCGCCGATGCCGCAGTCATGCGCCATGTTGCGGCAGCGCTCACGGCGCCGCCGGCGACGATCCTTCATGAACGAGCGCTCGTTACCAGCGGGTCGACTACCTCCCGCTACGAAGTCTGGATCGAGAGCGCCCCGCCGCACCATTACCACGTCATCAAGTGGGGCCACGAGGCCACCGGGTCCGGTCGCGGCTCTTCGGATCCGGCTGCGGCGCTCCGCTCGCTCGTCGGCTCGGGCGACGCGCGCGTGGACGCGGCGACGATGTTCGACGGCGCTCCGGCCTACAAGCTCACCGTCACGGGCGCCTCAGACCGCTGGCTGAATGGAACAGCGTACGTCTCGCGCGCGGGCTACCACCCACTGGAGATCGAGGCGAACGGCCAGCGGATCGTGTTCCAGACCTACGAATACCTCCCGGCCACGGCGGCGAATCTGCAGCTGCTCCGGGGCTGAGCCCGCCGGTCTTCACAAACTTTTACTCGTGCGCGCCACAATTGCCCGCGTGGCGCGCGTATTGGTGGTCGACGACGAACCCGCCGTCCGTCGGGCGCTCGAGCGTGCCCTGAGGCTCGACCGCTACGACGTCGATCTGGCCGGCGACGGCGAGGAGGCGCTCGACATGCTCGCCAAAACGCCGCCCGATGCGGTGATCCTCGACATCGGGATGCCGCGGCTTGATGGGCTCGAGGTGTGCCGGCGGATGCGCCAGGCCGGCGACCGGACTCCGATCCTGATGCTGACCGCCCGCGACGCGATCGATGACCGCGTGGAGGGGCTCGACGTGGGCGCCGACGACTACCTGGTCAAGCCGTTCGCGCTCCGCGAGCTGCAGGCGCGGCTGCGTGCGCTGCTGCGCCGCTCGGGCGACGGGCCCGAGGGCGAGGTGCTGCACTACGCCGACATGGTGCTCGACCCGGTCGCGCACGAGGTGAGGCGGGGCGACCGCGTGATCGAGCTGTCCAAGACTGAGTTCCTGCTGCTCGAGCTGTTCATGCGCCACCCTCGGCAGGTCCTCACCCGTTCTACGATCTTCGAGAACGTGTGGGGATACGACTTCGGACCGACGTCCAACGCGCTGGGCGTGTACATGGGCTACCTTCGGCGCAAGACGGAAGCCGGCGGTGAGCCGCGCCTACTGCACACCGTGCGCGGCGTCGGCTACGTGCTCCGGGACTGACCGGTGCCGCTGCGCCAAAGACTTGCCTGGGTCGCCGCGTCGGCGGTCGCCCTCGCGGTCATCCTCGCGTCGATCGCCTGCTATATGGCCGTGCGCCGCGAGCTGCTCGGGCAGGTGGACTCACAGCTCCAGCAGCAGGCCGAGGACATCACCCAGCTTCCCTCGTGCAACGTCAGCCCACCGACCCCGCCGGCCAGCGCGGGCGGCGGCGCGCCCATCTGGCAGTTCACCACTAGCGAAGGCATCTGCGGCGGAAACGTCCAGCTTCCGACCGACACGCGCGTTCAGGCCATCGCCAACGGCGAGACCAACGGCGCTTCTCACTTTTCGACCATCACCGTCGGCGGCGCGCCGTTTCGCGAGCTAATTCAACCGGTGGTGCTCCTGCGCGGCGACTTGGCGCCCGCGCAGCTGGCCGCGCTCCAGCTCGCCCGTCCCCTTGGCCCCATCCAGCACGTCCTGGGCGTCCTGCGCCTCGTCCTGCTGCTGGTCTGCGCCGGCGGCGTCGCTCTGGCCGCCGTGCTGGGCCGCCTGGCCGCCCGACGGGTGCTCGCGCCGCTGGCCGAGGTCGCGCAGACCGCGCAACACATCGAGGAGACCGAGGACCTGTCCAGCCGCATTCGCGTGCACGCCGACGACGAAGTCGGCCAGCTCGCCACCCGGTTCAACGCGATGATCGAGCGGCTCCAGCATTCGCGTGAAGCGCTCGACGAGTCCGTGCGCGCGCAGCGCCAGCTCGTGGCCGACGCCTCGCACGAGCTCCGCACCCCGATCACGAGCCTGCGCACCAACATCGAGGTCCTGTTGGAGCAAGGCGACGCGTTGACCGACGAGGACCGCCGGCGGCTGCTGGCCGACGTGCTCGAGCAGAGCGAGGAACTGAGCGCGCTGATCGGCGACGTGATCGAGTTGGCCCGCGGCGATTTGCCAATCACCACCGCCGAGGACATCCATCTCGACCGGGTCGTGGCCGAGTCGGTGGCCCGCGCCAAGCGAGCCTTCCCGCACGTGAACTTCGAGGCCACGCTCGATCCGGTGGTCGTGGAGGGGGTGCCGGAACGCCTGGCCCGCGCGGTCAACAACCTGCTCGACAACGCCGCCCATCACTCCCCGTCGGGTGGGCTCGTCGAGGTTGTGGTCGACTCGCGTGGCGTGCGCGTGCGCGACCACGGCACCGGGATCGACAAGGCGGACCTCCCCTACGTATTCGACCGGTTCTTCCGGGGCGCTAACTCGCGCCACCGCCAGGGCAGCGGGCTGGGGCTGGCCATCGTCCGCCAGGTCGCAGTCCAGCACGGCGGATCAGTCGAGGCGGGTAACGCGCCTGGCGGTGGTGCGATATTCACCCTCCGGCTGCCGACGACGGCCGCGGATCCACTTGCTCGCGACGCGCCATACCCGGAGGCGATCATCCGGTAGCGACCGGCTTGACCCGCGGCTTCGGCTCGGGGTCCTGACCGCGACCGTCGTGACCAACGACCGCGGTCGCGAACAGGTCGCGTCGCTCGGGCCGAACAGCTTGAGCTACCGCTTGGGCGGACGCGCGATCCGGGCCTGGCGGGCGACCAGGAAGCGCCTGCGCAAAAACCAGGCGCACGCGCCGAACACGGCGGCCACCGGGACCAGTAGCAGCACGCGAATCGCGGGCGTCCCAACCATGAGCACGATCACGAACTCGGCCACCACGGCCGGAATCCCCGCGAGCAGGACTGTGTGCGAGCGGTAGCCCGAGAAATGCTCACGGGCCGTCACCTCGGTCACGCCGAGCAGGCACAGGACCACGCCGCCGATCAGGGCCGGCCCGCCGTGGCGGATCACCCCGAAGAGCAGCGCGACGAGCCCGGCAGCAATCGCGACCTCGGACACCGGAAGGCCGCCAAACGGGCTTTCCGGACGCTCGCCGTAGGCGCCCAACGGGCTGGCCCGGCGCGGCACCGAGCTGGCCCGACCAGCGCGCCCCGGCTCCTCGCGCGGCTCGCGCGCCGCCGGCGCCGCAGCCACAGCGGATGCCGGACGCCCGCGGCGCCGGCGCTTGCGCGAGCGCGGCTTCGACTTCTGCGTGGCCACTGCCGCGCCAGGATACGACTACGGGGCGCGGGCCGCCTCAGGTGGTGTCGAGGCGTCGGCGAACTCGCGGAACAGCCCAGTGACCACGAACACGGTCTGTTCGGCGATGTCGACCGTGTTATCGCCGATCCGCTCCAGGCAGCGGGCGACGAGGATCATGAACATCGCCCACTCGCGCAGATCGAGGTTGTCTCCCACCTCGACCGCACGGCGAAAGATCTCCCGGTTGAGGCGGTTGATTTCGATGTCCTGGCGCACCAGGTCCTGGGCCAGTTCGGTGTTGCGGCCGGCGAAGGCCTGCTTGGCCTGCGAGACCTGGGAGCGGGCCAGGCGGCCCATCCGCTCGATCGCGTCCAGGATGTCCTTGTCCTTCGGTGCCTCGTAGCCCGACAGCGGCACGAGCTTGGCGATGTTGACGCACTGATCGCCCATCCGCTCCACACAGCGGATGATGTGCAGCAGCGCGGCGACGATGCGAAGGTCACCTGCCACCGGCGCCTGGCGGGCCAGCAGGGACAGGATGCCCTGGTGCACCTCGAGATAGCGCCCGTCGATCCGGTCGTCGTCGGCCACGACCATCCCCGCCAGCTCGACGTCCTGATAGGAGATCGACTCGAGCGAGCGATCGAGCTGCTGGATGACCAAGTCGAGCCCGTCGAGTGCCTGGGACTCGAGCGCGCGCAGCTGCTCGTGGAACTGGTGGCGGGTTTCCTGCATGGGCCGAGCCCTACCCGAACTTTCCGGTCACGTACCGCTCGGTCCGCTCGTCGTTAGGCCGGGTGAACATCTTGTTGGTCGCATCGTGCTCGATCACCTGGCCGTCGAGCATGAACACCGTCGTGTCCGCTACACGCGCCGCCTGCTGCATGTTGTGGGTGACGATCACGATCGTGTAGCGCTCCTTGAGCTCGTCGATCAGCTCCTCGATCTTGAGCGTGGCCATCGGGTCCAGGGCGGAGCACGGCTCGTCCATGAGGATCACCTCCGGCTCGACGGCCACCGTCCGCGCGATGCACAGACGCTGCTGCTGCCCGCCGGAGAGCCCGATGCCGGGCTCGCCCAAACGGTCCTTGACCTCGCCCCACAGCCCGACCGATTGCAGCGAGTGCTCGACCAGGTGACGTAGGTCGCTCGTCTTGGTGCCGGTCAGCCGCAGCCCGGCCGCGACGTTGTCGAAGATCGACATGGTCGGAAACGGATTGGGCTTCTGGAACACCATCCCGATCAGCCGCCGCACGGCGGTGACATCGACGCCTTCGCCATATACGTCGAGCTCGTCCAGGGTGACGCTTCCCTCGGCCCGCGCCCCGGGGATCTCCTCGTGCATCCGGTTGATGCACCGCACCACCGTCGACTTGCCCGAGCCGGACGGGCCGATGATCGCGGTGACCTCGTTAGGCGGGAAATCGATGCTGATGCCCTTGATGCTGTGAAGCGAGCCGTAATAGGCGTGAAGGTCGGTGACCTTCACCCCGTGACCAGATTTGTTTACCTTCGCCCGAGAGGCCGACGCTCCCGGCGCTGCCTGCGACCGCTCCGAAGGGCCCCCGGCGGTGGACATGTCGGTTTGTTCCTTACTCGTGGTTTCAGGCGGGATCATGCCATGCGACTCCTTCGCGAGACGAATCGGGCAACCAGGTTCAGGACCAGGATGATCGCGACGAGCGCGAGCGCAGCACCCCACGCGCGATCGACCACCGCCTGGCGCGGAGACGTGATGTCATTGAAGATCTGGACGGGCAGCGAGTTCATCTGCTGATTGATGTTGCTCGAGGCCAGGAACGTCACGCCGGCGGTGAACAGCAGAGGCGCGGTCTCGCCCATTCCGCGCGCCACGGCAAGCAGCGACCCGGTGACCAGGCCCGGCAGCGCGGTGGGCAGCACGACTCGTGACACCACCCGCCATCGCGGGGCGCCGAGCGCAAGCGCAGCCTCGCGCAGGCTGTCCGGTACCAGCAGGAGCACCACCTCGGCCGAGCGGGTGACCACCGGGAGCATCAGCAGCGACACCGCGACCGAACCCTTCCACCCGGCGAACGACGCACCGCCGACGTGGTTGATGACCAGCGAGATGTAGATGAACAGGCCGAACACGATTGAGGGCACGCCGGTCATCACGTCGATGAAGTACCGCACGATGTTGGCGAAGGCCGACTGCTTGCCGTACTCCACGAGATAGAGCGCCACGCCGATCCCGATCGGCACCGCGATCAGGGTGGCCAGGGCGATCATCTCGAGCGTGCCGAAGATCGCGCTGCGGATGCCGCCCGGGTTGCCGAAGAAGTTCCCGTTCGGATCCGAGGAGAAGAAGCTCCCGCTCCATGCTCCCAGCCCCTGCTTGAGCAGGAAGTAGACGACGAGCACGAGCGGAACCAGCGCGATCAAGGTCCCGGCCAGGAGCGACGCGCGCATGAACCTGTCAGTCCGGCGACGTCGCGGGCTGACCTCGGGGAACCTCGCCGCGACGGCGCTCATCCGACCTCCCCCACGCTCGCGGCCTGCGCCTCGACCATCGCACCGGCCCCGCGCCGGCGGCCGCGATGCCCGCTTACCACGAACCAGCGCGCGACGATGTTGACGATCAGCGTCAGCACGAACAGGACCAGACCCGCGGCGAACAGCGCCGAGCTATGCACCGGCGTGTTGGCCGCCTCGCCGAACTCGGCGGCGATGACCGCGGCCAGCGTGTAGCCCTGATTGAACAGGTGCGACCCGAGCAGGGGCGCGTTGCCGATGACCAGCACAACCGCGATCGTCTCGCCGATGGCCCGGCCGAGGCCGAGCATCGCTCCGCCGGTGATGCCGGGCCGAGCGTAGGGCAGGACGGCCATGCGGATCATCTCCCAGCGCGTCGCCCCGAGGGCGAGCGCCGCCTCCTTGTGCTCGGAAGGCACGGTCGCGATCACCTC
>Ga0213881_10001399_pt1 | contig 11567 bp, 9 predicted proteins | sample BarmaccoBMER_R08_FD_160104 | JGI IMG/M metagenome (GOLD analysis project Ga0213881, IMG submission 160104) | Barbacenia macrantha exposed rock microbial communities from rupestrian grasslands, the National Park of Serra do Cipo, Brazil - ER_R08 ... | reverse complement strand
CGTCCACCGCTCCGGATCGAACCGCTCAGGGTCAGAGTAATAGCGCCGATCACGGTGCATCGTATACTGGCTGACGAAGACGAGCGACCCGGCGGGTATTAGATAGCCGCCGGCCTCGTAGTCCCTAATGGCTAAACGACCGATCACCCACGCCGGCGGATAAAGGCGCATCGCTTCGGTCAAAACCATCTCCGTGTAGGGGAGCCGTGCCAGGTCTGCAAACTGTGGTCGCCCGTCCGCCGCCACGACGGCATCAATTTCATTGTGGAGTTTCGCTTCAACTTCGGGGTGCTCGGATAGGAGATACCAGGCCCAGGTGAGCGCGTTGGCGGTGGTTTCATGCCCGGCGAGAAAAATCGTCATCGCTTCGTCACGCAACTGCGTGTCGGTCATCCTCTCGCCTCCGTCCTCATCCTGTGCGAGCAGCAGCATCGAGAGCAGGTCGCCGCGGTCCACGCCGCTCCGGCGATGCTCGGCAATAATACGAAAGATGATTTCGTCTAGTCGTCCGCGTACTTTTTGAAAGCGGCGCACCGGCGGTAAGGGTAATTTCTCCAGATATTCGGAATATGGCAGTAGCAGCAGTCGGAACAGTTCCATGAGCTCGGTAAGCGCGCGTCCAATGCTGTCAGCTTCCTGCTCGACATCCGTATCGAAGAGAGTTTTGCCGACGATGGCGAGCGTCAGGCGCATCATCTCCTGTGCGATATCGAGTGTTTCACCCGTCCGCCAGCGTTCTGCGAAGCGCGCCGCGTAGTCTGCCATGACGGCACCGTAAGCGGCGATGCGCTGGCGATGAAACGCCGGTTGCGACAGCCGCCGCCTTAGCCGGTGCGGCTCGCCCTCGCTCGTCAATAATCCTTCGCCGAGCAGACTCTTTGAACGCTGTAGGGCGCGCCCTTTCCGGAAACTCTCGTGATGCGTGACAAGCACATCCTTGATGAGGTCTGGATGATTGAGCACAAAAGTGCGCTGCGGCCCAAGACGAAAATAGGCGATATCTCCATATTCGCGAGTGATCTGCAGCAGGAAATTGAGCGGGTCGCGGCGAAAGGCGAACAGATGGCTGCCGGGTAAAAACGTCTTCGGGCCAGGTGGATAAATCGCTGTAATCATCCGGGCAACCCCGCTTTTTTCTGCTCCGCCCCCTTCGACCGTCTGACCCACAGGAGGATTGACGCTGATAAAATCAACGTAACCTATGCGGAGCTATCATCTCAAGCTGTAAATCTAACGCTCTTGTTCCAGCGTTGGACTTACATCCGGTGGGGGCTCGTAAACTTTGTTAGAGACCGATAAAATTCCCAGATAAATAAATAGCGCAACGATAATAGTGGATGCCTGTACCACCTCGATTATTAAAGCTGATATGACCGCATCTCCAAACGACTCTTTCTGCGGACCAAATAGACCGCCTCTGAAAAAGACCGAAACACCAAATGTGATCAAGCCAAAAACAAACAGTGTGCCGAAGATTCTCCAGCGATACCCTCGTGTCAATTGATCGCTTCTTTTCATCGCATCAAGAGCGCCAGCGTCTTCAATGACGATTATCGGATTGACAAGCGAAAAGAGCACAAGCAAAAAGATTCCCGGAATAATCAGAAGCACGAACCCGATACCACTGTAGATCCCGACCAATATATTGCATCCTAAAGTAACACCCCATTTCCTGAATCCCCAGCGATAACATTCCGAAAGATTCGGGTTTGTTCCGGTGCGCAAATATACTACCGTGCTATAGATCAAAGCGCCGGCCAGTAGTGAGTAGCCGGCATTATTAAGGAGCCCTAAAACTATTCTCCAGGCCCAATTGTCTGTTAAGAACGGAAGAAAATACTGGGCCAGCACAAGCGGCGCATATAATGCCAGCACGATCTTCAAGATCTGCCCGATGTTATCTCGATAAAGACGGAAAGTCGGTTTTAACGCGCTACTGATGTCGGTGAAAGGAGGAAAAGGAAAGTCTACAGGGAGCGTTCTGTGGTTCAGATATTCAGGTGAAGGATAATCAGACATGATGTTTTACTCCGTAATTTGCTGAGGTCATTTAAATATCATTGATCGGGCGTTTTCTTGCCGACGCCTTCTACGCAAATGTGCATCCAGCTTATTTTGCGCACCGCTCGCGGGCGGCTGACGTTGATTCTTACCTTTGTTATCATATTCTTTCACGTTTCACGCGTAAATAGTTCTTTCGCGCTGAAGCCGATTAATTGCGACTCATAGGCGGGGGAGAAAGTTTGTCTTTAGAATTTGCCATCGAATATCCTTGCGCGTTGCGTGCGCGCTATGCCGAGGAGCACCTGCGCGCGTGGGGCCGTCTCGGTAATATTCATACGCGTTTGACAACCGGCGACACCGGCGCGCCGAGCGAAGAGAAACTGCGCTTCGTCGAGCGGGCGCGCGACGAGATCGAGCGCATGCAGACGGAGACAATCGTCTGTGCCTCGTGCCCGGCGCACCTACCGCAGGAGGCGGCCGGCGAAGGCGAAAGCGTCGGGTGTCTCGGGCGTATCACGTATCCGATTGAGGCGCAGTTCGAGAAGTTTCTCGCCGACCGCGTGCAGCTTGCCCTTGATACGATTGACATGGAAGACCAGCCGCGTCTGCTGCGCGTGCTGGTCGCTGCGGATTCGCCCTTCGACGGCGAGGGAACCAAAGCCTTGCGGGCCGTGACCACGCCCGAAGGACTGCGTTTCTTTGAGTTGCGTTTGCCGATCAGGTTCGCCCGTGAAGCGGGGCATCTCACAACCGACAGCCTGTTTGACGCGCTCGCCGGATTTAACGCCAGCGACGCCGAGCGGACTACCTACACGCGCGAGCTGCCGACGGCCGCCGCTGCCGACTACTACGACTTTCTTGACCTCGTGCTGCGCAACGACCTGAGCGCCTCCGAACGCGCCCGGCTCAACGCGCGAAGCCGTAATTACAAGCAATTCCTGCGACTGCTCGCCACGCTCGAACGCGCCGAAGCGCTCCAGGCGCGCGTACTGCTCGACTAATAGCAGTTGATTGGCGGGATAGTGATTCCGGCAATCTGCGCTCCGCCATCCACGGCAGGCTCACGCTGGGTGACCGCAACAACGGTTTTCGCCGGATAGATTTCGAGCCCGTGAAACGGCTGTTTCTCACTCCAAGCTAGGGAGAACAAATCTCCGCATCCACAGTCAGTGAGAATGCACAGTACGGCAAGTGGCGCGAGATGCCTGCTATCGTCTGCATCCACCTCTTTTTCAAAACACTTGGTCGGGTGCACCTGCATGAGTGGTACGCAAAATATCTGGGAGTTGCAACTAACAGTCTTCGGCCTCTTCAAAGCGGATACCAACTACTTTGATCTAAGCTCGCTCAACTCCATGATCAACTTCATCACAGACGACTTGTCAGCCTTCCGGAGCCAACTCCTCCACGAAGGAGCATGTCAAGCGACCAAAGTCCGGTTGGCGCACTCCTTACTCTTTTGGATTCGTTGTTGTGCAGCAGCAATCATAGGAGAAACGCGAGCTTTTGCCTCTTGCTAAGCTGACCATTATTTTTCGATCTGCGAAAAGATCAGAGCGCTCCAACCGCTTGCGCGTGTATGAATGAGTCCTCGCCCTAGTCTCTCCTATAGACCGAGCGCCCCTGGTGGTCTTTTCGGCGGAGTGAATGCCGCACGCTAAGATGAAGCGTGCGGCATGTGTTTCGCCGCTACCGAGTTTACTCGGGCCTATTTGTTTATCTCTTGTGGCTCTCGCCATCGCCCCCGAGGGGTGGCAACAATCGATGAGATCCTGTTGTGCACATGCCGTCCCGTAGGCCGGCTGTTTTTGCATTCGGTGCGGTGCCAAGGACCGCGTGTACGCTCGCCACCATCTGGTGGGCCGCTTTCCCTGCCGCAATATCGGTGAGGATGGCAGCAAAGGCTCTTCCGGCTAGCGCGACCGCCCAAGGTGAAAGATACGCCAACTGAGTCCCTCCGCCAAATGGGTCGTCATTGGTCACACCATTAGGCAAATTCTGGATTGCCGTCCGAAACGTGGGCCACGCGTTGGATGGTGCATTTCCCGTAAGATTGGCGTAGAGCTGTGCGAGTGTCCCGGAATCACCCAGCGAGACCATCGCCTGGGCGATCTTATCCAGCCCATAACCCTGGCTTATTAGCCATGAGATGAAAGCCATTCCGCATCCGGTGCTATCTGCGTGTTGGTCAGATGGATCGGTTTGATTAACGTAGTCCGGCATGCCCTTCTGTACCCATCGCGGCGCGGTCGCGAAATCGGACAGGGCGTTGTTGCTGATCACGGCCGCGCACCATCGGGACAGCGCTTCTCCCGTGCTGACGCCGCACAGATTTCCTCCCATCGAGCACTCGCTCAGTTCAGCTTCAAAAAGCGCCGATACCCTGTCGGAGTTGCCGAAGGATGCACACACCTCAATGGCGGCACCGGTCGTGTAATCGCAACCCATGTGGTCAGCGCCGCCAGTTCCGTTAGTCCGCCCGTGCAAAGCGAAGACAATCACACTCACGGGACCGCCTGATGTCCCGAAGAGGTTGTTATTTGCCTGCACTACTCGATCGGCATCGCTGACGAGATCCTGGGCATTCTGTAGCCCCGGCCCGCCGAGGTTAGGGTCAACGTAAACAGTTACTAATCCGCTCGAACTGACGCCCACGAATTGCGACTCCCCCATATAGCTGGGCCATTGAGGCGGAACGGGAGTGGCCCCGCGTAAGTGGGGTGACTTATTATCAGATTGATGCGCTATCATTTGATGATGCATTGTTTGAACTCTCCTTCTTCCAAAAGTTATCCCGAAATTTACTCCTCCCCTGGTCCGGTTTGGATCCCTTCAAATATGTATGACCAAAATTACATTTCCATTTCTGAAAAAACTTAGAAAATAATTGAGATGCATAGTAACGTGACATTTTACGTGCGTTCGCCTGGCCTATGATGATAGCCGGTTTACCTCTCGCTAAAGCAATTGGTTGAGCCAAGAGCTAAAGTCTCGCGGACCGGTAATGAAGCGGGATTACGAAATTCAACTGGTGAATATCGCGCCAGTAGCAGCCTTATCAGAATTTCGGGGGATGATTAAGCAAGCTACCGCTCGCAGATGGCACGTCAAAGGCGTGAGGGTAGGGGTAGTTTGCAGGTCGCCTCTACTCTGATTGCGCCGCGCCACGGATTACATGATTGATCTGATCGCTCGGCCAATCAGCAACGTACGGGTACTGCTTCAAATACGTCTTGAACGGATAAGCATAACCGGGCCGCCGCTACTTTTTCTCTTCGTCGAGCAGCCGCAGGGTTTCAAGAATCAGATTCGTATTGCCTGGCGTGTGGATAGTGACCGGAAACAGACGCGCCGCCGGTTCGAAATCGAACGCCCCGCCGGTTATGTCAACGAGCCGGCGAAATGCTTCGCCGGCTTTCGCTCCCTCACTTTCCGCGTCGACGATCCGCCCTTCATTGAAAAAGATGCGCCCCTCGCCCCGCTCTCTGGAAATCATAAGGATGCCTGTCAGACGCGCATTTTCAACGACTTGCACGACATCAAAAATACTGATGACAGAAAGGTCTCCGGCCAGTGTGGCGGAGCGGACCTCTGCCACCCGCGCCGCGCTCGGCTGGCTTTCGATGCGCCGGGCACGCCGAATCGCTTCGAGGCCGGAAGCGATGGAGATCCGCGCATCAAATTCCTTGGCCTGTAAAAGGCGCTCGCGCGCCGTATCCAGGTTTTCGCTCTCGATGTAAAGGCGCGCCAGCGCGAGACACTGCCGCGCGGCTTCCTGTGGCTGCTTATGGGTGGCGGCAACTTCACGCAGTTTTTCGCGCAGCGCAATGGCCCGGGGGAAATTCACAACCGCCTGGCCGAGTCGTTCAAGCGCGCGTTGCGGCGCGTTGTACTTCAGGAATAAGTCGGCCTCAATCAGCGCGCTCTCAATATCGTCATCGTTTTTGGGCGAGTACGCGTCGCTCATCTGTATATCCGGACAGCCTGGAGTCGAGCGGGCTTCTGCGGCTCCGGCTGCAGGAAAAGTTTACCATATTCCGGCCCCCCGGCTTCCAGATACGGCCGCGCATATACGGATAGGGGCAACAAGCTGGCACCATTTGGTGCACCAGCGAACCTCTTCCCCGCAGGTTTGCGGCCCCGGGAGAACAGGCGCGAATGAAAGAAAAACTGCTAAAACTTCGCGTAAGCTCTTAACTTAAATCACGCAACTTTGCTCTCGACCATTGTTAGAGATTCTCCCCGGGCATCCCTTTAATACCTTCTATCGCACAACTTAAACATTGTTGTTGCAAGTAAGAAACATGGCACACAGAATGCTTTGTAGATGGGTGCGGACGCCCCCATACAATCAATATCAGGACACTTCGCCTAAAGCGATCATTTGAATGATTCTTCTCCCGAGCGTGCGCGCCGGTTGGGTTTCAAGGGGTCTCAAATTATGTACGATGAGTTAGCGCTGGAAGCCGAGGGTACGGCGACGATTCGCCTGGTGAACAGCAGTTGGGCCAGTTACCTGCAGCAGGCCTTCGCACGGCTAAAAGCACTCGGTCAGCAGCGCCGGGCGAACGGGGCCGAAGCCCTGGTCAAGCGGCTGAAACAGACACGCCCGTCAACTTATGACCACTGCCTCCGCGTGACGCGCATCGCGCGCCGGACGGGCCGCACGCTCGGCTTTGACGACGCGCAATTAAAACAGCTTTCGCATGCGGCGATGATGCACGACATCGGGAAGATCCTCGTGCCCGAAGCAATCCTGGAGTGCCCACGCCGGCCGACGCGCACCGAGCGATTTATCCTCCACCTGCATCCGACTCTCGGCGCGCTGCTCGCTACGTACTTTGGCCTCCCGGCACCGCTCCGCATCCGCACTCAGCATCATCATGAACGATGGGACGGTAAAGGCTACCCGCACAAACTCGGCGGCGAAAGCATTCCGCTCATGGCGCGCATCGTGCAAGTGGCGGATGCTTACGATGCGATGGTTGCCGTCCGTCCGTATTGCGCGCCGCGCACGCACGAAGAGGCCATCACGGAACTGCGCCAGCATCAAGGAAAACAGTTTGACCCCCGCGTCGTCGAAGCTTTTCTTGATTCATTCTCCGATCATCAGACGCACAACTATTGCTTCAATTCGACGTTGGTCGCCCCCGCGCCTCCCTGTTCGGGAGAGGCCGGCGCAAAACGCGCGACATGGGGATGATCGCGTAAGAGGTCTGTAATCGCGCGGCGCAGCGCTCCCGTGCCATGTCCATGCACAATACGCACACGACCGATAGTGTGAAGGTAGGCCTCGTCAAGAAATTTATCCACGGCGCTAACCGCCTCGTCCGTGGTCTGCCCGATAACATTCAGTTCCGTCCTGGGCTCTTCCTTCGATTGGCGCAGACGCACCTCTGTTCCACGCGCTGCCGCCGCGCGCTCAAGACGCGCTCCCCTGTCCGTCTCCGGTCTCGCGGGCGCCGGCTCCAGCAGTTCCAGGTTGCCGATCTTTTCTCTGAAGCGTAACGCGCCGATCCGCACTTCGGCTTCACCATTGCTCAATCTTTCGACGACGCCGATGGTCCCGAGCGTTCGCAGCCGGACCCGATCATTAACTGCGATGTCGCGCGCCGGAGGTTGTGTCGCCCCAGCGGGGGCCGCCTGTGAAGCGAAACGCGCTTCCCCGCCGCGCTCATGACGAATGAGACGCACACCGCTCGGCTGTTCGACCGAAACTGGCGACTTGGCGCGGGCAGCGCGCTGCTGCGCTTCACGGCGGAGTTCGGCGGCGCGGCGCTCAGCCTCGCGTTCGGCGCGGGCGCGCACGGCGCGGTCTTCGATTTTGGAGATAAGCTCCTGCGCACGTCTTTCAAACTCCGCCAGCGACGCGCGCATCTCGCGCTCGAAAGCTGACTGGCGCTCACGCTCGCGCTGGCGCGCTTTCGTTTCAAGCGAGGCATATTCTGCCGCGACCGCCGCGCGTTCCTCTTCCAGAGCGCGCCGGAGGGTTTCCGCCTCCTGCGCTTCACACTTGATCCGCTGGAGATAAGCGGCGGCGGCCCGCGCCGCGTCGTCCACCCGCTCGGAGGCGGCCCGCACGACCCCTTCCGGAATACCGAAGCGCCGCGCGATCTCTAAACCGGAAGACGAACCGGCAATTCCAACGAGTAATCTATACGTCGGCTGCAACGTCTTTTCGTCAAATTCGACGCTCGCATTGATCACGCCCGGATCATTTGCCGCATAAATTTTCAGACCGCTGTAATGCGTTGTGGCGACGACATGCGCGCCGCACGCGCGACGGAAGTGGTCCACAATGGCGACGCCCAGAGCAGAGCCCTCTTCCGGGTCGGTACCAGTGCCGACTTCGTCCAGCAGCACGAGCGCAAGCCCATCTGTTTCTCGGCAGAGCTCGATCATGAGGCGGATGTTGGCAATATGCGCAGTGAAGGTTGAGAGGTTGGCAGAAAGCGATTGGCGGTCACCGATATCTGCGAGGATGGCCGTGTAGAAGGGAACTCGCGCCGCCCGCGCGGGCAGATGAAGTCCCGAGAGAGCCATCATCGTCAGCAAGCCGGCGGTCTTTAGTACGACGGTCTTGCCGCCGGCGTTCGCGCCGGAGATTACCATCACGGGGCGCTCTTCGCCGAGCGTAAAGGAGACTGGAACGACCGCGCTTCCGGTCGCGTGCAGATTCTCTTCAAGCAGCGGATGGCGCGCCTCAATCAGTTCCAGGACACCATCTTCGCCGACGCTCGGTTCAACGCAATTGTGACGCTTAGACAGCGCGGCCTTGGCACCGATGAAATCCAGTTCCGTGACGGCGCGTACTGCGTTCTCAATTCCCGGCAACTCACGCCGCAGCTCTTCGGTGAGCGTGGCGAGAATCCGCGTAATCTCGCGCTCCTCGGTTTCACGCAACTGTTGCAGCTCGTTATTGGCGTCAATCGTTTCCAAGGGCTCGACGAAAACCGTCGCGCCGGAGGAAGAAAAGCCATGCGCGACGCCATGAACGCGTCCACGATGGTCGCTTCGCACGGGAATTACGAAACGGTCGTTGCGGACCGTCACGAGTTGGTCCTGGATGGCTTCCTCTGAGCGCCGCATCAAATTCTCAAGCGTGCGTGTAATAGATGAGCGCAGGCGTGTGATATCGGAGCGGATGCGCGCCAGTTCCGGGCTGGCGCGGTCATCCACTTCGCCGCTCGGCAGTATTTTGGCATTAATGCGGGCCGAAAGTTGATGTAGTTCGCGCGGCGTCTCGGCCACCGTATCCCACAATACCGGACATACTTCACGCTCGGCTTGAATCGCCGCGCGCGCGTTATCGGCCTGTTCACAGAGATGCGCCAGTTCGAGCAGTTGCGCCGGCTGTAGTATTGCGCCTTCGATACGCAATCGGGCGAGCGGTTCGGTCGGGTCGGCGATCTCCGAAAATGACCACGCCGCGCCACGTGCGCGCAGCTCGGCGCATTCCGAAACAGCGCGCAGTGCGCGGCGCACGTCTGCAATACGGGTAAGGGGAATGAGCGCGTCAACCCGCGCCCGCCCCATCGGCGTCTGCGCGCCACGTCGGACGAGCGCGCGCAAATCTTCATATTCGAGCGTGGCAAAAGCTTGTTCGTTCATAAGCGATGCGTGAATAGTAAAACTTAAATCCGGATAAGACAAAAGAGATCCTCAAGTTTAAAGTTGGTAAAGTAAGCGGAGGAACGTGGGAGCTTTGAGGAATCACGCGCCGTATAATGTATATCCAGCGGTCTATGTTCGCTGCCGCCGCCGTTCGGTGTCTTGCATTGCGACATCAAATAATTTAGCCGGGTCAAGCACGACGACCAAATCGCCCTCTGACTGCACAACGCCGCGCACAATATTTACGGCGTTACCGAGCGGCGCGATTGCGTCGGTGGGAATTTCAATGATCCGTTCGACGCGCTCGACGGCCAGGGCGAGTTGCTCGTCGCCCCGCAGCGCGACGATAAAGCGCGGCGGGCACGGCGCATTTCGTTCCTCGTTGAGTAAGACGAGCGGATCAATCACCGTCAGGATGCGGCCACGCACGCTGACAACACCGAGCACGCTCGCCGGCGCGCGCGGCAAGGGCGTCGGGGCCAACCCATCGGCCACGCTATCAGCTTCATCGGCAAAAACGCCGAGAAGACGCGTTGTCGTCCGCATCACTATTAACTGGCGACGCTCAGGCTCAATTGAATCGTCGCTCTGCCCGAGCGTGCGGGGCAGAATCGCCAGATCATCAAAGTAGTTTGTTTCTGTCATTACCGATAGCGAAACGGGGAGGAGATTGTCACGCAACTTACTTGAGTACAGAGATTTCAGTGCTGAGGTGGCAGACTCAGCACAGGGTGGTTCTAACATGCTGACCGAAGCATGTCAAAGCCTCTACCACTTTGCGGTGGTAAGTTAGGTAAATATTATCGCGGTCCCAAAATCGATTTAAGATGGGTTCCGAACTCAAAGAGAATTTAGATGTGGCTATCGCCCACATCGTTTCAATGATATAAATAGCGCATGAACGACTCTGCGCATGGGGTCTAATTTGGGTCAATAGGTTGAATAAAATCCAGGTTATGGTTAAAGAGAGATTATGATGAGCAAGGAAGTGTTTTCCCGACGCGCCAGCCAGAACCTATTCCGCCGGATGCGAATGAAGTTAAATGGTGAGCAGCAACGTCTGACGCGCAGGTGAGTTCAACGTCAGCTATCTATCTGTAGAGATGACAAAGCCTGTTACCATCAAATGTGTACTCCGCCCCATCGAGTTGCAACTTGTCGGACTGCGAAGCTGCCATCAGCGCGGCTACTATTTCCAATTGTGGCTCAGAGGTTCTCAGTTCACGGGCCATAAATTTGAGGTTAGCTCGGGAGTTTGCGCTTATGACCCGGACGATGGATTAGTGCAGTTCTTCGAGGGTTTGGCGACAAGTTGTGACGGCTGGAAGAGTATTAAGTATTGGGAATCTCCGAGGTGCGGTCTCAGCCTAGCATCTTGGATAGATATGGAGGTCGGACGGGTGGCGCTTGGAGTGGAGATCTGGCATGGCAAAGAAGAAGTAGAGAGGGTGGCCGGGCGCAGTTTATCCAATCTGGAGTGGTTGGAGATGGTCAAAGAGGCTGTGGAGCAAAAGGTGCTGTTTGTAGATGCTAACCAACTAGAAGGGATTGCGGCGAGTGTCAGGGAGTTTTTCAGGACACTGGAGGAAGCAGAGAAGGTGAGAGGGGAATTGAAGTTTGTGGCTCGCTTAGAGGTCACTGAGGGGGACATCTAACAAAGCTTTCAACAGACGGCGTAGAGCGGGCTTCCTAAAGATGAGATACTTTGGCGCCGGAGCGATCGTTAGGTGTCGAATCCTTCCTTGTAGCAAACTATTGGTATGAAGAGCTTGAATAATCTTCTTGCGCGTAACAGGGCGTGGGCGGCAGAACTCAGGAGCGCTGATCCGGAGTTCTTTTCTCGTCTCGCGCATCAGCAATCCCCGCCGTACCTCTGGATCGGCTGCTCGGATAGCCGAGTCCCATCTACCCAGTTGGCCGATCTCGCGCCCGGGGAGATGTTCGTCCAT
>Ga0213881_10001398_pt1 | contig 11573 bp, 1 predicted proteins | sample BarmaccoBMER_R08_FD_160104 | JGI IMG/M metagenome (GOLD analysis project Ga0213881, IMG submission 160104) | Barbacenia macrantha exposed rock microbial communities from rupestrian grasslands, the National Park of Serra do Cipo, Brazil - ER_R08 ... | reverse complement strand
CCCCAAATACCCCCGCGCCAGACCCACCCCCGCGACATACAACTCACCCACCACACCCCGCGGCACCAACCGCAAACCCCCATCCAGCACAAACACCCGAACATTCGCAATCGGCCGACCAATCGGCGGTATTTCTACTTCGTCGTGCAGGCTCGCAGTTGTCGACCAGACGGTAGCCTCGGTCGGCCCGTACATGTTGACGAATGTCTGCACATCATCGAGGTAAAGCTGGCGCCAGTCGCCCAATTGCGTGGCGCTTAGCGCTTCCCCACCAAGGACCACGGTGCGCAACCCCGGCAAGTGCGCGAGGGCCGGGTTACCCGCTTTAGCCTGCGCCAATTGGCCAAACGCTGAGGGGGTCTGGTTCAGGACGGTCACGCCTTGGTTAACTATCAGCTGGAGAAATTGTTGCGGTGAGCGACTGACCTCGTAAGGAACGACGATGAGGCGGGCACCGTGCAGCAACGCGCCCCAGATCTCCCAGACCGAGAAATCGAACGCGTAGGAATGAAATAGCGTCCACACATCAGCGGCGTCGAAATTGAACCACTGCTGGGCTGTTCCGAACAGCTGCACCACATTGGAGTGGCTGACGACGACTCCTTTGGGAGTGCCGGTGGAACCGGAGGTGTAGATCACATACGCGCGATGCTGCGGGGTGAGCGGGGTGGTGCGGTCGGTGTCGGTGGGATCGGTGTCCGGGTATCTGACCAGCGTAGCGACAGTGTCAGGATCGTCGATCACTATCCTGGGCATGTCGGTATTGCCGACGTCAGGTAAGTTGTTTGTGGTTTGGGCGGTGGTAAGTAGCAGTGCTGGTTGAGCGTCGGTAAGCATGAAATTGATCCGCGCGGCTGGATAGTCGGGATCGATAGGCAGGTAAGCCGCACCGGTTTTCAGCACCGCCAAAATTGCGACGATCACGCCGGTTGACCGGGGCAGGAAGAGGGCCACGATCTGCTCCGGGCCCACTCCTCGGTCGATTAACATATGGGCGAGTTGGTTGGCTGCGGTGTTGAGCTGCGCGTATGTCAAGGTTGCGTCCCCGCAGACCACGGCGGTGTTGTTCGGGATGTGGGTGACGCGCTGCTGGAACAACATCGGTAGGCAGGTTGCGGGAACAGGGGTGGTGGTGTCGTTGTAGTCAATGAGCAGCTGGCGGCGTTCCGCGGCGGTAAGCAGATCAATGTTGTTAATCGAGGTGTCGGGATCGGCAACCACCGCTTGCAGTAGGCGCACCCAACGGACAAACAACGTTTCGATGGTGGGCTGGTCGAACAGGTCGCTGGAGTATTCGATCATCCCGTTTAGGCTGTCGGGGTCGCCGTCGGCGTTGTGGTGTTCCCACAGGTACAACGACAGGTCGACTTTGGCGGTGCCAGTGGGAATTGGCCAGAGGTCAACCTGCAGTCCGGGGAGGTTAAAGTCGGGTTCGGGAATGTTTTGCAGTGCAAGCAGGATTTGGAATAACGGGTTATGGGCGAGTGAGCGGGTGGGGTTAAGAACTTCTACCAAATATTCGAAGGGCAGGTCTTGGTGGGCGTAGGCGGCCAGGGCGCTGTCACGCACCCGGGAGATCAGGTCCCGGAAGCTGGGGTGACCGGACGTGTCGGTGCGCAGCACCAGGGTGTTGACAAAAAACCCGATAAGGTCGTCGAGGGCGTGGTCGGTGCGCCCAGCAATCGGAGAGCCAATCGGGATGTCGTCGCCCGCGCCAAGTTTGCTCAGTAGAGCGGCCAGCCCGGCTTGCAAGACCATGAACAGGCTCGCCCCGTTGTGGCGGGCCAGTTTCCGCAATTCCTGATGCAGGGCGGCATCGATCCGCACGGTGAGATAGTCGCCGCGGTAGGACACCATCGGGGGCCGAGGCCGATCGGTGGGTAACGTCAGCTGCTCGGGCAAACCGGCCAGAGTGCGGGTCCAATACGCCAATTGGGTGGCAAGCACGCTATCGCGGTCAGTCTGCTCACCTAACAGCTGATGTTGCCACAGCGTGTAATCAACGTAGTGCACCGGCAGCGGCGCCCAGTCTGGTTGCTGGTCTCGGCAGCGGGCGGCATACGCGGTAGCCAAATCCCGCGCCAGGGGGACCAGCGACCAGCCATCCCCAGCGATGTGATGCACCAGCACCAGCAGCACGTGCTCCTGCGGTCCCAGGACGAATAACTCAGCGCGCACTGGTATCTCGGTCGCCAAATCAAATCCGTAGCAGGCCGCGGCCCTGAGCGCCTGAGGTAACTCGGTCGTGGATGCCTTGCTGATATGCAGGGTTGGGTAGACCGAGCTCGAATTAAGCACCTGTTGATAGGGCACGCCCTCAACCCGGGGGAAAATAGTGCGCAGGCTTTCATGCCGCGCCACCACGTCGGCCAGCGCCCCCTGAAACGCCTCGCGATTTAAAGTGCCCGCCAAGCGCAAAGCCAAGGGCAAGTTGTACGTCGGGCTGGGACCTTCCAGCTGATGCAAAAACCACAACCGGCGCTGGGCAAACGACAACGGCACCCGATCCGGACGCTCACAGCGCACCAGCGCTGACCGGGCCCGGCCCGCCCCGACCAGTCGCTTTGCCAGACTCGCTGGGGTGAGCGCCTCAAATAACGCACGCAGCTCCACCTCCACCCCGAAGGTAGCGCGGATGCGTGAGATTAATCGGGTGGCCAACAGTGAATGCCCACCTAAATCAAAAAAGTTGTCCTCCACGCCGACCATGGGTAGATTCAACACCTCACCGAACAACTCGGTGAGCAACTGTTCTTGGGGAGTCCGCGGCGCCCGACCACCGCCCATTGACCTAAATTCGGGGGGTGGTAATGCTGCCTTATCCAGTTTGCCGTTCGGTGTCAACGGCAACTCATCCAGCGCCACTACCGCCGCCGGAACCATGTACTCGGGCAACTGCTCCCGCACGAACTCCCGTAACGACTCGGGCCGACACTGGTTCTCTTCGGCCGCCACCACGTAGGCGATGAGCTGCTTGTCCCCAGGCCTGTCTTGACGGGCAAGTACCGCAGCTTGCGCTACTTGCGGATGCCGCCGAAGCACAGTTTCGATTTCTCCAGGCTCAATCCGGAACCCTCGCACTTTCACCTGGTCATCAGCGCGACCCAGGTATTCCAGATTTCCGTCAGGGCGCCACCGGACTAAATCTCCGGTCCGATACATCCGCTCACCCGGCGACCGAAACGGACACGCCACAAACCGCGCCGCCGTCAACCCCGCCCGACCCAAATACCCGCGAGCCAGACCGGCGCCAGCAATATACAACTCACCCACTACACCAACGGGCACTGGACTTAGGCCACTGTCCAACACGAACACCTGAGTATTGGCAATTGGTCGACCGATCGGCGCAGGTATTGGCCACTCGCCGACCTCGACGGGTAGCGAGTATGCGGTTGCCACATGGGTCTCGGTGGGACCGTAGTGATTGTGCAATCGTCGACCAGGCTGCCGGCGATAAAGCGCGCATACGTTGTCACTTAATGTCAATGCCTCGCCAGCCTGGGTGATATCACGCAAACATCTCAGGTCACGATCGTCTTCGAGAGCGGCCTCGGCCACCGCCTCAACGACGAGATTCGGCGCAAATAGTTCTGCGATGTGAAACTGATCCAGCCAGCCCACCAGCTGTTGTGCATCACGGCGAAACTCATCGGGCACAATCACCAACGTCTTACCAAATACTAGCGTGGACAGAATTTCCTGCGCGGATACATCGAAACTGATCGCCGTAAATTGTACGACCGTGTTGCCTGGACCGATGCCCAGGGCACGGTGATGCCAGAGCAGTAAATTGACCAACGCGCCGAACGGCATCGCGACGCCTTTGGGGGTGCCGGTGGAGCCGGAGGTGTAGATGACGTAGGCGGGGTGGGCGGGGAGCAGGGGGGTGGTGCGGGTGGTGTTGGTGGGATTGGTGTCGGGGCAGTTTTGGAGGTGGGCCAGGGTGTTCGGGGTGTCGATGACCAGGCGGGGGGTGGTGGTCTGGTGGGGGATTGAGGGGCCGGTGTCGGTGGTGGTGATCAGTAGGGTGGGGTGGGCGTCGGTGAGCATGAACGCCAGGTGTGCTGGCGGGTAGTCGGGGTCCAGCGGCAGGTAGGCGGCACCGGCTTTGAGCACCGCCACCATCGCGATGATCATGGTGGGGGAGCGGGGCAGGGCCAGGGCCACCAGGTGTTCGGGTCCTAGCCCACGGGTGATCAACACCTGGGCGAGGCGGTTAGCGTGGGTGTTGAGCTCGTGATAGGTCAACGTAGTGTCCCCGCAGACCACCGCGATCGCGGTGGGGGTGGCCGCCACCTGCGTTTCGAACAATTCCGGCAAGGTAGCCGCCGGTATCGGACTCGCCGTGTCATTCCATGATTCCAGCAGCTGGTGACGCTCCTGACCGGACAAGATGTCGATGCTCCACAGGGGCTGGTGCGGGTCGGTGACGATGCCCTCAAGCAGGCGAATGAATCGGGCGGCTAAGGCTTGGATGCTGTCGCGGCCGAACAGGTCGGTGGCGAAGACCAGCGCGCCGTGCAGTTCGTTTCGCTGTTCCCACATGTGTAGCTCGAGATCGAAGCGGGTGCTCCAGTCTGGCGGGCGCAGCAGGCGCACCGCTAATCCCGGCAGTTCGATGTCGGGGTGATCGAAGTTGAGAAGCCCGAAAGTGACGCGAAACAGTGGGTTACCTGTCAGATCGCGCTGTGGCGCGACTTCCTTGACGATGTGCTCGAGGGGAATGTGCTGGTGAGCGAAGGCGCCCAGGCTGGCGTCCCGCACCCGGGGCAGGAGATTGGCGAAGCTCGGATTGCCGGAGGTATCGATACGTAACGGCAAAGTGTTGATGAACATCCCGATCAGCGGCTCGATTTGCGGATTGTCCCGGTTGGCCAGTGGTGAGCCGATGAGGATGTCGTCCTGTCCCGTGCAGCGGCGCAACAGCGCAGCGAAGCCGGTGAGCAGCACCATGTATAAAGTGGCGCTTTGGTTGTGGCTGAGCTGTTTGATCCCGGCGGTAAGTTCCGGGCATAAAGTGAAGTCCAGCCGGTCACCGGAGAAAGTGGGGGTTCGCGGCTGAGGACGGTCGGTCGGCAGCTGCAAGGCGGTGAGATCACCGGCCAGAGCGTGTTTCCAGTAGGCTAAGCCGTCGGCGAGGGTCTGCTTGTCGAGCTGTCCGCGTTGCCACTCGGCGTAGTCGCCGTACTGGATGTCCAGTGGGGTCCAGTCCGGTGGGGCACCACCGATACGGGCACGGTACGCCTCGGCGAGTTCGCGCACGAACACAGCGATTGACCAGCCGTCGAAGATAATGTGGTGTACACAGACGAACAGGCAGTAATCGGCGGGTGCCAGCCGCAGCAACAGGTCCCGCAGCAGCGGACCCTTTTCCAGGTCGAAGGGACGCCCGATCTCCTGCAGTAGCCGGGTGCGGATGGGTTCGTAGTCGGTGATCGGGTCTTGCGCCGGCCCCGACACCAGCGCGGAGACATCGGTCGTGGGGATAGGCAGCGCGAGTTGCTCAGCGATGAGCTGCTCTAAACCGCTGTCCGTCTCGGTGAAGGTGGTGCGCAAGGTCTCGTGACGGTCGATCAGGTCGTTAACCGCGGCCTGGAGTGCGTCGGTGTCCACGTCGCCGGTCAGTCGCATGAGTATCGGAACGTTGTACGACGTGTCCTGGGGATTGAGCCGGTAGAAAAACCACATCCGTTGCTGGGCGTAGGAGGCGGGGAAGGTGAGGGGTTCCCCCGGCTGCCGGGCTCCGGCCTCGCCGTTGGGCGCGTCGGGGGCGTTGTCAATTCCAGTCAACGGGCTTGACGACATCGTGGTTTCCTTGGCGAGTTCACAGCCCACTGCGGGCTGCGCGCCGACAGGCGCTGTCGAAAATGCTGATGCGACATGACCAGTGCATGGATTTACCGGCGGGCGGTTCGACGACGACTAGCCGTGATCTTTGCTGTGTTAGCGGCCGGTGGGACATGTTGGAGATACTCGATTTCACGGGCCAATTGCGTCACAGTAAGATTTTCGAAGAGTTTTTTCACGGAGAGATCAACGGATAGCTCATCACGGAGCCGTCCGCCCATTTGAACCATGAGGAGAGAATCACCCCCTAAATCGAAGAAGTTGTCGTGGGCGCCGACCCGGTCCAACCCCAGAACGTCGGCCCAGTGGCGCACCACCAGCTTCTCCAGTTCGGTCGTGGGCGCGACATAGGGCGTCGTCAGATCGGGGCGGCGGTTGAAGCAAGCCGAGACAGGCGACGGTGGGGCTATGTCATGCGATGTCGCGCAAGGCGCGACGGCTTCGGCGGTGTCCGCGAGTTCCAGATGGTCGGACAGTTCGCTGGCAGGGATGACAGTGATGGTCGCGCCGAGGGAGCGCAGTTCGTCGGTACGGGCCAACATGGTCTCGTCCAGTGCGGGAACGGGCCGCATGCCGACGATCAATCCGTGGTCGGCGGTGACCTCCTGGTCGCGGGGCGGAACAGCGGCAGTTGGCCAGAAACCCAAGGAGTCGAGGAGCTGCTGCCAGCGGTGCGGTGCAAGCAACGGGGATTGCTCGCGGATGTCGTCGTTGAAATTCCACCAGCCTTCGAGGAGACCGGTGATCATCATGCCGATCCGGGGCAGGTAATTGGCTTCCAGGATGTACAACAGCCCGCCTGGGGCGAGGAAGTTGTGCAAATTGGCGATAGAGCGGCGCAGATCCGGGGTGACGTGCAAGACGTTGAACGCCAGGATGATGTTGAAGTCGCGGTAGTCGTTGCTGTCCTGGATTTGGAGGCCCTGGTTGACGTCCAGCACGCCGAAAGTCATGAAGTCCAGGTTGCATTCGGCCGCTTTGCGCTGGGCCGCCACCACGAAGGACCGGCCCAGGTCCGTGAAGCGGTACTCCACGTTTCGACTGCCGCGCAGCACCTCGGCCACCGGCCAGGTGAGATAGCCCGTACCCCCGCCGACTTCCAGGATGCGCAGCGGGCGACCAGCGGCCTCGCGGACGAGCCTTGTCACCTCGGCCACGACCAGGGATCGGTATGCGGCCGCGACACCAGCGTTGAGCAGATGATTGCTCAAGGTCAGGAAACTGTGGCCAGCTGGCTGCATCACCTCGGTGCCAGATCGGCTGCCACTCAAGACCGCATCATAATGCTGTTCAACACAGATTCTGAGCAGGTCAACGTCGTCGGAGAGATCGGGGTGTTTGGCGACGATGGTCTGCTCTAGTTCGGCGATTTCGTCGGCAGCGCCGGTGTTCTCAATGAAGCGGATAGTGTCGGTGTCCGGGTCGAGTGAGATGATCTTGTCGTTGGCGAGCATGTCGAGCAGGGCGTTGATGAATTTGTGGTACGGGGCCACGATGCCAAGGTGAGTTAATAAGTCGGCTCGTCGTATTTCCACGCCCGGGGTGGAGCCGATGCCGTGGCGTCGTAGGTAGGCGCAGGCGTGGAGCACGCACAGGCGGTCGGTCATGGCGATGCCATCGGCGCCTTCCCGGTCGACCGGGGTGCGGGCGCGCAGGCGGCGTTCGGTCTGTGTCAATCGCTCGGCCAGTTCGGACGGTCCGCTGTTCGAGAGGACGGTGGCGTCGACCGAGTCGGTGATAATGAGGTGCCCGCGCGTGCGGGCGGCAACGGCGCGGGTGGTGGCGTAGTTGTCGTCGCGCAGCCCGTTGGGCACCACATACACGGTGCGCTGCGCGGTCGAGTTGGTCACTGACGACGCTTCGATCCAGTAGCGGCGCCGCTGGAAGGGATAGCCGGGCAGGGGGACTCGCCGGCGCGAACCGTCGTCTTCAGCTGGCCACCGCACCGGCACTCCGTGAGACCACAGCGTGCCCAGGGCATTCATCAGCAGGTGGGTGTCGTGCTGCTGTTCGGCTTTGGGGTGTCGCATGGTCAGCACGGTCGGCGTGTCTTGGCCCAGCTGCAGGTGAGCGAATCGAGCCAGTGTATGGCCCGGCCCCACCTCGACGAAGACGAGCTGACCACGCCCGGATAGCTCGCCGTGCAGGGTTGTGACGCCCTCGGAAAAGCGCACGGTTTCCCGGTACTGCCGCAGCCAGTATTCGTGGCTGGTCGCCTGTTCGTCGGTGATCCAGGTGCCGGTGAGTCCGGACAGGAACGGGATGCTCGGCGGGCGCAGCGTGACCTGGCGCAGAGCCCGGGCGTAGTCGTCGAGGACCGTGTCGAGCAGCTCGCTGTGCGGAGCACCGACTAGCCGCACCTGGTGATGCTCGATCCTGGCGGCGTCCAGCTCGCGTTGCAGGCGCTCGATGCCGTCGGTGGGGCCAGAGACGGTGCAAACTTCAGGGGCGTTGACCGTGGCCAGAGATAGCCGACCGGTCAGCCGGGTGCGGATCGCCTGCTCGGACAGGGCGACACTCAGTGCGCTGCCGCCGGCTACGTCCAGCAACCGTTCCCGTTCAGTGACCAGGGGTAGCGCCTCTTCTAAGGAGAGCACTCCGGCCAGGCACGCGGCGGTGCACTCGCCAAGCGAGTGGCCGATGAGGGCATCAGGCTCGACCCCGCGCACCATCAACAGCGTGGCCAGGGCGTATTCGGTGGCCAGCAGCAGAGGGTATGAGCAGGGCCTGCGGGGTGGGGCGTCGTCGTACTGGACGGTACGGATGTCCTGACCGAGGATGGGCAGCAGAATTTCCGCCGCGCGGTCGATCTGCTCGCGGAAGATCGGCTCTGTGGCGTAGAGGGTCTTGCCCATCTGAGGATGGTGGGCGCCGCCACCGGGCAGGAGGTACGCCACCTGGGGACGGGCTGAGCCGTCAGCACCCGGTGCAGGCTCGGCGAGCAACGCGGCAGCCTCCGCGGTGCTGCGGCAGACGACAGCCCGACGGTGCGGGTGTTGTTTACGACCGTGACACAGGGTGTGCGCTACATCGGCAAGTCCGAGCTCCGGGTGAGTGATGAGGTGCTCGGCTAGGCGGATGGACATCTCCTGGACAGCTACCGGGTTCTTGGCTGACAAGGGCAGGACAATTGGCTCTCCAGACGGGGAGCTGGATCGGCGAGCCGGGGGGGCCTCTTCCAGAATGACGTGCGCGTTGGTCCCGCCGATGCCCAGCGCGGTGACGGCCGCACGCCGAGGTCCTTCGCCGGGTGCCCAGTCAGCTGTTTCGGCGTTGACATAAAAAGGGCCGGTGGAGAAGTCGATCTCTGGGTTGGGGACCTGGAAGTGGAGGCTGGCCGGGATCTTGCGGTGCCAGAGCACGAGCACGGTTTTGATCAGTCCGGTGATGCCCGCTGCGGCGTCGAGATGGCCGATATTGGTCTTGACCGAGCCAAGCGCGCAGTACTCACGGCGATGGGTGCTTTCGCGGAACGCCTCGGTTAATGCGGCGACTTCGATGGGGTCGCCGAGCGCGGTGGCGGTACCGTGCGCCTCGACGTAACCAATGGACTCGCCGTCCACCCCGGCGGCGGCCTGAGCGGCGAGAATGACTTCCACCTGTCCCTGGGTGCTCGGTGCGGTAAAGCCCACCTTCCGGTTGCCGTCGTTGTTGATCGCCGAGCCCTTGATGATCGCCCAGATGTGGTCGCCATCGACCAGCGCGTCCACCAGGCGCTTGAGGACGACCGCACCCACCCCATTGCCCGGGGCCGTTCCAGCGGCAGCGGCGTCGAAGGCCCGGCAGTGGCCATCAGGCGACAGCGGGCCGTCCGGGACATAGCGATAGCCCTGCTGTGCTAAGGGGTTGAGCGAGGCACCACCGGCCAGAGCCGCGTCGCACTGGTAGTTGAGCAGATCCTGACAGGCTAGGTGGACAGCGACCAGGGAGGTGGAACAGGTGGTCTGTACCGACACGGCCGGCCCGGTCAGGTTGAGCTGATAGGCCACTCGGGTGACGAACACTCCAGGGTCGTTGCTCAACCCGGCGGAGAACCCGTCCATCGACTGCGGCCTGCGCGCCAGTCGCGGAAAGACATTGACCATAAAGTACGTACTTCGGCTGGCGCCGGCATAGACACCAGTGAGGCCGTCGAAGCGATCAGGATCGTGGCCAGCGTTTTCCAGTGCGTGGTAGCAGCATTCGAGAAACAGCCGGTGCTGAGGATCTAGCATCTGCGCCTCGGTCGGCGGATAACCGAAGAAATCGGCGTCGAAGAGGTCAATGCCATCAACGACGGATGCCTTCCGCACCAGGTACGGGTCGTCCAGGCCGGCCGGGTCGCCACCCGCGGCCAGGTATTCCGTGGCGGTGACGGCTCGTACCGATTCATGGCCGTTGACGAGGTTGGTCCAGAATCGGTCAAGGTCGGCAGCGTCGGGAAAGCGGCCGGCCATACCGACTACTGCAATGTCCGTGTTCGCCGAGGCATCGGCCATCTTGGCTGCCGCCGGTGTCTCAGTCATGCCAGGACGCGTCCTTTCGGGTGTGGGTGGCTAGACGTCGGCGTCTGGAGAGCTCGCGGCGCTGGGCGCGCTGTTGTGCGGCGGCTAGCTCGGGGGACGCGGCAGCGGTGCGGCCCAGATGATGGGCCTGCGCGGCCACCGTAGGGTGGGTAAACAGGTCGACGATCGGGACAGGACGCTCTAACAGGACAGCGAGCCGTGACTGCAGGGTCACCAAGAGCAGCGAGTCACCCCCGAGGTCGAAGAAGTTGTCCTCGGCGCCGACTTTGTCCACGTCCAGAACCTGCGACCAGAGTTCGGCGATCTTGTGCTCGAGTTCGCCGCGCGGGACAGCCCAGGCCGTGGTCGCTGCCCGCGGTATTGGACGCAGCGCCAACTGCCGGCGGTCGATTTTCCCACTAGGTGTTAGCGGCAGCTCGGGTATGACGACCAGAGCGCTGGGTACCAGGTGGTCTGGCAGCGCCTGGGCTAACTGACGACGCAGTTCGACGGTGTCTATCTCATCGGTGGCGCTAGCCAGTACGAGATAACCCACCAGCCGTTTGCTGCCGTGCCCATCCTTGCAGGCCACGACTGCGCTGCGGGCGACCTGGTCGCATTGGGCCAACACGGCTTCGATTTCTGCGGGTTCGATGCGTAATCCGCGGATTTTGACCTGGTCATCGGCTCGGCCGAGGTATTCCAGGGTGCCGTCGGTGCGCCACCGGACCAGATCCCCGGTGCGATACATCCGCGCGCCCAGGGGACCAAATGGGCACGCGATAAACCGTTGCGCCGTCAACGCCGGCCGGTGTAGGTAGCCTCGGGCCAACGTTGGCCCAGCGATATACAATTCACCGATTACGCCTGGTGGCGTCAGTTCCATCGCTGAGTCGAGCACAAACACCCGCGTATTGGCGATCGGCCGACCAATGGGCGGCGGCAAAGGCATTGCCGTTGACAGCGGGTCGCTCATCGTGGCGCATATGGTGGTTTCGGTAGGTCCGTAGGCATTGATCATTCGCCGGTCCGGTGCCCATGCGGCGACCAGCTGAGGCGGGCAGGCCTCACCGCCCACCACCAAGGTGCGCAAGCCCACTATCCCAGCCGGAGAAGCACCGACCAACGCCGTCGGGGAGATCAAAGCGTGACTGACACCCTGATCGACCAACACGTCCGCAAGAGCTGCGCCTGCTAGCGGGCTCGCGGTGGCGACCACCAACGTCGCCCCGGTCGCCA
>Ga0213881_10001397_pt1 | contig 11576 bp, 13 predicted proteins | sample BarmaccoBMER_R08_FD_160104 | JGI IMG/M metagenome (GOLD analysis project Ga0213881, IMG submission 160104) | Barbacenia macrantha exposed rock microbial communities from rupestrian grasslands, the National Park of Serra do Cipo, Brazil - ER_R08 ... | reverse complement strand
TCCGATTATGCCGAGCCTTGCGTTAAGCCGAGGGATCGTGTCCTGGCCTGTGCTGGTGGGGTTGGCTGACTGATTCCTCGGCTTAACGATCCGGCGGGCTATCGGAGGCTGTAGAGGGCTTGAAGCTTGTCTTCGGTGAGTCGCTCGGATGATGTGTTGATCGCGGGGGTGGCTGCGTTGACGGCTTCTCGCATCATGTCCACGGTGGCGAAGGCGTAAAACGCCGCTGTGGTCGATACGTTCTCATGGCCGAGCAGCCGCATGACGATCGGCAGAGGGATCCCTTGTTGGTAGAGGTCCATGGCCGTCTCCTCTCCTCAGGGTGTATGGACACGGCGGACGGTAGCCACGAACCAGCGGATCGTTAAGCCGAGGAATCAGTCAGCCAACCCCACCAGCACAGGCCAGGACACGATCCCTCGGCTTAACGCAAGGCTCGGCATAATCGGAGTTAAACCGAATTCGGTTTAACTCCGACGCCGGCTCGCAGTATACCGCCGTGCGCTTCGGTAAGACCCTGATGCTAGCCGGGCTCACGCCCTCAATCGGCACCGTGGGCGACGCGCTCGACAACGCCCTCGCCGAGACCACCATCGGCCTATACAAAACCGAATGCGTGCGCGAGAACTCCCCGTTCCGGCACGGACCACTCACCACCCTAGCCGACCTCGAAGAGGCCACCTCGGCCTGGGTGACCTGGTACAACAACGACCGCCTCATGCACCGACTCGGCCGGATTGAACCGCCCCGGGTCTGACGGAGGCTCTGTACCGCGGACTGTCGAAGCTCGGCAGCGTCGGCTACAGCGTGAGCACTGCGAGGTCACCCACGCCTTCGGTCGCACTCGGATGATCAACCGCTCACAGCCTTGACGGTTGGGCTCCAGCTTCACCGACTCGATCACCGTATGCGCGCACCGTACATCTGCCGCCATACCTTCGAGGAGCGCGCCGTGTCCCCTCTTAACCGTCTTCGCCTGCGGTTCGTTCGAATCTCCAGACGTTCCACGGCGTGCACCGCCAAACGATCATGGACCTGCGGCCCCAGTACGTCGAAAGAGCCCATGAGCGGACGGTCGGTCTCTTGTTTGGGTGGGTGCTTGGGATCGATCACGAGTTTGAGCAGTGCGTAAGCCGCTTCGCGACGGTATTTCTTACTGGACCATACGGCGGGTAGCACGACGGTGGCAGTGAGTAGGAGAAGGGTTCCAACCATGATGATGCAGCTCAATGGTGCAAGGTGAATGAGGATGATCGATACGCCCGCGGCGGTACCACCGATGGCCGTGCGGCGCATGGGAGCCTCCGGAGACGAGAGACGTTGGTCTTTTCCAGGTTGGATGTCTCGCTGTCTGGCAAGGTCCAGACTGGACGGAGAAGACAAGCCGGACGCGTCAGGTACGGTGGACTCAACCGACCTGGAGGCGCTGGCGTGGGTGATGACGAGGTCGTTGGGGAGGCCGCCGGGCTGCTGGATGCGCTGAGGAAATTGCGTGAAAAGGTCGGGCGGCCAAATGATCGCCAGATGCAGGCTCGGGCTAAAGAGTTGGGACTTTCATTGTCGCGGTCGACGGCCAACTCGCTTCAGCACGGCAAGGGGAAGCCGCTATGGGACACGGTGGTCACCTTCGTAAGGGTGTGCGAGGAATACAACAAAAGACTTCCTTCGTCGAGGCGGCTACCTGATGCAGAGTTCGACCTTACGGTGTGGCATAAGCGATGGGAGAAAGCTTCGGTGACGCCGACGGACCCACCGTCTGTTGAAGAAAGGTATGATCACAAGCTGACCGTGGCACCGGAATTCTTGTCGTACCCATCCGGATTTCCTCGTCCGCCGCCAATACCGCTAGTGGTCCCACGGCGTCGCGTGGCCACTGATCGGCTACGTGGTCGCGACAAGCTTGTAGCCGTATTGACTGAAGCGGTGAAGGGACGAGCTGCTGGTTCCGAACAGGACATACCAGGGGTGTGGGCGCTGTGTGGTCTGGGTGGGTGTGGGAAGACCACGGTCGCTATCGAGGTCGCTCATCGGGTGTCGCTGCGACGCAGGTGGTGGGTGTCAGCTTCTGATAAGACAGGACTGGACGCTGCTCTACACGCTGTCGCATTAGACGCAGGCGCTAGCCTAGCCGAGTTTAACAATGCTCATCCTGCTGACGTGCTGTGGTGGCATCTTAATTCTCTTCCCGATCCATGGTTGCTGGTGTTGGACAACGCAGATGACATAGATGTACTTTCCGCTGATGAGCGTCGGGCTGCGGAAGGAGTTGGCTGGCTACGCCAGCCGGAAAATTCCCGAGGGACCGTTATCGTCACCAGCAGAGACACCCGCTCGGAACGTTGGGGGTCGTGGGTCAAGACGTTGCCCGTTGATTCACTGGGCATGGAAGACGGCGGGAGAATACTCCTCGACCTAGCGCCAGAAGCCGGCAGCGCTGCGGAAGCTCAAGAATTAGCGAAATATCTCGGCGGCTTGCCGCTGGCTCTCGATCTTGCCGGTTCATACCTTGCGGCTGCCGCGCGGGCGATATGGCCGGATCCGGACACGCCGGACACGTTTATTGATTATCGTGCTGCGTTCGCAGATCGGCTGCCGGACGTGGCGGTAGACCACGACGCGACTCTCAGCAAACCAGAAAAGGACCGTCGCGACATTACGACAACCTGGGAGCTGTCTCTTGATCTATTGACACGACAGGGACATGATCCAGCCCGGCCACTGCTGCGGCTGCTGTCCTGTTTTGGAGATGCGCCATTGCCGCACCGAGCCGTCCTCGACCTAAACTTGCTCGCTAACAGCCCTCTATTTATCAAGCCGACCAGTCGCCGGCTCAACGGCGCCCTTCAGGGCCTAGCTGGTTTAGGCCTCATCAGCGTTGTCGATAGGGGATCGCGCACGCCGGAATTTCGGAGGGCACTCGGCCTGCACCCTGTTGTGCGAGCCAGCAACAGAGAACATCCCGACGTTAAGGACCGCGCTGCGGACTATTTATCGCTGCTTAGTGCCCTGTTGGAACGCGCCACTGCATCGTGGGACCCATCTGATCCCGCTTGCTGGGCAGGCTGGGACGCTCTGGCGCCGCATTGCACGGCGGCTCTACGCCTACTTGTCTACGACGGAATGTCTACGGAGCACGCCATCGCCGCCACGGTGCCCGCGTTGCGCAGTGCGCGCTACTATCTTGCTGGAGGTCTTTACAAAAACGTCGAAGCCGAAATTCGTAACATTGTCAGGATACGTGAAAAATGGCTCGGAGAGACTCATCCGGAAACGCTGATCAGCCGCCGACATCTTGCCCACGCGCTCTTGGAAGGCGGCCAGCTTCACGAAGCCGAAGAAGAGTATCGCAGTGTGTTCGACTCAAGTCTCCAGGTCTTCGAAGTCGAGGACCCGCACATGCTCTCCACTCGCCGCGGACTTGGGCGGGCCCTTCGAGACTGTGGACGCCTGAATGATGCCGAGGACGAATTTCGGAACCTTCTCGAGGTTCAACTGAAGAATGCTAGTAAAAAAAGCGATCCAGAAGTTCTTCTAACACGACAAGAGCTTGCAACAGTTTTTTCTAGGCTCGGTCGTTATCGTTCGGCCGAGGAAGAGTTTAGAACTCTTTTGGCGATGAGGAATAAACGTCTCGGAGAGGCGCACCTCGCAACCTTAATTAACCGTTTAGGCCTCATTCAAGCTCTCCGCGGTGAAGGTCGACTGGAGGAAGCTGAGATAGAATGCCGTAGCGTGCTCAAAATAAGTGAGCGGGTCTTCAACGCTGAGCACCAAATCCTTTTGGCTGCACGTCATGAACTCGCGCGAATCGTGCGGGACCGGGGCCATCCAGAAGAGGCCGAGGCCGATTTCCGTACCATATGGGAAGTTTGCAGCCGGCGGCTTGGCGATGACCATCCCGCGACCATAGCCACGTTGCACGAAATCGCCACAACATTACACATTCGCGGATTACTTAATGAGGCAAAAACCGAATTCGAAACCGTATGGATGATTAATCGTCGCAAGCTCGGCGATGACCATCCAAACACATTGACTAGCTATCACAATCTTTCCTTGGTGCTGTTCGAGTGCGGCCAGGTCGAGGAGGCATTAACGGGGTTGCGGACAGTGGCAGCTACACGCGAAAATGTTCTGGGAGATCGACATCCGGAAACGCTTGCATCTCGTTACTGTATCGAGGAGATAGAAAACTGTCGAGCCAATATCGCGTCCGGGTTCCGGTTAAAGAACAACGCTGACTCAAAGTCTGGTTCTGAGGCGGATCGTCCGATATCGGGAGAATACAACGAGTCGAAGACCGAAGGAGCAGGGATGAAGAAAGGGTTGACTGATCCACTGGGAGTCATCGAATCCGACCTCCCTGACCTAGGCGGTCTTTCCTTGAAAGAGATTACGTCGCTAGATAGGGTCACTCTGAAGTCTTCGATGGATCGTTTGCTCCGACGGTCAGCTCACCCGGAGATATACATAGGCGGAGGATCGGGAGGAGAGGGTGGAGACTTTCGCTATTCGACAGCTCTACCGTGGCATTCATCAAAGAGGGAGACGCAATCCAGCTCAAGCCGATCTTCGAAAGTGACTTACTCTAATAAAGCCGCCAGAGAAAATTTAGGTAGCGTCACAGAAAAAACTCTCGCGTTAGAACTAGAAAAAAAGCACGGTTTGTCGCCAGATGTGTTCCGCGATCTCGCCAGGGGTCAGGGCGATAGTCAGGTTATAGAGACGCTATGGGCTGGACAGTGGAGCAGTCGGAGGCTACTCATCCGGGAAGTCGTTGAGATGGCCCAAGCTAATACTGAAGCTCAAGGTCCACTACTAGCAATCGAGGAAGCTTGGAAGCTCCTTAGCAAAGCGGAAAATTCTTCGCCACGCCTGGTGAAAGAAGTACTCTTGTATCCACAGGTTGGTAGGTGGGTCGGTCATGCCCTACGCAGGCTCCGCGGTATCATCTCTACCACATTTCCCCTTTGGACTGACGTTGGCCATTTGCATGCCATTGCTGCATCTGCAGGGATCAGCGCGGGCCTAGAATTCAGCTGCCGGATCCCGCTGCGAAGTGGCATTGCTGTCATCCCGCGCCTCGGTCTCGCTGAGTTCCCATCTACCGCGCCAAGTTTCGCTGAATTACATGTGGACTCGGGTGGTGCTCGGATTGAGGCAGCTGGATTAACGATCTACGTACCACGGGAACGCGATATTGAATCTGAAGGATGGCATGAGCTTCGAGAATTAGGCGCTTACGCAGAAGGGAAGCGCTTTAGATTATGGATAGATGACATTGACCCATACCGAGGCATTTCTTCTTATTCGCCGGCGAGTCGGCTCCCCACCCAGCAGGTGGACCATTGGAAGAATCTGCTGGCGGAAGCTTGGAACATGCTCGTTGACGCCGATGCTGACGAGGCGGCGGCGCTGGCCGCAGCAGTGACCACAATAGCCCCGTTACCCGAGCTATCAGAACCGGATTCTATCAGCGCTTCATCTGCGGAGGCTTTCGGGGGAATTATACTCGCTTCGCCAATAGATAGCACAAAGTTCGCAGAAGTCTTAATCCGCGAATTTCAACATACCAAATTGAATGGCCTACTGAATCTGGTGGACCTATACAATGAAAACGACGAGCTCTTCTACGCCCCCTGGCGCAACGACCCTCGCCCGCTTTCTGGTCTTTTCCAAGGGATCTACGCTTTCCTTGGCGTCACAAACTTCTGGCGACAACGGAAAATTTTCACAACTGGAGCGAGCGCTCGTTGTGCACAATTCGAGTTCGCCTACTGCCGTCTCCAAACATGGGACACGCTAGCAATCCTTAAATCCCGCTCCGAATTAACCAGCCTAGGGAAGATATTCGTCGAGGAAATGGCAGAGCGTATGAGGCCTTGGCTCGAGGAATCTGTCCCTGAAGCAATAGAGTCGCTCGCCCGTGACGCAGCCATCGACCACAGGGCCAGCTGACGCCTCCTGCACGTGCAGGCCCCATCAGAAATCGTGCGACGGCTCGCAGACGCCAGGATCAATGGACGTCGTCGGCCTTCTTTTGAGTGGTTGAATTCTGTCCTGCATCCTGCTGCCCTTCCGCAAGGTCTCAGCGTCAGAACAGCCGTTATCCGGTTAATGCTGAGCAGCCCCGCCGAGTTCGGTCGGCTCAGCAAAAACTCAGAAGAACTCAGCCAGAAAATACCAGGAGCTACCACGGCTGATTGCCTCTATGTGTCTGGAAATTACGTAGGAGCCAAACGGATGTACCTCGAACAACTTGAGGCAGACCCGAAATCGCTTACCGCATGGATTGGTCTCGGGCTAACAATAAGAAAGATCGGGTCTAGCCGTGCATCGCGAGGGCTGTTGCTCTATCCTGAACTGATTCGCTCGACGTATGATACGATACAAAGGCTGGGCAGAGACGCCCCGCAGCCCGACAAGTTAGCATACTGGATCGGCGCACCTGAACGATACGACATACCACCGATCTATATGACTGGGGCTGACTAACTAATCTCTATCGCCCGGGAAAATTCGATACCGTATCCACTCACGGCAGGTCTAAATTCTTGCCTCGTGGCAGGTGCAGGCGGCAGTGCTACTCCACCACAGCTGGCTCACCCACTGCCAGATAATCCAGCGCCTCCATAGGTAGCTGTTCAGCTGTGGTTAATGGTCGCGGTGTGTCATAACCAGCACTAAGGTGGCACCCTGGGATGATCTTGATGTGTGAGATTCCGTGTCGTCGGAGGCGTTGGTCGAGCAGTTGCTGGCGCGTGTCCGCACGCTGGATCCAATAGTGGCGCACCACCAGCAGATGACGTCGCCCCATGCCGCCACTGTCGTACGTACGCCCCACCACCCGCGCGCGGTCATCGGCATGAGTGCACGACTCGCGGCATGAGCGGACGATTGCGCCTGGCGATTAGGACTGCATGAGTATGCGGTGGTGTGCGGCTGCTGGAGGCATTCGCGCCTAGCGCATTGCGATCGTCAGATTCTGCTATGACGACTCTCAGCGGCAGTCCGCCGATGTCGTGGATGCCGATCGCTGTGTCCCAGTAGCGGATGGTTCTACGGAATGTGGATCATGGCGAGATACTGGGAAGGTGACTAGGCGCAGGGTCGTCAGGGCCGGAGAACAACGCGGCCCACGGTGCCGTCATCGAGGCGGGGTAACTGGCCCGATTCCAGGAGGGCGTGGGCGTGAGCCGCGTCACGGAAATTCATGACCCGCCCGACGCTGACTGACAAGGGCCGCTCCGCGTACCCGGTGGTGATCCATTCTGCTGCCGCAGCGAGTTCAGCGACGGTCATCCCGCTCATCACAAATCCCAGGAGTTGGATCTCGCGCGTGTAGAAGCGCCACAGGTCCACATCCAGGCGGCCCTGCCCGGTGATCAGCAGGATCCGCCCGCGAGGCGTGAGCTGGTCTGGCACAGCGGCTAGCTCGACGTGCCCGGTCGTGTCGACCAGCACGTCCACACCGTCTGATACCGCCACACTGGCGGCGCCGGGGGCCTGCGCGGGCTGGGCCACCACGACCCACTCGGCGCCCAACGCGCGCAACCGGTCGCTAGCCCGCTCATCGCGAACCACCGCAACAACGTTGGCGCCACACTACGCGGCGAGTTGCACCATGCACATCCCGACCGCGCCGTTCGCGCCGATCACCGCGACAGTCTGACCGGCCTGCACACGCGCGCGACCCAGCAGGGCACCGTGCGCGGTAGCACCAGGGTGGACAGCCGCGACGAAGCTCACCGGGTCTGCTCCGGGGGGCAGCGGGTAGAGCCGATCCCGATCCACCGCAACCAACTCGGCGGTAGCGCCCGCTCGCCCACCGTAACCGGCGGAATTCGTCCACACCCACTGCCCCAGTTCCACATCCCTGATATCCGTGCCGAGTGCGGCCACAGTGCCGACCAAGTCGCGACCCAACACCAAGGGAAAGGACACCTCACTGCGCCACCGCCCAGCCCGCAGATGGGTATCCACCATGTTGACCGCGACGGCTTCCACGCGCACCAGCACCTGCCCCCGGGTCGCCACCGGCTCGGGCAACTCCCCCAAGCGAATACTCCCGGTATCGCCCCAGGCATTGATGTAGGCCGACCTCACCACCTCATCCTGTCTATCCTCTCCTGAGCCGACACGGAACCGCTCATCAGCATGAGCGCATGACTCCGACGGGGCTCAAGCGCGATGCGTCCGGTTCCTTGTCGTGTTCGGCTGGCAGTGAGAGGTTCGGGGGTAGGTCAGCATGGTTACCCGCCGGGTGCTGAGCCTGAGGTGACATCACTCGTGTTTATACATCACTCGTGTTTATGTAGTGGGAGAGCTTCGCGGAGGAGTGGTCTGCTGAGGCTGAGGGCTGGGCTGGTGGCTCACTACTCTCGGCGCGGTGATCTCACCCCATCGTGAGGTGCTGGACGCCATGATCGCGGAGGCGACGGTCGACTGCTACAACGACAGTGAGTGCGTTACGGGTTTCTCCGCGATGATCGATGAGCATCTCGCCATGCCGTTCCAGACCGCTGTGGTGGGGGTCGATGTCACCGTCACGGGCCTAGATTTGACCAAGGATATCAGATCGTGGCGCTCTGCGCTCGGGGTCGGTGGCGCCAGCGCATCGGCATCCTGGATCTGCCGTTGCCGACACTGCCGGAGGGCGTGGAGTGGATCGAGGCATACCGTCACTGGCCAAAGTGAGTCAGAACGATGAGCGCTGTGGAGCATTGGGGGCGTCTGACTGAGCAGGAGGCCCAGCTCAACGTGCGGAGGGTGCTGGAGTTGTGCGCACCGGGCGAGGGTGCGGTGCAGCGAGAAGACCAGCCGCCCCTTGGCGACGAGGGTGCCGTAGCTGATGCCCTACCAAGGTGACGACGTCTTCGGGTTGTCAGCGAGGGACGGCGAGGCCACGGCGCCAGACACCGAGGATGGCCCGGGTGGTGGTGATGTCCGTGGTGGGGTCGCCGTCCACGAGCAGGAGGTCGGCCGAGAGTCCCGGGGCGATACGGCCGCGGTCGGTGAGGCAGAAGCAGCGGGCGGGTGCACCGGTGGCGGCGTGCAGCGCCTCGAGTGGACGGAGTCCGGCGTCGACGAGCAGTTTCAGTTCGTGGTGCAGGCTTGCGCCGTGTGCGGTACCGGGGGTACCTGCGTCGGTGCCAGCGAGCAGCGTGACACCGGCGTCGGCCAGAGGGCGGATTAGATCCCGTGCGTAGGTCGGCTTCCCGCGGGGTGTTGTGCCCTCACCGAGAGGATGGGCGAGGTTGGCGGTGCTCCATTCTGTCAAGTACGGGGTGATGCGCTCGTCTTGCTCGAGGTCGGTGGCGCGCAATCCGCTCATCCCTTCCAGCATGGTCAAGGTCGGACTGACGACGGCGTCGCGCTCGGCGATGGCGGCGACCACGTCGGTGTCGCCGGGCGCGTCGGTGAACAGGTGAGCCAGGCAGTCGACGTCTGCGTCGAGCGCGGTGAGCGCCGCTGCCCGGCTGGTGGCGTGGACGACGGCGAGCTTGCCGTGGGCGTGGGCTGCCGCTATCAACGCGCGTACGGTGTCCTCGTCCAGGTGCGGCAGGCTTGGTTCGGTCGGCAGCGAGGTGGCGAAGATCTTGATGTAGTCCGATCCTTCGGCGATCCGCTCCCCTACCCAGGGCTCGGCCTGCGCGGGTGAGGAGACGGTGGGAAAGGGACGGAACCAGCCCTGTTCGATGAATTGGGTGGGATGGCCGCCAGGGGCGGTCGCTCCAATGCCGGCCGAGCGCAGATCGGCCATGTCGTTGCGGGCGGCCGCCTGCGCCCGTTGTTGGGCGTATACCTCGGGTAGGGTGAACATGTCCAGTTCGGTGGTGACGCCGAGGACGATCGCTTGTTCTAGCGCCCCGGGAACCGATGCGTGCGTGTGACTGTCGATAAGCCCTGGCATCAAGGTACGCCCGTCCCCCGTGATGACCTCCACGTCAAGTGGGGGGGTGAGTTGGGTGGCGAGGGCGGCTATCTGCCCGTTGTGGATCAGCACCGATGAGCGGGGGTGCATCCGCTCGCCGTCGAAAATTCGGATGTCTTTGAACAGCAGCGGCCGCGCGCTGACCTTCATGAAATTTTCCTCCGCGGACCATCAGTCCCGGGCACTGGGGGTGATCTCCGCCTCTGTGCGGTCGCCGAGGAACTCCCACCAGCGGTGCTTAGGGCCCGTATTTAAATTAAGTACTTTTACATGGCGAATTCGCGAGCTCCCGTTCCGCCTTGCCGCGAATTACGTTTGTGTAACTCTTGGGATTCTTCGCGTGTCGTCTCTCTTGCTTGCGGTTCGCTGCGAGTAGTTTCCGGGCATGTCGCCTTCTTTCACCTTGACCAGCGAGGGTTTGTCTTTCTTCTTTGGAGAGGTCCTGCCTCATCTGGATGAGCGGCAGCGAAGGATAACAACTGGTGCCGCAGCTCGCGCGTTGGGTCACGGCGGGGTGAAGGCGGTGGCCGTTGCGTCGGGTTTATCGTTGTCGACGGTTCAGGGTGGTGCGCTAGCGGTGGATGCCGGGATTGAACCGTCGGACCGGGTGCGAGCGCCAGGCGCCGGACGAAAACCGGCGGAGAAGTCTATGCCGGGTCTTGAGGATGCTCTGGACAAATTGGTGGAACCCGGCAGTCGTGGCGATCCCGAGTGCGCGTTGCGGTGGACGACAAAATCGACTCGCAATCTTGCCGACGAGCTCACCGAACAAGGATTTAAGATTACCCATTCAGTGGTGGCCAAGTTGCTTACCGCCATGGGGTACAGCTTGCAGGGGGCCCGCAAATCCGCCGAGGGCGCCGATCACCCAGATCGGGATGCGCAGTTCCGATATCTAGCTGGTCTCGTCGAGCGGTTCCGGGCTGCGGGCGAGCCTGTGATCAGCGTGGACGCAAAGAAAAAGGAGCTCATCAGTAACTTCGCCGTAGCGGGACAACAATGGCGGCCGGCCGGACAGCCGGTGGAGACAAATACACATGACTTCCCCGATCCAGAACTGGGCAAAGCGGTTCCCTACGGAGTGTACGATGTAGCCAGCGACGGCGGGTGGGTTTCTGTGGGTGGCAGTTCCGATACGGCCGAGTTCGCGGTGGCCACCATCCGTCGATGGTGGACCGAGGTGGGCACCTCGGCGTACCCCGATGCGACCACATTGCTGATCACCGCCGACTCGGGAGGATCCAACAGTTCCCGGAGTCGGTTGTGGAAAAAAGAGATCGCGGAATTCGCCAAAGATGCCGGACTCGACGTCGTCGTGTGCCACTTCCCACCCGGGACGTCGAAGTGGAACAAAATCGAGCACCGTTTATTCAGTCACATCTCCATGAACTGGCGGGGCCGTGTCCTGGAAAGTCGCGAGGTGGTGGTGAACCTGATCGCCGGCACCACGACCCGAACCGGGCTGACCGTCCGAGCCGAACTCGATCACGGCGTCTACGAGAAAGGAATCAAGGTAACCGACCACGAGATGAAACGTAACTATTCGGAATTCTCGTGATCAGGCGTGGCGATAACCAGCGTGACCTGTTCGCAGCGGTGACGCCGTGGCGGGGGTGACGGTGCCGGTGTTAGCCGGGCGGGG
>Ga0213881_10001396_pt1 | contig 11577 bp, 11 predicted proteins | sample BarmaccoBMER_R08_FD_160104 | JGI IMG/M metagenome (GOLD analysis project Ga0213881, IMG submission 160104) | Barbacenia macrantha exposed rock microbial communities from rupestrian grasslands, the National Park of Serra do Cipo, Brazil - ER_R08 ... | reverse complement strand
AACATGTGACATAGATTACTTTTGCCGCTCGACAGCTTGCACGTACGGTCCGGCAACATGCGGCCGGTAGACAAACCGCACGTCCGCTAGGTTCTCCAACCGCAGCCGGTGATCAACAGCACAGCACAGTGGTTTGATCAAGCTGCGACCACTGTGCTGTGCTGTTGATCACTAGTGGCTAGCCGGCGAGCCGATCGATCCGGCGGTAGCGCGACCGTGGGGGCAGTGGGTCCGAGCCCAACGCGCTCGGGGCCCAGGCGGCGAGGGTGTCGAGTCGACCAGGGCCGCAGTGGAAGCGGTCCTGGTCGACTCGTGCGGATTCCCTGCGGACCACAGAGGTGACCGGCTGATATCTACGCAGGTCAGAGCCCCGTAACGGTTACACGTCGTAGTACAGGGAGAACTCGTAGGGGTGCGGACGCAGCCGCAGCGGGTCGATCTCGTTCGTCCGCTTGAGAGCGATCCAGGTCTCGATCAGGTCTGGGGTGAACACGCCACCCTCAAGCAGGTACTCGTGGTCGGCCTCCAGACGGTCGATGACCTCGCTGAGGCTGGCGGGCACCTGCGGGACGCTCGCGGCCTCCTCGGGCGGCAGCTCGTAGAGGTCCTTATCGATCGGGGCCGGCGGCTCGATCTTGTTCTTGACGCCGTCCAGGCCGGCCATCAACATGGCCGAGAACGCCAGATACGGGTTGCCGGACGAGTCAGGGCAGCGGAACTCGAGGCGCTTAGCCTTCGGGTTGCTGCCGCTGATCGGGATTCGCACGCAGGCCGACCGGTTGCGGCTGGAGTAGACCAGGTTGACCGGTGCCTCGAAGCCGGGCACCAACCGGTGGTAGGAGTTCACCGTCGGGTTGGTGAACGCCAGCAGGCTCGGCGCGTGGTGCAGCAAACCGCCGATGTAGTGCCGGCACATGTCGGAGATGCCACCGTAGCCTGACTCGTCGTGGAACAGCGGCGCGCCGTCCTTCCACAGCGACTGGTGGCAGTGCATGCCAGACCCATTGTCACCGAACAGCGGCTTGGGCATGAACGTGACCGTCTTGCCGGCCGCCCAGGCGGTGTTCTTCAGGATGTACTTGTACAGCTGCAGGTCATCCGCCGCGTGCAACAGTGTGTTGAACCGATAGTTGATCTCCGCCTGGCCGGCTGTGCCTACCTCGTGGTGGGCCTTCTCCACCGAGAAGCCAGCGCCGATCAGGTTGGTCACCATCGCGTTGCGCAGGTCGGAGAAGTGGTCAGTAGGCGCGACGGGGAAGTACCCCATCTTGTAGGGAACCTTGTATCCGCGATTCTCCGACTCGGCACCGCTGTTCCACCAACCCTCCTCGGAGTCGATGTGGTGGAACGCGCCATTCGGGGTTGTGTCGAAGCGCACCGAGTCGAAGATGTAGAACTCGGCCTCGGGTCCAAAGTAGCAGGTGTCCGCGATTGTCGAGCTCGCCAGGTACTGCTCGGCCTTGCGGGCCACGTTGCGCGGGTCGCGGCTGTAGGGCTCGAGAGTGAGTGGGTCGTGCACGAAGAAGTTGATGTTCAGGGTCTTCTCGACCCGGAAAGGATCGACACGCGCGGTCACCGGATCCGGCAACAGCTGCATATCCGATTCATGGATGGACTGGAAGCCTCGGATCGACGAGCCGTCGAAGGCCAGGCCCTCGTTGTAGACGTCCTCGGTGAAGTAATCGGCGGGGACGGTGAAGTGCTGCATGATACCCGGCAGGTCACAGAACCGGACGTCGACGAACTTCACCTCCTCGTCGGCAATGAACCGCAGAACCTCGTCAGAGTTGCTGAACACCCTTGCTGGCTCCCTCATAATCGACGCTGTACTAGCCGGGCTGGTGCCCACGGTGGCGCACCTCGGCCCGTCCTCGGACCGACCGACCGCGGACCGAATTGGGCGAAGGTAGGCGCGCGTTGTTGCCCGATCATCACTTGAATGTTTCGCGCATGTTAACTGGCCGCCGCTGAAGTTATAGTAACCCTACCGTTACTGGGCAGCTATGGCTGGTGCCTGTGTGAAGGTGGACCGGATCGTGGTTGTCCGGTTCAGCCAACCGAGTCGAGATGGGTCAGCGTCGGCGGGCCGATCGCTGGATGCCGCGGATCTTCGCGCCCGGTGGCAGCGGGCCCTTGGGCAATGTGGCCGCACGCGAGTTCAGCGCGTTAAGCCGGCCTTCCAGGACGTCCATCTGCTTCGGGGTGATGTTGCGGGGGAGCTTGGCCAGGTGCATCTGCAGCTTGCGCAGCGGCACCTGGCCTTTCTCGTTGCCCACGATGATGTCGTAGATCGGGGTCTTGCCCACTAAACGAGCGACTCGTTTTTTCTCCTGGGAGAGCAGCCCGCGTACTCGGTGCGGAGCTCCTTCGCCGACTAGGATGATGCCGGGTCGTCCAAGTACCCGGTGGACCGCATCCGAGTGAGCGTTCCCGGCGGCGCCCTGGGTGACCCGCCACGGCCCGCGCATGTTGTCCAGCGCCCACCCGGCGGCGCCGGGCTGGCCATCGGCCTGGCGGTAGACCGAGCTCTGCATGCGGCGGCCGAGGATGGCGATCGCGGCCAGGACACCGAGCGCGACACCGAGCGGGAGCAGCATCCACTGCCAGTTGAAGATCAGGCCGATCCCGAACGCGGCGGCAGCTCCGGCCAAAATGACCCCGACCATGATCGGGATGAGCGCCTTGTCCTGCTTGCGCTGCGCGTTGAATGCCTGGAAGAGCTGTTGGCGGCGCTGCTTGGCTTCAGCGCGCCTGGTGCGGGCGGCTTCCACCCTTGCGGCTTTGTTCTTGTCTGGGATGGCTTTCGCGGACATGGTGGCCTTTCCCGGGGCTTTGGCAGTGCCCAGGATACGGCCGCGAATCAGCGTGCGAGTAGTGAAGTGGGTTCCTGTGCGGTGGAACCGTCGATCGCGTATTCCAGTGCGGTGGGTAACCGTTCACCTCGCTTGGCCAACGTTTGGGTGTATAGTTTTCCGGCTCGGTACGATGAACGGACGAGCGGCCCGGCCATGACGCCGGCGAAGCCTGTCCGCTCGGCCATTGCGGCATGCTCGACGAATTCTTCCGGCTTGACCCAGCGGTGCACGGGAAGGTGTCGCTTCGATGGGCGCAGGTACTGGGTGATGGTGATAATCTCGCATCCGGCGTCACGCAGGTCGCGCAGCGCGGTGGTCACTTCCTCTGGTTCCTCGCCCATCCCGAGGATGAGGTTCGACTTGGTGACCAGGCCGGCATCGCGGGCGGCGGTCAGTACGCCCAGCGAGCGGCGGTAGTCGAACGCCGGGCGGATTCGCCGGAAGATCCGAGGCACGGTCTCCAGGTTGTGCGCGAGCACTTCCGGGCGGGCGGAGAAGACTTCGGTGAGCTGATCGGGGTTGGCGGTGAAGTCGGGGATGAGGAGCTCGACGCCGGTGCCCGGGTTCAGCGCGTGGATCTGGCGTACGGTCTCGGCGTACAGCCAGGCACCGCCGTCGGCCAGGTCGTCGCGCGCCACTCCGGTGACCGTGGAGTACCGCAGGCCCATGGCGCGGACCGACTCGGCAACCCGGCGTGGCTCGTCCCGGTCGAGCGGGGCAGGCTTGCCGGTGTCGATCTGGCAGAAGTCGCACCGGCGGGTGCACCGGTCACCCCCGATGAGGAAGGTGGCCTCGCGGTCTTCCCAACACTCGTAAATGTTGGGACAGCCGGCTTCCTCGCACACGGTGTGCAGGCCGCCGCGCCGCACCAAGCCCTTGAGCTCGGTGAACGCAGGCCCCATCCGGGCCCTGGTCCGGATCCACGGCGGTTTGGCTTCGACGGGCGTCTGTGCGTTGCGGACCTCGAGTCGCAGCAACTTGCGTCCGTTCGGGTCGACTCGCGCGGAAGTGGCCACGAGGCCACTGTACGCCGCCCCTCTCACGACACTCTGGGACCAGAGACACGGCAACCCCGGGGCGCTTTGTCAGGCGGCCCGGCGGTGAGGATAGGCCAGTAGGGTGGCGGCGCCGCGAATCCGCTCGCGGAACGCTTCGCCCACCCGGACCGCGTCGGCCTCGGGCTCGTTGAGGCCGACGAGCCCGGCCGTGTGGGCGAGCATCCGGGACTCGGTGTCCGTCGCCGCGCCGAACACCGGTTGGCGCCGCGATCCGGCGTCCAGTACCGCCCGCAGAACGGGCTGCTCGGCGGCGAGTCGTCGCCAGGTTTCAGCGACCGCGTCGACCAGCGGCCCAGGCCCGGCATTCTCCAGCGTCTCGTCAAGGCGGGCGGACAGCATGGCGTTCCAGCGTTGCTGGAGTGCGCGCAGCTGGGCGTCAGTAACGGGGACAGGCAAATCGCTCGGTCGGCGGGCCTGGTCGAGGATCGCGTTCAGCTCTGCGTAGCTGGTGTGTGTCTGGTTGGCGTTCATGGGTTTCCTACTCCCTTGATCTCCGTTCCGGTCGGAGCTGGTGTGCGGTGAGCGTTCCAAACCTGACACCGGAAACATACCACAGTTACGTACCGAGGGTACGTAATATGATGCTCTTATGCCGACGATGAGGTCACAGCGGGCGACGGCCCGACCTTCCAGGCGCGAGGAGTACTCGGAGAGCACTCGCGCGGCGCTGGTGTGCAGCGCGCGTGAGTTGTTCGCCGAAAGCGGGTACGCCGAGACCTCGCTGGACGCGATCGCCGCCGTCGCCCGAGTCACCAAAGGCGCGCTCTACCACCACTTTCCTGGCGGAAAGAAGGCGTTGTTCGGGGCGGTCTTCAACCAGATCGAGGATGAAGTCCACGAGCGGTTGGTTGCGCAGCTCAATTCCGCGGAAGGCACGCCGTGGGAGGTGGGCCTGGCGTGTCTGCGGACATTCCTCCACCTTTGTATCGAGCCGGTCTACCGGAGGGTGGTCTGGCAGGAAGGCCCGCACGTGATGGGGTTCGGGGACTGGTGGGAGTGCGAAGAACGGCACGCGCTGGGCCTGATCCGGTCAGTGCTGGAGAACCTAATGGAAAGCGGGGACATTGAGCGGCTGCCTCTGGAGCCGCTGGCCCGTACGATCTCCGGGGCGTTGGCCGGAGCGGCCACCGCGATCGGGCTCGCCGCCGACCCCGAGCAGGTGCGTGCCGACTTCGAGCAGGTGATCACTCGGCTGCTGCTCGGCCTGCGCCCGCCGCGAGACTAGGGCCCAGCTCGGGGTTCGCCCCAACGGAGCTGGAGATCGGATGCTCGCGGACTGGCAATCGCCCGTCCAACGCGTCGAGCACGGCGTCCGCCACGATGTCGAGCACGTCGGCGACGGTGACCCTGCGGTCGAGCTCAGCGCTGAGCGAGGTCACTTCGGCGTCGGTAATCCCGCAGGGCACGATCCGATTGAACTCCGCGAGGTCGGGCTCGCAGTTCAGCGCAAAGCCGTGCAGGGTCACTCCGCGTTGCACCCGGACCCCAATCGCGGCGATCTTGCGCTCGGGTCGGCGTGAGTCGGCGGCCAGCCACACCCCGGTGCGTCCGTCCACCCGCCCGCCGATGACACCAAGCCCAGCGCACACCGCGATCAGCGCCTCTTCCAGGCGTCGGACATAGTCGACTACGTCGATTGGGTCGGCCAGCCGGATGATGGGATAACCGACTAACTGACCCGGACCGTGCCAGGTGATCTTGCCACCTCGGTCGACGTCGATCACGGGGGTTCCGTCGATCGGCCGCTCATGCGGGCGAGTACGCCGTCCAGCCGTATACACCGACGGGTGTTCCAGCAGCATCAAGACGTCCGGTCCGGCGCCAGTCGCCCTGGCCGTCGCGTGCTCTCGCTGCTGGTCCCAGGCCGCCTGGTAGTCAATCCGGCCGAGGTGAAGCAGCTCCAACGGCCCCGAACCGGCACGGCAGGACGTCTGGCGTTCCGCGGTCATCTGCCGACCGCGGCTGACAGGGCTTCGTCGATGGTGGGGTGCTGAAATTGATAGCCGGCGCGCTGGAGCACCGCGGGCACGGCCCGGGCCCCGGACAGCGCTAGCTCTTGCGCCACTCCCGCGCCGAGAAGCGCCTTGAGCGCGACAGCGGGGACCACGAACGACGCCGGGCGATGTAGCGCCTGGCCAAGGGCCGCGGTGAACTCGGCGTTGGTCACCGGCTGCGGTCCGACCAGGTTCACCGGACCCGACACCTCCGGGTGCTCCAGCAGGAACGAGATCGCGCCCACCTGGTCGTCTAGCGAGATCCACGAGATGAACTGCCGCCCGCTGCCGGCCCGAGCACCCAGGTTCAGGGAAAACAGCGGTTTGAGCCGCCCGAGCATTCCGCCTGAGCGGGAAAGCACTGGCCCCGTGCGCAGCAGCACCACCCGGCTGGACTGGCTCGCCGCGATCGTTGCCGCTTCCCACTCCTGGCACAACTCGGCCAAGAACCCGGTGCCCAAGGGGGCGGTCTCGTCCACCTCTCGGTCGCCGGTATCGCCGTAGTAGTTGACGCCCGAGGCGCTGACCAGGATACCTACGCCATAGGTCACCGCGGCCGCCGCGAGGACCTCGGTCGGCTCAATTCGGCTGTCTTTCATGGCTTGCTTGTGGGCTTCGCTCCACCGACGGTCGAAGATCCCTACCCCACAGAGGTTCACGATTGCGTCAACCCCGTCCAGCGCACCGTTCTGCAGCTGCCCGGCCGGCGGATCCCAGCCGCGTTCGTCGGGCGCCCTCGGGGACCGACGAACTAACCGTAACACTTCGTGGCCGCCGTGGCGCAGATGGGGAACCAGGCTAGTGCCGATGAGACCGGACGAGCCGGCGATCACGACGCGCATGACGCGATGGTGGCGTAATCGCGGGTGGCGCGCGACCTGAGGTGGCGTGGCCGCCCGGTCCAGCCGGCGCGGTAGCGGTAGGCTGCGTCACCCATGGATGCGCCGCGCATGGATACCGAACTGCCCGATCACGCTGATTTCGCGGCGCGGCGGACATCGCGGTGCTCAAGTGCACCTCGCTGGGCGGGGTGCGGCGCGCGTTGCGGGTGGCGGCCCGGGTCGCCGCCCAACTGCGCTAACCCGACCGCGTTAATTCGAGCACCGCATCCAGCTGTACCCCTATATCCCCAGGTCGGCTTCGAACGCCGCCGCTTCGACCCTGGCTTTGACGGAGGCGAGGAAACGCGCGGCATCGGCGCCGTCCACCAAGCGGTGATCGTAGGTCAGCACGAGCGCGGCGATCGACCGGATCGCGATCGAGTCCTGCCCGAGCTCGTCGGTGACCACCACCGGACGCTTCACCACCGCACCGGTGCCCAGGATCGCCACCTGCGGCTGGTTAATGATCGGGGTGTCGGTCAGCGCTCCCCTGGAGCCGATGTTAGTGATTGTGAAGGTACCCCCGGACAGCTCGTCCGGCTTGATCTTATTGGTGCGGGTGCGCTGGGCGAGATCGGCGATCTTACGGGCGATACCAGCCAGGCTCAGGTCGCCCGCGTTGTGCAGTACTGGTACGACCAGCCCCCGGTCGGTGTCCACCGCGATCCCGATGTGCTCCGCGTCGTGGTAGGTAACCTCGTTCTTCTCGGTGTCGATCGAGGCGTTGACCTGCGGGTACAGCTTCAGCGTCTCGACGGCGGCCTTGACGAAGAACGGCAGGAAGGACAGCTTGACGCCTTCGCGGGCTTCGAACGCCGTCTTGGACCGCTGGCGTAGCGCGGCCACTCGGGTGACGTCCACCTCGACCATCGCGGTGAGTTGCGCGGAGATCCGCAGTGACTCGACCATCCGTTGGGCGATCACTCGGCGTAGCCGGGACAGCTTCTGGGTGGTGCCGCGCAGCGCGGCCGCCTCACCGGCCGATGGCTCGCTCGGCACTGGTGCACGGCTTGAGACCCGTGCGGCGCTCGGCGCGGCTTCCTCAACCGAGTGGGCTGGCTCGCCCGTTTCCGACTCCGCTGAGGGTACCGCTACCGCCTCAACTGGCCGCATCCTCTCGGCGGCCGCGAGCACGTCCTGTTTGCGGATACGGCCACCCACGCCGGTGCCCCGCACCGTGGTCAGGTCTACGTCGTGCTCCGCGGCGAGCTTGCGTACCAAGGGTGTGACGTAGGGCGCGCCGGTCGGTCTGTGGCCGTCCACCTCAGGTCCGTCGAGCGGCTGAGCCGGCGGGATCGGCTCGGCCGAATGCGCCGGTTGGTCCGAAGCGGGGGTGCCGCTGCCCGGCTCGCGCCACGGCGAAGCGGCTGGCGCCGGGGAGGGCGGTGCCGGTGGGGAAGGTTGAGCCGCTGGGGGACGTGGCGGCTCGACGCTGGCCGGGGCCGGGCGGCCTGAGGCGGCGGGGCCGCTGGCTGACGCCGGACCGATCAGCGCCAGCCGTCCACCCACCTCGACCGTTTCGCCCTCGCCTACGACGATCTCCAGCAGGGTTCCGGCCACGGGGGATGGGATCTCGGTGTCGACCTTGTCGGTGGAGACTTCGAGCAGCGGTTCGTCGACCTCGACCGCATCGCCCACCTGCTTGAGCCATCGGGTCACGGTGCCTTCGGTGACGCTCTCGCCCAGGGCCGGCATCGTCACCGGCGAACCCACGCTTTGGCCGCTGGGCGGCCCGCCCCGGCGGCCGGTGGCTCTTCACGCGGCGGTTCGGCGGCGTCGAGCGCCCCGATGCCGCCGATCGTGCTTTCCACCCCCGCGCCGTCAGCGATAACCGCGAGCTCGGCGCCGACCTCAACGGTCTCGTCTTCTGGCACGACGATGCGCTGCAGCACACCCGCGGCCGGGGATGGGATCTCGGTGTCGACTTTGTCGGTGGAGACTTCGAGCAGCGGTTCGTCGAGGTCGACGTGCTCGCCCTCTTGCTTGAGCCAGCGGGTCACGGTGCCCTCGCTGACACTCTCGCCGAGCGCAGGCATCTGGACGGAGAAAGCCATGGCTGCTTGTGACTCCTTGTTGCTCGGTACCGTCCGCGGGGCGGATGCCGGGATGGATGGTGTCGGCCCTCAGCCGTGCGTGTGCAGTGGCTTGCCAGCGAGGGCGAGGTGGGCTTCGCCGAGCGCCTCGGTCTGGGTGGGATGGGCATGGATCAGCGGAGCGACATCCTCCGCGCAGGCGTCCCAGTTGTAGATCAGCTGAGCTTCTCCGATCAGCTCGCCGACTCTCGCGCCGACCATGTGCACGCCGACGACGGGGCCGGACGTGCCCTTGGCGCCGGCCTTGACCAGCTTGACCGCGCCGGCGGTGCGCAGGATCTGGCTCTTTCCGTTGCCGGCCAGGTCGTAGACGAGCGTCTGGACTTCGCCGTAGCGCGCTCTGGCCTGCGCCTCGGTCAGCCCCACCGAAGCGACCTCGGGTTCGCAGTAGGTGATCCGGGGGATGCCGGCCTCGTCGATCACCGGCGGATTCAATCCCGCGACCTCCTCGGCCACGAAGATGCCCTGCTGGAAACCTCGGTGGGCCAGCTGCAGACCGGGCACGATGTCACCGACGGCGTAGACGTTCGGTAGGTTTGTGCGTAGCCTCTCGTCGGTGAGCACGAAGCCCCGGTTCATCCGAACGCCCGCTTCCTCGTAACCGTGGCCCGCGGTGTTCGGGCCTCGACCGACCGCGACCAGCAGCAGATCACCTCCGAGCGTCTCGCCTGATTCGAGGGTGACGGTGACCCCGGTGTCGTTCTGGGTAGCGCCGGTGAAGCGCACCCTGGTCTTTGCCTTGATCTTGCGGCGGCGGAACGCGCGCTCGAGCTGCTTGGAGGCGAACTCGTCTTCGTTGGGCACCAGCCGGGGCAGCGCTTCGACCACCGTGACATCGGCGCCGAAGCTGCGCCACACGCTGGCGAACTCCACTCCGATCACGCCTCCGCCGAGTACCACCACTCGCTCGGGCACCTCGTCCAGGGTGAGCGCTTGGTCGCTGGTGATGATGCGGCCGCCGATCTCCAAGCCGGGTAGGGTACGGGCATAGCTACCAGTGGCGAGCACAACGTGACGGCCGAGGTAACGCTGGCCGTCGACCACGACAGCGCCGCCCCCGGGTCCGTCGGCGACATAGGTGCCCGAGCCCGGCACATAGGAGATTCCGCGCGAAGACACCAAGCTCTGCAGGCCCTTGTACAGCCGCCCAACCACTCCGTCCTTGTAGGAGTTGACCCCGACCATGTCTATGCCGGCCAGCGAGCTCTTCACGCCGATCTGATCGCCCTCGCGGGCCGCGTCGGCGACCTCGGCGGCATGCAGAAGCGCCTTGGTGGGAATGCAGCCTCGGTGCAGGCAGGTTCCCCCCAGCTTGTCCTTCTCGACCAGCACGACGGACCGCCCGAGCTCAGCCGCGCGCAGCGCGCAAGCGTACCCCCCCGATCCGCCGCCTAGGATCACCAGGTCGGCGGTGCTATCGGCCACTTCCATCTCCCTGAGTTGCCAGGACCGCACCTGAGCGTGGCCCTCGATTCGCGGACGGCGTTGCGGCCATCTTGTCACCAGGGAGGCCGGGAGAAAACGGAGCGTCCCGATCGTTGACCCAGTATCTGTGAAGTCTCGGCTAGCCGAGAGATACCCGAGCCTGGATGGTGTACCCATGGGCCTGATGGATCGGTTGCGCGGCCGCGCCGGCGGGCCGTGGCGGGCGGTGACGGCGGATGTGGACCATCTCACTCGATGGGCGAGGGCCCGGACCGGGGTGGAGGCGTTCGTTGAGCCGCGCACGACGGTGACCGAGACCACCGTGGTGCTGGTCGACAAGGACGGCGAGTGGACTCGGCGGCGAGTCGATGGCCCGAGGGGCGCTCGTCAGCTGGGTCGGGCACTGCGTATCCCGGTTTACGATGTCCAGCTGGTCGGCTATCCCCAGCGCATGCGGGAACACGACGACCGGCAGCGGGTGCTGCGCGACCGGGCGCGACGTCGTGACGCGCAGTAGGGCTGCCGAGGGTGAATTTCGGCTCACCGCGTGCGCTCAGCCGTTCTCGGCGATGTCGGTCAGCACGGCGGCCAGGGTGCGCACCGGAACGCCGGTACCGCCTTTGGCGGTGTAGCCCCACGGGCCCCCGGTGTTGAACGACGGGCCGGCGATGTCCAGGTGTGCCCATGGCAGCCCGTCTGGCACGAATTCGCGCAGGAAGATTCCGGCCGAGAGCATGCCACCCCACCGGTGGTTGGTGACATTGGCCAGGTCGGCCAATCGGGAGTCCAGATCCGCGCGCAGCTCGTCGGGCAGGGGCATCGGCCAGCCGCCCTCCCCGGTCAGCCGGGCTTGCCGGGCGATCCGGTCGCGGAACTCGTCGCTGCCCATGATCCCGGCGGTCCGGCTGCCCAGCGCGATCAGCTGGGCCCCGGTCAAGGTGGACGTCTCGATCAGATAGTCCGGCGAATCCTCCGCCGCTCTGGTAATGGCATCGGCCAGGATGAGTCGTCCCTCGGCGTCGGTGTTGAGCACCTCAACGGTTTTGCCGCCGTACATGCTCAGCACATCACCTGGCCGGTACGCGGTCCCTGACGGCATGTTCTCCGCCATCGGAACCGTCGCGGTCACCGTGATCGGCAGCTGCAGCCGCGCGGCCAGCGCGACGGTCGCGATCACAGCGGCCGCTCCGGACATGTCCGAGGTCATGTGGTCCATGTTGGCCGCCGGTTTGATCGAGATCCCGCCGGTGTCGAAGGTGACGCCTTTGCCA
>Ga0213881_10001395_pt1 | contig 11581 bp, 7 predicted proteins | sample BarmaccoBMER_R08_FD_160104 | JGI IMG/M metagenome (GOLD analysis project Ga0213881, IMG submission 160104) | Barbacenia macrantha exposed rock microbial communities from rupestrian grasslands, the National Park of Serra do Cipo, Brazil - ER_R08 ... | reverse complement strand
AGGAAAGGTAACGCCCGGTGACCGGGCCGGAAACACCTCATCGGTGACAGTACCGATTCGGTAACTCATAGCCTGCCGAGCAGCAACGTGCGTGGCAATCAGTAGTCACACGTAACTCCTCCGGACGTACTACCTAGAATTCGGCTGCTTGTTCAATACGTAGCCGGCAGCAAGGACTACGGAGACCTCAGAACACCAAGTACCTATGGCTGGGGGATGGCCAGATCTGGCCATCCCCCAGCCCTCGCCCGTCGCGATCAGATGATCGCCCCAAGGCACCAGCTCGGCTCAGCCCCCGAGGAGTCCACCTAGACCGCCATTGGCGTCGCCGCCCGCGCCACCAACTCCATCAGCGGCGCTGTTGGTCTGGTCGCCAAGCACGTTGATGTTCAAGAGGTTCAGGCCAATACCACCCGCGCCTTTGCCGCCGTGGCCACCCATGCCGCCGTTGCCACCCCGGCCGGCACCACCACCGGTGCTGAACACCGACAGGACGGTACGAGCCGGCAACAGCTCCACGTGCTGCCCCTCGACCTCAGCAAAGCTCAGTGCATCCGACATCAAGTTCCTCCTAGGAAAGGTAACGCCCGGTGACCGGGCCGGAAACACCTCATCGGTGACAGTACCGATTCGGTAACTCATAGCCTGCCGAGCAGCAACGTGCGTGGCAATCAGTAGTCACACGTAACTCCTCCGGACGAGCACTTAGCAGCGGACATCTTTTGCGCGTACCTACGTGAGGGAGGGGTGGCCACGACCTGGCCACCCCTCCCTCACAAACGGCATGCCGCGCGATCACCTCAATCGCTAGCGGCACCGGCTCAGCTTCAGGCGGCCCCACCAGAACCGCCATCGGCGTCGCCACCTGGGCCACCGACTCCATTACCGGCGGTGTTGTCCTGGTCGCCGAGCAAGTTGATGTTCAAGAGGTTAATACCAATGCCACCCCGGCCTTTGCCGCCGGGGCCACCTGCGCCGGCATTGCCCCCCCGGCCGGCGCCGTGCGCGCTGACCAGCGACATCACGGTACGAGCTGGCAGCAGTTCCACCTGCTGCCCCTCGATCTCAGCAAAGCTCAGTGCATCCGACATCAAGTCCTCCTAGGAAAGGTAACGCCCGGTGACCCGGGCGAGAAACACCTCATCGGCGATATTACCGATTCAGCACTACATACCCTGCCCGCAGTCACGTCACGAGGCAATCAGTAATCACACGTAACTCGCCACGGCGGGCTACCTAAACGGTGAGCTCCGACATTTCTCCACCCGTGCTTACCGCGAACGCGGCAGACCGGGGGGCGACTACACAGTCGCCCCCCGGTCTGCCGCGCCAAGCGATAATCTGACCGCTGGATCAAGCTTGTCGGTTCAGTGCTCGACTGTGCCCGTGGCGGGGCCACCGTCGGCATCGCCGCCCTGGGCGCCGACGAGCGTGTTGTTCATATCGCCTTCAATGTAGATCCAGTTGTGCCAGAAGCCCGCTGTGCCGCTGCCCGCGCCGCCCTGACCACCGGGGCCACCCTCGACACCGGCACTGGTCGGGACGGCGGCGCTGCTCGGGGCAGCGGCGCTGCTCGGGGCGCTGGTGGTGGCAGTGGCAGTGGCGGTGGCAGTGTCACTGCCGGTCTGGCCACCGAGAGAGCTGCCGGAGCCGCCGGTGCTGAACAGGGACAGCACGGTACGAGCCGGCAGCAGTTCCACCTGCTGCCCCTCGATCTCAGCAAAGGTCAGTACATCAGACATCAAGTCCTCCTAGGAAAGGTGAGTCCCGGTGAGCCCGGGCACCGAAAACCACCTCATCGGCGGCATTACCGATTCGGCACCACATACCTTGCCGATGAGTAAGGTCATACGGCAATCGGTAATCGCACGTAAGTCGCAGGGTTGACTACCTAGCAGTAGCACTGGGTCCCAAACACGTAGTCAGCGGCGACATTCTACGGAGATCGCGGGCACCGATACCCAACATCAGCTAACAACACCAATACCGGCGAAGCTGGTGGTCAACCGACGGGGATGGAGCGCAGCAGATCACGCAATCCATCAGCGTCGAGCAGGTCGGCGGGCCGCACCGTGCAGTTGTCACGGACATAGTGGAATGCCGCCCGCACGCGGCTCAGCGGGGTTCCCGACAGCGCCGACCAGGCCAGCCGGTACGCGGCGAGCTGCACGCTCACCGCGTGCAGGGTGGCCTCGCCGGGCACCGCCCCGGTCTTCCAGTCAACCACTGTCCAGCCGCCATCGGCGTCGGCGAACACCGCATCCATCCGGCCGCGCACGCCCACCCCGTCGAACACGGTCTCAAAGGGAACTTCGACGTCGTGCGGATTCCGCGCCGCCCACTCGCTGGCGAGGAAAGCTGATTGCAGCAGCCCGAGCTCGGTATTCGGGGCAGCTGCCTCGTCGGCGGCGCCGGGCAACTCGTCATGATCGATCAGCCTCGTGGACCCGAACCGGCGTTCCAGCCAGGCGTGAAACGCGGTACCGCGGCGCGCCATCGGGTTCGGTGCAAACGGCAGCGGCCTACGTAGCCGAGCGGCCAGCGCCGATGGATCCTCAGCGAGCTCCACGAGCTGGCTCACCGACAGGTGCGCAGGCAGCGCGACCCGTTGTTGAGCGGCCCGGGCGTCTCGCTCGGCGAGCAACACGTCGATCTCGCACTGCCAACCCTCTGCGCTGTGCACCGGTGAGTGGCTCTCGGTGCTCCCCAGCGCCAGCGCGTCGCGCACCAGCTGGGCTCCTTCGGCCACGGCATCTCGGCGAGCACCGAGCGGGTCGGCTGGCCAGAGCGCCTGCGGCGGTGCGGTAGCTAGCGGGTTGGGATCGCTCTCGCCGGGTGGTGCAGCCCACTGATCGATCACACAGTGCGCGACATCGCGAATCTCCAGCAGGAACTCCGAGGGTGATCGGGGTGCGCTGCCGGCATCGGCCCAGCAGTGTGCCCAGTAATGTCCACTGACCAGCAGGGTCTGCTCCGCGCGGGTGAGGGCGACGTACAGCAGCCGGCGTTCCTCCGTCAGCCTGCGGGCATCGAACGCTGCCTCGTGCGCGGAGAGGGCCTCGGCGAGCTCCTTCTGCTCAGCGTCAGCGGGCAGTGCGAGTCCGGGCAGATCGGCGCGGTCACCGCGCAGCGATACCGGCAGCTCGGTCACCGTCCGCAACCACGATGAGCTTTTCTTGGCCGCCGGGAACACGCCCTGCACCAGGTGTGGAACGGCCACCACTTGCCATTCCAGGCCTTTGGCGGCGTGCACGGTGAGGATCTGCACCCGGCCGTGGGCGAGGGCGACCTCGCCCGATTCGAGACCGTCCTCGGCGTCCTCGGCAGTGCTCAGGTAGTCCAGCAGCGCGGGCAGCCCAGCCAGCGGGCTGGTCGCGGTGAAGTCCGCGACCACATCGGCAAAGGCGTCCAGATGGGTTCGGCCAGCCCGTCCGGGACGGGCCAGCGACTCGGTGTCCAGCAGCAGGGTCCGTTCGACGTCGGCGACCAGGTCGGTCAGCGGCTGCGTGACCCGACGCCGCAGCGCCCGCAACTCGGCACCCAGCGCGCGCAGCCGCTGGTAGCCCAGCTCGGAGTAACGGGCCGGATCGCCGGGCGAATCCAGCGCGTCGACCAACCCCGCCGCTTCGGCATCTTCGCCAGGAAGCTCCCCGGGTAGGGTGGCCAGCACCTCCTCCGGGGCAGTGCTCCGACTCACTGGGCTCCGACCCACTGGGCCCCGCGCCCCCGGCATCTCATGATCCATCGTCTGCTCCCGGGCACGCTGCCATAGTGCGGCCAAATCGGCCGCGCCGATCCGCCACCGCGCACCGGTCAACAGCCGCACCGCTGCGGTGCCGGCCAGGGGGTCGACGAGCAGCCGCAGCACGCTCACCAGGTCGCGGACCTCGGGTATATCCAGCAGTCCCCCCAGGCCAACCACCTCGACAGGAACGTCGCGGGCCCGCAATGCGGCAGCCAGCGCCGCCATGTCCGCGCGGCGACGCACCAGCACCGCGGCGGTCGGCGGGACACCCTGGTCGGCTACCGCCGCATGCCAGCGCTCGGCGAGGGTGGTGGCAACCCAGTCCACCTCGGCACGGACGTCGGGCAGCAGCGCAGCGCGGACCTCCCCAGGCTCAGCACCGTCCCGGCTGCGCAGCTCGCCAACCCGCACCGGCCCGCTGCGCAGCTCACCGGAGGCCGCGTTCGCCACCGCGAGCACCTCGGGAGGGTTGCGGAAACTGGTGAGCAGCCCGCGCCGCACGGCTGGGGTCCCGTCCCCACGGGGAAAGTCGGTGGTGAACCGCGGCAGATTCGCCGCGCAAGCGCCACGCCAGCCGTAAATCGACTGGCATGGATCGCCGACCGCGGTAACCGGGGTCGCCTGCCCCGGCCCTGGGTTCCCGGACCTCGCGGGGAGGCCGAACAACGAGCGTAGCAGCACCCGCTGGGCGTGCCCGGTGTCCTGGTACTCGTCGAGCAGCACAGCCCCGAAGCGGGCTCGCTCTGCCGCGCCGACCTCCGGATGCTCGCACGCCAGCTTGGCTGCAATGCTCATCTGGTCACCGAAGTCGAGCACGCCCTCCCGCCGCTTGAGCTCGGTGTAGCGCTCGACCAACGGCAGTATTGCCAGCCGGGACCGCTGGGCCTCCACCACCGGCTTGAGATCGGCACGCAGCGGGCCCCGCTGGCGTGGGCCGGGAGGAGCCGCGAGCAGCGCGGTGATCACCTCCTCGGTGGATTTCCGCAGTTGCGCTGGCTCACAAAGGTGCTCGGCAAGCTCTCCGGCCAGCCCAAGCACCCAACCGGTGACCGTGTGAGGCACCTTCCCGTCCAGCTCGAGGTCCCCGTCCCAGCTGGCAGTGACCCGGTGCGCAAGCTGCCACGCGCCGGTCTCAGTGAGCAGCCGGGCCCCCGGATCGGTAGGCAGACGCAGGGCGTGCTCGGCGACCAACCGGCCAGCGTAGGCGTGGTAGGTGAGCACGGTGGCCTCGCCGGCCAGCACCGCGGCTCTGCGGTGCCCGGTGGGGTCGAGTCGATCCAGCACCGCCGAGCCGGCGAGCCGGCGCAACCGGGCCCGAATCCGCTCAGCGAGTTGCTGGGCCGCCTTGCGGGTGAAGGTCAGGCCGAGCACGCCTTCGGGAGTGACGTACCCGTTGGCGACCAGCCAGACCACTCGGGCCGCCATCGTCTCGGTCTTACCCGATCCGGCACCGGCGACCACGAGCATTGGCTCGCCGGGGTCGGCGGCGATGACGTCGGCCTGCTCCGCGGTAGGGGTGGGAATACCCAGTTCCGCGGCGAGTTCCGCGGGCCCGATCCGGCCGGCCCGCCCCCCGGCTTGCCCCGCTGTCATCCCGTCACCTGCCGCCCGGAGTCGTGCAGCGGGCAGGCGATCTTCGAGGGGCACCGCGTGCAGTCGCCGTTGCCGATGGCGATGAACTCCGGCCCTGCGCTGCGCTGGGCAGCCTCGCGCACGACGTCGCGCCAGCGTGCCAGAGCAGGCCCGTCCAACGGCTGTTGGTTGCGCTGCACCGACGCGGCCGTGCGCGCGGACACCGCGACGATGCAAGCCCCACCGGGTTGCGCGGGCAGGCCGTGTTCGGTGAAGGCACCGTGCGCGGCGGCGAGCTGGTAGATGGCCAGCTGCGCGTGGTCCTCGGCGGCCTTCTTGCTGGGCGGGGTCTTGCCCGTCTTCACATCGACGATCACCGGGCGGCCATGCCGGTCGCGCTCCAACCGGTCTACCCGTCCGCGGAGCAGCACGGTGGTGGCATCAGCAGGGCCGTGAGCGGCAGGAAGCGCCACCCCCATCTCCTGCTCGCACCCAACTTCGGTGAGTTCGCCGCGGCTGTCGCGCCACCAGAGGCGGAACATCGCGACCATCTGGCGTACCCGCTGCTGCTCGGCGCGGGAGTACCACGGGGCGCCCGCGTCAACGCCGGTCCAAGCCTGAGCCAGGGCTGCTTCCAGCTGGTGGTCGGTGGCGCCGGCCGCTGCCGCCTGGACCAGCCTGTGCACCAGCGAGCCGGTGAGGGCGGGCAACGCCTGGACGTCCTCGCCTCCGTGACAGGTGAGCAACCAGCGCAACGGGCAGCTCGACACCAGTTCCACCAGCGACGGTGACACTCGGGCCGGCTCGCCCAGCACCCGCAGCGGGGCATGGCTTGACGGCGGTCCCAGCCCGTACCAGGAATCGGGGTGCGCACCGGCTACCCCGGCTTGGGCCAGCTGCGCCAACCCAGCCGCAGCACTGCAGCGTCGCGTGCCATCCTCGGCCGGATCGCAGCACACTCGGCGCAACTCGGCCACGAGCTCGGGCAGGCTCAGACCCCGCTCCCGAGGGGTTATCGGTCGCTCGGGCACCGGCGCCCCGATGCTCTCCAGCTCGTCAAGAAACCGGGAGGGCTGTTTGTCGTCCCCGCGCACCGCGCTGATCAGCAACCGATGCCGGGCGCGGCTGGCGGCCACCAGCAGTAGCCGTCGTTCCTCGGCCAGCAGCGGCGCAGCGCGCGAGACGGTGGGGGATTCGATGCCCGCGGTGGTGTCGAGCAGATGCTCCACGCCGAGCAGCGAACCGCGCAGCCGCAGGTCGGGCCAGCTGCCTTCCTGCACCCCGGGTACTGCAACGAGTGACCATTCCCGGCCGGCCGCGGCATGTGCGGTCAGGACGGCGACTGATTCGCCTTGCGGCGAATGGGCGGCCAGCGAGTCGCCTGCGATCTGCTGGTCAGTGAGGTAGTCGCAAAAACCAAGCACACCGGCCGGGCCACCGTCGGCGCCAGGTAGCCGATCGGCATAACGGGCGGCGGCATCGAACAACGCGACGACCGCGTCGAGGTCCCGATCGGCCTGCATCCCCGCTGGGCCGCCGCGCGCCGCGGTGGCAGCCCAGCGCTGCGCGAGCCCGCTGGCCTGCCACACCTGCCACAGCACCTCCTCGGTGCCCTCCCCGCGCCGGGCCGCTGCAGCGGCGGCGCTCAGCAGGCTCGCCAGCCTCCTGACTGGCACCGCAGTCTGCTCGTCAAGCCCGTCCAGCATGCGGTGCTGGCCCTGGCCTGTCTCACTATCCGGGCGCAGCATCTCGACCAGCAGCGCACCGCTGGTCCGCGCGCCGCCAGCGTCTCGTGCACGGCGGCGCAGCCGGCGCAACACCAGCGGGTCAGCCCTGCCCAGCGGGGAGGTCAGCAACGCGACCGCCGTCTCCTCGTCCAGGGCCGCAGGGTGTACCGCGCAGCGCAGCACGCCGAGCATCGGCAGTACCGCACCCTGACGGGCCACCGGCAGTTCCTCGCACGGTACCGCCACCGGGACCCCCGCGCCGGTCAGCGCCCGGCGCAGCACCGGCAGCGCCCGCCCAGGGGAGCGCACCAGCACCGCCATATCCGACCAGGCCAGTCCGTCCAGCAGGTGGGTGCGGCGAAGTTGATCGGCCACCCAGGACGCCTCGGCCGCCGCGGAGCCGAACACCCGGACGGTGACGTCCCCGCCAGGCTGCTCCCCTGCCGGGCCATGCAGCTCGGTCCGCGGGCCGGGCAACCGGCTGGCCAGCCGAGATACCGCATCCCGGATCGCCGGAGCCATCCGGTGGCCGGTGCGCAGCCGGATGACCGGGGACTCGCCGGTGGTGAGCAAGGCAGGGCCCGCGCCACGGAAGGAGAAGATCGTCTGGTCCGGATCGCCGAGGAGCAGGAACTCGTGCGCGCTTGCGCCGAGCCGGGTCACCAGGGCGGCCTGCAACGGGTCGAGGTGCTGGGCGTCGTCGACGATCAGGCGGCGCACCCGGTCGGACTCCCTGCGCAACACCTCGACGTCGGTGTCGAGCACCAGCAGCGCCGTGGACACCAGCTCGGCGGCGTCCAGCGCAGGCGCGGTGGCTTGCAGGGCGGCGGTGCCCACCGACCCACGCAGCAGCATCACCTGCTCGTAGCTGCGGAAGAAACGCCCAGCGGCCACCCACTCCTCGCGCCCCCGGGTGCGGCCCAGCGCGATGAGGTCCTCCGGTGCTAGCCCACGTTCCGCTGCGCGCATGAGCAGATCCCGCAGCTGCGCGGCGAAGGCCGGCAGGCCCAGCGCTGGACGCAGCCGCGCCGGCCAGCCCCGGCCGCCGGCCGCGCGCTCCCCCGCGAGCAGCTCCCGGACCACCACGTCCTGCTCCGGGCCGGACAACAAGCGGGGCGGGGGCTTATCCTGCAGCGACGCCGCCAGGCGCAGCACGCCGAAGGCATAGGAATGCACGGTACGCACCAATGGTTCCCGCACGGTGGGCGTGACGTCGCGCGCCGCGAGCAGTTCGACGATGCGGTTCCGGAGCTCGGTGGCGGCGCGGCGGCTGGAGGTGAGCACCAGCACCCGCTCGGGGTCCACCCCGCGAAGCACCCGGTCGGCGACGGTATGCGCCACGAGGGTGGTCTTGCCCGTGCCTGGGCCGCCCAACACCCGCAGCGGCCCGCCGGGGTGGTTCAGGACTCGGCGGGCCTCGGAGCACCAGACGACGGCACGGGGCGCTGTGGTTACGGAGCGAACGAGGATGGGCACGCTGCGCATGCAACCACGCCCCACCGACAGTCCGCGGTGCGGGAGGATGGCGACGATAGGCATTGAGGATCTGGAGCGGGTGCGGGGCGTGGTCGCGGCTATCCCGGTGGGCTCGGTACTCGCTTACGGAGAGGTCGCAGCGCGCGCCGGGCTGCCGGGTCGGGCCCGGCTGGTGGGCCAGATCCTCGCCGAGGACGGCCACGACCTGCCATGGCACCGGGTGCTGCGCGCCGACGGCACCCCCGCGCCGCACCTCGCCGCCGAGCAGCTGGCCCGGTTGCGCGCCGAGGGTGTGCTGGCCGACGGCGGCCGGGTCCCGATGCACCGCTACCGCGCTCGGTGACAGCGCGGACGAGTGCGCCCGAGCTGGGACTCGGCCGCTCTCTGGATACGCCGAATTCGACGTCAGAGCTGTTCACCTGGCCACGGACAGCTCCCGTGCCGAACTCGGCGCACTCGGAGCGGTACGTTATAGTCAGTATTAATAGTGTTACTCTTGGCGAGTCGGTAGACCTGGTTGAGGAGAGTAGGAAAAGGCAGGAAGCCTGCTCCTTTTCACCCGCCGCATCGTTTCCGAGGGCCACCCCAGGTACACAGCACGGGTGCGTCGGAGCGCTGCAGGTCCTCTTCGCCGGGGGCATCCACGGCTACCTGATGTTCGCCTCGACGCACGCACTGTCGACCACTGGCCGGTGGCACCCGTTCGACGCCGCCGCCGACAGCACTGCGCTAACGTCATCGGTATAGCACAGCGCGAGCGGCACGCCACAAGCAGGGCGGAATGTTTACCTCACGGAAACCAAGACGTCAGCCAGTTTCGATCCAAGCCAGTTTCGACCCAGTCCCCACCTCTATCACATCAAACTTTTCTCACTGCCAGTTTTCACTCATTGCCGGAGAGTCAATTCTGGCTGCTGTTGACATCGGCCTCGACGAACGCTTAGCATCTCCCTGCAGTAAGCTGCGGCTAAGCCGACGCCACGGAAGTTGATGCCCTATCAACCCTTGGTGTGTTCAATAAAACTCTTGCGAGAAATCCTCGCACGACGATGCGGTACTGCCTACATTTGGCGTATATCCGCTACCGGGAGTCCCTGTGCGTAACCATGAGTCGATAATACGCAGCCGAGAGTGCAGGGAGGAGCGAGACGGGTGTCGCGCCGTTCCTCGCTCTCCTGAGCACAACGGTCGGTTGCCGCTGACCACCGCACAAACCGGAATGTGGTTCGCGCAACAGCTGAACCCGCGCAACCCGATCTACAAGGTCGCCGAATACCTCGACATCGCCGGACCGGTTGATCTGGCCTTGCTCGAGGATTCCCTGCGCCAAGCAGTGCGCGACACGGAGGCGCTTCGGGTGCATATCGAAGCCGACGACGAGGCCGTCTGGCAGCTCGTTGACCGGTTGGTGGACTGGCCGTTGCCGGTGATAGATCTCAGCGGCGCAGCCGATCCATGGACCCGAGCTCACGACTGGATGCGGGCAGATCTGAACCGACCGGTCGACCTCAGGCGTGCTCCGGTGTTCACTTTCACCGTGCTGCGGCTGGCCGCCAACCGGTTCCTGCTCTACCTCAGCGGCCATCACCTGGTGATCGATGGCTTCGGGTTCTCGTTGTTTATCGAGCGGGCCAGCGAGGTGTACTCGGCACTGGAGGCAGGACTGAGGTGCCCACCCAGCACCCTGGGCACACTCGAGCTGCTGCTGGCGGACGAGGCCGGTTACCAGGTGTCCGAGCGGTTCACGCGGGATCGGGAGTACTGGGCGGAGCAGCTGGCCGACCGGCCTGCCGCTGTCGGCCTAGCCGGCCGGCTGGCGGCAACCTCCCACACGTTCCTGCGCCACACCGGGCAGCTGCCCGCACCCGTCGCCGACCAGTTACGGGAATGGGCGCGGCGAGCTCGCGCGAGCCTGCCCACGCTGTCGATGGCGGCGCTGGCGCTCTACGTGCACCGCATGACCGGTGCCGGTGACCTGGTGCTGGGCCTGCCGGTGACCAGCCGTGCCGGGACGGTGGCACGCCGCGTGCCGGGCATGCTGGCCAGCCAGCTGCCGCTGCGGGTACGGGTAAGCCCGACGATGGGCATCGGTGAACTCGTCCGCCACGTCGGCGAGCGGGCGCGGAGTCTGTTGCAGCATCAACGGTATCCGTATGAGTGTCTTGCCCGGGACCTGGGTATTGTGGGCCCCGGTGAGCACCTGTTCGGCCCGGTGATCAATATCCGGGGTTCTGCCCGCGCATTGTGTTTTGGCCAGCACCCAGCGACACTGCATAACCTGTCGAACGGGCCAGTCGATGATCTTGTTGTCAACGTCTACGAGTATTCCGGTGACGGTACGTTGCGGGTTGACTTCGATGCCAATCCCGCCCTGTACAGCGCAGCCGGAAACGCCGCGCACCACGGCCGCTTTCTGCGTTTGCTCGAGACCATGTCCGGCATGGATCTGGAGTATCCAGTCGGGCGGTTCGAACTCCTCTCGGCTGCCGAGAGTCAGGTGTTGACCACCTGGGGGAAGGCCACCCGTCCGGTGCCGCCCGCGACATTATCCGACCTGTTCGAGCAGCAGGTGACCCGCACCCCAGAAAACACCGCGGTGCTGGGTGAGGACACGACGCTGACCTACGCCCAGCTGAACACCAAAGCAAACCGACTCGCCCACCTACTGATCACCCACGGAGCAGGCCCCGAACACTTCGTCGCCCTCGCACTACCCCGAGACACCAACCTCATCATCGCCCTACTCGCCGTCCTCAAAACAGGCGCCGCCTACCTCCCCCTCGACCCCGACTACCCCCCCACCCGAACCGCATTCATGCTCCACAACGCACACCCCACCCTGCTCCTCACCACCACCCACAACCTCCCCGACACCAACCCCCCCACCCCCCCTCCTCATCGACGACCCCCACACCACGACACTCCTGGACCACCAACCCGACACCAACCCCACCAATACCGACCGCACCACCCCCCTACTCCCCCACCACCCCGCCTACGTCATCTACACCTCAGGCACCACCGGCCAACCCAAAGGCGTGCTCATCGCGCATCACAACGT
>Ga0213881_10001394_pt1 | contig 11582 bp, 8 predicted proteins | sample BarmaccoBMER_R08_FD_160104 | JGI IMG/M metagenome (GOLD analysis project Ga0213881, IMG submission 160104) | Barbacenia macrantha exposed rock microbial communities from rupestrian grasslands, the National Park of Serra do Cipo, Brazil - ER_R08 ... | reverse complement strand
CGCTGCGAACTCGACCCCAACCTCTACCCAACGAAAATCAAACTCACCGACCAGCAGAAAGATTCTATACCCATAATCCGGCACCTTTTCCATGGCGACTGGAATTACACTATCACGTCACGCACTGAATAGGTTAATTCATTACGGCTACTGACGCTCGAAGAATTGAAGGCCTTGGGCGTCATCCTGGTGCTGCAGGCAGCAGATCAGGCCTTCCCGCTCAAGCTTGACTCGCTTGAGCGCATATCCACCCACCGCAAGACTCCACAACGACCGAAGTGGCTGCTGCTGGCGGTCCATCCTGCCACCGACGAGCAGCCCGAGAGCGCCGTCGTCTGGGTCAGCGATGAATACCGCGCGGCCTTCCTGAAGCTCTTCGAAGACTACCTCGAACGCGACACCCAGACTGGCAAGCCGCGCAACCAAGAACTTATCGCCAACATCGCCTCGATCCGCCACGCCGTCCTGCGTGACCTGTGGCAATCCAAGGGCGAGCCGCTGACGATCGGACTCACTTGGTGGGAACTCTGGCTCGCACCGACCGGCAACGGCGTCGATCTACTGCACGCTTACGCAGCTGCCAACAACCTCCGCATATCCGATCGGCGTCTGGACCTAACCGACCGGACGGTCGTGTGGATACAGGCGCGCTGGGATGATTTGCAGGTTCTGCCTTTCTCGGCGAATCCCGATCGCCGAGATTCGCCGTCCCGAATTCGTCGACACGGTCGAAGACCTGTCGCGTGATGACCAGGACGAGTTAACAGCCGATCTGGTAGAGCGAAGTAGCGTCGCCGACCCAGATGTTGCCCCGGCCGTCTGTCACCTGGACAGCGGTGTCCGGCGATCTCATGCCCTGCTTTCCAGTTCGCTCGATCCGACCGACGTGCACTCCTTGGTCGGCGACGCGGGCGGTGATCACCTGGGCCACGGCACGTTGATGGCCGGACTCGCCCTCTACGGACCACTCGACGATCTCCTGACCAGTAATGGGCAGGTCGTTCTCACACACCGGCTCGAATCGGTCAAGGTGCTACCTGACGCACCCGCCGTCAACGATCCCCTCGCCTACGGGCTTGGTCACAGCTCAAGCCGCGGCAGCTATCCCGGGACGAAGGCGAGTGTTCTGTATGCCAGTGACTGCACCGCCCGAGGGTCGTCTCGGTGAGCCTTCCCTGTGGTCAGCGTCGGGACAGACATTGGCCGATTCGATGATGGTATTGCGCTCATCGGTCAGCCCGAGGCGACCGCGACCAGGCTGTTCCTGATCTCAGCCGGCAACGTGCGCGAGTGGCGGTCCGGCGTCGACTACCACGACTTGTGTGACGCTTCCGTTATCGAGGACCCCGCGCACGCTTGGAATGCGCTCACCGTTGGCGCCTACACCAACCTAACTTCAACCCCGTCAGATCCCACCTTCGTCAACTGGACTCCGCTGGCCAGCGAGGGCGACATCTCCCCGCACAGCCGGACGTCGTTGCTCTTCCATAGCCGGCTCTGGCCGATCAAGCCGGATATCTGCATGGAGGGCGGCAACGTCCTCACCGATGGAGTTGACTTCCACGACAACCACCCGCTCCTGTCGGTTCGTACGACAGCCACCCGTGACGATCTCGCGTTGGCCTCGGCTAACGCCACAAGTGCCGCAACGGCTCAGGCAGCCCGACTTGCCGCCAAGGCGATGGCCGCGTACCCGTCCTACTGGCCGGAGACTATCCGCGGATTGCTGGTCCATGCGGCCGAGTGGACGCCTGCGATGAGATCCGAGGTGCACGGCGCATCCACCAAGACAGCCCGGCAGGCGATGCTGCGGCGCTACGGCTGGGGTGTGCCGTCCGAGAGCGCGGTCCTTGCGTCCAGCAGCAACGTAGTCACCCTTGTGACCCAGGACGAGTTCGTGCCATTCGATGGACTGGAGCATGCGGCACGGCGATTTCGCTTGAATCGCCTGCCATGGCCGAGCGAGACACTCCGAGAGCTCGCCGAGACGACCATTCACTTACGAGTCACTCTGTCGTACTTCATCGAGCCGAGGGCGTCTCGACGAGGCTGGAGACGCCGATATGCCTACGCATCCCACGGGCTGCGTTTTGAACTGAAGGCACCCCTCGAACGGGATGCGGACTTCATCGCCCGGATCAATCGAGATGCACAAGACGAAGAGGCCGGAACCCGCCCGCCGAGCGGATCAGACCGGTGGCTTGTTGGAAACAACCAGCGCAACATGGGCTCGCTGCATCAGGACATCTGGGAAGGCACGGGTGCAGAACTTGCCGACAGTGACCTCATCGCCGTCCACCCAGTTGGGGGCTGGTGGAAGAACAACAAACGCGCCGACAGAGCAGACCTACCTCTGCGATACAGCGTGATCATTTCGCTACGCACAGCGGCAGAAGGCATCGATCTGTACACGCCGATCGCCGCTGAACTTGCTGTGCCCGTGGCGGCGAAGATCGAGGGAAGCTGACTCATCGAGCTAGCGAGCACAGGACGCTACGGGTGAGCCTATCCGAACCACAGGCCTGCCCCAATACGCGCCAGCTGTGTCTTGCGCTCCTCGTAGTCGGGAACGGCCCGGCCCAGCAGCTCCCAGAAGGCGGGGCCATGGTGTGGCTCGCGAAGGTGAGCGAGCTCGTGGGCCAGCACGTAGTCGATGAGTCCTGGCGAGAGTTGCATGACTGCCCAATGGATGCGGATGCGACCGCCGGGTGTTGCGGTGCCCCACTTGTAGCCGAGGTCGGCAACCTCAAGCGCGCCAGGTTGGACTCGGAGGCGCTGAGCCCACTGCTGCACGCGAGGTCGTAACCATTCACCGCCGCGACGCTGATACCAGCCGATGATCGCGGCGTGCCCCCGCGCGCAGAGGGCTTCCGGTAGCAGCAGCCGGCCCCCCTCAAGCCGTACTCGCCCAGCATCACCCGGCGCGATCCGCAGACGGTGACTACGCCCGATGTAGAGAAACCCCTCGCCGTCGACCAGCTCTTTGGTGATCGGCTCGTATCGCAGAACCTCTTTCTCGGCGAGCTTCTGGTAAATCCAATCCCGTTTGGATGCGAGGAATGCCTCCAGCTCAACACGGTCAACATCCTCCGCTGCACGCAGGCGCAGGCTGCCGTCTCGCTCGATTGTGAGCGTGGCTCGACGGCTGTTGCCGCCGGTTTCGACCGGCACGGTTATCCCGTCGAGCACCACGGCGGCGGCGGTCATGACCGTTCTCCTGAGCTGGCTCTGGCGCCGATGAGGCGTTGGTTGGCGCGGGCTAGTTCCATGAGCCTGTCGGCCACGCCGGCCAGCTCCTCGAAGGGGAACAAGTCGCGGTCGTCGAGGGTGTGGATGATCTGGCGGCGCAGCTCATCCTGGGCGTGCGGGTTGCGCCAGAAGCGGACGATGCGTGCATGCTCGGCGATCTCGACCACGATGTCCTCCGCCAGGTGCACGATGTCGACGCGCAACTCGGCAGGTAACTGATCGCTGGCGGCTAACTCGGCCTCCAGGAGGCCGTAAAAGCGGGCAACGAGCGGGTCGTCGTGGACGCGATCCGCAGCGGACTCATTAGTGGCGTTACCCAGCAGCTGCTCCAACGCGAGGCTGAGCTGGTCCCACTTGCCGGTCAGCGTCTTCAGGATCTCGTCGAGGCGCTCGGACAGCTTGGTGTAGCGGGCCGGATCCTCATCGAAGTTCTTACGGATGTGAAAGCGCAGGGCGTGCTCCATCTCTGAGGCCTTGGCCTTGTCCGAAGTGAGGCCTTTGACCTTGGCCAGGAAATCCGGCGTGGTCACCGACACCGGCGGGATCTTGGTGGCGATGTCGAGCGCGGTGACATGCTCGTCGATGAGCGCGCGGACCTTCTCGCCATACAGCGACAGGTCAAAGTCACCGAGGCCATCATCGCGGTAACGGCGGCGAGCGAGCTTCTGGATGATGCCGAGACGCTTCGCGTCACGCACGAACGGCAAGGCTTCTGGCCTCGGGAGGACCGTGTCCAGGGTGGTCAGGAACTGCTTGAGCAATACACCGAAGCGGGCGCGCAGTGCCTCATCGGATAGGACATCAACGCATGCCTCGATGTCTTCGTCGAGGTCGAAGGTCTCGATGCCCGCCTGAGCGAACACCGCGACGGCCCGGGCGTGGCGGTCGCGCAGCTTGGGGACCTCGTCGGTGATCGAGGCCAGCGCGCCCACCGCGTCGTCAGCGTCCTCGGGAGCGTAAGCCTGCAGCGCCTTCTGCAAGTGTGCGCCGACACCGAAGTAGTCGACGAGGAACCCGGCAGCCTTGCCGGGTGCGGTGCGATTGACCCGGGCGATGGCCTGTAGCAGCTCGGCGTCCTGGATGAACCGGTCGAGATACAGCGCCTGCTCGACAGGTGCGTCGAATCCAGTCAGCAACATGGTGCGCACCAACAGGAAAGCGATCGGGCTGAACTGCTCCCCTGCCGGCCCGAGGGGCTTCTTGAAGTCGGCGATCACCGTATCCTGGCGGGCCTTGTCGGTCCACTGCGCCCAGGTCGGGTCGTCGTTGGGTGCCTCGGAAATGACCGGCACGAACTCGAGGATGCTGATCAGGTCACGGTGTGGCAGCGCACGTATCAGCACCTGCCTGCGGCGGTCGAGACGGTCGATGTCCAGACTGCCCTCCCTCGCGCCGGTCACGACATAGTCTGGGAGCGCATCTATCTGAGCGACGAGACCGTCGCGGGCCGCCAGCAGGGCATCCCGATAACGCACGGTTGCCAGACGGCTGGTGGCGGACAGCTGCGCCTTGAAGCCGCCGGGCAGCACGGTTGACACGTAGTGCCACAGCATCGACTTCGCCTTGGCGGCAATGAGATTCGGTGCCTCCAGCACCGCGCCGGTCGTGGCGTAGCGAGCCTTGAGCTTCTCCACCTCCTCGGTGGTGTGCTCGACGAACATGTCCTCGAACAGCTCGTCCAGGTCGCTGCCACCGGCCACCGCGCCCTTGGCGGTCCGACCCTCGTAGAAGATCGGGACGACCGCCTCGTCCTGTTCGGCCTGGCGGATCGTGTATTTGTCGATGAACGACCCGAAGATCGCATCAGTGCGCTTCTTACCCTCGCGCATGATCGGGGTGCCGGTGAAGCCGATCTTCGCGGCGTTCGGCAAGGCAGCCATCAGATTGGCATGCAGGGTCGAGGTCTGGGAGCGGTGCGCTTCGTCGACCAGGATCACGATCGTTTCGTCGGCGTTGAGCACGCCGAGCGCCTCAGTGGTCTCATCGCCGGCCATCCGCGTCTCCGTCGTTCTCGCAGCGTCGGGGTCGCGATACTTCTGGATCATGGCGAAGACCAGGGCCGGGCCCTTCTCGGCCAGGATCGTCTTGAGCTTGCTGGTCCGTCGGGCCCGCTGCACGCCCTCGCCGGACAGCTTCGCCGTTTCTGACAGCTGTTTCTCCAGGTCCGTCCGGTCCGTCACGACCACGACCTTGAATGCCCGCAGCGCAGGGTCGGAGCGCATCGCCCGGACGAGGAACACCATGGTCAGCGACTTGCCCGAGCCCTGGGTGTGCCAGATCAACCCACCGCGGCGGTCGCTCTCCCCATCAACCGCCCTAGTCTTTCCGGTGCGCAGCCGCCGCAGCGCCCGACCAACCGCACGGTACTGCTGGTAACGAGCAACAATCTTGACCCGCCGCCCACCGACCTCGGTGAACAGGGTGAAATGCCGCACCATGTCCAGCAGGTTCGCGGGTGTCAACATGCCCGCGACCAGCAACTCCTGACCGGTCAGCTCAGCTTCGGGCTTGCCGAGTGCGACCGCCAGCTCATCACGCGAGATCGGAGCCGGGTCTTTCCACTCCAGGAAGTGCTCGGGTCCAGCGGTGAAGGTGCCCACCCGCGCCTTGTCGCTGTAGGTCGAAATGACGAACTGGTTGGTCCAGAACAGCTGCTCGTTGCCCTCCGCGATGCCAAGGTCGCGCTGGTTCGAGTAGCGACGCAACTGGTTGATTCCCTCGGCCATCGGGTCGGTGACATACGGGCTCTTGCACTCGATCACAACTAAGGGGATGCCGTTGACGAACAACACCACGTCCGGGACGACGAACCGCTTCGCCTGCCCGCCCGGCTCATCCACCCGAAACTGGCTGATCGCCAGGAAATCGTTGCGTTCCGGCTGATCGAAGTCGATGAACCGAGCCCGCTGCGACCGGCCCTGATCCCAATCCGGCAGCCCGGACACCGACACGCCCTCAAGCAGACGCTCAGTCATCCGCTCGTTCAGCTCGATGAGCTTGCCCACCTCAGAGCGCGTCAACGACGACACGACCTCCGAAAGGCGGGAGTCATCCAGCCATGGTGAGCCATCCGGTCCCGGGTTAATCTTCAACAGTGCTGCACGTAGGCGGTCTTCGAGGACCGATTCACGGAACGATTCGCGTCTCGTCACACTGGGATCTGACTTTGACCCTTCGACAACCTGCCAGTCGAGACCAGTCAACTGATCCAGCAGCCGCCTCTCGACCTCGGTGTATTCAGGACCGCCGCTCACGCTAGGACCTCTTGTGGAACCTGGATGCGGCCGGACAGGAGATCGGTCATCAGGCCAGCCTTCAGAAGTCGGGCTTTAACGAGGCAACTCCGTTCGGTTTCGATTTTCGCAGTGATGGCTGCTGCTGTTTCGGCGATTTGTAGCTGACGATCCAACGAGCAAAGCGGCACGGGGAACTGCTTGATCTGTCGCGAATTGATCGTCGCCAGGTTTGTCGTCTGCTTTGATGCTGACAAGAAATAGCGCTTGCCATGGGCAGAACCGCTGACGAGTGAAAGATATTGAGGTATGAGCTTGGCCAAATGGCAGCGAACCCGAAAGACGTGGTTCTGGTGGAGGCAGCCAGGAATCTGCCCTTCCCAGACTGCGCCCCTGCCAAGTTTATCTGCATCACCACCTTCATTCATCAAGACGTCGCCGGGCTTCAGCTCGAACCGATGGAGGTCGGATTGCCTTACTCGCACCGACTTAATCTCATTCAGATCAAGATGCCCATCCTGGACATTGGCAACGCGAAGATACGGTCTCGAGACAGTACCTGGACCGCTCAATCGAGAACCAAGCGTTACACCAGCAGTGACATCGGCAAGCGACCCCAGTGGCGTTACTTGGTCGAGGTCGCCCTCGCGCAGAGCATCGTGGATCAAGCCCATGCGGCACTGCTCGAACTTTCGGATGATACGTTCTAACGTGGAGATCTGATCATCCAGTGTGTCCAGAGTCTCCGCAATTTGGCGTTGCTCAAGACTGGATGGCAGGCGGATCGGAAGGGATTTCACCGTCGTGCCGTTGATATTCGCCTGGGTGGTCTGCGCCTTGGATCGGTCCCAGTACGGACGCACCCAAACCAAATAGTGATACAAGAAGGACGGATCGCACCTGAAAGGCGGGAGTAATGCCGCCAACGCCTGATTTCCGGTTAGCTCGCAAGTCGTCACCTTAACCTGGCCGACAGTTCCGTACATTGATAGAAGGATTGTTCCCGTCGGGTATAGCCTGAGCCCCGTCCCTTGAAGGGCTGCATGCTTTACCTGTAGGAATGTGCTCTCGATTGTCTTCCCGTCGGCAGCGGTTAGATCATCAATCTTTGCAAAGAGATAACCTTCGTCCGTATAGTATCTTGCGCTTCCCGCCTGAGGCGTCACTCCGCTCGTGACTTCGGAGACTAGATCCACAAGCTGCACCGATCTCCCGAGTTGATTACTCATAGCCGAACTCCTTTAGAAAGCCGGCCAGCTTGGCTCCGGTCGCGTCCCGCTGAGCTTCTAGCGTTGACAACGGGGTCTGGTACTTGTTCCACCAGGTTTCGAAGGCCGCCGTCACGGCGCGTCGGTGCCTGGTGATGCGGTCCTGGGCCTTGGCGAGCAGATCATGCTCCATTGCATTAAGCACAATTTGCCGAGCTGACGAGTTGTCGAGTGTTTCGCTGGCTTCGGTGAGCTGGCGAGCGAAGGCTGCCTTCTCGGTCTTGAGCTGTTTCTTGGTGGTGGTGAGCTGATTCTTGAGCTTCTTGATCTCGTCTGGAGAGAGTGTGTCCTCACTTGGCTCGGCGTCTTCCTGGTCCTCCGTCGCAGAAGCTGCCCTGATCGTCGAGTCCAGCTCGGCGACCTGGGCTTCGAGGGTTGCCAGCTGCCCGAGGTACTCCGGGAGCAGCGCACGGGCGACCTTGTGGTCGAGCGGGTCGATCTTGGCTTTCTCCTCATCCAGCGCGTCGAGCACAGTGGTAACCCAGGACTCGATCAGGCCTTTATAGCCGAGAGTTGCCAGCGCCTTGAGGTGGGGCAGGGTAGTTCCCCACCAGGAGGCAATAACGCCGCTGACCGCGAAACGGTCGAGCAATGGCGTGCCCGCCAGCGCAGTCCGGAACGTGGCGATGAAGTTCTTACGCAGCTCCACGAGATCGCCTGCCGACCGCAGCTTGTCGAAGCGGGGCTCTTCGGCTTTCCACCAGCGCCCGATCGCGCCGGTCACCTCAGCCTCGGCCGCCGTGACACCGGCGTCGGCTTCGATGAGGCGCTTCAGGTCCCGCCTATCGGTGATCGTCTCCCCGAACTGGAGGTAGTGCTCATCTTTCGGGCCGAACAAATGCTCGAGCTGGAGGCCGTGCGCTGCAAACAGGTCAGCCTTGGCTTCGACCTCCCCCCGGGGGATACCTCCATAGAGATGTGCTCGGACGTCCTGAGGTTCAGGTTCGGGAGTGGTGTCGACGTAACGGCGAATGTTGAGGTTATCGTCGTTCTCGGCAAGCTCTTCGCGACTCACGACGCGGACGAACGCAGGGACGTTCTCGAAGGCGCGGTAGGCCGACACGATCTTCTCAATGTGCTCGGGCTCCAGGTAGTTCTGTGCCCGGCCTTCGCGGTAGTCGCGGTCGGCGTTGATAAACAACACCTTGCCCTTGCGCTCGGTCGGCTTTGCGCCAGCCGGACGGAGCACCAGGATGCAGGCCGGGATGCCGGTGCCGTAGAACAGCTGCGGGCCAAGACCGATGACAGCGTCGATGAGGTCGTGGTCGAGGAAGCCGGTCCGGATCCGGCCCTCGTCACCACCACGGAACAGCACACCGTGGGGCATCACCGTGGTGACCATGCCGCCGGGTCTGGTGACGGCCAGCATGTGCTGGACGAACATCAGGTCGGCCTTCTTGCCCTTCTCTGGGGTGTAGCCGAAGCGGAAGCGCTCCGGGAACGGGATGCCGGCGGCGGAGTAGTTCATCGAGAACGGCGGGTTCGTGATCACCCGGTCGAAGCGCTGCAGCTCGCCGCCGGTGACGTGCGCCGGGTCCTCAAGGGTGCCGTCATCGTTGTTGCGCAGGTCGGCGTCGGGGATGCCGTGCAGCAGCATGTTCATTTTGGAGATGGCCCAGACGCTGCCGTCCTTCTCCTGGCCGGCCAGGGCGAGGTTGCGGCCGTCGCCGCCAGCTTCTTCGACGTACTCCTTCGAGAGGATGAGCATGCCGCCGGAGCCGGTGCACGGGTCGTAGATGCTCATCCCAGGATGCGGGTCCGCGATCTGTACCATCAGGCGCACTACGTCACGCGGGGTGTAGAACTCGCCACCCTTCTTGCCGGCCGAGTCGGCGAAGTCGCGGATCAGGTACTCGTAGGCGGCACCGAGCAGGTCGGGGAACTCGAAGTCCTTCTGACACAGCGGCACCTTGTTGAAGTGAATGATCAACTCGCGCAGCTTCTTGTCCGACATCGACGACTGGCCGATCTTGCGGTTGAAGTCGATGTGCTGCAGCACGCCATCGAGCGAGCGGTTGCTGTGCTCCAACTCCTCCAGCGCCTTGTTCAGACCGCTACCGACCGACTTGTGCAGGTGATCTCGGAGCTGCCCCCACCGGGCGCGGTGCGGCACGTAGAAGGTCCTGTAGAACGACGGCGACTCGGCGCGCTGCTCCGCTTCGGCCTGCGATCGGCCACGCGTCATCTGGTCGGCGATGACCTGCTGCTGCTCCGTCTCGAACTGGTCCGAGGCGTACTTCAGGAACAGCATGCCGAAGATGTACTCCTTGTAGGCGGAAGCCTCCATGGAGCCGCGCAGGATGTCAGCGGCGGCGAACAGATGCCGTTCGAGCCGCGGGAGCGTCAGCCGTGCCATCGGCTGCACCTCCGCCGCTGCACTGCGAAGCTAGCCGTCCAAGGAGTGAGGGCTGAGCGCATCGAGGCATGTGTGGAGGTGGAACCCTCAGGCATAGGGACCCTTCATGATCCAAGATGTCCGTTTACGCCTAGATCCTAGGCGGCGGCACCCCGTCCAAGCCGCGAAGACTCGCTTACCATCGAGGCGCTCTGCTGTGGGGGTCTGGAGCTGTTCACCGACGAGGAGCGGGAGACCGCCGAGCGGCGAATCGCCACGGCATCCGCAGGCGCCCGATGTTCTCCAGGACCCGGCGACAGGTAGCGATGCTGTGTTCCCACTGGTGGTCAGGCAGTTCGGCTCGTGCCTGACGCAACTGGGCGATGGCCACGGGGACCGGCCGCGTTTAGGCGGTAACCCCGATTCGCGTGGCGAATTCGCGCAGGTCTGATGGCGTGGGGCCAGGAGCGTGGAGCAGCCCAGTCACCAGCGACCGCACGGACGGTCGGCGCAGTTCTTCGGGGGCGAGGTGTTCGGCGGCGTGCAGCGCCAGGTAGCACCTGCGGGGATCCCCGAAGCGGTGCCACGCGCGGGCGGTGTCCAGGGCAAACCGGGCTTGCCGTTCGGCGGTGGGCAGGCTGCGGATCTCGACGCGGCGAGCGTAGTCGAGCGCGGTTCCGGCATCGCCGAGGGCGGTCCGGACGCCGATCTGGTAGATGGTCACGTTGGTGGCGCTGAACGCGGTGTGGTTCGGGGTTGCCCCGCCCAGGCGGCGGGCGGTCTCGTCGGCTTCGCCGATCAGCTCCAGCGCCCGGCTCCGGTGGTCGTGCTGGGCGGCGGTGTAGGCGGCGGTGCACAGCAGCGACCCGTAGGTGGCCAGCAGGTCGGGGCCGGGACTGCCGGTGTCGGCGCCCAGGCTGAGCGCCGTGTCGGCCAGCAGCGAGATGGCGGTGCCGTGGTGACCGTGCCGGCGCATAGCAATAGCCGCCATCCGGGCGGCCTCGGCGATGCTTGCAGGGTTGCCACTGGCCTGCGCGGCCGACCGGGCACGATCGGCGGTGACCCAGGCTAAGCTTGTCGTTTAACCTCTTGAGGTCGGGTTTGTCGCCTGTTGGCGGCGTGTCGCCGTGACATGGCGCGGCCACCGCTTGATCATCTTCAGGTTCCTTCCAGAGAGCTTGAAGACGAGGCGGTGGCCGTGGGTGTCAGTGTGCAGCAAGTGAGTCGTGGAGGCGAGCAGGCGGGCCCGACGAACTTGGGTGATCTTGCCGGGTTTCGTTGTGCGTTTTATGAGTGCCTCACCCTGCGGGCGGATGCGTTGTTTGAGCTGGCTGACGCCGTGTTGTGCGCCGAGGGGCCGGTGGGCACGCTGGTCGGGCTGACGTTGACTGCTGAACACCGGCGTGGGCATGGTGCCCTCTACGACGGCCTGGACAGCGGCCGGATCGAGGTCGGACGGTTGCGCAGGTCACTGGCGAGTCTGCCGGTGCCGCGCGA
>Ga0213881_10001393_pt1 | contig 11589 bp, 10 predicted proteins | sample BarmaccoBMER_R08_FD_160104 | JGI IMG/M metagenome (GOLD analysis project Ga0213881, IMG submission 160104) | Barbacenia macrantha exposed rock microbial communities from rupestrian grasslands, the National Park of Serra do Cipo, Brazil - ER_R08 ... | reverse complement strand
GACCAGGTGCTCACCTATGATGATGTGGAGTTGCCTCCAGCAAGACTCAGTGACCAGCTGCGGGCTGAGCAGAATGCTTATTTTGCCACGTCAAAACCACTTGCAGGCGTGCGATAGGTATTTATGGAACTTTGCTTAGATGCTCCAGTTGGAGCATCTAAGCACAATCGAATCTGTTAGAGTAACCCTATCCTCCTACTCCCTCAACTAGCTTATGCGCAATCAAATACTTACTCATCAAGTGAATCTCGGTCTTGATATTCCGGAAACCTGCTGTTTCTAGACGTTCAACTAGGTCGTCGGTAATGTAGTTTTTGTAGTAAGGTTCATGGAAAGTTTCATGAAAGTTTTCCATGGCGGGGAGAAATTCTGGTGAATCACTCACCTGAATTGAATCACAGATGATAAAGGTACCGCCTGGTTGAGTAACTCTGAAGCACTGCTCAATTACCCGTTGACGTACCGCCGCAGGCAGCTCATGGAAGAGGAAAACGCAAGTAACAGCATGGAAATAGTTATCTAGATAGGATAGCTCTTCCGCGTTTGCTTGTAGCAGTTGTGGTAGCTCTCCTGGAATTTGAGATAGAAGCTGATTAGCTTTGCGTAAATAAGCAGGCGAGAGATCGGTGCCAAACAAAGATGCTTGCGGCAGAGCGCTACGAATTAATTTCAAGGTACGACCAGTACCACAAGCAACATCGAGAACTCGGAGCTGTTGGGGTAAAACTACTGTGTTAAAAGCTTGCAACCCTCGCTTTAGGGGAGCGAGAATCCTCCGTCGCATAGGATCGGCTGAGCCACTAAAGAGAATTTCAACCTGTAGATCGTAGAGATTGGCTGATAGATCGCTTAAATAACCGTTGGTTTGGTGATGAAAGTTTTGCAAGTAGTAGCTAGGGTAGCCTTTTGTCTCTACCTCTTTGGAAAACTCTTGGTGTCGCTTCTGCTTGTTCCGCTCCCACATTTGTGGCATCTCCAACCAAATTAATGGGTAGTAGAGAAAAAAGTCTTCCCAGGGGTTATCAAAGAGTAAGCTTTTAGGATATACACCCCGTTCAGCATCTTGCCAGTCCACTTCGAGCAACTGGTCAAACCTTTGGCGAATTCTTTCCAAAAGTTCTGGAGAGATGGGCTTACTCTTACGCTCAACGTTAGGAGAAACAAGACTCATCAAGCGTGTACTTAAAATTTTGTGCGCTAAACCAAAATAATTTTTGCCCTGCTGAAAAGTTTGATAGGTTAGCTTAGTGAGAGTGTCAGACATGAGAGTGGTTGGAGTCAATTCTGTATTTTTCACCTTAGTGTAAATAATTGTAACGAAATAATGAGCAGCTTGGCATAGTTTTACCAATAGGATAGAAAAAGCCACCCTTTAAGGTGGCTACTAACTGAATTGTCAACCAGTACTGAAATTACACAAGTTAAGCATCGTAGTACATGGCAAACTCATATGGATGGGGTCGCAGACTCAACGGCTTAATTTCTTTGTCAATTTTGTACGTAATCCAGTTGTCGATGAAGTCTTCTGTGAAAACTCCCGTAGATGTTAAGAAGCTGTGATCTTTCTCTAGTGCTTCAAGCGCTTCCGGTAGAGAACCAGGTGTAGAGGGCACCTTAGCCAGTTCTTCTGGGCTGAGTTCGTAGATATCGACATCTAAGGGATCGCCTGGATCGATCTCGTTCTTAATGCCGTCTATCCCTGCACATAGCATGGCAGCAAATGCCAAATAGGGATTGGACGTTGCATCTGGACAGCGGAACTCTAGGCGTTTGGCCTTAGGAGAGCTAGCCAGTGGAATGCGCACAGAAGCAGAGCGGTTTCCTTGCGAATAGGCTAAGTTCACTGGTGCTTCAAAGCCAGGAACAAGGCGCTTGTAGGAATTGGTTGTGGGGTTGGTAAAAGCTAACAGAGCTGGAGCATGTTTGAGAATGCCACCGATGTAATGTAAGGCCATTTGGCTTAAGCCAGCATAGCGATCGCCAGCGAACAAGGGCTGCCCACCCTTCCAGATCGACTGGTGGGTGTGCATCCCAGAGCCGTTGTCAGCGAATATAGGCTTAGGCATGAAGGTAACTGTTTTACCGTATTTTTTCGCAACGTTTCTGATGACGTATTTGTAAGTCATCAAGCTATCTGCTGCCTCAATGATTGGTGCGAACTTAACCCCTAGTTCGCACTGCCCCCCGCTCGCTACCTCATGGTGATGTTTCTCAATTACGACGCCACACTTAGCCATTGTCAGCAGCATCTCACTACGGATGTCCTGCAAAGCATCAGCCGGGGAAACTGGGAAATAACCCTCTTTGGAGCGGAGCTTATAGCCTAGGTTGCCACCCGGCTCCTCTCTACCAGAATTCCAACGACCATCGATTGCGTCTACGTAGTAATAACCTGCGTTTGAGGTTTGGTCGTAGCGGACATCGTCAAAAATGAAAAATTCGGCTTCGGGACCAAAGTAAGCGGTGTCTCCAAGATTGGCATTGGTGAGGAACTTAAGTGCTTTCTCCGCGATCGCCCGTGGGCAACGCTCGTAAAGCTCTCCCGTACGAGGTTCAACGATCGTGCAAATAAGCGAGAGCGTCTTTTCTTCCATAAACGGGTCAATCCAGGCAGTTTTAGGATCAGGCCGCATTGCCATGTCTGACTCGTGAATGGATTTCCAACCTCGAATGCTGGACCCATCAAAGGCTACCCCTTCTGTAAAACTATCTTCTTCTAGTAGGTCCTTGTATATGGTGAGATGTTGCCAGGTACCTAGCGGATCGACGAACTTCAGATCTATAAGGTCAATGTTTTCGTCTTGAATCATCTTCAAGACTTCTTGTGGGGTTTCGGGCATGGATGACTCCTTGTCAGCAAATCGGCTGGACTTTACAAAAAATATTCAAAGTTTACTGTTAGGGCAGGGAAAAACCAGACTGCATTACTTCTGGATTATCTATCCTAGGAAGAGAGGCACAGGTTTTTTGTAACATGTGATACAAAATTCTGTTTTGCCGCATGTGTTTTGTAGCTGAATGCGATCCTGAGTGTATTCTGAGTGCCGCATTCATTTCAACAGGTCATACTTTGGCATAAAATTCTTAGATAGCCGATGTTTGAATATCTGATATTTGCCTTCTGGGAGGCTTTGGGTTCGAGGCAGCCTGGAAAGCTGATGCCAGTGGCAAAAAAATGAGATAAAAATATCAAAACGTTGATAGAAACAAGCGGGAGAGCAAATATGCGGGACGCGGTAACAAGCTTAATTGGCACTTACGATGTCGCAGGTCGGTATTTTGACCGAAATGCTATCGACCAGTTAAAGTCTTATTTTGAGACGGGGACAGCCCGAATCCAGGCAGCAGCAGCGATTAACACCAATGCAGCAGCAATTGTGAAGCAGGCTGGGTCAAAGTTATTTGAAGAACTACCAGAATTGATTCGTCCTGGTGGGAATGCTTACACAACGCGACGCTATGCTGCTTGTTTGCGGGACATGGACTACTACCTGCGCTATGCCACCTATGCACTGGTTGCTGGCAGTATGGATGTGCTGGACGAGCGGGTACTACAAGGATTGAGAGAAACTTACAATTCTTTAGGAGTGCCAATCGGTCCGACGATCCAAGGCATCCAGCTCATGAAGGAGATAGTTAAAGCGCGAGTGGCAGAGACGGGAATTGAAAATACCGCCTTTGTAGATGAGCCGTTCGACTACATGACGCGTGAATTTGGAGAACGGGATATTTAGTCTTTGGGCAAGATATAGGAAGAATTCAGCGATCGCGTCTTACGCTAGAAGTGTACAGTGCGATCGCTTTTTTAAGTCTCTATTCCTTGTCCAAACAACGACTCGATACATTACTGGTAGAACTCAACTTATGTTCCTCCCGGCAACTGGCGCAAAGGCTCATTCGGGCAGGGGAAGTTGTTGTAAACCAGCAGATTATAGACAAGCCTAGTACCGAGGTAGAAACATCCGCGCAGATCCAAGTCAAGGAGCGAGCGCCCTATGTTTCCCGAGGCGGTGAAAAACTTGCTAAAGCCCTGGAGGCATTTGCTATTTCTGTCGCTGGACGCACCTGTCTTGATGGCGGCATTTCCACTGGGGGGTTCACCGATTGCTTGCTGCAAGCTGGGGCAAAACAGGTCTATGGGATTGATGTAGGTTACGGGCAGGTTGACTGGCAGCTCCGCAACGATCCACGTGTAATTCTACTCGAACGCACCAACCTGCGCTATCTCCAGCCAAATCAGTTGTACAAGGATGCACAGCTAGCCGATTTGGCAGTCGTGGACGTATCATTTATTTCCCTAACAAAAATTCTGCCTGCCTTATGGCAACTCCTCTCATCCCCAAAAGAGTTAGTGCTGTTGGTAAAGCCGCAATTTGAAGTCGGGCGATCGCGTGTGGGCAAGAAAGGTGTAGTGCGTAACCCAGAAGATCAGGCAAGTGCAATTTTTCAAGTCTGGCAAACTGCCCAACAATTAGGATGGCATTATCACGGTCTCATTTGGTCACCTTTGCTTGGTCCAGCAGGAAATATTGAGTACCTGCTGTGGCTGAGAATGGATAACCAAACATTAGTTCCCGATTTAGAGAGTATTCAGCAAATTACCCAATCTGCTTACAAAAGTCTGATTCATCCTGATTGCTCAAAATAATAAAGCCTGTGATGAGAAAGTTATCCATCAGGGCCTTCAGAAATGGAGGCAGTTGTACAGCTACGGTAACTAAAAATCACCTTTAGAGGGTACCGCGTAGCATTATGGCCTTGAACACACTTTGTTCTAATGCCATGCAACATCGGTTTATGCCGCCGCTTGCCTCATTACTTGTCTTGGTCCTGACTTGGTCTAAACCGAACGCCAGCTCCCTTACTCCCTTGCTCCGGTAGAAACTCTATTCCTGCTTGCTCGAATACAGATCGAATAGCAGCGATGTTGTTCGGAACCGGAATGCGGACTCCTCGCTCGAAGTCGGCGACGGTAGAGCGGGAGACGTTGGCTGCTCCGGCTAATTCATCCTGTGACCAGCAAAGCATAGCTCGCGCCGCACGGCACTGCTCAGGAGATATATACAATTTGTCTGACATTGATCAAAATGCTTGACAACACGTTATTAATTAATTATTATGTCTGACATTAGTCAAATTGTGTGACCTGCTCAATCTGCTATGGTAGCCTCAAGAAAAACTGATGTTCATCGCTGCAAGAAATCCACAAGCGATGAATTTTACGATAGTCCGCCCTATATCAGGGTAAAGGCATTTATGGCATCCGTTCGTGTCCCACATCCAATACCTTACCAAGGTAGCAAGCGTGCGCTTGCACCTGCGATAAGTCGATTTATCAATGGTCGCGCTAGGACGCTCTACGAGCCATTCGCTGGTTCTGGTGCGTTCTCGCTATACGCATCTGCACATGGAATCGCGGATCGGTTTGTTATTGGCGATTGCCTAGAGCCGTTGATTGAGCTTTGGAAGCTAATTGTCGAGAATCCCAGTCTCGTCTCTTCCGGCTATCAGAAGATCTGGGAGGGCCAGAGGATTGAAGATATTTTTTACTTCAACACAATACGAGACAAGTTTAATGCGGGCCGAGATCCTATCCTGCTGCTATATCTGGTTGCACGCTGTGTTAAGAATGCTGTTCGTTTCAGCAAGGATGGCAGGTTCACTCAATCTGCGGATAAGCGGCGTCTAGGAATGCACCCTGATAAGATGCGGAATAATATTGAAGGCGCAAGTTCGCTGCTTCGCGGCAGGACTGAGTTTTTCTGCGGGGATTTTTCAACGTGTGTGTCGAGCGCGGGACCCGATGATCTCGTTTATTTGGACCCCCCATATCAGGGAACAACATACGGCAGAGACAGGCGCTACGTCTCTCAAGTTGAGACGAGTGACATATGTGAAACCCTCAAGGCGCTTCAGTTAAGGGATGTTTCATTGTTACTGTCCTATGATGGAATGACGGGGGACAAGAAGCACGGGGACGATCTGCCAAGCGAACTCAATCTGAAAAGATTCCTTTTGAATGCAGGACGTTCATCGCAAGCCACCCTAAACGGAGAGAACGCAATCACTGTCGAAAGCCTTTATGCGTGGGGTCATATGACACAATCTGCTGCCCTATCTCCGTCGCTTGATTCAAGCCACCAAGTCACATTATCCATCGTTTAACAGGTGACGGGCGATAATTCGCTTAACCAGGTCGTGAATATCCTTGTTTTGGGCGAGAGCATGGCTTTCAAGTTCGTCGTATGTGCTTATCTCCTGTCCTTGCCAAACGATGTGCAGGCGTCTTTCACGCTTCATCGCCACATGATTGTAGCTTTCCGGGTAGGCCCAAAAGCAACGGCGGCAGATTTCAGGGTCGTGTATGTGTTTAAAGTTGTCGCATTGCTCACACGACCAGCTTTTTGCCCTTTGGGACAACGCATCGAGCAACATAAATGCGTCAATAGCCTCTGATGCCATCTCACCAACCACTTGATAGGGAATACGGTGATCAATTTGAAGATATCGAGGTTCGAGAGCTTCACCTGTGAGCGTACACTTAGAACCCAGCAACGCTACCAGATTGTTCTTGAAATTTTTGGAAAACGCCTTCCGTCCCCCAATACGTCCTGCTTGTATTTTGGACGGATCGTAGAACTTATAAGCCCCAATCATACGACCCGTCGTCTTGCTACGAACCTTAAAGGTTGTAAGTGGGATTCCTTGCTCGCGGACATCTCTTACAGCTCGCGGAGGATGATCGTAGCCGTAAGTCTCCTTGATCTCCTCGGTAGTGATGTACCCGTGTCTGAGAATGTGTTGGATTATCGTACGGGGGCGTTTCGCCGTTACTTGGGCGCAGAGAGCCTTGATGGCGTTGGGTATATTGGGTAGGTCTCCTGCCATCCTTACTCTTTAGGTAAATTTAACTGCTGCTCCAACTCTCGCCGTAGTCGGTACAAAATCGTATTGGGTTCTACCTGATGCAGAATCTCTTGAATCACTGTACTAGCTCCCAATTGTCCCCAAGTACAGCCTCGTTCTAAATACACTTGTGCTGCCTGTCCCACAATGTAAGTTCCGTACCCCGCAATCCCAGCTTGAGTGATCGCTGTCCCTGCATACGCAGAGAGACTGGCGGGATTTACACCACTAGCGATTGCTGCTGTACTCTTCCCTAACCCTAGAAGTAAACCACTGCCCAATTCACCTAAGAGCAGTCCGCCAGAACTTAACAAAATCGTCCGCCAAATCTTTCCGGCTTCGTAGCTAGTCATAGGCAAACCGTATAATCGTGCCAAAGAGCGGATGATTGCTAAGTCTGCTACAGCTCCTCCCAATATATCTAATAAGGCAATCGGATTTAGGCCCACTGCCAGAGCTTTGTATCGGGTATGCTGCCAAATTAAGTCTTCGGCTTCTTTTCGGCGTAGCTCCATGGTTTTGTGTGCCATTGCTGCTTCTGCATCCCGCGCTTGGATTAAGGCGTTCAGTGCCAGAAGCGATCGCCCTTCTCGATTGAGGATGCCCAGAATTTTCTGCTTCAACTCATCCACCTGTGGTGGTAGCGTCTCCCATTCATAGGTGATTTGCCCGTCAGGCCACTCGCTCCTAACTTCCAAAGGAGCGGGTTCTGCTGCCACCATAACAATTTCATCAGCCGACAACAGTTGCTGCAAACGTCTGTCCCCTGTCCCCCCAGTACTCAGATGTTGTAGATTTTGGTAGATAGCTTGCCGGGTTTGCTCTGGATACTGGTCTATCTTGTTAAACACTAGAATTAGAGGCTTTTGAGCCCGCCGTAGCTCGCAAAGCGCCTGATACTCTGTCTGAGTGATATCACCAGCTACAACAAATAAAATTAGGTCAGCTTGACGAGCAACATCCCGCGCCATTTGCGCTCGTGCCTGACCCTCAATTTCATCTAATCCAGGTGTATCAATCAATTCCACCTGAACCTTACTATTCTCGTTGGCTACCCAACGCACTGAACGAGGCCACTGAGTGACTCCATTGAGCGGTCCAGTTGGTAGCAGTTTCTGCCCTATCAGAGCATTCAAAACCGCAGACTTGCCGCGACTTACTAAACCAAATGCGGCAATTCTAATTAAGCCTTGGTCTAGCTTGGCTAATGTGGAAGTCAAAACTTCGAGTTCAGGTTTAAGCGACGCTTGCGATGCTAAATTAGCAGGCGATCGCCTAGGCTTGCGTAGATAGGAATACCAAGATAGTGCTTGCCTAAGACTAGCACGAGCACGGTTTAAGTGAGATTCCTGGACACTGGAACGCACCGGAAGGGACTGATACCCATTATCTGCCTGAGATTGGGACGATTTCACTTGACTTCTGGGTTATGCACGAAAAGGCTATAGCTCTATTGTCACCCTAGAGCTGTTTGTTGAGCGGGTGTTAGAACCCGAACAAGGAAGTATTATTCCAGCAACTATCCCCCGATGGTCTGTACAAGATTTGCGCTTCCGCTACCATCAAAGTTGCACAATGTTGGCATTTAGAGTGAACGGGTCTTCGCATCCTGACTGCTTCTCACTTGCCATCGAGCTGGATATGATTCATCACTTTAACCGATTTTGCTGGTGAGGGTTGACAAATTTTAGGTAAACAAGCTGTTGGGGACTAGCACACCAATGCTCGTTCACACTACCGATTTCTGGCGACTCCGTAGAGCCATAATGCCGAATAGGGCAGCGAAGCCAAATAGTCCAGGCACGAACGAGGGTTCGGGAACTGTTACTGTTTGGTTTTGCACTTTACCAACGTACAAGTTATCAATAGTGTTAAATTGACCGAAGCCTACACCTCCCAAAGCCAATGAAGTGATAAAGGTTGACCCTGTCGTTGTGAAGCCTTCAAATGGGAAGTTGGTGGAAGCTGAACTGGAAAAAGTTACACTAGTGCCGTCATTGAGGTTAATGGTCAAGTTTCCAGCAATCGGGTTGTTATTCACATCTGTTAGGAAGAAGTTACCCCCAACCGCAGTCACATTACCGCTAGTAAAGTTAATTATTACTGGATCTGTTTGAAAGAAAGTTGACAAGGCTTGGCTGCCACCATTAACCTGGATTACAAAAAGATTACCGGGATTGCTGGGGAAGTTATCGGCAATATTATAGCTAAAACCATTCTGAGCAAAAGATATATTAGTGGCTCCCGTATCTCCAGGAGTGAGCTGTTCAAAATTATTCAAATAGAAGCCAGTTTGTAAACTATTGACAAAAGAAGTTTGATCGGTAAATGGCGTCGCGGCATCAACTGGAGAAATTAGTGAGTTGGTAAAGCTTAACCCCGCAACTAACAGAGTTAAGGAAATGGGCTGAGTAAGATTTGTAAGCATTATATTTTTCGATTGGATACAGATAGAGAAAGATGGATTAGTCAATGCATTAAATAATACACAGACTTAAGAGGCGTTGGCAATATTACCAGTCTGCTCGCTCAGTTACGAGAGGGAAAGATACCTTGTAGGGCAATAATGAAGTTGACTGTCAGGTACGGTTGGAGGTTGGTATGAGGCTGACTTCCCCCAGCCGAGCCAATTTCATCAGGTGCCATCATGACATTGGCAGTGGCTGAAAATCCTCCCCGACCTACTCCAGCAATGTAATTGTTCTGGGGAGTACTCTGAGTTCCACTAACGTTGCTTGCTGCTAGACTATGATTGTGGGCGGGAATCTGATTGATGCTCAAAGTCACTGTCTCCTGTCCGCCTGAATCTCCGACTATAAAGTTTGACAGCTCTGGTCCCTGACCCATGTGGAGCGGCACACGACCTCGCAAATCGGGCAGGGCAAAAGTCCTAACGCCATCGCCGCCGAAGGAAGTTCCGAGCAGGGAAAACAAAGCAGTATTTTGCGAGATCGCTAGCAGTTGTCCATTACACAACGCCCACCCCACAGGAGCGAAATTAAATCCAACTAGGCGGATTTCACCAATAAAAGCGTCTGACATAAGGAGTTCCTCGTAATCGGTTTCTACAACAGGTTATTGGACCAGAGGGCATTATCAACTTAATCGATTGAAGTTGTGTCGTTGAAAATTGGTAGAAAAACTAAAGAACTTATTTTAATTTCTCCTTTTATATTCACGATTGAGATGACAATTGTATGCAAGTTGACAGCCTAGGCTTTAATACTCTGACAAAACGCCTCCCAGTAACAGTTGGTGGCGCAGGATGTTGGTGTAGTTGGCTTCTGCTGCCGTCTAGCTGCACGACGGAGACATAAATCTCAAGCTGATTGGCATGAACGCCTGGATCTAACAGATGAAGTTAGCTCATAACGCAAAAAACGCTCAATAGTACAAATGTACGTTATACTATCCTCATCTATATTGACTGAGGACTGATGGCAATTCAAACTGCAAACACCAACAACGTCGATGGCAAGCAAAAAGCCTTGGGTCTTGTGCTGAAGCAGATTGAACAGAATTTTGGTAAAGGGGCAATTATGCGTTTAGGAGATGCTACCCGAATGCGGGTAGAAACAATCTCCAGTGGTGCCCTTACGCTAGATTTAGCCCTAGGTGGTGGTTTACCTAAGGGACGGGTGATTGAAATCTATGGCCCAGAAAGTTCTGGTAAGACCACCTTAGCACTTCATGCTATAGCAGAAGTCCAAAAAGATGGCGGCATAGCAGCCTTTGTTGACGCAGAACATGCCCTTGATCCTGCCTATGCTGCAGCTTTAGGAGTTGATATTGAGAACTTACTGGTTGCCCAGCCCGATACTGGTGAATCCGCTCTAGAGATTGTCGATCAGATGGTTCGTTCTGCCGCTATTGATATAGTCGTCATTGACTCAGTAGCAGCACTTGTTCCCAGAGCTGAAATTGAAGGCGAGATGGGAGATGCTCATGTTGGTCTTCAGGCTCGCCTAATGAGCCAAGCTTTGCGCAAAATTACAGGCAACATCGGTAAGTCTGGTTGTACTGTAGTTTTTCTGAATCAACTAAGGCAAAAGATTGGCATTACTTATGGTAGCCCAGAAGTTACAACTGGTGGTAATGCTCTAAAGTTTTATGCGTCTGTTCGTTTAGATATTCGCCGGATTCAAACTTTGAAAAAAGGCACAGAAGAATTTGGAAACCGCGTTAAAGTCAAAGTTGCCAAAAATAAAGTTGCTCCACCCTTTCGCATTGCGGAGTTTGACATTGTCTTTGGCAGTGGAATTTCTACCCTGGGTTGTGTCATTGACTTAGCAGAAGAAACTGGAGTCATTACCCGAAAGGGCGCATGGTATAGCTACAAAGGCGAAAATATTTCTCAAGGTCGAGATAACGCAATTAAGTATCTAGAAGAAAATCCTGTAGTTGCCCAGGAGGTTCAGCAGCAAGTGCGCCAGAAACTAGAAACGGGAGCTGTTGTCTCTGCTAATTCTGTAACGGCACACAGCTCTGAGGAAGAAATGGAAGAATTAATTGAAGAAACTGAGGATTAATTTGAGCTTGAGCTGGCTCTAGCGGAACGTCAAGTTGAGTGAGCCACCTCCGGCAACACCTCAACTTTCATTACTTCGATTTGACTTGTTGTTCCGTGCTGTTCCCTTTATTTAGAGGCAGCACTTATTAGGCTTATCAGCTCTAACTAGAGAG
>Ga0213881_10001392_pt1 | contig 11604 bp, 13 predicted proteins | sample BarmaccoBMER_R08_FD_160104 | JGI IMG/M metagenome (GOLD analysis project Ga0213881, IMG submission 160104) | Barbacenia macrantha exposed rock microbial communities from rupestrian grasslands, the National Park of Serra do Cipo, Brazil - ER_R08 ... | reverse complement strand
TGTGACATTCTCCCCAGACGGGCGGCAATTGGCCTCCGCCCACAGTGAAGGCACAGTGGGGCTGTGGAACATCCCAGCCGGAACCCAACGCGCTGTGCTAACCGGACACGCCGATGCAGTCAGCGGTGTCACATTTTCCCCGGATGGTCGGCTGTTGGCTTCCGCTGGCTACGAGGGGACGGTGCGGCTGTGGGATGTGACGACCGCAACCGAGCACGCCGCGCTATCCGGCCACACCGGCGGGATGCAGGGCGTGGCGTTTTCCCCGGACGGTCAACTGCTGGCTACCGCTGGCCACGACCGAATGGTGCGGCTGTGGGATGTGACGACCGCAACCGAGCACGCCGCGCTATCCGGCCACACCGACAGAGTCAGCCGGGTGGCGTTTTCCCCGGACGGTCGGCTGCTGGCCTCCGCTGGCTACGACCGAACGGTGCGGCTGTGGGATGTGACGACCGCAACCGCACAGGCCATGCTATGTGGCCATACCGACTGGGTAAACAGCGTGGCGTTTTCCCCGGACGGTCGGCTGCTGGCCTCCGCTGGCTATGAGGGAACTGTACGGCTGTGGAATGTCGCTGCCGGAATCCCAGACACTGTGCTGACCGGGCATAGCGGCGAAGTGTGGGGCGTGGCGTTTTCCCCCGACGGGCGACAATTGGTCTCCGCCCACAGTGACCACACAGTGCGACTGTGGGACATCGCCGCGGCAACCGAACATGCTGTGCTGGCCGGCCATACCAACTGGGTGTGGGACGTGGCGTTTTCCCCGGATGGTCGGCTGGTGGCTTCCGCTGGCTACGAGGGGACGGTGCGGCTATGGGACGTCGCTACGGCAGCTGAACATGCTGTGCTGATCGGCCATACCAACTGGGTGTGGGACGTGGCGTTTTCCCCGGATGGTCGGCTGGTGGCTTCCGCTGGCTACGAGGGGACGGTGCGGCTATGGGACGTCGCCGCCGGGTCCGCCTGTGCCCTCCGCGTCGCGGCGCCCCTGTACGGCATCGCGTGGCATCCGCATACTCGCATGGTTGCTGCCGCCGGCGCCGGTGGCCTCTACATGCTGAATTATATTCACTGATATGGGCTAGACGTGTACTGTTGCACAATTGCGGCCTGCGGTCATGCGTGAAGCCCTGCTCGACTGTCGGGACATAGTCGAAAAGTGGCGGACCGGTTGGTTATCCCATAGCATCTGCCAACCTGGACTACCAAGCGCACAGCGCTCATTGAACAATATACATATTCAGACTTGTTGTTGGGCTACCCATCCATAAAGAGGCCTTGCCTCATTTCCGCCGGTTCCGTAGGCGTCGAAGCTTCCGGCGAGCATTCGAAATTTCGGTTTCTGCGACGGTCCATATGCCCCCTCCCCGAACAGCGGCGCATCCACCTCGAAGAGAAATCCTGTGTAGTTCTGCGCGCTTCCCCCGGCGGCGGTCACATCCCGTCGGAAAACTATCTTTTGCCCAGCTTCATCCCAGGCTCCGTTGATGGGATCAATGTATGGTTTGTCAATCCTGGTTGTGCCGTAAACCTTACCGTCAGGCCCCAGGTTGATGTCCAGATCCCCTCGAAACCCATTTTCAATGATGCGCCAACGTCCCACGGGTGCAGCCATGACAATTCATCTCTCCTCGCACGAACTAGCGGTTCTATCGGCCAGTACATCATGGTAATTTATGACGGCGGTGTCAAGTGGTGAGTGCACCACCAGCCCCGACCAAGAATGTGTCCATTCATGGGTTTGAGCTGTGATGCCACGCCGTTGAAACTGTGGGGAGCCAGGGTTTGCCGGTGAGGGCGGTGTGGATGGCGTCGATGGGGCGGATGCCGTGGTTGCGGGTGCTGACTAGGTAGGAGCGGACGCGGCAGTAGTCGGCGAGTGTGGTGAGGGTGTGCCAGTAGCCGGAGACGGCTTGATGTCGTTTCGGGCTTTTGAGGGCCTGCTCGCTGGCATTGTTGGTCCAGGGTACGGCGAGGTTTCGGGTGAAGGTGAAGACTTGGTCGGCTTTGGCGGCCAGGCGTTGGGCGAGGGTGTATCCGGGGTGGTTGCCGGTGGTCCAGGTGCAGTGGCGGTTGGTAATGATGCCCCAGGCGACGGCGGTGTCGTAGCGGGCGCGCAGGTCGGCGAGCAGCGCGGGGTCGAGGTGGTCGCGTTCGTCGGCGTGGGCGGCGGTGACCGCGGCGGCGGCCTCGCGCAGCACGGTGATGATCTCGCTGGCCATTTCTGCTGGGTGGGGTGCAGCTGAAGGACGCCCTTGCAGTGGCGGATCAGGTGGGCTGCGCATTGTTGGACGCCGGCGAGCTGGGCGTCGAACTGGTGGTAGCCGGCGTAGTCGTCGCGGACCAGGTAGCCAGCGTAGCCATCGAGGATGCCCAGAGCGGCCAGGGCGGTTTTGGATCGGGAGCCGATCGGCGCGTAGTACACCAGCCGCGGATCAGGGGTACGCACGGTGACCGCGTGCGCTGCCCCGGCTACCGGTTCGCCGTGGGCGTCGGTGTTCTTGCGGATCACGTTGGTGGGGGTCTCATCGGCGCAGAGCACGTCCTCATCACGCAGCGCGGTTTTCATAGCGTCGTCAAACCCGGAGGCACCCAGGCGTTGGGCGAAGCGTTGAAGGGCGCGGGCGACGAACCCGGTCGAGACCGGGGTGCCCAGCAGGGACGCCATCAGCATCGCACTCCGCTCGATCGGGACATTGCCCTCGCTGGCCAGCAGGATCGCCGCGGCATTGGCCCTCGGCCCGTAGCTCACGGTGCCCACCGCCCCGAACGGTGGTGCGGCGGTGGTCGTGTGCCCGCAGCTGCAGCGTCGCCGCGGCAGCAGGTAGTGCACCTTCTCCAGGGTGATCGGCAGGATGTCCCACACCTGAGCCCAGCTCATCCCCGCATCCGCCGCATCGCTCAGCTCCCCGCCACAGCCCGAACACCGACCCGGCGGGGGCAGTGCCTGGGTCCGGTCCGGCGTGAGCGTCGGCGCGAGCCCCGCGCCCTTGCGGCCCGGCTGCCCACCAGGCTTGCGATCTTTCGAGCGTTCCCGCGACGAGCGATCCGCCCGCCGCGCTGCCTTCGCCCCGATCGAGTCCTTCGACGGCGGCGTCGAGGAATTCCTCGAATCCATCCCCAGCCGACGCCGCAGCTCGGCGTTCTCCGCCTCCAACACCTCCACCCGCGTGGCCAACCCCACCACCAGCGCGGCAAGCTCCTCATACGAGGGCTGGGACGACTCGGGCGCGGACACAACCCAAATGATCGACAATCAACGACCCCACCACGGACCCAACACGCCGTCACCCACTAAGATCAACTCACAGGCGACGGTCCAGCTCAACGGGACCCGTGAATGGACACCCAAGAATTTGTTGAGGACCTCGGTTGGTTTTCGTCAGTCGAGCGTCTGGCGTGGACGGTTGTTGAGTTCGTCGGCGACGGCGTCGAGTTCGACCTGCGTATAGACTGACAGGTCAGTTCCTTTGGGGAAATACTGGCGCAGCAGCTCGTTGGTGTTCTCGTTGCTACCCCGTTGCCAAGGGGAGTGCGGATCGCAGAAATAGACATCGATTTCGGTCTTCACGGTAAAATTCGCGTGCGCGGCCATCTCTTTTGGGTGTGGCTCTCCTGGAGTGATCACGTGGCGTGCGGGATAAGTCCGTTGAGGTAGCGGGTTTCGTGGACGCGTCGGCGTTCTTGTTCGAGGTGGTAGCGCCAGTAGGCGTCGAGGTCGCCGTTGCTGCGGAGGGCTCGGAGTTTGAGGATGGCCTCGGCGCCGGGTAGTCCCCAGCGGGCTCCGGTGATGTCCATGCGGTCTTTGACGAGGTGGCGGCATGCGCCTTCGATGACGCCGGTGGCGATTGGCCAGCCGTTGTGCAGCGCGGTCGGATAGTCCAGGTAGGAGGCCTTGTTGATCAGGTAGGTGGCGTAGGCGTCGGCGCCTGCGCGTTTGGGTGGGTCCAGTCCTCGGCGGGTGGTGGTGCGGCGCAGGCCGGCGGCGACTCGGGTGGCCTTGCCCTGCAGGACGGCGATCGCCTTGTCGTGCACCCATTCTTCGGCGGCGGGGTCACCCTCGTCGTGGAAGGACCAGGCCGCTTTCCACAAGTACTCCAGGACGTGGATGAAGTCGCACAGGATGGTCACGTCGACACGACGCTGGGTGGCCTCGGTGTGGATCCGGTCGATCTGGTGGTTGTTGCCGTCGACCAGCGCGATCCAGGTACGTGCGTGGGTGGGGTCGCGTCGGTCGGCTTCGTCGAAGAGGCGGCCGACGACGGTGGCAGCGTCATCGGTGACGCTGGCGGTCAGCCACTTGTTCGCCGCGATCGGCGCCGGGATTGGCTGCTCAGGATCGGTGTCCTCGCTGCGGGCGAGGATCTCGACAGGGGTGCGCACCACGGGGTCGGCGTCATAGACGGCGCCGACCCCGGCCAGGCGTTTGCGGTTGCGTTTCTCGCCCTTGGACAGCCGCGTGGTGAGCTTCGTGGTGGAGGACGCGGCGGCTTTGGCGGTGGCCGGGCGCAACGCCCCGGGGCGCATGACGATGCCCTTGCCGTCGGCGGAGAGGATCAGCACATCCCGACCGGTGCCCGGTTGCGGTCGGCGCTGAGCGTAGAAGTCGTCGAAGTCGACCGCGGCCCGCCCGGCGAGTTCTTCGGCCTGGCGTTTGCCCAGCCGGACCCCGGTGGCCCGCTCGATCGCCTCTGCCGTGTCATCGAAGGAGCCCCGAGCTGCCTCGATCGCGGCCAGTTGCCGCAGGCCGTGCGAATGCTTCTCCACCGGGAGGTTCAGCGCAGCGTCGGCGGGACACAGGTTGGCGTGGCCGCGACGGCGATACGCCAGCCGGGTCACCGTCACCTCACCGAATACCGTGCTCAGCGCGCGGGTATGGCCGGTCTCGACGTTGCCGCGGGCCACCTGCTCGGCGTCGATCACCCCCGGCAGGTGTTGCTCACGCTGCGCCCGCAGGTCCAGGTGATCCTGCATGAGCTGGCGGAACAGCTCACGGCTCCTGGTCTGGAGGCGGGTCTCCAGCTCGGCGTGTTCCAGCCCGGCGGCCTGGGTGCCGTCGAGGAAGCCCACCACCGACTCGAACAGCTCCCGGCTGGCGGTGAACGCCTCGACCGCGGCGGCCTCGACCTGCCCGGTCCCGGTCGCGGTCACTCCGGCCGGCCGGTTCGGCGTGCCGCCAGACGTTGCTGCAACGCGGCCAGCCCCGCATCCGCCGCCCGGTCCAGCTCGGCCTTGGCTTCCTCATAGCGGCCCAGCGCCTCGCTGACCTCGACCACATCGTCTCCGGCCAGCGTGACCAGCTTGGTGCGCCCGCCCTCGGTATAGCGCAGCGCAGTGCTCTCATGCGGCTCACCGGTGGCGCAGCGGCAGCCCGCCTTGCCGCAGCGGCGACGGAACGTCGTTAGCCTGCCGCGCAGCAGCAGCTTCGTGGATCGTTGACCAACCATGACACTCCAATCTGTATCTTTATTCAGATACAGATTGGAGTGTCGAGAACACAAGAGGGTGGAGGTCAAGGGTGTGTCAGGCGGACCGTGCCTGACTGGGGGAACAGGCCAGGCGCGTCACTTCAGGAGAGCCGCACCCATCTCTTTTCCCTGGTCCCAGGTCACGCTGTTCCGGAGGAAATCGGGAAGAGTTTCCATTTTCTTGGCTAGTGTAGTGTCTCGCAATTGATTTTTCACTTGCTTATCAGATGTCATCAACGTCTGTGCTGCTCAATTCATCATCCATAGCACAACACTCTGTAAAATCAATTGCGAGACACTACACTAGGAGCGCGGCGACGCGCTCGGCCGTGCGGTCGTAGGGAATCCGGACGAGCATGACATATCGGCTTGCACGTTCGACGAGCGTGGCGATCTGGGACTTGCTGCCCTTGCCAATGATGAGGTCCCCTTCCCAGAATCCGGGAACCGCTCGGTCCTCGGCCTCGACTGGGCGCTCACTGATGTTGATCATGTTGGGGATCGTTCCCCTGGCCACGGTGGTTCGGGACCGGGTGACCCGGCGGGTACGGCCTTGACGCAGGGCGAGCGTGAGCTGGGTGCGCAACTCGCCGCGCGCCTGGAGGTACAGGCACTGGTAAATTGTTTCGTACGACACGCGCATAGTGTCGTCATTGGGGAAGTCCTGGCGCAACCGCTCGCTGATCTGCCGAGGTGACCATTTCTGTTCCAACCCGGAGTTCACCGCGTCATGCAGTGCCGTGTTCGTTTCTAGTAATCGCTGTTTCGGGCGTGCACGGTTCTCGTCCGCTCGCCGCTGGGCGGGTATCGCTCGATACGCTGATCGGCCACCATTCCGGGCAACCTCACGGGATATCACCGTATGGTCCCGCTTCAGCAGCCGCCCGATGCATCGATAAGAGCGTCCGACGGCAAGCTCTCGAGAGATGACTTCTCGCTCTTCGGCAAGAATCTCCGCACCCCGCACAGGCACTGACTCCCTTCCCTCTGCTGACCGGAGCAATATGGTATCAATCTCGATGGTGCACTCACCCTATAACATCAAGCCGGTGTCGCGCTGACCACTAGAGACCACCGGGTTCGCCGGGTTCGGGCCGAAAGTTCCGTTCATCGGCGCGTGAATATTTTATAGTAAGGATCATCGTTTCGCCAGAACAACGGGGGTGTAGGGGGTGAGGAAATCTTGCTGTCACCTGTGATCGACACGGACGATGATATCTGAGAACATGATCTATGCGTGTTCCGATCGGCCCGTTATCCATCAAGTCGCACCCGCGTGGCTGAGCCGCACCGAGGTGCGGCGCTCTCCGCGCTTCCTGATTAGACACATGCGCCCCTCGCTGCCTCGCATCACTATCCCTCACCGGTTGCAGGGCGATATTGACAAGGGAGGAAACCCATGGCTGTTATGGAGTACCGAACGCGAGACGGTCTCGCCGACTACGGCTTCTCAATGGAATTCCTGCCAGACGGAGGCTGGCGAGCATATATCATCTTTCGCCCTTTTGGTCATAGCCATGACGAGAGTCGGCATTTACACTACCAAGCTATCGATGATAAAGGTCGCTGCTATGTAGATTGGCCTCAGAAGCTCAATAGCCTAGGAGAAGCAAAGACGGTCGCCGGGCTTTGGGCCGAGCTGGTCGACCATTATCGACGCGACCAAGCAAAAAGAGCTCTCTATATCGAGCTGATCGAACGTTACCAGCGCATCCGAGAACAAAGAAAGACCACTCCAGGTCACCGTGATCGTCCTGACGACGCGGTCGACGCCGGCAGGCCAAGTCCAAAACCACGCGACTGCGACATGGACGTCCACGCCAAAAGCAGTGGACTCGCTCCAGCAACTCAGCCAACAGATCCTCAACGCTCAGATGCGCCAGCTCCGCATCGGTCACCAACTCGATCCGACGCAACCGCTCATCAACGTCCGACATACCGCCCAACTCATCCGGCAAAGACATGATCACTGCAGCGTACGACACGCACACAGCCTCAGCCGCCAGACCACCAGCGTCGGACGGATACAGATCTCCTGACGATCGGAAGCACAGTGATCAGCGCGCCCTCGACGACTGCCCACCACCGCATAGCCATGCCAGCTGAGTCGCCGGGCGCAATGTCCTGTCATGCCGCTGACCGCGCGTGGATGCCCGGCGGAACCGTGTCTGGGCGGCCCCTTGGGACAACGCTGGGGGATCCTGGCACCCTGCCCGATCGACGGTGTCCGCCGCGACCCTCAGTCCCACATGACACCCACCTCGCTGCCCCTGGCGAACCCGCGCTGAAACTCACCAGCTCTAGACCAAGCTCCTCTACCCACGCTGTCGAGTAAACGACGGCACCGGCCTTGATTGCCCTGCCGTGGGCCTTCCGTACTCGTCGCCAACGATGCCGCCATCGCGCAAGATCGTCACCTGCAACACGAACCGGAGCAGAGTACGGCGCGGGCTCCGTGGTGCGGGTCGTGGTGCGAACTGAACAGGAACCATGCCTCAGGAGGGCCATAATGAGACACTTGGCGAATTATAGTCGCTGGTAGCAAGCCTATGGGCCGGGGTCGCAGCTCTTCCCATCCCGGGATTGCGGGATCAGCTCAATGCTCACCTTGTGCGTCGCAGAGTTCGACCGCTTCCCCTTAGCCTGCGCGGTCAGCACCCAGAACTTCAACCCCCCGCCACCACCGGCGGTCTTCTTCACCTCACCAGCGAACTCGATCGACACCTTGCCCACCGCGAAGGTCAACACCTGACCCGCCACCACCTGACGACCGGCCAACTGCGCGGCCACCAACTGCTCCCGCACCAACCCGATCGCCTCCGACAGCTCCACCAAGCCATCGTCATCCGCACCAACCGCATCAACCACCATCGCCCACCCCGCTTACCATGCCCTACCTACCCAACGCGGCTAACAGTGTCGCAGTACATACCAGCGACCGACAGAGCTTGAGTCGGGGGCCGACCACCCGCGCTGATCGGACCGGGACCACAGGTGACAGGTGTACGGATAGGGATCGACTTTCGGACGGACGTCGCCGGGGTCGATCGGTGCGTCGAGTCCTTTTGTGCCGGTGGCCCGGGGGCGGTCAGGATCGGTGTCGATGCCGCGCGGGGTGGAGGTCTGTGGCGGCTGGTAATGGTCGGCGCGGGGTCACGGTGCTGACGGCGATGACCCCGGTTCTGGCGACCGTCGCGGGCGCGGGAAGGGCCGTGCAAGTGCGAGGCGTGCCTGACATGCCGGGCGCACACCTACTTCGAGTGGCACACAGATACGCGCGTGCGGTTTGGCTTCGCTGGCGCGCGGCTAGAGGACACCAGGCGATTGTTCGAGTTCGTCAACGGCGGAGTCGCCGGCCATGATGCGCTGCTGGCGGGCCGCCCGGCAGGCGGCGCTTGGTCGTTGACGCATCAGGCATCGTGAGCGTCTGCTTCCGGTTGAGATGCTCGGTGGTGGCCGGGCGTTTCTAGTTGCTCGATTGCCCAACGTGCCCAGTTGCGTCGCATCGCGTGGAGTCGGTGACCGAATTCCATGACGAGTCGTCCGTAGATCGACAGGCTGTCGTCGTCCCAGGTGATGGAGGCATCCAGCGCGGTGAGTTGCGCGCTGTTGGTGCTGGCGTCAGCCTCCAGTTTGCGCAGGTAGCCGATCGCCTGCTGGTGGTTGAGCACGCCCAGGAAGAACACCCGCAGTAGCTCGTCGTTGCGTCGCTCTCGACGTGGCTCAGTTTCGACGAGCCAGCGACGAAGCTCAGCTAGCCCAGAGTCGGTCAAGGCATACAACTTGCGCCCGCGTGCCCCCGTCGCGATGACCTCGATCAGCTTGTCGTCGGCTAGCTGATTGAGCTCGGTATAGAGCTGGCTCTGCGCGGCTGGCCAGACCCGCGCGAGAGCGAGATCGAACCGCTTCATCAGGTCATAACCGCTAGCCGGTCGGTCGACCAACAGGCCAAGGATGGCATGACGCAGACTCATACCCCACATCTTACATATCTCTATTGACATGTCCACGTAGGAGTACCTATGGTCGGACCTGTCAGAATTGACATATCACTTCGGGAGCGCCGTGATGTCCTACCTGCTCACCTTCGCCCCGTGGATCGTCTACGCCCTCATTTCCGGGGATTCCCCCTCCAGCAAGCTGTGGGGCGCGCTCGGCGGCTTGGTGGTGTCCGTGGTCGTGGTGGCTGCCGCGCTCAGGCGGGGCAGCCGAGCCGACGCCTTGATCATCGAGATTGGTTCCGGGGTGTTCTTCGCCGCGCTCGCGGTCGTTGCCTTCGTTTTTCCTGGCTCGGCCCTGCTGGACTACGCCACCGCGCTGTCGAGCGCGGCGTTGGCGGTCATCGCCTGGGTGTCACTGGCCATCCACCGCCCCTTCACCCTCGGTATCGCCAAGCGGTCCACCCCACCCACCGTGTGGGACCGGCCGTTGTTCCGCCGCACCAACGTGATCATCACGACGGTGTGGGCGACCAGCTTCACCCTCAGCGCCCTGGTCCTGGCCGTGGTCGTGCGACAAGGCGGTGGCACGTTGGCCAGAGCCGTTGTCCAGACCATCGCCTTCGTCATTCCGATGGTGTTCACCGTCCGCTACGCAACCGCCGTGCGCGCCCGCGCCGCGCGCGCCACCGACTGATCAACGAACCTGCGGGAATCAGTAGTGCAAAGGCGACCCAGAAGTTTCCCCACAGCACCAACGTTCTCGGCGTCGGCGCCGGCCCAGTGGGTTTGATATTGGCCACCGCCCGGGGTAACGACCGAATCCGCAGGGTCACGTGTTGGCGGATTCAGTTGACTGGCGCTGTGTCGTGTTTGATCGCGCGCCCGGCCAGGACGACCGTGACGATGATGGTGATGGCAGCCCACAGCGGTCCGGTGACAGCGTGAAGGCCGGAGGCTGCTCGATGACGGGAACCCACTCACGAAGACTGTCGCCGCCAATCTGCAACAGGTCAGAACAGCAACAGACGGGCCGCCGCTTCGACGCTGGTAGCGAACCGAGCTGAGTAGGACGCGGCTTCGGTGTACGGATAGGGATCCCCAATTGAGAAAGCATCATGGCGGATACCTCTGAAGATCAGAGGTTCGTCATGTCGGGTCGTCTCTCTGGTTACCGGTGCTGCGTAGCAGGGTGGCGATGCGGTCTCGCTGTTCGGGGGTCAGGGGTGGGAACTCGTCGACGACGGCTCGGATGTGTTCGGCGAGCACTGTGGCGGCGCGCTTCGGAATCCCGGGGTCGGTGGTGCTCGGCGGCGCTTGTGCGGTCGAGGCGAGCCGCGTCCGGGCGAGTGGCCGCAGTTCGGGTGAGTCGGTGGTGTTGACATCCGGTCCTGTCGTGGCTTGTTTTGCATGCTTAGCGCTTTTTCTTGTTTTGTTGATGTTGAGTAGTTGTTTTGCGTGATTTGGCTTGTCTGTCAGATGTATTTTCCTTTCCTTGGGTCTCCGTCGGCGGGCGCAGAATCGCGGATACACGCGAACGGCCGATGATGAATCAGTCGGTTTCGGTTTCCGTGTCGGAGCTGGTTTCGCCGGTTGCCGCTCGTTCGATGGCTGCGCGGATGTCTGCTGCGAGGTAGACGACGCTCGCCCTCGTCGGGGCAGAGAAACCCTTGGGGCGCAACGCCACGCACGTCCGCCGCGCCGACAACGACGAGATGCTCCCCTGGACGCTTCCCCTGCACGACGCCGAGGCACGCGCCGTGCTGGGTGCCGTCCGCACCGCGACGATCATGACGATTGCCCTGACCAGCGGTATGCGCTCCAGCGAGTTGATGGAGCTTCGAGTCGGCTGCCGCAGGCCCCCGCAAGAGCACGCATCGGACCTAGTGCGCTACCGGCTGGCCAGCCGGGTGGTCAAGGGACAGCCGCTGGGTGGTGTCGAGGACGAATGGATCGTCATCGAACCGGCCTACCTGGCCGCCGGGCTGGCCGAACAACTCCACAACGATCCCCGGCCAGCGCCCTGTTGTTCGGGCGGTTCACCTTCAACGTCCGCTACCAATGATTCCGAAACTGGGTGAACGGCCCCACCGGTCAGCGACTCGGGCTCGCGTCAATCCCCAACGACAACGTGACCTTGCGCGCCATGCGCAGAACACTGGCTCTCGAACTGGCCTACCGCCCCGGAGGAC
>Ga0213881_10001391_pt1 | contig 11627 bp, 10 predicted proteins | sample BarmaccoBMER_R08_FD_160104 | JGI IMG/M metagenome (GOLD analysis project Ga0213881, IMG submission 160104) | Barbacenia macrantha exposed rock microbial communities from rupestrian grasslands, the National Park of Serra do Cipo, Brazil - ER_R08 ... | reverse complement strand
CCAGAGCGCTGCCAACTCCTTGCGGGAAGTAAGGAGATAGGTTTCCCGAAAAGAGCAGCGCGGCAAAGGAGATACTGTAGGTGAGGGAAACCAGTCCCACGGCGATGCCAGCCAACAGATTGGGCAGCAATTTGGGTGGCTGGAGCTTTTGCAGGTGAATTGTTTCTAGGATGGGGGTGATTAAGGACATGAGGTCACCTCTGCATCAATTATGTGCTGAGCCATGGCATCTACTGCCTTTGTCAGCGGATGACTAGGGTAGCGAATTGAGAAGATTTCGCGACTTCCCAGATACAACATTTCCTCAGTGAAGGGTAGGATTTCCGCAACCGGAACATCGTAGGTTTCCTCTAACTGTTGTCGATACGTCCTGTTATCAAAGGTGGGTAGTGCCTTATTGACCACGAGCAACATCTTTGAGACTGACAACATGCGTGCCAGCTCAACAATCACAGCGGTACCCTGGTAGTCCTGGTAGTCTGGACGCAGCACCATGACCAACAGATTGGCAGCCGCGATTGCCTGCAGTGTCTCTTCATTAATGCCAGGATGGGTATCAATCAACAAAAAGTCCAGTTGCAGATCGTGGATAATCTCGGCGAAACCGTCGAGCAGGAGTTCTTCGTGGTATCCTTCGCGCAGAATGCGCGTAATGTCGTAAGCTTTGGCACTTGCCGGAATCAGATAAATAGCGCCATCAGAACTTCCAGTAGGCTGTTGCAAGATGTGGCTCAGATCGTGGGCAGCTTCATAGAGAACACAACGACCCCAGAGATAATCGTTCAGGGTTCGCTCCGTCGTCTTATCATCCAAGCCAAATAGAATATGAATCCCAGGAGATTGCAAGTCTGTATCAATAATCCCCACCCGATGACCCTGCTTCGCGACACTGATAGCCAGGTTACTGATAAGATTTGACTTGCCTGTCCCTCCTTGATAGGAGTGGATAGCCACAATTTTAGGGGTGCTAACGTTCGGAGAATCAGGGTCTAAAGCTGGCTTCTCTATCCTCTTAACAACCTGAGACGGAGCTTGAGGAGCAGACAGGGAAGAGCGATACGGATTCTCGATGTCTGTGCTACCCTGAGATCGTTTCTGGAGCTGTCGAAAATGGTCAGTTTCGGCAATCTCGTTAACCAGTCGCTTTTTTTGACCTTCGTCAATAGCCACCTGCAATAGGTGCACCTGTTGTGCCAGGTGCTGTTCGCGGGAATTGACCTCAGTAGCCATGTGTTGGAAGACGCGGGCTAGTTGCCCCAGCTCGTTAGGCTGTTGGACCAGATCGGCTAGACTGTCGGGGTTGAAGGTGTTTGTTTCTACCGCTGCTGCTGCTGCGGTCAGGCGTTCCACTTGTTGCCGGTAGAGAATCTCCTGGTCTCTGAGTCGCTTCTTCTCCAAACAAGCCCCTATCTTGGCCTTAAGTAATATTGGATCAAAGGGCTGATGCAAATAGTCATCTGCTCCCATTTCAATACACTTGACGGCACCATCAATCTCATCTAGAGCTGAGATCATGATTACCGGAATGTGTTGCCAGTTGTCATGGCGCTTGAGCTGCTCTAGCAATTCAATGCCATTCGCTCCGGGCAGAATCACATCTAGCAGAATCAGGTCATAGGGTATAGCTTGCAGCAGGCTCAGGGCTTGTGGCGCGTTGGTGGCGATCGTTATCGTATAGCCTTGCCGTTTTAATTGTCGAGAGAGCAAGTCCCAATCAGCTGAGTTGTCATCTACCACCAAAATCATGCTGCCCTGAGCTGGCTTTTCAAAAGACCTGTCTTTGAGCTTGCTCAAGGAAGTCGACGGAGCTACCTCCGGCGAAGCCTTGAGAGTCTGAAGTGTGGTGGCAGTTGCTGGGCTTTCTAGTAAGAGTTGAGGGATTTGACATGCCGCCTCATGTGAATTTAAAGTCTGCAACTGCCAAGCCAGATTGATAATGTCGTTAACTAGGCTCAGCAACTGTTGGGCTGCGGTGTTTAGCTTATCCAGGTTGGGGATAAGTTCAGCAGGAGCTTCCTTTAACAACATCTCGCAGTAGCCAATGATAGTGCTCAATGGAGCGAGCAGTTCCATTCGCAGCGTAGAGCCCAAGCTACTGAGATCGCCTTCAGGCTGGCTCATTTCCAGTTGCATCGGGTCCAGGATAGCGGTTACCAGCGTCAACAGTTGTGTTCCAGAGACGTGAATCTTTTGCAGATCCCCAAACAGGGTTGACTCTTGCTGAGTCTGCAGCTCTTCCAGAAGCATTTCGCTGTAACCAATCATGGCATTGATGGGTGTACAGAGTTCGTGGCGCAGATATACCAGTAGGGTTTGCTGCACTTGGTTGTTCTGTCGCATTTCAAAATAACTGTGTTATCTTTTACCACCAGGACAGGTGTGGGGGACAAATCCCTACGGTAGGGATGCAAGAGCGCAAGCAGGCAATTGTGATCAACCGATTTTAGTAGAGATAGAGAAAGAATCTTGCTCAAAAACAGCTGTTAAAAAACCTGCTTCAAAACATGAATCAAAATCGAACTATTCCAGATAACTCTGAGCGGAAAAGCCCTACTGAGAGATAGCAGACAAATCAAAGTAAGGGCTGGCATCTTTATGCCAACCAAGATCGTAATAAAGGCAGTTATGAGTTCGTTAACTAAGTTCTTAAAAATAAGAAACCAAACAGCCATTGAGCCCATCGCATAATGAAATGTTTCAGCCGGATGGGACACTATTTGCTTAGTACTTATCAGCTAAACTGACCTATATACTTGAAAGCTGAGTCCTAGAGACGCTTGGGTCTGAAAAGGGATGATGAGTTCTGGAAAATCTGGAACAGAGCTGGAGTTTTGACTAGGGTGTGTTTGTGAACCATAAAATCCACATTGTCTTTGCTTCTAAAGACTTAATCAGAGTTATGTCTTGTCTTTTACGTTGAATCCTCTCAATCGTAAAATTTCTTTACAAACCTGATTTTGCCGACAGAATAAAAAGACTGAAAAGATGCAATGGGTTCAGAAGGGAGCATATAATATCTTACAAATCAGAGCCTTGATTACAAGTAAAGATGGGAATCATATTTCATTTTCTGAATTTATTAAGCTTCTAATAAAGAATCAAGCATTTCAACTGCTTAGTTAGATGTCACAAGACTAGAAACTTAAGTAAAATATGTAACCTCCAGGGTGGGATATTACAATGAATGACCGTTCGCTAAGTAAAGCCCCTTCTCAGCCAGATCCCTGGATAGGTCGATTGCTTGGCGATCGCCAACGTTACCGTCTAGATAAGCGCTTAGCAGTGGAAGGCATGGAGGATGTCTTCGTCGCCATGGATACCCTGCTGGGTCAGCAGGTGACTTTAAAACTGCTTAAAGACCAATTTGTAGCATCAGAGGAGCGGAGAAAGCGTTTTGAACGCGAGGTGGCACTGTGCGCCACCCTCAAAAGTGAGCACATCGTTGTTGAAGTCAGCGACTATGGAGTAACAGATGAGGGGTATCCATTCTTCGTGATGGAGTATTTGCGCGGACAGAGTCTAGGACAGCTGCTATTGCAGAAGCAGCGACTGTCGGTAGAACAGACAGTGAGCATCATTGCCCAAGTATGTGACGGTCTGCAACTAGCGCATGAAGGAGTGACCCTGTGGCGAGACAATGCTACAGCCAGTGAGCAAGTCAAGGTAGTTCATCGTGACCTAAAACCGGACAATATCTTCCTAGTCCCCACAGCGATGGGAGAGCTGGTGAAGATTCTGGGCTTTGGCATGGCAAAAATCCGTGAAACCCAAGTTGAACATAATAACCTAACAAGTATGTCGTTGGGTACATTTCACTATGCTGCACCCGAGCAGTTAAAAGTTGAAAAAGACCTGGATGGGCGAGCCGACATTTATAGTTTGGGCATCATCATCTACGAAATGCTGAGCGGTACCGACCCGTTTGGTCTGGGTTTTAAGATAAACGATGCGCCAGTTAATAGAATGTCATGGCTCTTAGCTCATACATCAAAGCCACTTGTACCACTGCGATCGCAACCAGGCTTGTCGCAGCTGTCTTCGGAATTGGAGGCGGTAGTCATGCGGTGTTTGCAAAAGGCACCTGCTGAACGCTTTGCATCGGTAGTTGAGTTGAAGCAGGCAATGCTTGCTGCTGTTTCTATTGAAAGTGGTGGGGCTAGCAGCACAGCTAATGCTCAGCAGAAGCCGCTCAAGGTTCTGCCGGAAACAACTCCTTGGCTCGAAGAGCACAAGCTCAATCAAAACACTCACCAACAGTTACAACAGTTGCAGCAAAGCGTAGGACAAACAAAGAAATCTACCGGCTCACTTGGGCTGAAAACTGAACAAAATAATTTCAAGCCAACCCTACCAATTAGTGAACGAGGAGAGGATCAGAAAAAAGTACGACGACTGTTGTTTCAATCAATAGCCGCTGCTGTCGCTCTCGTAGGTGGGGGTTTAGCCTATTTTTCTCACATGAGAGGGCAAGATAACCAATCTGTGAAGACAGCATTGGAAAGTGCTAAAGAGTTCAACAAAGACAAAAACTATGAAATGTGTGCGAATGAAGCCAGAGTAGTTCAATCACAATCAGGTTTCTATGCCAATGCTCAAAATTTACTCAATGACTGTCAGCGCCTTGCTCAAGATGAGAAAAGGCTAGCTCAAGCCAAAGAGTTGGCAAAAAAGAACAATTTTAAGGATGCGATAGCTGATGCCAGTAAGATTCACCCAGGTAGCACTTTTCAGGAGCAAGCTCAACAGCTCATCAGTCAGTCGTCTCTAAGCCTGATTAAACAAGCCCAGGAACGATACAAACAATCGTACAACTCCAAAGACCTACAAAATGCAATCGCTCTAACTAAAGCTATTCCTAAAACTAGCTCTCTTGCCATAAGTGTTAAGAAAATGCGCGAAAGATGGCGAACAGAGTGGAACAATAATCAAAATTATTTGCAGGCAGCTCAAGATGCGCTTAAGCAAGGTAAGTGGCAGGAAGCGATAGATAAAACTAATAAGGTTAGACTACTTGGACAGGGGGTAAAGCAAGATACTCCCTACTGGCAGCATCAGATCAGGCCAATTATTCAGATGGCCCAAAAGTATATAGCAGCTAGTAAAATTCGAGAAAGCGGAATTAACAATGCTCTCCAGCCAGAACTTCCTGCACCCCAACATCCTTCATTACAACCCATTCCATCGCCAGTCCCGCAGCGACCAATACCACTAGTTAGGGCTCAACCAAAACCGCCAGTCCCGCAGGGACCAACACCACTGGTTCGGGCTCAATCGACACCTCAGTCTCAAAGGATTACACTTCCACCGATTCAGCTTTCACCAGAAGGCCAGCAGATTTTGTGTCAGCAGTTTCCCCTAAATTCCCGTTGCGTTGGCAAGCACCATTAGCTTAACGCGGGACACCAGTTCGTAATATCCTCATAATTGAAGGTTAGGATGGGTGAGTGCATCCAGTGCTGGTTTTATCGATAGATAGTACCCAAGAGCACATTACTTCATTCACTTGTTCTGGTACTTCATCATGAGGGCAATGGCCCGCTTTGAGGAAGTATTCTGTCAGTTCAGGATAGAATTGACGAAACTTTGGTGATCGCTCCCTGGCATTCATCCAGGGATCGGCTTCTCCCCAAAGTAATAATAGAGGGCAAGTTAACTGCTTAAGCAGCATATCAACCTTTTCACCTTGGGGAGTACTGAATACAGAAGCAAAAACTTCTGCTGCACCCACATCGCAAGAGGGGCGATAGATTTCTTCCACCAACTGGTCTGTAACAGCACTTTGATCGAGATAGACTTTTTCTAGGGTTTGTCGAATCACCCACCGTTGTCGCACGTATTGAAATAGCAGGAACCGTGCCCAAGACTGTTGTAGAATCCATTGCACAACGTTCCCCAGTAGTTTTTGCAAAGGATTGGGCTGCTGTGAGGGCTGAACTTCGGTTTGCAGTGAATCAGGTTCGGGGGAAGGCTGGGCATCGGAGAAAGGACCAGCACTGTTGAGTAACACCAAGCCTGCTACTACGTCAGCACGCTGGGCAGCAACACACAAGCAAGCATAGCCCCCTAGGGAATTACCTGCTAACACAGCTGGCTGACCAATGACGCTAATGATGAATTCATAGAGCTGGTCTCGCCAAAGCTCGCCGCTATACTGCCAGTTAGGTTTGGCTGAGCGTCCAAACCCCAAAAGATCAATTGCCCAAACTTCAAAATCATTTTGTAGTTGGGCGATATTTTTGCGCCAGTGATCTGTAGAAGCACCGAATCCATGTACCAACAGCAGTGGAGGACGCTCAGACGATGGTTCTCCTGCCCGAACGTAGTAAATAGATTGCCCGCGCCACTGCCAAAAAGTGCCGGGAATAGGAGCTGTATACCCATTACTATGTGACTTTATACTAGGCTGCATATGTTTTTACTGAATATAAAAGCAAAGAAGATGAGTAGCTTGAACCTGTCTTTAGAGGTATGCCAGTGATTGGGGGCAAAACAAAACTGCTAGGTGTGATTGGGCATCCGGTTGAACACTCATTGTCACCAGTCATGCACAATGCCGCCATCGCCGCTTTAAGATTAGATTATGTCTATCTGCCCCTACCAGTAACACCAGAAAATTTACCAGCAGCGATCGCCGGATTTGCTGCTATCGGGCTGGTTGGTTTCAATGTCACAATTCCTCATAAACAGACAATACTGAATTTCTTGTCGGAAGTTCTACCAGTTGCTCAAGCTGTAGGTGCTGTTAACACCGTGTGGCGTACAGATAAGGGCTGGAGCGGAACGAACACTGATGTTGCAGGGTTTCTCGCCCCTTTGCAAATTAGGTATAACCGAGATTGGAGCCAAACTGTAGCCGTAATTTTAGGTAATGGTGGTGCCGCTAGGGCAGTAGCATTTGGCTGTGCAGAGTTAGGCTGTGCCAAGATCCACGTTACGGGTCGAAACCAGACGAAGTTAGAAGAGTTCAAAGCGAGTTGGGTCAATTCAAACTTAAACAATCTGCAAGTCCACACCTTGGAGCAACTGCCACGACTAATTCCCCAAGCCACTCTCCTGGTCAACACAACTCCAACTGGCATGTACCCCAAAGTTGAGGAATCGCCCTTGAGTGCAGCTACGATGGCACAACTACCACCGAATGCCATTGTCTACGACCTGATTTATAATCCTCGCCCCACCCAGTTGCTGCGTCAGGCTCAGCAACTACAACTTGCTACTCTTGACGGACTAGAAATGCTAGTTTACCAGGGGGCAGCTGCTTTAGAAATCTGGTTACAACAGCCGATACCAGTAGATGTGATGCGTCAATCCCTGGAAGCCTAGCGATTCTGCTTTTGCAGTGCTTCCAGTTCTTCTATAAGTGCCTCTTCCAACGCCTTCATCACTGCATGGGGGTCAGCAGACTGCTTCATCACCTCAGCTTCAGGATCGTGTCGGTTTCTCACACCAGGAAGATCGTCGCGCAGTTCCTCGACCAAGGCAATGAGCTTAGCAGTTTTTTGCTCGGCTAGCAGGTTCATCTGTAGGCTCAGATGTGCCCGTCGCTCTGCTAGCTTCTCTTGTCGGCTTTGTTTAATTAAAACCCCGGTTGTTACCAATAATGAACTAAGAGTGATGGTTCGCTCCAACCAGTCAAATGGAGGTGGGTCAAAATGGGGGACACCGAATCGGCGAGGTAAGAGATTAGGCAAAATCCAGAGGGAGATCGCAAGCAGTATGCTGTAGAGGAACGCTGGACGCCCTAAGAAAGCTGTCACCGTCTCCACAACTCGCTGATGTTGACTCACATCCTGCTCGGCGCGCTCGTGCAGAGCTTTGATAGCTGAGATATTTTGACTCAGGTGATCGGGTACAGGGGCCGTTGTATTGCTCAAGGGCAATTGATGACTTGTTGCTCCTGAGCCTGACAGTTGGTCTTTACAGTTCTCTGTATTTATGTTGCTCACTTAAGTAAAAACTCTCATGATTTTGTCTGCTACGCATAAGCTAGCAACTGTAGCAAACAAATGCAACATTTCTTAATTTAATTCTAGAATTGTAAGGTTTTGCAACACATCTCCAATTTACCATCATTCACGGTTGAGGCCAGCGCCAGTTGTAGCGATTCCAACCGTACATACTTTGAATCTCGTATTCAGCACCGTTATTAAAGCGGATGATGCAATCAATGGCAGCATTAGTACCCTCGCCAGTTTCTTCAACCCGAATTACAGTACAAGCAAACCATTCGCGGCTACAGGGACCATTTTCCTGCACCCATTCCCACAGACTATTCGAGACTTCGATGTGATCGCCCACTTTTAGCTTTAGGACTTCTTCTCCCTCACCTGCATACTTGGCAAAATGACCTGGCTTTAGCCGATTTAGCCACTGGGGACCGTAGCGGTCGCGGATGAACTGTACTGAACCAGAGGCACGTTCTTGCAGCCAATCGTCAAGCAATTTAACTTTCCAGGGACGATTCTGTTGCTCCTGAGCTTTGACAAACTGCAAAAAGCATTGCCGTTGGTCAGGAGTCAGTTCATCCAGGGGATTAGCCGTATCTGATTCTACAGCTTCAATAGCTGGCAAGTCAGGTAGCTGGTACATTAGCTCCTCTACCGCTTGCAGCAATATCTGTTTCTGTTGCTCAGTGAGAGGGCAGCTAGCTGTGTCACAGCGGTCAAAGGCTGATTGCAGTGCCACTTCGATCTCATCTGGGTTCATAGCAAATAGCAGTCGAGGCTTGATTTCCTAATTATGACAAAAATTTTTGAGCAGCTTCCTAGACCTTTATCTCCTAAATTTCGGGTAAGCTGAGGTTAGCTCTATTGATTCTTGGTCCCTTATGCGGTTTCGAGCCTTCGCTACATTCTTAATGATCTGCCTCATTGGTTTGATTGCCTGGGTACCTGCTCCCCCCGCTCTAGCACTAACTCAGATTAAGCTGTCTGATATTTCTTATCACGAGTGTTCAGAGGAACTCTCTCAAGGCGCTGTCACGAGTGGGACTACCATGAGCGCTAACTGTTTCATCGTTACTGGTAAAGCCGAAAACACATCTGGCAAGCCAGTCTACAACGCCGACATTTTTGGGCGCATTTATGATGCCAACAACGACTCAGTCATGCAAAACCGCACTCGTCTTGGATCAATAGAAGAAGTTCCGCCAGGCATCAGCGATTTTTCCCTACGTATCTCAGTCCCAGCGAACCAACCTACGCCCCTGAAGTTAAAGCAATTTAAGGCAGCTGGTTTTAGCGGTACGGTCCGCAGATGAAGCTTTTGACCCCCTAGAATGCCAATCCGGCCCCTCCTACGAGGCTAGTCAGAATCCCACCTGCAAATTGCAGTAGGAGAATCGCCAAGATAGGGGAGATGTCAATACCGCCCAAGGGTGGAATGATGGAGCGAAACAGATTTAAATATGGATCTGTCAACTGGCTCAAGATCGAAAACGGCTGAGCATACCAGTTAACATTCGGGAACCAGCTTAAAAGCACCCGAACTATGATCAGGTAGAAATAAATGGTTAGGAAAGTAACCAGTGTATGGACTAGTAGTGCGACTGAGTTACTCATGGAAGTAAAGGTTCCCTGCTTAATTCAATTTGTGGCGTTTGCTGAATCTAGTCTAACCAATATTAGTGATTTTCGATCATCATTACTATCGAAGTGTAGCGGCTGTTACCATTCGCACCATACCTCCTAAGATTCTGCATTGCGCTGCTCAGCACTCCCTTCCGGTAAATTTCGATTCACATCACCCAGAGTCAGACGAACTTCATCAATTGTTTCATTTAGCTGAGCAATTTTATCTTCCAAGCTACGACGTGCTACTTCGATACTCGTCTCTGGGGAAAGTTTGAGCTGACGCCGTTTTCCCTTGCTATTCTTAGGGTCCGATAGCTTAGCATTTGATCTGGGCTCAGAGTCACCTGCTAAAGTCACACTTGTCCGCCCAGAAGCAACTAGTGCCCCGATCACACCACCAACTATGCCTCCTACAAGTGACCCAGCAAGAAAGCCAGTGACAAAACCGTTGCGTTGACTCATCTCGTTACCGCCTTCAGGAAACATTGCAACTTTAATTTCTCTATTAGTTGTCCTAGCTGCATACTAGCTCAAGTGCCAAAAGCGCGATCGCCTGCATCTCCCAAACCAGGGACAATATATCCGTGGTTATTCAACCCTTCATCAATTGTTGCAGTGTAGATCACCAATTCAGGATGAGCTGCACTCAGTCTTTGCAAAGCTACAGGGGCTGCTACCACAGAGATAATTCGTGTCAAATCCAGATCGACTCCCCGCTTTTGTAACTCTGCCATTGCAGCCATAATCGATCCTCCTGTAGCCAGCATGGGCTCTAGCACCAGAACCTGCGTCTCGGGGGCAAATCGCTCTGGTAATTTGTTAAGGTAGCAACTTGGTTCCAGTGTAGTTTCATCTCGCACCAAGCCAAGATGATATGTTGATGATAAGGGTAGCAACGTTTGTGCTCCGTCTAATAACGCCAGTCCCGCTCGCAGAATCGGTACCACTGCTATTGGCACCTGTGGATTAACTAGAGTTACAGGGCAGGGAGCCAGGGGAGTTTGTACCGTAGCTTCTTCAGTTGGCAACCAGTCTCGAACGGCCTCGTAAGTCAGCCAGCGCCCCAGTTCTGTCATCGCGCTCTTAAATAGAACAGAAGGCGTAGCAACATCACGAGCAACGCCTAGCCAGTGCTTAATTAATGGATGTGGTGGAACATAAACACGCAATTGCAGCGTCATAGCCAAGAAATCGGCATCAGGTCTGAATTATCATACTCTTTCTAGTGCAGCTTGGTAAGGGAATTCCTGTGAGTATCTTCCATCATAATCTCTCGCCTCAAATCTACATTTACCTAAACAACCTCTAACGTTTTGGGAGAACAGAGTGCAAGGTAGAGGCGTTTGTAGGCCAAAGATGCAAATTTCAGGGGAAGCGTACCAAATCTACCTTTTTAGATCTTTGTTGCATAAACCTAGAAAGTCAACCCTATCATTTTGATGAAGACGGACACTGCAAAATCGGTGTTCCCAAGCCAGTCGAGGAAATCTCTCAAATTATCGAATTGAATCTAGTGGGTAAGAGTTGCATGACACTAAAAATTCCTCTTGTTTTTGATTATCAGCCGATTAAAAAGCAGCTCTAACCAGTAATGTATCATCTTTGGGAGCGTTCTATGAAAAGAGGCAGCAACGGCTTTGGGCTTGTCAAAGAAATCGAGGAACAAATAGCTCAATTGGTGATAGAAGCTTGTAAGCATAAACCAGGTAGTAATGGGCGCCAGAGAGTTTTAACCCAGATCATTCGACTAATTATCAAATCCGGCAAACTTTGGAAAGATAGTTCCCCTTACTATGAAGATGCACTGCAACAAACCTGGATTTACTTTTGCCGCAATCTTTGTGAATCAACGACGTGTGACAAGTATGACCCCAATCGGGGTAGCCCGATCACCTGGCTCAATGCCTATCTAAAACGACGACTCCAAGATGGCCACATTGAAGCAAACTTTAATCAAGCCCAATCGGCTGTGATGAAAATTTGGGCAACAGATAAACTAGTGGATTTAATGGAGACGCTGGAAGCACCTCCAGATATTCCCCCAATTCTGGAAAC
>Ga0213881_10001390_pt1 | contig 11631 bp, 14 predicted proteins | sample BarmaccoBMER_R08_FD_160104 | JGI IMG/M metagenome (GOLD analysis project Ga0213881, IMG submission 160104) | Barbacenia macrantha exposed rock microbial communities from rupestrian grasslands, the National Park of Serra do Cipo, Brazil - ER_R08 ... | reverse complement strand
CAAACCGTAGGACATTAAGGAAGCAAACTTCGACTCCAGATACAGTCGTTCTGGTGCGGTTCTCTCTGTTAGCAAGTTGGCTAGAGGGCTGAAAGTTCTGGTTGGTTGCAGCTGGCACTTGCAGTGGAAGAGTCGAGGACTTCTGAGTCGTAGCCTACCGAACAAGGTCCGATAAACAATCTCACGCTCGTCTTTGTGGTATCGTTTCATTCCACAATCGTGACACGCTTGTTGCTGTTGGAGATACTCCTCAACTTGCTCAAAGACTATTGTGCGTTGGACACCTTGCAGTAAAGCCTGAGCTTCTGACAAGTTCAGTCCCAAAGTTTCTGATTGAAGCTCGTCACGTTCAAGAAGTGCTACTTCTTCAAATAACTTGGTCTCCCCACTCTCTGATTCAATGACTACCTGAACTTTGACCTTCATGGACTGCCTGCGCTAGTTGAACATCCAATCCTTGTCTCCACTGGCATACTGTCTGAGACGATGGTTGACCTCGTGGCGGTCAAAGCGCTCGATTGCTAGCCAATTATCAAGTTGACGGATTTCCTCTAGTGACTCATCAATCGCGTCTTCAAGCAAGATTTCTGACAATCGCTGTGCTACGTATCCCACTGAATACTGCTGTCTTTGGGTAAGATATGCCCAAGCACCGCCGCAATCTTCCGGTGGTGCTTTTCGTTTCCCATTGGTGCAAAGGGGATAGTTTTGGTTCGGCTCAAAAGCGAGAATTGCCTCCACACGTAGAAGGTGCTGCCAGTTGTCACCGAAGTCATATTCATAGACAAAGCGCTCCCGCACACGCAAATCTAAGTCAGACAGTTTTACTTGGGCTGGGTCGTCACTAAACCAAATGCCGCCCATTTGAGCAATGCCGTACTCCTTAGCATGGATGATAAAGCGGTGTAAATGGGAATCGGTCCATCCCATCACAATCTGAAGTGTGTAGTGCAAATCGGCAATGGTGCTGTCACTTTTGACCAGAATCCGTCGCCAAATCATCGGACTGATGCCTTGTAGCACCACTTTGAGTTGATAGACGAGAGGTTCCAGCGGTTTGAGCATTGAGCAATCTTATCCCATTGTGCTGCCTAGCTCCCACACTTTTTTCCACTCTCTTTTGTCTTGGTCTTTTCAGTCTTTTCAAGTTGCAGAGTTTAAAGACTTCTCGGTCATCGGCATCTCACCGGCGGCTGCGGTTCGTCAGCAGTTTGCCCTGTTGTCAAGCCAACAGCAACTTTATTTGGTTTTGGGAGTGTAACCTTGATTTGGTTAGGACGAGTTGCTTTCCTCATCTATATCTAGATTAGCGCTAAGTTTTAACAATGTCAATGTTTAGCGCTAAGTTTTAACAAAAGTTAAACTGAAAGAACCCAGTTGTGGACTGGGCTGTGCCTTACAAGTTAAGGCTTGGTCTGGGACAACTCCACCTGAGTTTAGGCTCCTGTCCCTTTAGTAATAGATTCATTAACTGCCTGTGCTAATTCTTCTTCTGAGCAATGGTACAGATCTCGCAAACGGAAAACTTGCCAGATTTCTAGCTTGGGTGTCGTCCTACCTTTTTCCCAGTTTCGGATTGAAGATTCTGCACATTTCAATTCCGTTGCCACTTCGATTAATTTAAGCCCCGCTCGCTCTCTTAAAGCTTTCATATCCATGAACCATTCATACCGCAATTGTAAGCGCTAAGTAGTAGCGCTACAGAGTCACAATTGCTAAATCTTAGCGGTAGATGACCCCATTTGAAACTCCCTAACCTCTCCAACTCGGTTCTACCCCATTCCCAGCACGCTACAGCAAGTGCGCCTGATGAGTCTTATCTAAAACGCTTTGAGCCAGACCCAAAAGTCAACCTTGCTGCCTTAGTATCTCCTGTATCAAAACCTGGTAGCGTCTACTGGCATCTCTTGCTTGTCGCAAGAGAATTCTGCCTTGTTCACGGTTTAGGCGTGAAACTTGTACTGCTTGTCGGCTATAGTCTACAGCTTGATGTGCTAATTCTTTTGCCCTAGCTTTTAAGTCTTTCATTCCCCCTCCAGTTCCATAAGCAGAATGTCTAGATTTTCTGCCTCTTCGTATAGTTTATCTGCCGGACTCGCCAGTAAACTGGCATCATCGAGGTCGTTATTGTGACTTGAATCAAAGTTTGGCATTCTGCGCCAAGGATTACTTCAAAAGGTAGTGCGCCAAACTATACTTCACGAACAGAGAGTTGAGTTCAAGTGGTCACAAAAGCCCACAGTTCAAGTATTTCTGGCTCAGCTACCACAGTTGGATCAGATTTCAGCCTGGTTCTACAACAGCTCGCACCGGAACTTAAAAAAACTTAGAATTGAACTCTCAATTTAACTTTGAATCATACTTTGGCGCATTTGAACCATAGTTTGGCGCACTAGTTGCAATTATTTACGCACAGCGAGGATTTTTCATGTCTGGACAGCACCTACCAACAAATCAAGTACCCTACGCCAACGTTTGCTTCACAATTTGAACTGAGCGCCAAACTTTGATTCACAAAGCTAATCAATCCTATGGCTAGAAGCCAGTAATTGCGTTCCTACTGCGCCAAGGTATGCTTCAAAATTTCCGCCACTCTTTAGGTAAAGTCACAGTTATTTTCAAAAGCTGCTTCTGATGCTGCGTACAAGTCAAATACTACTTGTTGTAGTTCAAGGTAAGCCTGTAGTAAGGCAGTTTTCGTTTCTGGCTGCATATCCTTCTTACGGGCATGGATGGCTTGGTCGAAGGCGATAGCTTCGCGTGGGCTTTGCCCATTCGCTCTTTTTGGTTCTGGGGCATCTGGATGGGCAGGCATTTGGGTCAGCAGCAATTTAAGCACCTCTCTTACTCTGCCTGATTTTGGCAATAATGGGTGATTAGGGTTGTTAGAGAAGCTTAATGCTGTCCCGCCACATCAAGTCCCAAGTCAACAGAATTCAAGATGCTTCCATCCTTGAGGAAGGCAGAGATACTTACCCGTAGTTGATTCCAGGACATCACCAACCGAACAACTGCGACCACGAATATCAGTGAGGTTAAGCTTCTCAAAGGCATCGTCAAGTGATAATGCCTCTAATGTACCCATATCGCAGAGCAGCTCTGGATGCGGATTGTAGGCAGGATTGGAGTAAAACGCTATTAGGGCGGTGGGATCTGTATTTAGCCAAAAGCGGTAGGTATTCATATTCCCCTTTCCTTGGTCTTCACTGTCTATATGAGATTACCTCTATCTTTAACCTCTGACAGAGGCAATCCACTCATTGAGCTTGCGCGGTAGCGATCGCACAACGCTCGATTTTTGTTCTTGGAGACCGTAGGGTAACTCCCTCAGTCACCTTCGTTGGGTCCATCCTCCGTCCTAGCTCTTCGTTCCGCGATTTGTAGTTCTCAGGGACACTTTACAAGCGACTTGTCTCGCTGCCCTCAAGCTTGCCTTATCAGCAACGCTAGTTTCGGGATCGGAGGGGGTTATTTGGTTTTCCTGGTGCTGTGGTTCAGTCTGGATTACAACCCTGGATTTTTGGTCTGGGTGAGGTGGGCTGCTTTCCTCATCTATATTTATACTATACTATAAAGATAGTAGTATGTCAACTGGTGTATACTATTTTTGTATAACTAAAATGATAGATTTTGGAGGTGTCCCTTTGAATATCTCTCCTGTGAAAGTCCGAAGATACCAAGAGTTAGATGTGCCAGATTTCGGTGAAAGGCTTAAAAAAGCACGCGTAGAGGATGGTCGCTCAGTGCAAGTTTTGGCTACCTTAGCTGGTATCAGTGTTGGCTATTGGTATCAACTTGAAAAAGAAGATCGCGAATGGATTTCTGAGGAAGTTTTAAGAGCTATTGAGTCAGTTCTAAACATCAAGTTTGGAGCGCAGTTTGATGAATAAAAGGGCTTTAGCCCTTAATTCAGAGGGGATGTCACGAAGATAAGCTGAAATAACTGACTCTCAAAGGGATTGAAGCTTTCATGGAGTCAGAAGCCAAAAGGTGAGTCCTCTTGAGTTAGGGAGTTCCGATTTTTCAGTTTCCCTACCCTCCAAATATCTGTTGTCTCAAGCCTATACAGCATAAGGCTTTCACCTTAACTTCGTGCCATTCAATTCAGAGGGTATCAAAGACAAAACTCGCTGGAGTCACCTCGAAGACTGGTAGCCCACATTACTTTGCAAGCACTTCGATTTTGTGCTTTTGCGAAATAGTCGGCTCAACTTTTTCAAACACTTCTAGAACTCATATTCAGAGTTCATCTAAAAACAATGCAATTGCCCAGCCACTAACTTAAGCAATCGCAGTCAACCACAACTCCACCCCTCAATCATTGGAGGTTGCAGCATGACGATTCTATCCGATTCAGTTCTAATTGAGTCACGTTCCGCACGTGATAGTCAGTTAGAACGTATGTCCCACGGCAAAGCCCAGGAGATCCTAGGGAAGGTAAAAGCTATATTTTTTGCCCTCTGGAAGGGGAATAGTATCGCTACCACAGAACAGGTTGCTGACTTCTACGAGGTGCCAGCCGCCAATATCCGTAAAGCCATCGAGCGGCACCGACAAGAGTTAGAGTCAGATGGGCTAAAAGTGTTGTCCTCAAAGGCTTTACGGGATGTGAGTGACACAATGTCACTCAGCTCTACTGCTCCTAAAATCACCATTCATACCCCACGCTCTACACTACGACTAGGCATGACGCTGGAAGATTCCCCCATTGCCAAAGCTGTCAGGACAACACTGCTGGATGCAGTTGAATATGTTATCCCTGCCCTAGCGCACGAAACTGAGCGGCTGAAATTAGCCCTTTGTTGTCACTCTCGTGAGAGAATAATAGAGAAAAAACGCTGAAAGCAGTTCAGGGAGCATGATCGAGCCGCGAAGAGTTGCCAAAACAGTCAGATTTGTAGATGAATATTGTCAATGGTATAAAAAGCTGTTTTCAGATATTAGAGCGTTTAAGGCATTTAAGTATTTACATATAGGATGTATTTCCGAACTAAAACGAAAAACTTTACCAGAGATAGCGAAACTTACAGGATTAGATAACCAACAAGGTTTACATCATTTCCTTACTCAATCACCTTGGGATGTAGAAGAGTTAAGAGCCCGGAGGTTAGAGCTAGTTTTACAAGTAATAAAAGGTAGACCAATTATTTTAATTATTGACGAAACTGGAGATAAAAAGAAAGGGACTCAGACAGAGTATGTCAAAAGGCAGTATATCGGAAATCTAGGAAAAGTAGAAAATGGAATTGTAGTAGTTACAGCCTATGGTGTCTTTTGTGGGATGACATTTCCGTTGCTGTTTGAAGTCTATAAGCCACAGGAGAAATTAAAATCAAAAGATAAGTATTTAACCAAGCCACAAATTGCAGCAAAGTTAATTAGAAAGCTTAAGTCAATGGGTTTTAAATTTAATCTGGTATTAGCAGACAGCTTATATGGTGAGAGTGGAGCTAATTTCGTGTCAGTGTTAGATGAACTGGAACTAAAATATATAGTGGCTATTCGCTCAAACCATGAAGTGGAATTACTTCCAAGGCAACATACTCACTATTTAGAGTGGCAAAGATTTCAACGTGTGTTCTCTGACCTCGACAGGGAAAATCGGTATATTAGAGAAATAATTCATGGCAAACGTGGAGAACATAGGTATTGGCAGATCACCACAGACAGTGAAAAGCTACCAAGCAACTCCACCTGGTACGTCATGACTAAATACCTCGACATTACACCAAGAGAAGTGGGAAACTTTTATGGTTTAATAACCTGGGTAGAATACGGTTTAAAGCAAAGTAAAAATGAATTAGGTTGGGCTGACTATCGTTTTACCCACTATGAAGACATTGAACGATGGTGGGAGATTATTTGTAGTAGCTATCTGCTGGTCAGTCTGCACTCCGAACAAATGTGTCCTTGTCCACCCTCATCTCCATCAAAACTCGCTAAACATCCCTGGTGAGATGATAACAAAGGTTGGAAGAATATTCTAAATAATCTCCGTTTAGTTATCCAACCTTTTGTCCTATTTAATTTAATTCAACCTTGGCTCACGGTTTTTCCTATTCCCCAACTATCGTTGGGATTTGCTAAACTTCAATCTATTGTTTATCGGCTCACTTTTCCAATTTTTATCTTCTTGACTCACCCTGATTTTCAATTTTCCTCTGCTTAGAGTGACAAATGAGGGCTATACAGCATGGTGAAATTTTGGTAACGACTTTAGTAACTGTTGCAACTCAATTTTTGGAGCGACCAGGCTATGCTCCCAGCACATTGCGCTCCTACGAGTTGACCTTGCTGCCCCTGCTGCAGGCATATGGGCGGACGCCAGTCGAAATCCTGACTCGCCCGGTCCTAGAAGAGTATTTAAATAGCCTGACTCATCTGACGTACACTACACATCGCCGTCATCAGTCCATTCTCCAATCCCTACTTAACTTTGCAGTTGACCAAGGCCACCTGAAAGTAAACCCCATCGTGAGCCTTAAGCAGCGCCAGCCAGACCGAGCTCAAGGGGAATATGGCAGCGATGAGTTGGTGCGTTACCTGAGTTCCGAGCAATTGAGAATTCTGTACGATGCTGTTAAAACAGATTTCAGGATGAATGCCCTGGTGCATCTACTGCACCGTACTGGAGCCAGAATTTCAGAGCTATTGGCATTAGATTTAGCCGCAGTAGATCTGAGCACTCGTAAGTTCTGGGTGGTCGGTAAGGGCAACAAGCGGCGATGGTGCTTTTACAGTCCAGACGCAGCTCAGGTGCTGATGAAGTATTTGAAGTATTATCGCCATAACAGTTGCCTAGCTCTGTTTACAGCTCAACAACCTAAATCTGGAGAGGTCAGTCGATGGAGCTATCCCAGTGTCTACAAGTGTTGGCAGCAGCTCATTGCTCCTCATTCTGAGCTTGAGGGAGTACGAATCCACGATCTCCGTCACACTTTTGCAACAGAGCGAGTGGGACTAATGGGTATTGAAGAACTGAGGGCTTTGATGGGACACCAGAACATTCAGACAACATTGCGTTACCAAAAAGTGACATCTAGTCGAGCCGAAGTGGTAGCTCACAAAGCTTTAGAAGTGTTAGTTTGATGAGAAATTAGCGACAACGTACATCAATCAATTTTTCGGCATTAAAGACGCTCTTCTCAAGCCGCCAAAAGTTTTTATAGAGTAGTGAGACTACTCTTTACCAAGAAACTGAGTCTTAATCGCTACCCCAGATGGTCGTACCTTGAGCACTCTCGTGGCAACGGGAATATAGAAGTTGCTCAATAACCAGATGGGTGTTGGAAGTCACCGACCACTTTGTTAATCTCCTGGGCGATCTCCAGTAATTCCATTTCTCTCCAACGCTTACCGACAATTTGCATTCCAATCGGTAACCCTTTTTTGGTCTGTCCAATGGGGATCACGACAACGGGATGCCCCGTGAGAGCGAACGGTTCGGTGTAGGCACTCGATGCCATCATATACGGCACTTTTCTCCCCTCCACTTCAATCGCTTGCCCTGTAGCGCGATGGGTGAATGCAGGTGTCATGGCGACGGGACATAGCCATGCATCCCACTGCTCTAATTCCCGCTCCATTTGAGCAATTAGGTGATCGCGTTCGGTTAATGCTTCAAAATATCCTTTGAGATTGGGATTGAAAAAGATCGGGAAAACCATTCCAGGGACGCTACCTAGTTTGCGGAATTCGCGTTCGCCTTGAGTCGCTTCCCGAAACATAAACGCTGTCTTTTTTTGGATGAAGGCAGCATCCATACCCACAGGTGCTGCACAGACGGCATTATAAATGGAGGTAGCCCAAGCGATCTGCCAAGCTGCCACAAAATCGAACTTGGGCACCCACTGTTCAACGTGAGTCCTAACAGTGGAGAGCGTCTCAGCAACGGATTGAATCGCTTTCTTGATCTCTGAGGCAACCGGAAAGGCAGGAAATTCATCAGTCCAAGCAATTCGCAAATTCTCAAGAGACTTGGGGCTGGGTGTATCGAGAGGAACAGGTGGAATATCGGGTTGGCGGGGATCGGCCCCGGCAATGAGTTGCAGACAGAGGCGTAGGTCTTCGACTGAACGGGCAAGTGGACCAATGGTGAGCATTTGACGAATGCACTTGGGCCTTCCTGGAAGTTCGGGAATATGACCTGTTGTGGGAACGCGTCGCTCAGTCGGTTTGAGTCCAAAGACTCCGCAAAAGTGAGCCGGCTGACGAATGGAACCGCCAAAATCATCGCCGAGATCTAGCGGTGATAAGCCCGCTGCGATCGCCGCCGCACTGCCACTGGAACTGCCGCCGGGCGTATAGTTCAAATTCCAGGGATTATTAACGCGGGGGAACAAGTCGTTGATGCCTTGCCAGTCGCTTGCCAGTTCAGCCGGATTTGTTTTCCCCAGGATGATGGCTCCAGCCGCTCTCAGTCGAGCCACCGCAGTCGCATCAAGTTTCGGGATGTAATCTTTGAGGGGTTTGTAACCTGCGGTGGTACGCAACTCAGCCGTCTCAAAAATGTCTTTAATCGTGATCGGGACTCCATGGAGAATGCCCCAGTTTTCGCCGAGTGCTAAGGCTTCATCGGCAAGTAAAGCTCGTTGACGGGCACGTTCAGCGTCCAAGGTACAGATGGCATTGAGATTAGAATTATGCCTGGCGATTTGTGCCAAATGGGCATCCAACACTTCAAGCGCAGAAACCGCGCGTTCGCGGAGCATCTGAGCCAGCTGATAGGCAGGCATTTTGATGAGATCGCTCATAGTTCCTCATCAGGGAAATTGCAGTAGAGAACCGAGATCGCAGTCACCGAAGGTCAGACCTGATAAAATTAATTATATTAACTTTTAGTTAATTATGCTAACTAAATCGTTCTGCTATGGGTCGTCCCACTAAAGAAAACTCCCTGACACCACAGGATGTAATTGAAGCTGCAATCACTTGCATAGACCAAGAGGGAGAGTCGGCGTTAGGCGTGAATCGGGTGGCGCGCTCCTTGGGCATTAAACCGCCAGCCATTTATAAACATCTGGATGGGAATGCGGCACTACGACGAGCGGTCGTGTTTACACTGTGGCGGCGATTTCTAGCGCTATTACAGCAACAGGCGACGGAACAGACGGAACCCCGTGCATTGCTGCGACTCCTCGGACACACACACCGAAACTTTGCGCGAACGCATCCAGCACGCTATAAGGTGATGATGCAATTTCAAATGTGTCTAACGAAAATTATCTTGGCAGGTTCGCGAACATTACAGCCGTTCTCCTGAACAGATAATCCCGTCTTGAGCGTCAATTACTAAAGCTACGTCAAACATAAGCTCCGCCAAGGTTCCATTTCACCAGAGCCAAGACTTTGGGTAATCGGCGTCAATTTTCTAAGGCTGGCTGTAATGTTCGCCACCTGCCAAAATAATCGACATTTGATACAAATGCAACCGACTGATCCAGAGGCTGCTGCAATCATCTTTGAAAGCCTCAGTTTCTTGCACCAAGCGCTGCAATCCTATGAATTTACGGAAACAGAATTAATTGATGCTATGCGGATTGCCAATGCGGCGCTCTACGGCTTTATTTCTATCGAACAATCTGGATTAATGACGCTAGAACGCTCAACCGATGCAAGCTACGAGGTCATGCTAGATGTATTAATCATTGCGTTCCAACACATTCGACAACCTCAAGAATAAAGAGTTAAGAATGATTAAAGTGCTTACTTGGAGCAGTTTTCAGCCTTAGCGTTGTTTTTTGTTCCAATTCTTCAAAAACACCTATCAGTACTCTCGCGCTGGTACTGGCAACCTGTTTGTGTTTTTTGCTCCTCATTATGGCTGGCGGCATGTAGAAGTCACTGCCACCAGAACTAAGCAAGATTTTGCCCATCAAATGAAGGCTTTGGTAGATGTCTACTTCCCCAGATCTTACAAAATACGAGTCGTTTTGGATAACCTAAATACTCATACTCCTGCGGCTCTATATGAGACATTCTCACCTCAAGAGGCGCGAAGAATTTTGACATATTTGGAATTTCATTACACACCGAAACATGGGAGCTGGCTGAATCAAGTAGAGATTGAAATTTCAGTTTTATCACGGCAATGCTTAGAGCGGCGTTTACCTGATGTTGAAACTTTGCGCCGAGAAATTCAAGCTTGGGAGCAGCAACGTAATCAACAAAAAGCCAAGGTCGAGTGGCGCTTTGTTGCTAAGGATGCCAGAAAAAAAACTTGGACGTTTATATCCTACCTTTAACCCATCATAATCTTTCTGGTGGACTACTACTGGGTCATTTGATATGAGTGTTGCCATTATTTTGGGGGACAATTGCCCGCCGAAGAGGACGATGTGTGCAAGCACCAGAGCCACCAAGTGAATGCAACCGCTGACGCGCTCTCTCTCGACGTTGCGCTCGTAAGCCTGCCCAGATAAACGGCGTTGGTTGTCGGTTCCATCCCACAGCAGTTGCTTCTAGCCACTGAATAATTTGATAGGCGGTCTGTGGAAGATGCCCTTCCAAGGCGCGGCGTTTGAGAATCCGTTGAACTGATTCAGTCATATTGAGCCAACTGCCGCCCAAGGGTGTGTAGAGCGGCATGATGCCATGAGCGCACAGCCACAATACAAACTGGGGAGTTTTATGTCCTACCAGGTTATCCATCACCAGTAACATTCGTAGTGGCGGTAAGTCTTGTGGGAGTGTAAAACGGACTTTCAAACCCTGCTGCCAACTTTTCCACAATCGTTGATTCTCTTCAGGTTTGAGTAATCGCGCTGGAGCGGGCAGCGATTGTACAACAGTAGCTAATTCGGCTTGGAGCCACTGATGCAAGACAGCATTGGTACAACTGGTAACGCCCTTGACTCGCACTTGTCCAGAGGGGGGATGAAATAGTGTCAACAGTTTGGCTGTGCCATTACGGATATATTCATGCTCTTGCCGCATAGGTTTACTTACTGGCTGCCAATTACTACCTGGGTAAGGAGCCGTGCTAAATGGTCCCGCCTCGTCTTCACACCACACGCTCAAGCCCAGCTTTTGTCCTTGAATATATGCTCGTTCTATGAGTTTTTTTTTGCCATCGCGTCTGGGTCACTCACCGTCACCAGTCTGCCTTTGCGTATTCGCTTTACCTGTCCAGTTTTTAACCAACTGCGGCTCTTTTGCCAGCTATAGCCCGCCTCTTTGAGCACTTGCCAGATTGTGTAAGTACTGACATGGGCTAAACCATCTTCCGCTCGTCGTAACGCTCGTTGTAGTGTGACCACTGACCAGGTAGCTGTGCCGTCTGTGTCCCGTTCTGGCTGGCGTTGGAATTCACTCAAGATGCGTTGCTTTTCGCGTTCGCTGTATTGCACTACTGCCCCACCACCATGCCGAGGCAGCATCGAAGCCAAGCCATCGACGTTGAAGCGGCTGACCCACTTGCTAACCGTATCACCACAACGTAAGCCTATTAGTTGTGCTGCACTTGTGTAATCAGCTCCTTGAGCCACGGCTAGAATTGCTTTGGCTCGCAATACATTAGCAGACGATTGGGATTGAGAACGGCAGAGTTTTTTCAACTGTACTTGCTCTTCATCACTTAACGGTCGCAGAGGTGCTTTTTTTCGCCTTGTCATCACAACCTGAAACACTATG
>Ga0213881_10001389_pt1 | contig 11633 bp, 7 predicted proteins | sample BarmaccoBMER_R08_FD_160104 | JGI IMG/M metagenome (GOLD analysis project Ga0213881, IMG submission 160104) | Barbacenia macrantha exposed rock microbial communities from rupestrian grasslands, the National Park of Serra do Cipo, Brazil - ER_R08 ... | reverse complement strand
CTAACCACTCGCCTCCGGGCTCAACCAACGTCGGCATGGCCAGGCACGGCCTTGGCGGTCAGCAGGGCCGCTCACGGCCCGCCGGGGCTCGCCAACGGTTCGTGGTGCGTGTCAGCTATCGGGTGCGGTGCCCGCGCAGGGACGAGGCTGCGGAATGTGCCAATTTCCATGCGCTGTTCTTGTCAGTACTCACGGCGTGACGATGGGGAACGCGGGGTCGGGGGTGTCGAGCAGCTCCTTCAGCTTGGTCCATGCCGCCGGATCGCCGGTGTGCTCGATCCCGTCCAGGCTGGGCCTGGCCAGCAGCCCGAGCAGCTGCGCCTTGGTCAGGGTGAGTGTGAGGTCAGCCGCGACCATACACGTACTTGCGTCTTCGGGTACCGGTTGGAGTGGTGATCCATGCGTAGGCTGCGTACCCGTTCTTGTATGGGTAAATCAAGCCGCGCCCCTAGATGGGGGGAGCGGACGCGGCCTGCACCGGCAAGCGCGTGCGCTTCACTCCGGTTCCCCGCGTGGCGCACGCGCACCTATGGACCACAGGCTCCAGCGCCGCCGTGCGGGGAGGCGCGTTGCTGTAACGACGGATTCGTTTTCGAGGGCGACCGGCGGGACGCTGGGCGTGGGCGGCGCGGCACGCGTAATGGAGGGACTCCTCTTCCCGTCGGCAGAGATATGGTCAGTCAACCGGCCCGCCCAGTGAGAAACCTCTGAATCCCGTTTGCACGCGATCACGCTATCCCGACCCACTGCCATGTCTGTGGATGTCCAGCGTCGACACGGCTGAACCAATCCGCGACATCCACAAAAAACACTGAACCGCGAACCCTGAAGGGTTTACTCACGCAAATCAAAGACGCCAAGAGCAACTTAACCATCAAACCGTACGTACATCCCGCAAGACTCCCAGCCCCTAACTTAACGGCATTGCGTGCTTAGGTGCTTGTAGGAAGTTGGGTGTAGTTGCGGTGGATCTTGGCCAGGTGGTCCTGGAGTTCGGCGTGGCGGAATTGGTAGACAGCTCCGGCTTGGCGCAGCACCTCGCGGTGGTGGGCGTCTTCTAGCACCCGTATGAACTTCACTTTGCCCACTCCGGTAGTGGCGAGGATGAGTTCGGTGAGACTGACCTGCATTGAGCCGCCCCTGAGCGCGGAGCCTAGCCCGACCGGGAGCCCGCCCACGAGCCCGTACACGAGCCCGCCCACGAGCCCGACCTTGAGCCCGTACAGGAGCCCGCCCACGAGCCCGTACAGGAGCCCGCCCACGAGCCCGTACATGAGCCCGACCACGAGCCCGCCCCCGAGCCCGCTCCAGATGCTTGTCCGGCGGTCAATTCGATATGTGGCGGTTGGCGTAGCGGTCGCGGCGTGAGGCAGCGGCACGGTCCAGAGCTTTACTAGCTCCAAAGGCATGAACGCGAGCCAAAACAAGAGGCCGTTCCCAAGCACGATCACAAGCCCGACCGCGAGCCAAAACAAGAGGCCGTTCCCAAGCACGCTCACAAGCCCGCCCACGAGCCTGCCCATGAGCCCGACCTTGAGCACGTTCGCGAGCACGTTCGCGAGCCCGTACATGAGCCCGTACACGAGCCCGCCCCCGAGCCCGAACACGAGCCCGAACACGAACCCGACCTTGAGCCCGCCCACGAGCAGTCTGGGTAGTTCTCGGAGACGTGGCCAGCGGGGAAAGATCGTCTGCGGCTGTTTCCCGGCCACATCCGCGAACCCCAACATGATCCCGCCCACGAGCCCGACCGGAAGCCCGCCCACGAGCCCGACCACGAGCACAGCCCCGAGGTCCTTCACATACCCGTACTTAAGCGTCTGTGCGAGCCCGGTCGTGAGCCCGGTTGTGAGGCCGGCCGCGAGCCCGGTCGTGAGCCCGGTCGTGAGCCCGGCCGTGAGCCCGGCCGCGAGCCCGGCCGCGAGCCCGGCCGCGAGTATTACCACGAGTACGCCCGCGAGTCGAAGTTGCCATCGGGGGATCCAGGTGGGGATCTGCCACCAGGAGAGGTCGCGGTCGGAGTCCAGGTGGTGGGCGATCCAGGCCAGCCACTGGGTGGCGTGGGCTCGCTGACGTTCCTCGGGATAGGCGGTGGTCAGGATGCGGTCGATGAGGTGCTCGCGCAGGGCCGCCACCGTGGCAAACGTTGCGGGGTCAGCCAACGGGGTCGGGTCCTGGTTGTGGTAGGTCATCCGGGCTAAAGACAGCGTGAGGGGGGTATTCAGAACTTGGGCGGCGATGCTGTCAGGGTGGTGGGTGAGGTAATCGCCAAGCTGCGCCCATCGATCGTGTTGGGCGCCGATCTGATCACGCAACAAATAGGCGCGCGCCTCCTGTGAGTCGACCGGCTGGATCTCAATCACCGCCGTGTTGTGCATCCGGTCGGTGGCGATGGCGTGCTGGTATTCCTCGGGACGGCTGCTGAGCACGAGACGCAGGCCCGCCCCTTCCCGCTCGATCCGGGCCAGAGCCTGAGGCTGGGACAAGGGGGCCATTTCGTCAAGCCCGTCGAGAAACAGCGCCACTCGCCCGGTGCGCAGCAGCTCCCCCGCAGCGTCGGGTCCATAGTCTGGGGCGCGTAAGTAGGGGTGGTCGCGGCACATCATGGCCGCCGCCCACTCGTGCAGCGTCTGGGTGGCCGGGTCCCAGCCGCCCAGAGTGAGCCAGACTGGCACCGGGACCTCACCCCGCCAAGCCGAGCCGACACTGCGGCGGCGCTCCAGCGCGGCCAGCATGAGCAGGATCATTGCGCCGGTCTTGCCCGCACCCCGCCCACCGAGCAACACCAGCCGCCCGTGCGGCAGCGTGGCATAGACCTCGTCGTGCAGCCGGGTCACGACCCCGGCATCCAGAAGCACCCCCGGCGAATCAGGGTCCGGCCGGTCAGGACGTAGATCGGGCAGGGGAGACGGGCCGATACCGCTAACCGGGACAGTGCCCACCAGCTCCACCCGCGACGGCGTCGTCTCGGCCGGACCCCACCGCCACTGGACCCTGACCGGGGCAGGCGTGCTGATCCGGCGCTCCGCCGCCTCCAGACGCCACGTCTCAAACATGCGCTGGGCGAGTTGGTCCGCCGCCGCCGTAACCTGCACCGCACTCGTTACCACCGCAGTGGCCTGGCGACCTTTCCACCACCACGAGATCAGATACGCCAGCAACGACACCAGCAGCGCCGCCACCCCGAGATAGGCCGCCCACATGGTCGCTGAATCGACCGGGTGGGCGCTGTTACCGATCTTCTGTACGATTAATGCCGCACCCGCCACCAGGACCAGCGCGCCACTCAGCCCGACCACGTTCCGGCGCCGTGGTAGCACAGCCGTGACCCCCGTCATCCACCGCTCGTGGCCTGATCATTCCCGATCCCCTGCGACCATACACACCCCACAGGGTGGGTTAGCACCGCCGGTATCTACACCCTTGTGGCACACACGGAGGCTTATTCAGCGACCTTGATCAGGGCAAGTCGTCACAGGCCAGGGCAGACCTCACAAGATCGAAATCGCCGCTCTGAATAAGCCTCACGGCACCACAACCGACCTGGCCGAACGCCCCGAGAGTTGGGTGGCCGGAGGGGATTTTACCCTCCGGCTCCCGTCAATTCTATAGTGCTCATGACAAAATTATGCCACAAGGAGTCGATAAAATGAAGTACCTTCAATTACCTAACACTAGTTGCATGAGGTGATCCGATGCGTATCCTATTTCAGGGTGGCTGGAAGGCTGGTCGAGACCCTCAAGAACTAAAGGAGCCGATCGAACACTACTGTCGCCGTTTTGCGCACCATCTGGTACAAAACGGGCACTGTGTAATACTCTCGGATATCTTCGGGTGCGACCTTTTAATAGCGAATCAAGTAGCAGAGCTCACGAAATCGTCAGGTATGGACGTAAAAAACTTCGTCACCTTTATGCTCTCCGCACGGGTTCGGGACATACCACCTGTAGGGCGAGTCGTTCGAATCCCAGAGTCTGCTTGGTGGCTGGAAGAGCGGACATACTGGGTCAGACAGGCAGATGCTGTCATCGCAATTGGGGGCGGCGAGGGGACTGTCGATTGCGTCGAGAAGGCTTTCCTCGCGAACAAGCCAGTGTTTGTGACTATTCCTATAACCGCGCCAGCTGCGCGAGTGTGGGCCGCCCGTTCGCGCGATTATTTCTATTCAAGGCCCGGGGATGCCGAAGAGTTTGACGATCTCAGCCTTGACGCCGACGAATTCTTCGAAAAGATGTTTAATGTAATTAACATCATCCAGACGTCCAAATATTCGCGCCGGGTATTTGTGGTCCATGGAAGAGATCATCAGCGCCGTGATACCCTCGTTGAAATTCTGCGTAAACTCAACTTTATCCCAGTAGTTCTAGCGGAAAAAGGGAACCGTGGACTCACTATCATCGAGAAGCTTGAGAGGTCTACAGGGGACGTCGGTTTCGCGTTCATCATATATACGCCAGATGACCTCGGCGGTTTGGATGGCGAAGATCTGCGGAGTCGCGCCCGGCAGAACGTCGTATTTGAGCACGGCTTGTTAATCGGCTTGCTCGGCAGGGAACGAACGTGCGCAGTTATTCATGCTGAGGTTGAGCTTCCATCTGACGTCAATGGAATGCTCTTCGAGCGAGTCACGGATCTCAAGACAGAGTCGCTTGCGATAGCGAGAGTTCTCAAGGACGCGGGATACGAGGTCGAACTCTCGGGCTTACTTTAGTTAAGCGGGGCACCACTGCGCGAGCATGCTTTCGACTCGGTGATCCCTGAGACTCTCTGGGTTCTTTCTCAGATCCCGCAAGTTGCGGATTGCAGCAGGTCCGAACTTGACTGGAGCCCGCTCGCCCAGCATCTCCAGGAGGGGAAGCGCGCGCGGCAAGACTACAAATCGCTGTGGCAGAAGGCGGAGTTGTGGCCGAACTAAGGAAAGCGCCACTCCGACGGCCTTATCGTCATTTTCGCTTAGACTGCGGAGGTACTCGGCGGAAAGCGCGTCCTCCCAGGCGAGGCCGGGCTTCCAGCAACGTTGCTCATGCCGCTATGGGTGCGAGCTGTGAGTCTGAATTGTGGATCGTGTACCTGTGGTTTCGGGTGATCAGTTTCATGTAAGTCCAACCGGCGCTTGCTGGGCCGTGTACAGCGTGGTCGTAGCCCTTGATCTTCGATGAGTAACGCTTGGCACGGGAGGGTCCCACACCGTAGACGTTGCAGACCAACTCCCTAACTTGCACGGCGTCAACCCAGCGATGATCGTAGCGAGTTCATTGAGGACCACCCGTCACGCGACGGGTGCCGACGGGACGAATCATGATCTCCGGTCCCTCAACCAGAAGGGTCTGGTTCTTATGCTGATGCGTTAGGTCCACCCTAGGGTTGTTATTAGAACCCTTGCCCGTGTGAACGCCCTTCAGAAGGAGGGCGACACCGGAAGTTGAAGGGCCACCTGCTGGGCGGGTGGCCTTTTTGCTGCCCGCCCGTCGTGGTCGGCTGGCCGGGGCGCTTCGGGGCTCAGGGACGTGTTCACGTTGCAGGGCGTGGAGCTGGCCAAAGGGCTCATGCAGGTCGTGATCGGTGACCTGGTCGTCTTCGATGTAGAGGCCCTGGAAGATCGCCTGGTTGAGTAGGCGTCGTTGCTGCTCGTTGCAGCGTTGGTAGAGCTCCTCGGGGGTTTCCAGGAACTTGAGGGCAGCTTGGATGAGCTGGGCGCTGTCGGTGAGGTCGGCGCTGGCGGTGTCGAGCCGCTCGGTGAGGCGACGTCGTTCGGTGGCGATGTCGCGGAGCTTGGCTTTGACCTTGGTTTGTGGCAGCGTGCCGTCGGCGGCGAGGTCGATCAAGTTCTCCTCCTTGGTGTCGAGTTCACGCAGTTGCCCGGAGATCTGCTTGTGCAGCAGACGCGCGGCGGCTTCCTGCTCGTTGATCACGGAGTCGATGTGCGCGCCGACATCGGCGATGAACTCTGGCCGGAACTGGATGTGGGCGTAGTGGTGTTCGATGGCTTCTTCGACCTGGTAACGCAGAACACCGAGCCCTTCAGATAGTGGTGGTGAACGCGGCGACGTTCCTTCGCGGTGGCCCTGGATTCGATGATTTCCTGGACTTGGTCGAACAGTTCCTCGTCCTCGATCAGTGGCTCATGTCGACCGCGGATCTCCTCGCCCTTGTAGTCGACGTAGCCGAGGTAGTAGCGGTCGCGCAGCATGTCCGAGAGCTTGTGGATCGAAATCTTCTTCGTCGGGTGCCGACCGGTGGGGCGGGTGCGCAGACCGCGGTCGTACAGCTCGTCGGCCAGGTCGTCGAGGCTGTAGTCGCCGGTGGCGTAGAGCTCGAAGGCGAGCTTGACCAGCGGCGCCCGGTCGGGGTCCAGAATGATCGTGCGGATCACGCGGCCGTCGAAGTGGTCGATGTGGTTGAGGTAGCCGATCTTGGCGCGGCCGAGAGCGCCGCCGTTGCGACGGGCGCTGTCGGCCGCCGCGGCACATGTGTCTCCGAGGTCAGCGAGTGCCTGCCGCCGTTGGCTCATGATCGCCGCGATGGCAGTTTTCGTCGAGGCTTGGGCAGCTGCTTGCTCCTGTCGGCGCTGAGCTCGCTGGAGCCCTGCTGCTGCCAACGGTCCCGACACGGTCGCTCCGGCGGTTAGTGCGGCGAGCGCGGCCTGGGCGTCTTGGTGCCGAGCGTCCGGGTCCTTGTCTAGCAGTCGCATGATCCACCGCGCCAGCACGGGACTGGCCGGCACCGGCGGGGGCTCGACCTGCAGATGCTGGTGTTGCAACCGGGCGTCATCTGGGCCGGGAAACGGCCGGTGCCCTGCGACCAGTTCGTAGCCGATGCAGCCCACGGCGTACAGGTCGGTTTTGTAGGTGGCGGGCAGCCCGCGCCACCGCTCCGGGGCCGCGTACTCGGCCGTGCCACCGTAGGTGAAGGTCTTCGTCGCGGTACTCGCGTCTAGGTCACGGCTCATGCCAAAGTCTGCGAGTGCCAGCGGCCGTTGAAAAACAGCACGTTCGCCGGCTTGAGGTCACGGTGCACGATCTCGGCAGCGCGTAGCTCGACCATGCCAGTAGCGATGTCACGCAGGATCGGCACCACGTCATCCTCGGTCAGCCCGTCGGGATGCTCCGTGAGTTCGTCGGCGAGGCTGCGCTCGGCCAACGGCATCACCAACAGCAGATCGGTCCCATCGACCGCCCAGGTCAGTGGAGCCAGCAGGTACTGGCGTGACGCGTCACCCAGCCGCAGGGCAATCTGCAGTTCCCGGTTCTTTTCCGGGCCGAGATTCGCCCCATTGAGGATGCGCTTGATCGCCACTTCGGTGCCGTCCGAGGATCGGCTGCGGTAGACCGCGCCCTGCCCGTCCGTCCCGAGCGGCTCCTCCGCCATTTCGTACTCATGGCCGTCGTCGGCCTGAAAGGTGTTCGTCGACCTCACCTGACCTCATACAGTGACAGCGACCACCGTATAAGGCACATGGCCGTCCTTGATGTTCGACACGGGTGATCACACGACGCTGGCCCGGTGATTACGAAGAGTCATCGTACCGTCTGTGCGGCAGCGCGTCTGCGCTCCTTGATCGGTGATGCCGGACTACCCTGCTCAGACACGTTGAGGCTGGCCACGAGGGTGGTGGAGGTTGAGCCGTTCATCGGCCGGTGGGAAGCGAACCACTGGTGGGGTTCAGCACGAGGGGCGAGTGCTGGCCTGGTTGGCGACATACATGCTGGCCGAACGCCCTCTACCGCAGTGGGCGGGTGGCCGTGTGCCTACCGCAGTCGGAGGCTAAACCGAGCGGCCGGTCGACGATGTAGCCGCCCGACTGGCCGACGGCGGCTTGTTGCTGGTCCAAGCCAAGAAAGGGCTGCGCCTGGACAGCCGAGACGATCGCCCGTTAGCTGAGGCCCTCGCGCAGGTGGTTCAACTCGACAGTGCTGGTGTGCCGGACGAGGCACTCGGTGGCAAGAGGACTCGTGACGTGCATGCGCTCCGGGACCTCGTGGCGATCTTCACGGATGAGACAGCATCGGGCCCGATCCGAACTGACCTGGCAGCGGTGACAGACCGCCTCCGCGATCTACCCGACGGGGAACCCCTCAGCGAATCCGCTCGCACCGCTAACCAGGAGCGGGCTCGTAACGTGTTGCTCGATCATGTGCGACGGCTGGCCCGGATAGCGACCGGCAGCGAACCGACCGATACTGACCTGCGCAGAATCACCCGCACTCTGTGCGTGCATGGACTGGACCTCGTGCCGGGAGGGCGAGAGTACGAAGCTGCGGTCGAGATCCTGCAGAGCCTTTTGGGCAACACGCAGCCGGCCGTCGGAGTCTGGACGAGTTTGACCACGCGGATGCAGCAGTTGGCCGAGGACCAAACCTGGCGCCGCCGTGAGGCGCTGGTGGTCGAACTCGAACAGGAAGGAATCTTTCTCGACCCGGTCAGTCGCTTGCGTCCCGACCTGGAGCGCCTCCGCAAGCGTACGGCTGACAATCTTGGTCCGGCCAAACCACCATTGCAGCTCACCGTTCCAGAAGGTGTCGTCGAACTCGCACGGGACGTCGACTGCGTCGTCATCGGCGCCAATGGCAGCTTTGCGGTCACTGGTGATCCAGGTGCCGGCAAGACCGTCGTCCTGCACCACCTGGCCCGTCATCTGATGGACGATGGGCAAGATGTGGTCTTGCTGACCGCAGATGACCTGGCCGGGCTGTCCGGGCGGTCCGGCCAAGAATTCACCCTGGAACACGAAATCGGCGAGGTCCTCCTCGGCTGGCGAACCGCCCAGCCCGGCACCCTCCTGCTCGACGGACTGGACCAGGCCACAAGCGCGGGCACTTCCGGATGGCTGCCCGAGCTGGCGCAGTGCCTGATCGGCAGCCGATGGCGAGTCGTGGCCAGCGTGCGCTCGTACGACCTTCGTTATGGAACGGCGTGGCGGCGGATGTTTCCCGGCGGGCCCATCGATCCTTCTCGGACGAGCCGCGATCTGCCGGGCGTCGCACATGTACTCATCGGCGACCTCTCACCGGACGAGATACAGCAGCTATGTGCGGCGAGTCCAACGACGGCCGGATTGCTGGCCGCCGCCGACGAGCATGTAAAGAGGTTGCTGGCCAACCCCTTCAACCTCAGTCTTGCCGTGCGACTACTCAGTGACGGACAGCTACCTGATCTTCGATCGATCAACCGTCGAGCAGACTTGCTGGAGGCGTACTGGAGCCATCGCATCGAACTCCAGCCCGACCGACTCCAGCGACGCCATGTACTGACTTGCTTGATCGAGACCATGCTGAGCACTCGTCAGCAGCGAGTGGCCGACCCCGCCGTAGTCCTGCAATCAGCAGACATGTCCTCCTTGACTGGACTCTTGCACGACGGTGTCCTTCACGAACAACCACGGCGCAGGGCCTCCGCCCCTAAGCCGATCAACTTCGCCCACCCCGTCCTATTCGACTACGCCGTGGCAGCACTCGCCTTCGGCGATCCGGACACGCCGGATGCCGTGGGCGACCGTCTCGATCGCGATCCGGACCTCGCGCTTGCGGTACGTCCCAGTCTGGAATACCGGTTGGCTGACGTCTGGGAGATTGATACCGATCGGAGTTCGTTCTGGCGTCTGGCATTGAGACTGCACTCATCTGTGACCGGGCATCCATTGGCCTCTGCTGCTGCGGCGAGGGTCGTCGCCTACGAGGCGACTGGTATTGAGGATCTCGCTGGTCTCATCACTGCCTGCACTCCAGACAACGCGCCGGGCAATCGTTTGTCGCAGAGCGACGCTCTGATGCTGACCTATTTGGTCGCTGCCGCGCTGATGCGCCACCAAACTGAAGAGACAGACAGCCAGCGCACCCTCGGGCTGCTCATCCACCTAACCGCGCATTTGGCTGAAGCTGGCCACGAGGCTGACGACCTCAATCTGGCTCGGCTGGCCGTCGTGATCCTCAACCGCATTCCACACTTGAACTTCGCCGCTCTCGCCCAATCGATCGTGAATCAATGGGCACACACAGCGTCGCTGGCTCTGGCTACGGCCTTGGTTCAGCCAAGCGAGTCACGCCGGCAGGTTCTTGCCACGGCCGCAGCCATGGCCGCCAGTTCCGTCGTGGCATTGGTGCCCGACATGCTGGTTCCGATCGTCAAGCGGCTGGCTGACTCCAAGGTGATGACCCAGTGGGGTGTGACACCGATCTCCCGAGTGCTGCCAGCCCTTCCCAGCTTGGCCATAGCAGATCCTGACGCAGCCGTGGAGATTGCTTCATCGGTATGGCGGTTCAACGAAACCAGCGACGAACCGACCACTCTCGGCGATAGCCTCCTGCTTCGCCTGAGTTCCACCCGTCGCGCGGACGCTGATCATGCACGGTGGGAAATCGTCAACGAATTCCCGCGGCTACTTCGTGCGGCGCCACTGACCGGGATCGCGTTGCTGTTGCAGCTCATCGAATCCGGCGACGTGATCGATCCGGCGACTACCAGGATCGGCAGCGAACCCAGTGTGCGGAGCGGAAGGCCGCTTAGCCTGATCAGCGATGGCCAGACCGACTTTGGCGAGGCTGTGCAAGCTCTGGCCGCCGAACTGGACAGCCTCGCCAACAACGACCCGGCTGACGGGCACCCCGATCCGACACTCGATGACGCCATCGCACTTCTCCAGGCGCAGATGACCCACAGCGAAGCCTGGCAGAAGCTACTCGATTACGCTGCCGCCCAAGGCGATCAGTCTCTCGGCCATCGGTTCTTACCGTTGTTGTTGACCGCCAGCGGTCTCCTACGACACTCCCAGACGTGGGACGCCGTTGGTCGGCTCGCCGCGCGACTTTCTCCCAGCCTGTCTGACGAACAGCATGAGGCCCTGGAGAGAGCGATACTTCACGCAACATCGGTCGACGACCCAGATGGGGAGCTCACGGGCGATGCCGATGACGATGTCCGCCGATCCATGAACAGGAAGTGGTTCACCGACAGACGAGGACGGCTCTTGGGTTCCTTCGGCCGTGATGCGCTCCGATCCACCGAAGCCCGCAACTGGCTGGAGGAGGCCGAGTCCACCGGACGTGCGCTCGGGCCACTTCCCAGCCCGTCCAGCGCTGAGGCGATGGGCATGGCCTACTCGTTGACGAGCGGTTGTACGATCTGGCCGGCGGTTCCACCGTCAGCGAACCGGCGCGCGAATGCTTGCGACTCGTCGATGCGGCAGTTCAGCAGGCTCGCTCATCTCAACCCGGCGAACGCGAGCACGGCGCCAATGCACTGTTCGAGGCGCTACCTCAACTCGATTCCCTGCTGAACGAGTCAGAGCAGGAGCCAGCAATCCAGGGCGAGCTTCGCCGCAACCTGCTTACGGCGGCCGAGATCCTTACTGGTCATCCAAGCCTTATGCCGGACACGGCAGTCGGGAAACTGGTACTCCGGACATTTACCGACGTGCTGAACGGGCTACCCAGAACTCGAACCTCAGACAACAAAAGTGAGACCGACGATCACGGCGCAAGCACCCACAATGAACCGAACCGGCAAATTGATTCGCCTGCCCTGCACGCGATCGACGGGCTCGGTAACCCAATGGCCTTGCTTTAAGCTTTCAGTAGGACGCTGTTGCGTTGGAGGCAGTGGATTTGTAGTCGGTGGGTGACCCGGACGACGCTGG
>Ga0213881_10001388_pt1 | contig 11636 bp, 12 predicted proteins | sample BarmaccoBMER_R08_FD_160104 | JGI IMG/M metagenome (GOLD analysis project Ga0213881, IMG submission 160104) | Barbacenia macrantha exposed rock microbial communities from rupestrian grasslands, the National Park of Serra do Cipo, Brazil - ER_R08 ... | reverse complement strand
CCTCAGTGACGGCTATCGGCTCGTCGGCGGGTGGCTCTTGGCCGGTGAGTAGTTCAACCGCACGCCGAACTACTCGGTGGTGCTGCTGTTTGTCCCGGGTGATCCACGAGCGCATCCTCCAGTGCTCCAGCACGTCGAACACGCCCTCTAGGTCCAGCGACTGTCCAGCCTCGGCGAGCGCCTCCTGGTAATCCCGGTCGAACTCCTCGCGGTATTCGGGGTGCAACGCGGCGCGAATCTCACGGGGCTTGGCGCCCGGCTGCGGCAATGGCGGCAGGGCCGGGTTGTTCGTCGCGGTCGACGCGCAGGACATGCGCACACCATAGTCAAGACGGACGGTCCGCAGACACCCGACGCGAAGGCAAAGCTCCAGTTAGCGGCCGTCTCACGCTGGTGCGCAAGTGGGCTCCGCTTGCAGTGGATATTTTTGGAGTTCGCCTGGCAGCGGCGGCCCCAGTCAGCGCCTACGCCGAGCTGGCCGCGACAGCGGGGGCATGCCCCGTAGCCTGTCGAGGTACCCCTTCGCCGAGGTACCCGCCCCGGGGTAGCTCCCCGGGGCATCGGCGAAGGACTGACCTCGGCGATGGAGTGGTGCTTGGTGGACGCTGTCGAAGCGTCGGCGATTGGCGCGCGCGCTCGGATGATCCGACGTCGTCGTGGGCTGAGTTTGGACGTAGTGGCCGGGTTCGCCGGGATCACTAAGCAGTATTTGTCGATGTTGGAGCGTGGTCGGCGCGGGTTCAACAGGCGTGGCCTCATTCACGACCTGGCGGATGCCCTTGGCTGTTCTGTAGCCGACCTGACTGGCCAGCCGTACCTCCCGGCTGATCGGCAAAGCGCGGAAGTCACTGCTGCTGTGACGGACATCAGTGCTGCACTGCATGACGCCACCCTCGATGACCTGCCAGACCGGGGGGCACGGCCGGTGGCTGAGCTAGCCCGGGCAGCGGCCCGGGCTCATGAATACGCTGATGATGCGCGATATGTACTGGCCGGCCGGGGCCTAGATACGCTTTTGATTGAGCTGCAAATCCATGCTGTTATCGGCAATAGCGACACTCGCCGTATCGCGCTAACCGCCTTGGTAGAAGCGTGCAAGGTTGCTTACATCCTCGCCAAGAGGACCGGGCGCATTGAGCTGGCAGGGATCGCTGCTGAGCGCGGTCGAGATGCCGCTCGGCTGGCGGAACGGCCAGATTTGGTTGCACTTATGGAGATGAACCGAACGAGCACCTTAATCGGTGTCGGCGCCCACCGACGAGGACGCCTCATGTGCGCGAACGCTCTCCGGGACATCTGTGCGCTGCCAGGACCAACAAAAGACGACACAACCACTGCCGAAGCCTGCGGAATGCTGCACCTGACCACTGCTTTGATTGCTGCTCGTGATGGCCGTACTGATGATGCCGCGACCCACTTTGCCGAGGCCCGATCGCTAGCCAAGCACACAGGGGAGCGCAATCACATGCGTTACCACTTCGGTCCGACCAATGTGGCTGCCTGGGAGCTAGGTCTGGCAGTGGAAACCGGAGCCGGTCCGGCCGTTGCCGAACGCCTGGCTGTAGCACCGATTGATCTTTCGGTGTTCGGCAGCAAGGGGCGTGTGGCCTATGTGCAGTTCGATTTTGCACGGGCATGGGCGCAGGCTGATGGTCGCCATGATGGCAAGGCTGTGCGCGCGCTTGATGCTGCCGACCGTTTAGCGCCGGTTCGTCTTCGAAACGATCCGATCGCGCGAGATCTGGTGGCCACTCTTCACCGGCGTGCGCGGCGTCAAGGGTGGGAGCTCGACAGTCTCCGCAACCGCTTCGGAATCGGTAGCCAAAGTAAACGGAGTGTTGACAGCTAGCGTTGATCTCGCCGCAGTCTCTGTCTGGTGAGCCGGACTACCACCACGATCAGATCTTTTGTGGCTTCCGAGACCGTCCAGCGTTGGTCTCTGCGCTTACTGGCTGATCCGCATCACGTGTGTCTGGTATGCCTGGACAGCGGGGTTGGGCGGTGAGCATCGGAAAACACCGACGTCAGGCTGTGCACGCTGGCATCCCTGGGCAGCGGGGCCAGCGCCCGGTCGGGATCATCGACGCACGGACCCACGTGGAGCACCTGGTCAGCGACGAGTCGGCGATAGCGCATCGGCGCCGAGGCCACTACCTGGCGCTGTGCGGCGTGACGGTGCTGGCCGCAAGCTTGACCGATCCGGGACGTGGTCGCTGTCAGGAGTGCGCCCGGTGAGCCCGGTAAGTGACCCGAATTCTGACCACGCTGGGCTGCTGATGATGTTCGCCATGGATGCCGTCGTGGGCGAGCACGTTGGGGTCCCGGTGCGGGGCGGTCCCCCGATGATGTCTCTCAGACCGGATGCCACCTTGATGACCACCGCCGCGGCGGCCCGGTACCTGGGTCTGGCGGGCCGCGACTCAGCGCGGATTTGGCTGGCCCAGCGCGGGATCTGCCCAGTCGGCCGTGAGTCGGGACCCTCGGGACAAAACCTCTACCCCGCCCAGGCAGTGATGCTGCTCAAGGGCCGGGGACGGCGCCGACGACCGGCCTACGATCCCTGGCGCGACGCGGCGGGAGTGTCGATCCTGCCGGGTGCCCGGGTCGAGCAGGTCCTGGTGGACCGCGCGCATGGGGCGCTGGCGTCCCGGCTGGGCAAACAAGCGCGGGTAATCCGCCACAGCCGAGGCAGCCGATTGGTGGTGCGCTTCGACGGCGAAGACCAGCCGGTCAGCATCCGCCCAGACCTCGTGCGCCTGCGCCCGGTGAACACCGAGCAGATCCTCGACCAGCTCCAGCAGTTACATGACCTGCTGCCCGCAGGCGATCACGGCGATGGCCGATAGCCCCGAGCTGGCCGCCGCCAAACGGCTGCTAGACCACGCCAAAGCCCAAGGATTTCGCTTCGAACGGCTCGCTCCGGGGGAAGACGCCCCCCTGCGAGGCGTGCGCGACACCCCTGAACACTGTGATGAGATCTACCTGGCCGGGTTTGCCGCGCCCGAGTCGTGTACTGCGATCCGCCGTCGCCGCTCCTCGCTGATCGTGCCTGGCGGGCTGCCGGTCACCGCGCGCGTCACCGGGGACGCGCTGACGGTGCTGCATACCGTGGTCAGCGACTGGCTCGCCTGATAGGAATTCGCCTTCCGTTGGCCGTTGTCGCCAAGAGTTACCGAGGGATCGACCAAGTGTCGCCAGATCGGGTGCACATAACTGAGGGAGTTGGTCAGGGAGGCACTCAGGGATGGAAGGGAGTTCTCCCTGCCGGGTCCCTCCCGCTTGCCTCCCTGCCCTAAACAGGGAATATGGTCAATCAGGGACCCGCGCATGGTGCTCGGTGGTACTCCATTAACCCCCTTAAATCCGGCGCCCACCTACTCGGACCACAGCCTCCCTCCCTGGTGGGTCCAACTACTGATAGTTATATTGGATCAATCCAATAGTGACCCATAGTCTGCCTCTGGCGATCTGATTCCGGCGCGGTAAACACATCCAAGTGATCAACTCAGGCGTCAGCGAGAGCAATATCCTTGCCTGCGGCGGCGGCCGGGAATTGACCTCTGGCCGCGTCGTGACCGCCGGGCTGTGGCGCCCTGCGGGCGTGTTTTGCCCAAGTCGATGGGGGAGCTTCGCACTGTGACCGGCGCTTGGGTGGCTGTCAAGCCGCAGCCGAAAAGTTTTCTAAGCGCGCGGATTAGCGGTACCTCACCGCCAATCCGCGCAGAAAACTTTTCGGCTAACAGCACGGCTTGACAGCCACCCAAGCGCCGGGCCAGCGACAATATGCTCCCCCCGACGGGACAAAAACGTAGGAATGACAGAGCAACCATTGCAGTACACCGGCTCCCGTCGGGCAGGGGGTAAGCGCACCCCTATCTGGCGTCTCGGTGACGTCCGCAACCGAGCACTGGTGCTGATCGGCGTCGTTGGCGCATCACCAGGACGATCCATCGACTGCGGCTCGATGTCTAGTGGAGCGACCAGCGGCACGGACGCAGCAAAAGGATGCGCACATCAAGATCATGGTGTTGACCTGCATTAGCCAGATAGACGTACAAGCGTCTATACGCCGACGCGCTACGACGTGTAAAAAGCTCGGCGTGTCGGTGTGCTCACGCTAGGACGTCTCTACGTCATGCTGGCTATTCGCCAGCTCACTGCTGCGCCTGTGCGTCGCCGCGCCGAGGCGCGCACTACTCGGCATCCGCTCGGAGGGGGAGGGATGGTGACCATGAGTCGTCGACGTGCCATGGCGCGTGTTGTTAGCGCCGCCATGCAGAAGGGTGGCGTCGGCAAGACGACGACCATCATCAACCTAGCGCGGGCCGCTGCCGTCCGGGGCTTAACGGTGCTAGTCGTCGATCTTGACCCCCAGGGCAATACCACCACGGCGCTGGCGAAGGTTCACGTGGCGCGAGATCAGCTCACGATTGCTGATGCGATCGTGCCGGAAGACGCTGTGCCGCTGCGTGAGGTGATCGTTGAGTCCATCTGGCCAGGTGTCGACCTCGCGCCGGCGGTAACCAACACGCTGACCAAGGCGGAGAAACTCATCTCTGTGGCCGAACACGGCCGTGAGCAGCGCCTCGCCGAGACGCTGGAACCAGTGCTGGCGAACTACGACTTAGTGTTGATCGACAACGCGCCTGCACTCGGGCAACTCCTGCTCAACGCACTGGTAGCCAGCGATGAGGTGTTCGTCGTAGCCGAGGCGGACCAGTGGTCGTGCGACGGCCTAGCCGAGCTACGTGTGACCGTGAACATGGCGAAGAAGTACTACAACCATGACTTGCACTGGTCGGGCGTGCTGATCAGCAAGTGGCGCGACACGGCCGACGAGAGGTACTGGCTCAACGAGATCACGACGAACTTTGCCGAGGCTCCCGTGTGGACACACGACAAGATTCCGCTGTGGTCCTCGATAAAAACGACTCTCGGCGCAGGTAAGGGGCTAGACGAGGCAAAAGAGGCGCGACTACGAGTGCTGGCACACAGTTACCGGCGAATCCTGGCTCGCTGGGTACTCGACGACGAGGTGACTATCTGATGGTTGAGACACCGCGGCGGCGGTCGAAGCTTGCCGGTGAGGCATTCGGCGAGCCGCCAGATCGATCGCCGACATCGGCGGGTACGAACACGCCCACCGACCAGCAGGCTCTGCCAGTGGGGATGGCTCAGACGCCGCCACCAAGTGCCGGTGGGCAAGTCGCTAGCCGGCCAGGTGCACCGCCGGTGACCCGCAATCCGCGCCGGCTCCGAGTCGGTGAGCGGGTCAGTGACGACGACTTGGTGAGCTTCAACTGCAAGATGACGCGCGGCCTGCGCCGCGAGGTCCGGTACGCCGCCGCGGAGTGGGAGTGCGACATCCAGGACGTCGTTGCGGCGGCGCTGGCTGAGTATCTAACCGCACGCGGCCGGCACGTTCCGCCCTCTGAGCTGCGGCGGCCAGGTTGACGTACTGAAGCATCGACGCATATGGGCGTTGTTCCGAGGCTACGTCCGCGCGGCAATCAGCCTTACGATCACCCGATCGAAGCTGCCGAGTTGTAGCGTTCCGCGGCGCGCCTCCAACGTTTTTTCTAGAAGGATCGGTAAGAATTCGCTCCATGGAGCACAGGAAGCCAGGCCGCAAGTCGAAAGGTGATCGCAAACAGGTCAACTTCTATTTGCCGACCTCGCTTCATGCGGCGGCTCATGCAGCCGCCGCTGAGAGAGGCATGACATTTACCGACCTCATGGGCGAACTCATTGCCGAGGAACTCGGCGTGCCGTACCAGACCCAGGAGGCCCTATCGCTTAGCGCGTAAGGAAAACGCCCCGACTGATGTCGAGGCGTTTCTGACCTAATCCATAGCTGACCTCGATCGACCGGATCGTAGCCTGCCAGCACCTCCGGCCGAGGATTTCAGCACCCTTAAAACGTCGGAGCCAACGATAACACAGGGCACCCGGCGCAATCCTGTATGCCTCGCTGACGACACGCCGACAGGCCGGGACCAGGCGCCGTTCACATCATCTTTCGCGGCTGTGCCGCCGACACTGTCTGCTAGCACACTGGCCGCGACGCTGGAGCTGGCGGCGTTGTCGCCGGGTGCGTTGTGTGTGACGTGTTGGGTGCGGGTGGGGCGGCCGCGGGCGACGGTGTTGCGGGCGGTGGTGTGTGGGCCGTGTTGGGCGGCGCATGGGGGGTCGCCGGATGCCGAGGAGATCGGGCCGGTGCCGACGACCACGGTGGCGTCGGCCGATCCGCGCGATCAGGGGCATTGGCTGGCGGCGTTGCGGCGCCAGGGATGGGTGCGCCAGATCCGTGTCGATGGTCGGGCGAATCTGCTGGCCGTGGCGCGGCTGGTGGCGCTGTCTGCCAGTTGGCAGACGCTGGAGTCACGCCCCACCTGGGAGCGCCTCGTTGCCCGCTCCGGGCTTAGCCAGCGGACCGTGGCCCGGTGGCTGCAGGAGTTGCGGGTGCGGGGCTGGCTGGCGCATCTGGAGCGCGGCTCCACCCCAGCGCATCGCCCGTCGGTGTTGGCGCACCTGGACGGTAATCGGGCCGCCGTCTACGGGCTGCGCATCCCCCTGACACCCGAGGAGGCGTTGCACCGAGCCGCTGAGCAGCTGGTGAACCGGCTGGCCGACCTCGCGAATCAGGACACCAGGCCGGTGTCCGAGCTCACCCGGGACGCTCTTGCCCAGCGTGGTGTGGCACCCATCTCAGCCGCTGTCGGGCTCAATCCAAATCCCGCGGCATCGCCCACTAATGCTGACGTCAGCGTCGTGGCCCGGCCGGCTGGTCCAGGTCATCGCGACCGTCGTGACCAGGGGTGGTATCAGGTGGCTGGGCAGATAACTGGCAGCCCTTCTTGGTCTGGTTTTTCTGAAACAAACAGTGGGGTTGGTGGTTTCTCGCGCGCGAGAAAGCCTGTGGACAACTCTGTACACAACCCGTCAGACCCAGGACAACCGCAACCGACCGCCCTCCGGGCGGGCTTGGACAACAGGGGTGGGCCGGAGTGGGCGACCACCGTGCCGACCAGCCGATTTACCATGCTCATCGCCGCCGACTGGCTCCGCCACCGGCTCCCCGTCTTCGGCGGGTGCAGCCGCAAACTCCTCCGCCACCTGTGCAAACCCTACTGGCAAGCGGGTTGGTGCAACCGCGACATCGTCCACGCGATGGACCACCGCCCCGGCCTGTTCGATCAAACCCCGGGGGTGCTGATCTGTCCGCAGCGCATCGCCACACCCCAGGCGTTCATCGCCTCCCGCCTGGCCGCGTGGCGTACCCCGGACGGCGCGATCCTGCCCGGTCACTGGACGGCCCGGGTCACCGACGCCGCTGCTGCCCGCGCCGCCCGCCGCCGGGTGGCCGATCGCCACGGCCGGGCCGGCGCCGCGCTGCTGCGGCCCGGCGAGCGGGTCCTCACCACCCAACACATCATCAACTACGGCCGCACCACCCGCCCCACCGCCAGCCCGACCACCCGCGCCGCCGCCAAGGCCACGCTCGCCGCCGCGCTCGTCACCCGTCGCGCTGATCGGCGGGGAATGGGGCGCGCGCCGGGACTCACAGTGACCGCATGACCATGCACCGCGGCGCGCATAATCGGGTGTTTTCGGGCGGTCGCCGGGGTGATAACGACCAGTTTTCGCGTTGGTGCTGGTCAGCGGGGTGCGGGATCGCCGGTAAGTACGATTATGACACGCCACCGGCCCCGACAGCGTCAGGTGGTGACGTTGCGTGACGTTGGCCGAGCTTTTCTCTGCCCGCGGGCACCCGTTTCTGCTGGCGAAGGTGCCAGTCGGTCTCCGCGAGGTCGGCAATGACGGTATAGGACCGACGTTGCCCGGAAGACCATGGTGTGATCCGGCGCCGCGCGTGGTGACCGCAAGAGGTCCAGGCAGCAAAACTTTCCTTGCGCTTGGCCGCCTAATCAGTGGACGCGGTCCGGCCGCGTGTATCAGCGAGCTGTTATCGAGCCTCTACCGGTGGATGGGCTCGGCTGGGGGTGTCCCCAGGTGGGCTGACACCATCCAGCTCGCCAACAGGTATGTGAGGAGTTCATGATGCTGCCCGACATCGCCAAGGCCCTGCCAAACGTCAACGGTATCTTCCGTGCAGCCAGCTCGATAGAGACTGAGAATGCGCTGCTTGGATTGCTGCAGGATTTGCCTGGGCGGTGGGAGGGAAAAGGCTTCAACTTGATCGCGCGACCGGCTGGCCAGGGCAGTGCGACGAACCCGGTATTTTTCCTGGAGCTTAATGGTACACGCGAGACACTGGAGTTTACCACTATTGGTGGTGACATTCCCAATCGGGGAAGCATCGAGCCGACCATCCTTTTGCACGGCGTCCACTACCTACAGACCATAGTTGACTGCCAGGACGGCTCCTTTATCCATAAAGAGCCAGGACTTTGGATCCACGTGCCGGCGGATGCGGAGAATACCTCCGACACCTACGTGCGCCAGGCAACAATTCCGCACGGAGACTCGCTCGTGGCGCAGAGCACATTTTTCAAGACGGTGTCCGGTGGTCCGCAAATCGATCCAGTCGATTCTTTTCCTTTTCCGTTGACGGACCCGATCCCACCGCTTAATGACGTGACGCACGCGGTAGACACGAATCCGACCTATCTCGTTCCGTATCTGAACGATCCGCTGCCCGCTGACTGCCTGCCAAGTGGGCTGAACGCGGCCGATACAATCAAAGATCCGACCGAGGTGCTGAGAGCGCAGATCCAGGGTCAAACCATCACCTCCACCAACGTCATTGCGATCACGACCAGCTTTCCTAGCCCGTTGGTCACCTCACCACCGGTCCAAGGTATCGTAAATATTCCTTTTGTCGTCAAGAACGCCAATGCGTCACAAATGGATGCCATCTTCTGGATCGAGAAAGTAACCAATCCCACTTTCCCTACGAGGAGTTTCTTGCAGTTGCAATATGTGCAGCGTGTCATTCTGGATTTTGCTGGGCTCCATTGGCCTCATGTTTCGGTAGCCACGCTTATCAAGGCGGCCTAAGTCCGCGTCCAAGGATCTCTCCGGTGGGTGAAAGGGCGGCCCAACATTAAATCCGGAACACACGATTAGCTCTATCCGTGCGCGATTCAGGAAGAGTGCACTAAGTGCCTTGACTGTGGCCACGGGTTCTACGGCCCCTGACGCCTGCATCCCGGCCACTCTCATTCTGGTGGCGCCGTCAGGCGCGCACCACCTGACGCTGATGGGTGCGGTCGTCACGCCTGCACCACGGGCTAACCGAGGGCGGTGATCCCCCGAGTCGGGTCATCGAGCCATACCCATTGCCGGTCAGCGGTCACGGTGACGCCGTAACGGTCGCGGGTGGGCCGCCCGGCCAGCTGCCACCAGGAGTATGCGCTGGTCACCTCATCCCAAAGCCGACGTGGCCCGGCTTGACGGACGGTGGTGTCGTGCACACTGGCCCAGGAGTCGGGCGCGAGCAGCCACAGAGTGTCCAGGTAGCCATCTGGGTTGAGATCCCAGGACAGTCGGCAGTCGGGCACGTGCAGGCCGATGCCGAAGCGGGCGTGTTCGCGCAGCAGGTCGGCCAGGTCGACATCGGTGCGGCCGCGGTCGGCGAGGGCGTCGAAATCGTCAGGCTCGCCCGGAATGATCGGTCGTTGGGCCCGCAGGCGCATAAAGGTGGCCCAGCCCACGATCGAGCCCACCGCCGTGCCAGCCCGGTCGACGGTCAGGCGCAGCAACGCGCTGTTGTCCAACGCAGAGCCCCACGGGGTGAGGATGACCCCGCCCGGGCGGGTCTGGGTGACCCAGGCATAGGGCACGGCCTGCACCGAGCAGGTGGCGCTGACCCGATCGTAAGGGGCACCCGGCGGGTAACCGGCTGCCCCGTCGCCGGTGACGACTAGCACCTGGTGTCCGGCCCGGGCAAGGTTGGCGCGGGCGGTGTCGGCCACTGTCGGGTCGACTTCGATGCTGATCACGTGGTGGTCACCGAGCTGATGAGCGAGCAGGGCTGCGGTCCACCCGGTGCCGGTGCCGATTTCCAGGATCCGGTGTCCGGGTTGGGGATCCAGGTGGGTGAGCATGGTGAACACCACGGCGGGCATCGAACATGAGCTGCTGATGGGGTAGCCGTGCTCGGATGAGGGCGCCCCGTCGTGGAGCTGGGTGATCACCGCGTCGTCGCTGTAGGCATAGGCCAACCACCGGTCCGGATCGGTGACACGATCTACCGGATCGTCGACGTCTACCCAGACCCGGTCGGGCAAAAACAGGTGCCGGGGATGGGCGTCATACGACGCTCGCCACCCGGGCGGGAGCGCCTCACCCAACCGCTGAGCCAGGTCACGGTGCGCTTGCTGGGCCCGATCACGAGTCGCGGTCGTCGCGGTCGTCCTCCCCGCTGCTGCCGCGGCCGCGGTCGGTGTGCCGGCCGTCATCATCATCCTTCGGTCGCACAATCTTTGACGGGTCTACCTCGTCGCTCGGTCGTCCACCATTGCGGGTCTGATCGTGTCGCCCCATCTGCCCCGCCTCCGGCCAACTCCTCAACATCCCGCTCCCACCAGCGGCTCAACGCTCACACAGCGTAGCAACGCGCTGCCCGGATGACGACGTTTGCGCTGACTTGCTCCTCCCCAGCCGACAACACCGAGGACCGTCGTCAGCTCGGCCAGGCAAAACCGTCGGAAATTCCCGGGATTTAATTATCGGGATTCCGGTCGAGGCCGAACTCGGTCCGGTAATAGTCAATTATGACAGGCCGGGAGTGCACGGGGACCCCAGCGGTGACGCTCGGTGAATTGACCAAGCTTGTCTCCTACTGGGTGGGCTTAGGCTGTCACGAGTTTATGTCAGATGGTTCCTGAGAGGTCGGGCAATAATGGACAACGTACGGTATGGCCTCTCGATCTTAGTCGGGTCGAAGAACACAGGTGGTTGCAGGCGTGTTATTATCGATTGTCCTCCTTAATCTACCACGATTAAGGTTATGTAACTTCGGTCTAGATGTCTCGTCGTCCGATTGACAGGAACTCGTCGAACCATCTCCGTTTCGTCCGGCCGCCCGCTTTAGCGGGACGTGTCGATTTGCTTGGTTTGATCAAAAAACTGTTATCGTCGTTCTTGACGGATTGTTCTCGGATCCATTTTTCGTCGCCCGGTGGCCATTGCGTCTTTGTAGACCACCGGATTCCTTCAACGCGAATTCCTTCCAGGGGGACTTTTCGTAAGTCTGCATTGGTGAAATCGTCGGCAGTATTTTCTAATACTGCTAGTAAGCGTTCAAAGTCTCTTGTGTCGGTGGGAATCGTGGCGCTTGTCAGATCAAGGTCCGGATCAAGTTTGCGAACGAAAGCTTGAATCCTGTTACGGGTGTGAGCGTGGGCGCGGACGCGGGCGCGTTTGAGGTCGCGTTTGAGGTCGTCGGTGAGGTCGCGGACGAGGTCGAGGTCGCGGACGAGGTCGTGTACTCGGATGAGGGCATGGATTTGGGCGAGGTGGCGGGTACGGGTGAGGTCGCGAGCAAGATTGAGTGCGCGAGTGAGTGCGTTGGTGAGGTCGCGGGCGTGGATGCGGGCGTGGTGACGGTCGCGGCCACGGTCTCGTGCGAGGGCGTTGGTGAAGGCGTGGTCGCGGGCGAGGTCGCGGTC
>Ga0213881_10001387_pt1 | contig 11663 bp, 15 predicted proteins | sample BarmaccoBMER_R08_FD_160104 | JGI IMG/M metagenome (GOLD analysis project Ga0213881, IMG submission 160104) | Barbacenia macrantha exposed rock microbial communities from rupestrian grasslands, the National Park of Serra do Cipo, Brazil - ER_R08 ... | reverse complement strand
ACGGCGACGCGGGAGTTCCATCACCCGCAACGCCCAGGGGGCTTGCTTGAGCCGAGGTGCGGGGAAAGCCCGCTCGCCCGGTTCTGAGGGGGCCCCGGCGTGGCAACGCGCCGGGGCTACCCGACAGGGTTGGGGTCATGGGAAGATCATCGAGGAATTATCCGCCTGAGCTGCGGGAGCGGGCCGTGGAGATGGTGCGGGAGATTCGGGCGGATTACGCCTCGGAGTGGGCTGCGATGGTGGCGGTGGCCAAGAAGTTGGGGATTAGGTCGGCGGAGACATTGCGGAAATGGTCGCGCCAGAGGGAGATTGATTCGGGTGTCCGGGCGGGTGTGACCAGCCAGGAATCGGTGGAGCTGCGGAAGTTGCGGGCGGAGAACCGCGAGTTGCGTCGCGCGAATGAGATCTTAAAGGCTGCCTCTGTTTTCTTTGCGGCGGAGCTCGACCGCCCACAGCGTTGATCGTCGAGTTCATCGACCAGTATCAAGACAGGTTCGGGGTCGAGCCGATTTGCGCCCAGCTGTCCGAGCTGGGGTGTAAATTCGCCCCGTCCACTTATTACGAGACGCGCGGCCGGAAACCGTCGGCGCGGGTACTGCGCGACGAACACATTAAGGAGCTGATCGTGAAAGCCTATGACGAGAACTACCGGTGTTATGGAGCGCGCAAGATGTGGTTGCACTTGCGTCAGGCTGGTCACGCGGTGGCCCGTTGCACGGTGGAGCGGCTGATGCGCCAGCTGGGCCTGCAGGGTGCTTGTCGTGGGAAGACCAAGCGCACGACCATCGCCGACCCGGCTGCGGCGCGGGCGGGTGACCTGGTGGGGCGCAAGTTCGCACCCAGTGCGCCGAACCGGTTGTGGGTGGCGGATTTCACGTATGTCTCGACGCTGGCTGGCTGGGTGTATGTCGCCTTTGTCATCGATGCCTATGCTCGACGTATTCTCGGGTGGAAGGTGGCGGCGTCGATGACCGCGGATTTGGTGCTGGCCGCGATCGACCAGGCAATTTTTACACGCAAGCAAGAAGGTGTCAAGAGTCTGGTGGGGCTGGTTCACCATAATGATGCCGGTAGTCAGTACACGTCGGTGCGTTTCACTGAGCGGCTGGTCGAAGAGGGGATTGATGCGTCGATCGGCACCGTTGGTGATGCGCATGATAACTCTCTCGCCGAGTCGATTAATGGCCTGTACAAGACCGAGTTGATCAAGCCGCGGCGGCCCTGGCGTGACGCCGCGCATGTTAGTGCCGAGACGGCCGGGTATGTCGACTGGTTCAACAACAGGCGACTTTATGAGTACTGCGGTGACATGCCACCCGCGAAACTCGAGCAGATTTACTATTGTAATCATCCAGGAAACGAGGTAGCGTAATTGTAGCCGTAATGGAATAAGTTACTCGATCGAGTGAATTCTCGTGTGTTCCGCGTGTCATTTCAACCGACGCGATCATCCCGTGAAAAAATCGGCGCCGTGACCACTGATGGCGACGAGAAGTTCCGGGCGATGCGCGAGCGTTTGGCAGATTTGTTGCCCCGGTTGAACGAACGCGATCGCCGTCTGGCGCTGGCGACCGAGGCAAAATCGTGGGGCCGCGGTGGGATCACGGCCGTGCATGATGCTACCGGTGCGTCGAGGAAAACGATTCAGCGTGGCTTGGCCGAGCTGTCCGATGATTCTGCGGGAGAACGCTCCGATCGAGTCCGGGCACCGGGAGGCGGTCGCAAGAAAGCCGAAGATACCAATCCGGAACTGACGGACGCGCTGGAGAGCTTGATCGAGCCCGACACGCGAGGAGACCCCGAATCGCCCTTGCGGTGGACCACGAAATCAACGCGCCACCTCGCTGCCGCACTGACGGAGATGGGCCATTCCATCAGTCACAGTGTTGTCGCGAAGATCCTCCGTTCCCGTGGCTACAGCCTCCAAGGAACCCGCAAGACGATGGAGGGACACCAACACCCGGACCGAGACGAGCAGTTCCGGTACATCAACAAGCTGGCGAGCGAGTTCCTCGCCGCCGGCGACCCTGTGATCAGCGTCGACACAAAGAAAAAGGAGCTTGTCGGGCGGTTTTCCCAAGCCGGCAAAGAATGGCATCCACAGGGCGAACCGGTCGAGGTTTCCACCTATAATTTCCCCAACCAAGCTGACGGTAAAGCCATTCCCTACGGGGTCTACGACCTGGCCGACAACAGCGCCTGGGTATCCGTAGGCATCGACCATGACACCTCAGTTTTCGCCGCCGCCACCATCGAAAAATGGTGGCAAAACATGGGCAAGGAAAAATATCCCAACGCCCGCAGGATCTTCATCACAGCCGACGGTGGCGGCTCCAACGGGCACCGACCCTGGCTATGGAAACACGAACTCGCGCGACTCGCCACCACAACCGGACTGGAGATCGTCGTTTCTCACTACCCACCCGGCACCAGCAAATGGAACAAAATCGAACACCGACTCTTCTCCAGAATCACCCACAACTGGCGCGGACGCCCCCTCGAAACCTACCAAACTATCGTCAACCTCATTACCAACACCACAACCACCACAGGACTGACCGTCCGCTGCGAACTCGACCCCAACCTCTACCCCACAAAAATCAAACTCACCGACCAGCAAAAGGAAGCGATACCCCTCACTCGACACGAGTTCCATGGCGATTGGAACTACACCATTGTATCGAAGATCGAATAGGTTGATTCATTACGGCTACTAAGTTCCCTCAAAGCCAAGTCTCCGGACACGCCGGGGCGGTTCAGTTCGATGAGACCAATCTCCTCATCACAAACCCCACACGCCGTGAGGAAGCGCTTCAGGTCTCCCTCAAACAGGAGGGCGGGCAGACGAAAGATGAGATCGAGCAAGCGACACTGATCCGCGATGAGCTGGCCGACTAATTGACTATCGAGAACTATCGGGATAGCAGCAAACGTACCTCCCACTGGCAGATAGCCAGTGGACCGAGCGATCAGGCGTGCCCGCCGTGCCTCATCGACGGCGATCGAGTCCTCGAACCACGCTGTCATCTCAGCACGCTCCAATACAGCCAATCCACATCAGACGTTTCTTTTAAAAACCTCCCACACAGTTGCCAGTAACCAAGTTCCTAGTCACCAGGAAGCGCAGATCCACTCATCCCCACGGATACGCGGCGACCGTAAAATGAGCGGTTTATCTGCTGGAACTTAACTGTCCCGGGAGCAAGAACACTGAGAATTGGATCAATAGCACACTGAATGCTGACGTCCGCGCGGCAGGTGAACAGGTCGATGTAAGCAAGTCTATCTTCTGGCCACGTCGACACAGCAATGTGTGACTCGGCGAGCACGAGCACCACCGTTACCCCATAAGGTTGAAAACAAACGGGCAGCTCCCCTAGGACACTACACCCCAATAGCCGAGACGTCTCGCGCATCGCGTTGAGTAACTCAACTGAGTCCGCGTCCGCCGAAGCGCAGTCGAGCGCGTCATATACAAAATGTAACATATTATCCCCCAAATACCTTGCGCTCGTGAAGGTTCTTGCGTATCTCGGCCTCAACATCCAATCCTGGCCCTTTCACAAAACGAACTAGAGACTCAGTGAATGAGATGGTATCCTCATCATCTGCCGGCGCAGCATACGCAGTCGACAAGCTCTCATCTAGCGTATCTGGGTGCCGTCGATACTCGTTGAATGCAGGAATAGAGTCAGTAATGATCCACCCCCTCGCAAGAGCTTCACGCTGAAAGATAAATTGGCCGTCAGAACTCGAATGGCTGGGGTTAACAAAGCAGTAGAAAGAGCCGGTGGACCGAAGAAAGCTTAGGCCTCGATCGAGAAAAAGATCGTAAAGGCGCCTGGACGGATCACATAAGAATGTGTCAGCAGTCCCCACGAGATCAGTGGGCGGCTCCGCCCAAGCGTCGTAAACTCTGACATCAACATTAGGGACGTCGAGAACTGCGATCCTTGATCTGAGGAACTCTACGAGTTCCTCGTCAACTTCCAGGACTACCATGTCGTGAAATCCGCTGACAAGGGCTACGGCGATCGATGTAAGGTCATCGTCTCCGAGTAGCACAATCCGACGATTATGGAGATCACCGCGGTAGAAAAGATAAAACGCGCGCAGTAGCGATGTCCTCAATGTAACGTGTCGCTGTCTATATAGTGTCCGTTCTGGTGGGCGACCGTCCGCTAGGTCTCGCAAACGCGCCATCCAATGCGAATAATGATCGCCAGATCGACGCATGACCTCATGGGGATGGAACATACGACTGGTCAGCGCCCACATCGCGTTCGATTGTTGATTAACAACACCGTACATTCCATTGGAGTGACTGATTAATGCGGACTTAACCCCTTTCATCAGTATGGGAACTAGCTGTTCATCCATCAGCTGACAGTGACGTAAAATGTCCGGAACCGACGCGGGTCCAGTCCTTTGCAAGAGCTCGACAATGATGCTAAGCCATTTTTCGGGATCAGATGTGAATGCTTGATCCTTCGGCGAGCAACTATTCATTTCCTTTGTTTCCTATCAAAAGCCTAGTGTGCGCACAGTGATCGAGTCTGCGACGCTGCGCATCTCTGGCATCTCCCATGTCACGTCAACATCTCCAACGTCCTGCGGCATAATCAGTGGTATGCCGATCACTTGTTCGAATCGCACAACGAGGTCGTTTGCTAACTGCATAGCCTCTTTCCACGTATTTCCGCGGACTGCAAATCGTCCAAGTAACTGCTGCTCCCGCACTTCCGAGCCGCACGTGGGCATAAAATTCTCGAATGCTAATATCTTTGAATCTGCGCCGGTGAGCTGTCGGAGATCTATGACATTCGGTAATTGAGTTGACCCACGTGAGAGGAGACGACGGGCGGTAACGGTACCGTGGACTCCCGTCGGGATCGCTGGCAAGACCTCGCCTACTTGAAGTTTAATGATGTAATCGCAAAAGTCGGTACCAGTTAGAAGTTTGTACAGTACTGGCATCATGCCGCCCATCGCCCTCGGATTCACCTCAACTAGTGCTGGCCCCTTATCGGTGAGTATCATCTCGACGTGGAATGTGCCATACGTTAAGCCCGCAATACGGCATACCGACTCGGCATAGTCAAAACAATCATTCGCAGTCTCTGGACTAATCGGCGCCGGTAGCACTGCTCCTATTTCAACACAGTCATTGACCGCACCGCGCGAACGCCCACATACCATGTAACGCCAGCACCTCTCGTCTCGGATCGCGATCTCGGCGGACACCAACTCGCCCTTCAGATATCCCTCGATGAGAACCTTCCCGCTGATAAGTCTACGTAGTATCTCATAAGATGTAGACCTTTACGCTGCTTGACGGATGACGTCATCGATCTCGCTGGCACGGCCGAGTCGCTCTACGTGTGAGGTGATCGATTGGACATTGTCGATGATCTCGTCGGCGGTTGCGGCCCACTTGATAGGCACACAATCACTGTTCCAGTTCACCACGAACGACTCAATATCCTTGATGAGAAGTTTCACCGAACTATGCGTACCCCGCCGGACCACTTTCCGTGTGATGACACCATTCCAGATTTCGATCTGATTCACCCAGGAAGCACCCCTGGGCGTGAAATGGAAAACAACATTGCCCTTCTGTTTGTCCAACCATTGTGCGGTCTCCGTCGAGGTGTGCACCGTGGCGTTGTCGAGAACGACATGGATCTTCTTGCCAGGGTACGCGGCCACCACCTTCTCCATGAGCCGAAGAAAATCCGGTGCCGCATGCGTCGGCGACAAGGATGTGATGACCTTGCCTGTGCGAATATCGATCGCGGCGTACCTATCGATGGTTCCCGCCCGCACGTAGTCATGGGTACGCTTCTCGATCTTGCCGAATGCGACGGGCAGCAAGGGTTGGGTGCGGTCCAGCGCCTGGATCCCTGTCTTGGCGTCGACCGACACAACCACCTCACCCTCGGGAGGATTCAGGTACAGTCCGACCACATCCCGCACCTTGTCCTCAAAATTTGGATCCCGGGAAATCTTAAACGTCCCCTGGCGCCATGGCTTGAGCCCATTCTCCCGCCACAACTGACACACCCACGCCCTCGACACAGAGACACCCTCCGTCTTCCTGATATACCTGGACATCTCCGACGACGACCAATGTGATATCCCCAGAGTTGACGGAGGTGTCTCCCTCGTCAGCGCAAGCACCCTCGCACGGATCCGGTCCGGAATCTGCCGCGGCCCACCAGGCGAGGTTCGATTCACCAGACCCTCCATCCCATACTTCTCATAACGCTCGATCCATTTATCCACCGTCGGCCGTGTTGTCTTTAACACCGCAGCAATCTCACTCTTCCGACGACCCTCGCCATACCACAGCACGATCTGATCCCTCGACGACACCGATCTGTCATACCCATCAGACTTGAGCACAGCAAGAAGCTCGGCACGATCCTGTTCAGAGAGTTCCATGGCACACATTATCCACGCATCAAGCCAAAATGTAAAGGCCTACATCTTACGAGACAGTAGATATTCTGGAGCCGACCCATTTTCCAGCATCGCGCCAACTGTGGCTGCAAGCTGTGATGAAGTGTCCACGCGGTGAGCCTCGATACTCCCCATCCCGTACACAGGTTTGACAACCACCGGATACCCGGTTGAGGAGGCTACGTCTAGTGCCTCCCGGACATCTCGGACAACAGCAAAGCTCGTTGAGAGTAATTGTCGCTCGCTTAACAAGCCCCGGATCCGCGATTTATCCCTAACATTGGCGATGCCTTCCGGAGATGCAAACCGGACACCGACTCGCTCGCACGCGATGGCAATAGCTTCCTGCGCGGGATCGTAATTACCAATGACCCCGTCGATGTAGCGCTCAGAGTGCACCTCCGAAACGACAGGTGTAAGCTCTTCAGCATTCGAAGTATCCGCCACGTCGATCACTTGAACACATCTCCGAAGAGCTTCATCGTATTCACGGTCTGGATAAAACCATTGGACTGACCTATTTCGCACGAAAGTGACTGCGTATCCGCATTCCACGGCACGTTTCAGCACAGCCAGCCCACCCTGCGTCATGTCCACAAAGAGTAAGTGCGTCACGGAGTTCCCTCACCGTTCCACACGCCAGATTTCCACCATCAGGACAAGCCGCTCGGACTTGCCGCTAGTCGTGACCTGTTGAACTCTGTGCCAACTTGAGCGGGTTGGCACGTATGTGATGCACCGTCCTCCAAATGGATATATCGTGTGAGCTGGTGAAGCAACTGGGTACTTCTGCGAGAAGGCCTGCCAAGCACCGCCATAGGCAGGATTCCAGTCATTATTTACGAACAACCCAACACTCAGTGCTTTCTCGAGCTTCCCGGTGTCGATGGTGGAATAGTCGTTATCGCCAAATATATATAATCCAACCGTAGCAGGAAGCCCATCAAGAACGGCGCCCGTAGTCCGCGAGAGCCAAGTTCGAAACTCCTCAGACAACGCACTGTCTACAAGTTCCGACCAGGCTGAGGGCAGGCGGTCTGCCTGTACCGTCCGCATGTTATTGTGACCGACCTCACACCTCCACATCCTGTATTGCTTTCGACGGCCCGCCTCTTCTTTTACCTCCCGCGTAAAAATTGATCGCTCTGGCAAGTCCGAATTTAGCCTCTTCAAACTCTCCTCGGTTACCAATCCGTCGGCACAATAGTGGAGAAAAGGATCTTTGAATACTTGAGCCACTCTATCCGTCAAAATCATCTCGATACCTGCCTCATCTTCGCTTCAATTTCAAATTATTGCCCACGTAATACGATGAGCCGGTTGTCAGACCCCCCATGTGATCGCATTCTCGACATACGCTCGCGACGGCAAACATTCAGCGGTGTTGATGTTGGCTGGGTGATGGCGTGCTGAGGTGGCCGGGCGGGTTTGGTGCCCGGTCGGGTGGGTGCCGGTTAGGCGGGGTTGGGGTGTGGCGGCATCCAGGGCCGCCCGAGTATCGCTTGGTGCAGGGCGTCGATCATGTTGTGGCCGTGTTTGGCGGCGGTGGAGAGGTAGCCCCGGATGGTGTAGCGGTCCTGGGTGCGGTCTTCGCTGGTCAGCCTGTCAGCCGCCCGGAGATGTTCTGTTGTACCTTGGCGGGTCGTAGGTCCCGTTCGGCTTGGTTGGAGGTGGGGGGCAGCTTGAGGTCGTGGGCGAAGCGCAGCACGTCGGCTTCCCGGTCCCGGAGGACTTCCAGCAGCAGCCGGGCCTTGCGCTGGCCGGGACGGTTCGGGGGGGCCAGGGTGTCGGAGAGCCCGACTCGCACGCCGCTGCGGAAGTGGGTGATGAGCTCGGTCTTCATCATCGGGTCGATCACGGTCTGGCCGTGGTCGCGGGCGAGGTTGGCCTGGTGGATCAGGCTTCGCAGAGCCTCGGCGATCTGGGTGGGCCAGTGGGCGTCGGGGTAGGCCTCACCAGCGCCAACAAGATCGCGGAGGAGGTGCTGGCAGCAGAGTTGGTGGGTCAGCTCACCGAGGTGGTGGGAGTCGTAGTTCTGGTAGCGGTCGTGCACCACCACCGAGTCGGTCAGCTCGGCCACCACGGAGGCGGTGAAGGTGGGCATCGAGCGGTCCCCGAGCAGGTAGTGAGTGAACAGCTCCGTGCACGCGACGAGCAGGTATCGTTCGGCTTTTTTCTTGCCCGGCTTCGGTGTCCGCGGCCCGACCTTGATTGGGGTCTCGTCACAGCAGACCGCAGGGGCCAGGGTGATCAGCTCACGGATCCGTTGACTCACCCCAGCCAGGCGCGCCGCGGTGCGCTGAAGCATGCCGTGCACGAACCCGACACTGGGTGCCGCGCCGGTCAGTGAGGCCAGCAACTGCGCACAGCGGTGCGCCGGGATGAAGTGCACCACCATCAGATACACCGCGAAGGCCTGCAGGTCATACCCGACGATCCCTGAGCGGGCGCCCTCAGGCCGGCCCGCGGTATGGACCCGGCCGCACCCGCAACGCACCCGGTGCTGGTCATACTGGGTGACCTTGACCGACACCACAGGGATCTCGTGCTGCTGATAGCTCTCCGCCACCCCCAGATCCCTCGCGTCAGCGAGATCATGACCACACTCGCATCGGCCCTCGGGGAACCGATCCCGACACTCATCCGGGACCTGTCTCCACGCCAGGTTCGTCCCCGGCGCCCCCGGCTGCTTCCCCCGGGCCCGCGCCGATCCCTCACCACGGCGCTTCGGCTTCTCCGGCGGCGTGCGGCCCAGCTCACCATCCTTCGACGGCGGGCTTGAGGAGTTCGCGCTGTTCCGCGGGAGCAGATGCTCCACCCGCGCTAACCTGCCCGCCAGAGCCTCGTTCGCTTCCCTCAACTCCGCGATCTGCCCAGCCTGACGCCGCACCAGCACGACCAACTCATCGCGCGACATCTCCTCCGGGACAACCACCCGAAGATCACACTACATCCAAACCCCCAGCACTGACCGACACGCCCAAGACCCCCGAACGAACCATCACGCCCATCCAGCACCGCAGCTCAGAGCAACGACTGAATGTTTGCTCGCGACGGTGCTTCGGCCATCGCCCTCGTGTTTAACTGCGCGGGCATCCAACAAGACACTTGCAGACGCCTAGCGAGTAATATCCGTACTATTGGAGTCTCCGCGCTGTGGATAGTCAGGCTATGATGAACAAGAACATCGTTCACCTCCAAGTCAAGTCGGGAGACAAAGGATTCACGCTTTACCAGGTCAATATACTGAACTAACAAGTCTTTGTCTGGGCCACAAAGCGTCCGACCTAACACTCCCGCAGTGCGTGATCCGTTCAGATGGCGCAACTATCTGCCATTTGACTTCACCCCCTCTGCGGTATCCAGAGCCTAACTTGAGCGAACCTGTCCCGGTTAGAGTCGGTAAGCCTCCACCTCGATCGTATGCGATCTTTACATAGAATTTGTGACGCAATAATCCCAGTGGGTGATCACCATTCATCCGTAAGCCGCCTCGCCCCTATCTCCGGTGAGATCGCAAAAAGCCATAACTCTTGGTCCGAATAAGTCGGTTCGTCGCACGGTCCGCGGAACTCGAAAAGTCGCGAGTTAGAAGCTTCCTATTCTTTTCGCTCTCGCTTATGAGGCGTTTTGCCTCGCCTAGAAATTCGGCTAGGTATTTTGAGTCTACCGGCTATCGAAGTTGTACCCAACCGTGCACCTCAAAAAACTTGATCTCCTGTTAAAATTACGCAACAGGCACCGGGGAACATCGCGCATAGCTAGCTTTCGCCTGTATGGCTATAGAGGTAAAAACGAGCTTGTTCTCTTAGCATCCTTGCCTCGGCGGATTCACGTGCCGATGGATCTCTCTCCCACAACCTGTGTATCTCCGCAGTCACGTTCCGTGCCCCGTTCGCCGTGCGCACGTCGTACTTTTCGTAAAGCTCCAAATCGTGAAGGTACACGTACATCTCCAGTTCCGATAATCCGTAGGGATTCGATTGTCGCCGAATGCTGGACGCAACGTCGGGCGGGACAACAGAAAACGGGATGTGATTGCGTGGATATGGAGTATTTGGACAATATAAATCAAAGTTTTTAAATGCCACACGTCGCCCGTTGAAATAACCAACTTTGATTCGTTTTCGGATGCAAAAATTAAAAGCTTGCGCAATTGTGTCGATTATTGGTTCTCCCCTGTCATTCAGTGATGTATTGCAAAGCATGGGCACGCCGGTCTTATGGTGGAACCTTTCTATAACCTCATACAGCAGGGGGTTACGCTCGTGGGTGAGTGTCTGTACGCGGGCCGAGAAATCCATGTGCGCGACTGCCGGTATCTGACTTCTCCTTTCTTCCCTAATTACAAAGGTCTGAAGCATAAAAGGCGATGGGTAAATATCGTAGAACCATTCGGCTGCATGGTCCTCCATAACGACGGGAGCGACAGGTCGCCACCATTGCCTTTTCTTAATCTTATTGAGCTCGACTTTCGCATCGAGAGTCAATGGACTTGAAAGCAAACTACGATTACCTAGGGCCCTAGGACCCAATGCCACTAAGTTAGGCATGGGACCTTGAAGATGTGGATCTTGGCTGGTCCGTTGTGGAGTTGGCCGTGGTCGGTGGCGCGTTTGATGCGGTGACTGTGCGCACGGTATCTTTTGATCACTCTTGGGTAGGTGCGGTGTCGTCGTGGCGGGTTGGGTCGTTCGGTGATTTCGTTGGTGGTTTCTTTGAGTGCTGTGGTGAGTCTTTTAGGGGGAAAAACCCGCCTGGTTGGTGACTTGGCGGCGGATCGCGCGGTACTAAGAGGAACGTAGGTTTCCAGACTCAAGAAATTACGTTGCCGCAGGTCAGGAATTTTCACGAGTCCAGTTACTTATGTTCTCATTAGTAGCTGCGCATGAAGGACAGATTATCGGGGTCGGTTCCGACGGTGTCGGCGGCGTCTTTCATGATGTGGCGTATCGCGTAGTGAGTCAGCAGCAAGGCCCAGATCTCTTGTTTGACTAGTTCCGGGGTGCGGGAGCGGAGTACCCGCTGGTGGCCTGTTTGGTGGATTTCGATCTCATCGAAAGACAGTTCGATTTGTCGGGTAGCCCCGGCGCGTTTCCGCGCCGGGGCCCCCTCAGAACCGGGCGAGCGGGCTTTCCCCGCACCTCGGCTCAAGCAAGCCCCGAGGGCGTTGCGGGTACCGGTTTCCTGTGGTTGCTGGC
>Ga0213881_10001386_pt1 | contig 11667 bp, 6 predicted proteins | sample BarmaccoBMER_R08_FD_160104 | JGI IMG/M metagenome (GOLD analysis project Ga0213881, IMG submission 160104) | Barbacenia macrantha exposed rock microbial communities from rupestrian grasslands, the National Park of Serra do Cipo, Brazil - ER_R08 ... | reverse complement strand
TGCCCGGCCAGGGCGCACAGCTCCGCCTCCAGCCGCTCGGTGGGCAGCGGCGCCGCCTCCAGCGCCTCGAACGGATCGGGAGCACTGCTGGCTGACTCCAGGAGTTCTGTCATGTGTTCGATACTAGTGGCGACCACTGACATTCTCCCGGAACGGCATACGACTAAGGTCGCTGATGTTTTTGAGAAGTTCCCCAGAGGAAAACGCTTCCGCGGGAACGCCAGGCTCTCGAATAGCGCAGGTTTCCGCTCCAGCAGGGTCACGGTGTGCAGGCTATTGGCCACCGATTCGGCGAACGACTGCTGTTGGGCACGACGTGCCGTGTGGTCTGGAAAGACTGGAGCACGGATGCCGAGGCGCGGCGACCGAAGGGATGAGAGACGCCATCCTGGCCACAGGATCACGCTGGGGGTTTGGCCCTTCGGCGGTGGGCGGTGGCACAAGCCGCTGCCGGGCGCGCTTCCTAGGACCAGAAGTCCTCCCGGATCGCGGCGAGCTGGTCTTCTTGGCGGGCGCTGCGATCCCAGTTCTCGGCCATGCGCTGCAGCATCCGCCGGGTACGAGGCCACTGGGTTCCGGTGCGCTGCGCGTAGACATGGTACTTGTCCGCGAGCGCCCGTTCGGGCTGGCCTCCTGTGTCCATGCCGCGCCATGTAACGCCCCGGCCGTTGAAGATCGCAATGTCGATCCCCTGCTCGATGTCCTGGCTCCGGCTGGCCTCGATGATTTCGCGCACAGGCTGGCCCGGCCAGGTTCCGTCGGAATCCTCGGGTATCTGGCTCAGGATCTGGCCGATGAAACGGTCTCCAGAGCGGAGGAGGCCGCGCTGGGTGAGCAGGGCACGCGCGCTGCTGACCCACTGTGCCAGATCCGGGCTTTCGGAAGTTCCGGAGTCGCCGAGGGTACCGGGAACCGTGCGCCAGGACTGCAGGAGCTGGTAGCCCAGGATGGCCCGGTGGCGTTCCTCTTCGGTGACGTGCTGATCCTGGGCGTCTTGCTCCGGGCGGAAGACCATCCCGATGACTTCGGTGAAGAACTGCGGGTCCTGTGCAAGTTCCTGGTGCAGAACCCTGGCGGGCCGCTGCCGTGACTCCAGGACCGGCAGGTAACGCCACTCGATCATGGCCAGGCGATGCCGGTCGGCATCGGGCCGGCTCTCAAGATAGTCGAGCAGGCTGGTCACGTGGTACACAAACATCGTCAAGGCATTACCCCTCAGATCGGGGTCAGGATTGGCCTCCTCCAGGGCGTGGATGATGAGCTCGGGATCCGCCGGGCCCTGGCGGATGATCATCGTGAGTACGCCGAGGGCGCTGACCGCGTGACCAAATTCCACGAGCGTGCGAGCAGCACGCTCACGGTCAGCGTTGTCGCGGATAAGGAGCGGCTGGACGTTTTCCCAGTAGCGTTCCCGTACCACGGCTCCGAACTGATCGGCCCAGTCAAATGCCCGGCCGTCCGGGTGGATAGCAAGGAGGAAGCCCACGACCCGTGACGCGGGCCAAGTCCTGGCGGTCTCCAGGTACGGCGTTGCCCACGGCCAGCCCGCGGCGGCGAACCGGCCGGCAACCCATCCTCTGGCCGCTTGCCATCGTGCTCGATTGGCGGAGTCCAGCTCAGCGACCATACTGTCGGCCATGGCCGCCTCGACGTGGCCCGCTGTCCAGCCAAGCACGTCCGGTGCCTCGCAGTGCTCGGCCAGTTCCCAGAACGCGTCGAGTCCGCCGTTAGCCAGCAGAGTCCGGACGGTAGTCTCGCGGAGTTGCTCGATGGTCCGCTGCTCCGCCTCGATATCCTTCCATGGTCCGGGCAGTTCGACGTAGCGGGCGAATAGCCATGCTGCATCCGGGGCGTCATCTTCGTCTTCGAAGCGGCTCAGCTGCTCCGCTATCCGGTCGACCAAGTTGGCGGGCATCGCCCACCGGGCATCAGGGAAACGACGGTGATCACGCACGAGGGTGCGCAGTGCATCAGTCACCGCAGCGCGATCCGCGTCCGCGAACGAGGCCGGATCCAGGGCACGAAGGCGGTCGAGAATCAGCTCATGCTGAGCTAGCGGCAGGTACGGGAGCCAGGCCGCCAGGTCCGCCCAGCGCTGACCGTCCATCCCGGCGTCCTCCAGCAGCCGCCCCGTGATCGCCTCGGTATACCAGACCCATTCAGCCGCGCTCATCTGGGCGGGTTCATCGTCGGGCTGCCCTTCACGCCAGCGCGGCTTGTAGGAGAAATAGCTGACCGAATGCGGGGTCTGCAACAAGCCGCCCGTGAAGGGCCACGCGATGTCTGGCGTCTCACGGCGCAACATATCCACGACAGCGAGGCGTTCTTCGCGGGTGGCGGTGGTCTGCGGGCGCCAGGGCAGGAAGATCTGGTTAAGACTGCGGTCAGGGCGGTTGGTCCAGCGCCCGCCGGGATCTATCTGGGCAAGCCGCGCGAGCGCCAGGGCCGCCGACCCCAGGTATTCCGGTGACCAGGCAAGTGCCTCCAACGCCCATAGAAGGCCCGTGTGCGTGGGCGAGGCGAACGGGGTGCTCTCGGTTTCCGGGTCGAACACGGCCCTCAGACCGCCGCTGCCCAGCCCGGTATCGACGGCGTCGAGGAAGAACCAGGGGGAAGCCTCGGCGAGGGTGGGCAGCACGTCCGATAGCGACGACCACAGCTGTCCGGACCGGTCGGCGTTCGCCGCTTCCAGCACTTCCCGGACGATCCGGTCCGCTAGCTCCTGGCCAGTGCCTCCGCCGGCCAGTTCCCCGCTGCCCTGCGTGGCGACTACGGCGACCGTCTCGGCGATGCTGGTACGCAACTGCGCCGACCACGGCAGAGAAGGGCCGAACGCGCCCGCGGCCCAGCGGCGTGCAGGCTCCAACTCCAGGACTGGATCGGCTGTACCGAGCACTTCGGTGGCGATCTTGTGGAACCTGATGAAATGAGCGGACGTGGCCAGGCGGGAGAGCACGTCCCATGCATCTGGCTTGGAGACACAAAACCATACAAGGCCCTCGCGGCGGACGGGCATATCCTCCTCCGCAGCCCAGCGAGTGCACAGTGAGCTGACCTCGGCGTACGGCCGACTTGCCAGCCTGCTGAGGACTTGCTCGTCAGCTTCGTTGCCCTCCCGCCAAGCCCCGGCTAGGACAACCGGCACAAGCTCACCGCCGTTCGCGGGCTGCGCCCACTGCGGCAGCATTCTGCCGCTGGAGGCAAGCCGACGCCGCAGCATCAGCAGGCTGCGGCGTGCCACCCGTGCCAGCTCACCTGCCTTCTGCTCGGAAACCCCGGCAGCCACCAGCGCCTCGCGTGCGGGCTCGACGCGCAGTTGCGGAAGCGCAACCACCGTGCCAACGGTGCCGACATTACGGCTGACGGGCACGGCCACCCGGTGCCCGGCATCCGTCGCCTCAGGCGGCTCGGGATTCGGGAAGACCGGAATCAGCACGAGACTGCTGTCGGCGCCAGCCCGGGCGAGAACCTCGTCCCATGCCGCGGGCGTCCGCACGACCAGCGCTCTGGACAGCAACGCGGTACGCTCGTCCTCTCGCAGCCCCAGCAGGCACGCGGCGACAAACGCGAATGACTCATCCGCTGAGTCACCCACCACAGAGATGGCTGACGGCTCGCTGTGCAGCCACTCAAGGATCTCCTCAACTTGGTCGATGCGGCCTGCTGTCGCGAGGCCGACAGGAAGCGGCGGGACGGTTCCTGCAGCCCAGTCGTTCCACGCCCGTTCCACGTCCGCCGCCCCGTCGGGATCCCGCCCGAGCATTGCAGTGATCCGCACGTGCGCAGCCGGCGTCTCGTCCAGCCACAGCTCCAGGGAGTCCGCATCATAGGCCCGGACGTCCTTCCATTCACCCGCGGCGCGCTTGGCCGTGGCCCAGCTATCCCGATTGGGCCACCGGCGCGGAGTGACGAAGACAAAGACCGTCTCGGACTTGACCAAGCCCAGCGGATCCTCTGTACGCTCGGCGTAGTCCGAGTCCGCCTTCCTTGTGACGTCTTCGTTCGCGCCCATCTCCCACACCGACTTGCCTTCGGGTACCCAGCTGTTACCTCGGACGGCATCGACGATGCCGTCCCACCCGCGTGTCCCGGAGCCCTCCGCTGCACGGAATTCCACTGCGCGCAGATCCCGCACTGAACCAGCCACCAGAATGCGGACCAATTCAGGCAGCTCATACCTCGCGGGCATCCTGTCAGCCCACGCCTCGAGCTCAAGCGCATCCGCGAGCCAGCCCCTCGTCCCACGAAACCTTCCCGGCGGAGCCACCTCGGCCTTGCGGCGAAGGTTCAGCGCGGCACGGACCTCATCAATATCGAAGCGGTAATGGCCCCCCGGAGTGGTATCGAAGGGGATCCGGCCGTTTCGGGCGTACATCTGGACGGTCGCTGAGCGTAGCCCGAGAGCTTCGGCCACTTCCCCCGTCTTATGGGTGCGCTTCATATTCATGAAAATCATGTTATCACGGTTTTCACGACTTTGCCGTGCGAGTATGCCTATCTCCATACGATTGGCGGCCGCCGCATAACCCAACCGGGCGGCACTGCTTACGGGCATCCTGCCCAGGGATTCGTCAAAGTCACGGGGCATGTTTAGCCTGGTGAGAGGTCCAGCAGTTGGAGAGCGCGGCGGGGGTTCTGGGCGTTGCGGCGGGTTTCCTCCGTGTACTTGGTTACTCCTTGTATCCGGAACAGGGTGATGACGAGGTTGGTGAGGGCGGACATCACCTGAGGGGCGTTTCCGGTGCGGATGAGGGATTTATCCTCTTTCCATATCACGTCGCGTAGCCAGTGCAGGTGCTCCACCGCCCAGTGGCCGCGGATGTGGGCGAGCAGGTCCTGCGGGGTGGCGTCCGCGGCGGTGAGGCTGGTGAGGTAGAGGACGGCCTCGCAGTTGCGCATCACCCACTGGCCGTTCTTCTTGATGGTGACGTACCGCTCGATCAAGACGGCCTGCTGCGCTGCGGGGAAGCCCAGGCCGGCGGGAACGGGCAGGACGCGCAGGGTGCGGGTCTCGATCCGGCCGCGGGTGATCTCGCTGGTGGCGGCGGTGACCGGGGTGTTCTCCCAGTCCAGCGCGTCCAGGGCAGCGTAGGTGGCTGGCTGGTTGCCCAGCACCGGCCACAGGAAATGCGCTCGTTTCACCTGGCGCACGAACCGGGCGTTGTCCCTGGTCGTCTGCATCGCGTCGGCGGTGATCAGGACACCGTCCAGCGGCAGCGGCTCCAGCAGCGGCCGGAAATGGCTGACCTCGCTGGCCTTGCCGGACTTGGCGACCTTGTCCTGGCCGATCACCAGCCCGGTGACGTGGGTGACCGCGCCCAGCAGGTGCACCTTCTTCTTCCCGCCCGCCTTGGCGAGCTTACGTTCCTTGCCGTCCACCGCGACCGCCGCCTGGGCGGGCACGTGCCCGGGATCACCGGTGACGGCCGGATCCAGCCAGGGATGGCCGGGCGCCGCGCGGAACCAGCCATCATCCCTGCTCTGGCGCAGCGCCGCGGCGGCCGGCGGCTTGCGGCGCCGCGTGCTGCTCCCGCCCTTGCCTGCCGCGGCCCGCCTGGCACGCTGCAAGGCCAGCGCGGCCGGGGCCAGCCACCGGGACAGCCCGGCCTCCAGCTCATCAGCATCCAGCAGCGCGGGCAGCCGGCCCAGCGTGGACGCCGACGGCGGCTCATGCAGCCCGGTGACCGGGTTCCGCCGGGTCCCGTGCGCGGCCAGCACCTGCTGATCCCAGCCCGCCGCCGCGCCGGCGATCGCCAGGATGCTCCCGTACCCGCACGCCACCCCGGCCACCAGCACCGATACCAGCGACGACAGCCGGTGCCGGATCCCGCGCCGCTTGCGCGGGTCACTGAGCCGATCCTCCAGCACCTCACGCAGCGACGCCGGCGACGCCGGCGGCGCGCCGACCGCCCCCAGATGGCAGCGGACAACCTCGATCAGCGATGATGCATACACGGGCACGGCCCTTCCGGGTGATCATCCATTGGTTCGCGCCGGAATGATCACCACGGGCCGTGCCCGCAGATCAAGCACATCCGCACTAAGCGGTCCCCGTGTCGCGGACCACCCGCCCGCCAGCCGGATCGCTCACCCGCAGTCACACGCCGCAAGGCCCCACGCACCCCGAACCACCACACCGCCGGTTACCCACAGTCACACCGACTTTGACGAGTCCCTGGTTTGTTTGCGGGACCATGCGAGCATTCCTGCGTTGTTTGCGGGACCATGCGAGCATTCCTTCCTGCGTTGTTTGCGGGACCATGTGAACATTCCAAGGCAATCGAGTTTGCGGGTGTCGCGGCGCGCGCCCATTTGCCGTGATATGACCGTTATGTGGCGGCGGCTGCGGTGGACGACATGGAAGAAAAGAGCTTCGCGGAGGATAGGGCGCCGGTTTCCGGCGCCTTTTGTTCCAGAGGGCTCTAATCTTCCGCGAGATGGCCGCCCCTGCGACCGTTATGTGTCGATACGCGTACTTCACCAGGCGGCCAGACCGCTCCAGCAAATACGACATGCCCGACATGTCCGCAACACACTATTTCTGGGACGCTCACAATTCGTAACGGGTTGTGACAGAGCGTGGATCAACCGATTCCAGAACGCCAGGCACCACGACTCGGTCGGGGCGGCCCTCCCGGGTTGGCATGTGCCAGGGGCGCCGGGATGGGATGTGCGATGGTATCGGCGGGTTGTCTGGCTTGCTCTCGGTTGGGGGCGGCCCTCTGGGGTTGTCGTGCGCCGGTCGTTTTCCGTGTCTGGTCTGAGTCGTTGCGCTTGATCGATTCCGTGGCGGGTGTCGGCGGCTTGTTCGGCTCTGTCGGCGCTTGTCTGCAGGGGTGGGCGTGTGCCGGGTGGGCGTGTGCCGGGGGGCGCCGTCGCCGGATGATGCGTATGGGTCCGTGATTACTGGCTGCGGCGGGTGTTTACGTGCTGTCATTCGATGGGGTGGCGGCGGTTGTCAGGCCTGCCTGGCTCGGTGGCGGGGTATTTTCCGCGTCGTCTGGTCGTGGATGTTGTGCTCGACCATGCTCGACAGAGGAAGACGGAGCTGGTTGTGACGGATGGGGTCTTCGTGGACGTGTGGGGAGGATGTTACTGATTGGTGGCACCTTAGCAGACTTTGTCGTAGAAAAATTCAATTTAAGGTTTTTGTACCATTTGTGGGCAACGTGGGTTAGGCTCCTCCGGGTCAGGCGCTCTGAAGGCTGATTGTGCTGGCAGATGCTCTGTGGGATGCCATCCCTCGGGGCGGCGGCACGGCGAGCCTTCCGGTGAGCGCGTTCTACTCGGGAAGGAAGCCTTTGGGCTCCCAGAAGAAGCCACCACGTATTCGTCCTTCGCGGCTGCCGGGCGCAACGACCGTGCTCGCCGCCGCACCCGCCGTGGCCGGACTGGCCGCGGCGTTCTGCTTGTCATCGCAGACCGTGGCGAGCGCGGCCGTCGTGGACTCGACGGTCCACGCGACCGCCATCACGGTCAGCGCCACTCAGCCCTCTCCGCGGTTCGCGGAGTTGCTGTCGGCGACCCGCGCGGCCGGACCGCAGGTGACGCGAGCCAGCTCGCAGCGGAAATCCAGCGCCAGCCAGGTCTGGTACACGGTGCGGTCCGGGGATTCGCTGTCCTCGATCGCCGAACGCTACTACCAGACACAGGCCGCGTGGCCGGTGCTTTACTGGGCCAACCACAGCCAGATCCGCTCGGCGGATCTGATCGAGGCCGGACAGCGGCTGCTGATTCCGCCCAAGCCGGCCCGGATACCGGCCCCGCCCGCCTCGGCTATCGCGGCCCCCGCCGCCGCTCCGGCCGCTCCGGCCGCTCCGGCCGCCGAGACCAGCCAGGCGCCGCAGGCGTCGGTGTCCTACGCGCCGGCGCGGTCCGCCGCGACCTCGTACAGCGGGGCGAGCGGCTCCTACGCGGCGTGCGTGATCGCCCGGGAGTCGGGCGGAAACTCGCAGGTCATGAACGCCACCGGCCACTATGGCCTGTACCAGTTCAGCGCGTCGACGTGGGCCGCCTACGGCGGCAACCCGGCCGACTTCGGGAACGCTTCGGTGTCCGAGCAGAACCAGGTGTTCAACAACGCGATCGCCGCTGGGGGTCAGTCCAACTGGTCGCCGTACGACGGCTGCTGATGTGCCGGCCCCGGGAGGAACCGGCTGGTCAGCTGAGTTCCTCCCGGGCCGCGGCGAAGGCGTCGGCCGCGACCTCGAGATCCGCGCGCGTGTGCGCCGCCGATAGCTGGGTCCTGATCCTGGCCTTGCCGACCGGCACCACCGGATAGCTGAAGCCGATCACATAGATGCCCTTCGCCAGGAGCAGGTCGGCCATCCGGGTGGCCAGCGCCGCGTCCCCGATCATCACCGGCACGATGGGGTGGTCGCCGGGCAGGATACTGAATCCCTGCGACGTCATCCGCTCCCGGAACCAGGCGGTGTTCTCCCGCAGCCTGGCTCGCAGGTCATCCCCGCCCTCCAGCAAATCGAGAACCGCCAGCGAGGCACCGACCACGGCAGGCGCCACCGAGTTGGAGAACAGGTACGGCCGGGACCGCTGCCGGAGCAGATCGACGATCTCCCGGCGGCCGCTGGTATAGCCGCCGCTCGCTCCGCCCAGCGCCTTGCCCAGCGTCCCGGTCACGATGTCCACGCGATCGGCGACATCATGCAGCTCAGGCGTCCCGCGCCCGCGTTTCCCGACCACGCCCACCGCGTGCGAATCATCCACCATGACCATCGCGTCGTATCGTTCGGCCAGGTCACAGATCACATCCAGCGGCGCGACGTAGCCGTCCATGGAGAACACGCCGTCCGTGGCGATGAGCCGCCGCCGGGCATCGGCGCTGGCCTGAAGCTGCGCCTCGAGGTCGGCCATGTCGCGGTTGCGGTACCGGAACCGGCGCGCCTTGCACAGCCGGATGCCGTCGATGATCGACGCGTGGTTGAGCTCGTCACTGATCACCGCGTCCTGCTCGCCGAGCAGCGTCTCGAACAGCCCGCCGTTCGCGTCGAAGCATGACGAGTACAAGATCGTGTCCTCGGTGCCGAGGAATGCGGATATGCGCTGCTCAAGCTGCTTGTGGACGTCTTGCGTGCCGCAGATGAACCGGACGCTGGCCAGGCCGTATCCCCACTGATCGATCGCCTGTTTGGCCGCCGCCACGATACGCGGATCGTCGGCCAGGCCCAGATAGTTGTTCGCGCAGAAGTTGAGCACCTCGGCGTCGCCGACGCGGATGCTCGCCCCCTGCGGGCTCTCGATGACCCGCTCGGCCTTGAACAGGCCGTCGATGCGGATCTTGCCGATCTCGGCCTGGATTTCCTGCTTGGCGTCGGTGAACAACTGCTTGAACCTCTAATCCCAGGTGAGAACTACCTTGCCGCACTCGCCACCGCGCACGGTGGCGAACGCCTGGTCGTAATCGGCGGCCGCGAACCGGTGGGTGATCACCGGCGAGATGTCGAGACCGGACTGGATCAGCACCGACATCTCGTACCACGTCTCGAACATCTGGCGGCCGTATATGCCCTTGACCGTGATCATGTTCGTGACCAGGTGGGCCCAGTCGATGGCGAACTCGGCGGTGGGCAGCCCCAGCAGCGCCACCTTTCCGCCATGCGTCATGGACATCAGCATCTCGCGCAGCGCGGCGGGCTTACCGGACATCTCGAGCCCGACATCGAACCCTTCGCGCATGTCCAGCTTGTGCATGGCGTCAGCCACCGAGGTACTGGCCACGTCGGCGGCCAGCGTGACCCCGATCCGCTTGGCCAGGTCCAGGCGGTACGGGGAAATGTCGGTGACGACCACGTACCGGGCACCGGCATGCCGGGCCACCAGGGCCGCCATCAGGCCGATCGGCCCGGCGCCGGTGATGAGCACGTCCTCGCCGAGAACCGGGAACGTGAGGGCCGTGTGCACCGCGTTGCCGAACGGATCGAAGATGGCGGCGACGTCGAGGTCGATGTCGGCCGGATGCCGCCACACGTTGGTCGCGGGCAAGGCGATGTACTCGGCGAACGCACCCGGATGGTTGACGCCCACGCCCTTGGTGCGGGCGCACTGGACCCGCCGGCCGGCCATGCAGTTGCGGCATCGGCCGCACACCAGATGCCCTTCGCCGCTGACCAGGTCGCCCGGTTCCAGCTCATGCACATCGGCTCCGGCGTCGACGATCTCGCCCACGAACTCGTGGCCGATGGTGAGCGGCGGCTCGACGTTCGCCTGGGCCCAGCCGTCCCATTCGTAGATGTGCAAATCGGTCCCGCACACCCCGGTCCTGAGCACCCGGATGAGCACATCATCCCGCCCGATGGCGGGGACCGGGACGTCCTGGAACTCCAGCCCGGCTTCAGCTCGCGCCTTGACCAGTGCCTTCACGAACCCGACCCTACCCCAGCGCGGTCAGCGGCTTACGCCCCAGCCGGAGGGCCCGCTGGAGTCGCAGGTGGTGGCGGAGATACCACCGACGTTCGTTCAAATGTTGGTTTTGACTGTTGCATGGCTTAGCCGCGAGTGGGCAGTAGACCTACGAACTGAAAGCTTCTCTGTGAATGGAGAGATGGGGTGGCAGTCGGCACAGAGCGACTCGGCACCGGTACGTGTGACCACGTCGTCCAGTTCTACGCTGATGACTGGGAGCTGACCGAGCGAGTCGGCGATTACCTGCTCAGTGCCGTCGAGGACGGCAACGCGGCGATCGTCATCGCGACCCCAGAGCACAGATGCGCGTTCGCACGGCGGCTGGCCGAGGCGGGCGTGGACGTCGCGGCGGCCCGGCGGCAAGGAACGTACTTTGAGGCGGACGCCAGGGAGACGGTCAGCCAATTTACAGTTGACGGCAATCCCGACGCCGCTGGATTCGAGCGCGTCATAGGCGGCGTCGTCCGGCAGGCGATCGACAGCGGCCGGCCGGTCCGTGCCTACGGCGAGATGGTGGCCCTGCTGTGGGATGACGGACTGGTCAACGGGGCGATCGACCTGGAAGTGCTGTGGAACGAACTCGGGAGCCAGTACCCGTTCTCGCTGTTCTGCGCCTATCCGGCGCGTTCCGTCTTCGATGACGGTCACATGGACGCGCTCAACGAGGTATGCCTGCTCCACGGGGGAGTGGTGGGCACCGGGCCGGGTGCGCCGGCTGGACCGGCTGGGCCGGCGGCGGAGTCCCGGGTTTTCCCGCTGAGCCCTGATGCCCCGGCCGAGGCCCGTCATTTCGCGGTCATCGCCATGCCGCGGCTCGGCGTCGGCCACGTCGCCGACGACGTTGCGCTGGTCGTGACCGAACTGGCCGCCAACGCGGTGCTGCACGCCCGTTCGGATTTCAGCCTCACGCTGTCGGCTGGCCCCGACTTCGTGCGGATCTCAGTCCGTGACAAGCAGCCTGTTCCGGAGGGCGAATCACTAGCCCCGCAGCCGATGCACGGCCTCGGGCTGGTGGCTACGCTGGCGCGTAACTGGGGCGTGCTGTCGCTGGACGACGGCAAGATGATATGGGCGGAGCTGCCGGCGTTAGGAGCGCTTCGCCACCTTAAGGGGCGCTTCCTTTAGCTTGTTATTTAACCTCTGCTGTCCGGCTTACCTTGTTCTGCCGCTGTTGTCCGGCGTGTCGCTGTGATATCAGGCGGCCACCGCGTCATCATCTTCGGGTTCTTCCCAGGGAACTTGAAGACA
>Ga0213881_10001385_pt1 | contig 11669 bp, 5 predicted proteins | sample BarmaccoBMER_R08_FD_160104 | JGI IMG/M metagenome (GOLD analysis project Ga0213881, IMG submission 160104) | Barbacenia macrantha exposed rock microbial communities from rupestrian grasslands, the National Park of Serra do Cipo, Brazil - ER_R08 ... | reverse complement strand
GTGCACCGCCTCATCCTCGATGGGGCCAGCCCCGCACCCTCGCGCCGACACCCAAACGACAAGATCAGCAAGCCGCGTGACCATTTGCCAACAGGCTCTAAGATGGTGTGGACAAGGCGCGATCAGAGTGTGCCCGCCGAACCAACGAGGCCTCCCGGTAGTTTCGGGGCTCGGAGTGATCTGGAACGAGATCCGGCGACAGCAAGGTTTCCTGCTGGCTACGAGGGTGATCGCCCTAGGTCAGGGCAAGCTATTGTTCAATGGCCCGGACCTCGTGACGCGTGGCCCAGAGCGAAACATTTTGGGAGAGGCAGGCTGGTCGTCGACCGCCCTCGCGGACCGGGTTAGCGACCAGCAGCCAGGTCACCTCGACTAAAGATCCGCCAAAGCGCCGACTTGCCGGCCAGCCCAGTTCTGCCTCCCCCAAAATGTTCCGCTCTCGGCCATCAGGTGGAGCTGGCGCCGGCAGAAAGATCAACAGCGGAGCGGCAACAAATGGGACGTTGTTCGCGTGGTCGATCGATGTGTGGTTGCAAAAGAGGTAATGCGATGAGTTCTGTTCAAAGCTCCCCGGTCGAGGCCGTGTCGACCGCGCATGAGAGCATTGCTGTCGTGGGGATCGGTTGCCGGTTCCCAGGACAAGTTTGCAGTGTCGGCGACTTCTGGCAACTCCTTCTTGAGGAGAGGGCTGCCGTTCGAGCGGTCCCGGAGGACCGGTGGTCAGGCGCCGCCTTCTTCGACCGCGATGCGGGCCGGCCCGGGCATCTTCGCACGCGATCGGGCGGATACCTCGACGACGTCACGTCATTCGATGCGCACTTCTTCGGCATCACGCCACACGAGGCCGCAAGGATAGACCCGCAGCAGCGCCTCTTTCTCGAGACGACATGGGAAGCGCTGCAGGATGCAGGAATCGTTCCCGAACGCCTCGCCGGCACGAAGACTGCTGTTTACGCAGGGGTCTCCGGTCATGACTACGGCATCATCCAGCTCAATCCCGAGAACCGTTACCTAATTGGTGGCCATACGATGACCGGTATCACGAATTGCATCGTAGCCAACCGCGTCTCGTACTTGCTTGACCTTCGTGGTCCCAGCATGACGGTGGACACGGCATGCTCGTCCTCATTGGTCGCCATTCACCTTGCGTGCCGTAGTCTTCGCTCCGGCGAAGCGACGATGGCAATCGTCGGCGGAGTGAGCACGCTGCTCTGCCCTGAGGCAACCATTGGGTTCAGTCAGGGGACATTTCTGTCGCCCGAAGGCCGGTGCAAGTCGTTCAGTCAGTCGGGTGATGGTTACGTTCGCAGTGAGGGGTCGGGTGCGATCATTCTGAAGCCGCTATCTTCGGCCGTCGCCGATGGCGACCGCATTTACGCGGTGATCCGCGGAAGCGCGACGAACCAGGACGGTCGCACGAATGGCATCTCCGTGCCCAGCGAGGAAGCTCAGGCGCAAATGATTGTGGATGCCTGTCGCGATGCCGGCGTTGCTCCGTCCGACATCGGCTACGTCGAAGCGCATGGGACGGGAACGGCCGTTGGCGACCCAATCGAGGCGCGCGCTCTCGGAAAGGCGCTGGCATCCGGACGCAATGGGCACGGGCCTTGCATCATCGGCGCGGTGAAGTCGAACTTAGGTCACCTCGAGTCGGCGGCCGGAATCGCCGGAATCATCAAGGCGTGCCTCGTTCTCATGAACGGTGAGATCCCCGCGAACATTCACGCGGAGGCACCGAACACGACGATCCCGTTCGAGGAATTGGGCCTGCAGCTTGCGAGGGCCCGCCAACCGTGGCCTGGAGGTATGCCTCGCCTGGCGGGTGTGAACTCATTCGGGTTCGGCGGATCTAATGCCCACGTGGTCCTCGAAGGTCCTCCGGATGACGCACCGAAGGCGCGCTCGGACAAGGTAACGGGGCGCAAGGCGCAAGATCCCCTCCTGTTCACTCTCAGTGCAAAGACGAAGGATGCACTTCGGGCGTATGCTGGCAGTTACGCTGACTTCCTAGAGGAGCCCATGGCAGCGGCAATGCTGCCTGCCGTCGCGTCCACGCAGGCACGGGCGCGTCCTCATTATGAACATCGTCTTGCCATGGTTTGCTTTTCTGCGGACGAGCTGCGAGCCGCCCTTCGCGACGTGGCGAGAGGCTCGTCGCCCGACGCACTTCGGAGCGGCGTGAAAGCGCCCGGTGCTCCAAGCGTGGCCTTCGTATTCTCGGGCCAAGGCCCGCAATGGTGGGGCATGGCGCGCGAGCTCCTCGACGAGAGCGCGGCGTTCCGACAGACCATCGAGCGCGTCGACGCCGAGCTCCGCAAGTACGCCGACTGGACCCTTGCTGAGGAGCTTCGTCGCGATCAAGAGCACAGTCGCATTGGTGAGACATTCATCGCACAACCTGCCGTCTTCGCGTTGCAGCTCGGGCTGGCGACCTTGTGGCAGAGCTGGGGCATCGTCCCTTCGGCCGTCGTCGGTCACAGCATTGGCGAAGTTGCCGCCGCCTGCGTCTCGGGGGCGCTGTCGTTCGAGGACGCGGTACGGGTCATCTTCCATCGGAGCCGGGTGCAGCAGAAGGCAGCCGGCAAAGGGAAGATGCTTGCCGTGGGCCTGCCGCAAAGCGAGGTAGAACGCCGGATCGCTGCGCATCGCGGGCGGGTAGCCGTCGCGGCGCTGAACGGCCCGGAATCGATTGCCCTCGCCGGCGACCCCGACGCGCTCGAAGAGATCGAGCGCGAGTTCAGCCGGGACAAGATCTTCTGCCGCATGCTCCAGGTTAGGGTGGCGTTCCACAGCCACCATATGGATCCGCTGAAGGACGAGCTACTCTCCTCGTTGTCCGGAGTTGCGTCGGGTCCGGCATTGATTCCGATGTTTTCGACGGTCACGGGAGCCATCGTTCCAACCGGCGCGCTCGATGCCGCGTACTGGTGGCGAAACGTTCGCGAGCCCGTGAAGTTCGCGCCCACCATCGATCGCCTCATCGGGGAGCAACACCTGGCATTCGTCGAGTTGGGTCCCCATCCCATTCACGCGACGGCCATCGCAGGGCTGCTCGAAAAGCGGCGAGCTGAGGGTGTCGTCGTTCCGTCGCTGCATCGTCAGCAAAGCGATCTCGTCACCCTCTTAACATCCCTCGCCTCGCTCTATGTGACAGGCTTCGACCCGTGTTGGCACACCCTGTTCGACGGGATCCGGGAGTGTGTACAGGTGCCTTTCTACCCGTGGCAGCGCGAACCCTACTGGCTCGAAACGCCATCGTCACGCAGCCGACGATTCCCGTCGCTGAAGCATCCGCTCGCAGGGGTCGAGAGCCGCGTCGCAGACGAGCCGGGCAAGCACGTGTGGGAACTGGTGCTCGACCCGGCCCGATTCCCATGGCTCGAGGACCATCGTGTCCAAGGGCCCATCGTCTTTCCAGGAGCGGCGTACCTCGACATGATGCTCGGCTGTGCGGAAAATGCGTTCGGTGAGGGTCCGTACTCGCTCGGGGATGTCGAGTTTCGCCGAGCGCTCTTCGTATTCGACGACCGCCCGGCTCCTGTCGTCCAGGTGGTTCTGACGCAGGCGCTTCACTACTCCGTGTACAGCCGTCAGCACGGCGACAAGGACTGGAGCTTGCATTCGGTTGGGACACTTCGGCGCGGTGCCCCCACGGCTGCGCTCCCCGTACCGTTCTCGGAACTCGAGGCGGAGTGCGCCTTCGAGGTTGAACCTACGGAGCTCTACGCCAAGCTCCGAAACAATGGCTTGCTCTTGGGCCCGACATTCAAGGCGATTGTCAAGCTCACGTACGCCGATCTCAAGTCCCTCGGGCAGATCTATACGCCGACGGCTCTTGCGGATGAGGCGCCGCGCCATGCGATCCATCCGGCGGTACTCGATTCGTGCTTCCAGTCGCTCTCTGTCGCGATGGGCAACGATCCGAACAGCGAAGCCAAGACGCTCTACCTTCCGGTCGAGGTCAAGCGGCTCAGCTTTCATACGAAGGCGAGCGGCCGCGTGCACTGCTACGGGCGAGCGCGCGTCTGCGAGGACCCGATGTATTGCGAGGGCGATTTGTGGATCGTCGGCGACGACGGAACGATCGTGGCCGAGCTCGAAGGCTTCAAGGGAAAGTCCATCACCCAAAGCACCGATGAGAGCGACGCAATCCTTCAGTGGCTCTACGAGTACCGTTGGCGGCCGGCACCGGTGCGCACGAAGGCACGCATGCCGGCCGATTTCCTTCCCTCGGAAGCGGCCCTTCAAGCAACCGTCGAACCCTTGATCGACGAGCTGCGGAACTGGTCGGTCAATCGCGAATATCACGCCGTAACGGAAGCGGAGATGAATCGGCTGTGCATCGCGTACGTGACCGAGGCCTTTCACAAGCTGGGAATGAACCTCTCGAAGGGTTGGCGCTTCACGTTGGATGAGGTTGCGCGAGAGATGGGGGTTCACGAAAAGCACCGACAGTACCTCGGTCGCTTGCTGGAGCTGCTTTCGCTGCATGGGATTACCAAAAACGACGCTGGCGCGTGGCAGATGCAGGTCGTGCCTGCCCGTTTCGATACTCGATGGACTCTTGCTCGGCTGCGCGAGCAGCATCCGGAATGCGAGTGCGAGTATGCGGTGCTGGAGCGCTGTGGGAAGGAGCAGGCCGCCGTTCTTCGCGATGACGTCAATCCCATTGAGCTCATCTTCCCGGAGCACGAGTTCCAATCGGTCGCCGACCTCTATGGAACCTCGTTCTCGTTCGAAAAATGCAATCGCATCGTCGGCAAAGTCGTCGCGGAGTGCGTGCGAGCTCTGCCGAGCGACCGACCGGTGCGCGTGCTCGAGATCGGTGCGGGCACGGGAGGCACGACCGGCTACGTTCTCTCCGAGCTGCCTCCCGACCGTGCGGAATACGTGTACTCGGATGTAACGCAGCTATTCCTTGCCAAGGCGCGCCAGCGGTTCGCCGAACTCACCTTCGTGGACTATCGAATCCTCGACGTCGAGCACGACATCGAAGCGCAGGGCTTCGATCCGCACTACTTCGACATCGTAGTAGCGTCCAATGTCCTGCACGCCACCGCGAGTCTCAGGGCCGCCCTCGACAACGTCAAACGCCTGATGACGTCGCAGGGGCTGCTCCTGATCGTCGAGGCGACGGTTCCGCCGCACTGGGTCGACCTGACGTTCGGTATGACCGAGGGGTGGTGGAAGTTCGGCGACCACGAGCTTCGGCCCAGCTATCCCCTGATGTCGGAAGCGACGTGGCGCGACTTCTTGCCCACCACGGGCTTCGAGCGCGTCCAGATCTTCTCCGACATGTCCACGCCGCTGCAGTCCGGCAACTCGGTTATTGTGGCGCGCGCGCAGGCGGTGGACCTCGAGCCCCATCAGCCGCGCGTCGAGCAGGGGCACTGGGTCGTCCTGGCGGATGCGGATGGCGTTGCCGAACGCTACCTTGCCCTGCTCGGGAAGGCTGCCGCCGCCAGCGTTGTCGTCACGCGCGGCGAGGCCTTCGAGCAGGTCGGCGCCCAGAGCTTCCGGGTGCGCCCAACGAGCAGCGCGGATCTAAAGCGAGTGCTAGAGCAGGTGCGTGAACACGCTGGAGGTGTGGCCGGCGTGTTGCATCTATGGAACCTGGATTTCGCGGGGTTGGATCTCACCACCGAGCTGCTGCCTGCGGTGGAACGCCAAGGAGCCTACAGTGTGGTTGCGCTGGTGCAGGCGGTCGAGCAGCTGGACTGGTCCAAGGCTCCGCGGTTCTGGGTGGCGACATCTGGGGCACATGTCCTCGATCGGGACGAGCGCGTCGCGCTGACACAGGTTCCAAGCTGGGGCATACTTCGGGTTCTGTTGAGCGAGCGCAGCAGCCTACGTGCGAAGATCATCGACTTCGACTCGGCGGCCGACGCCGGACAGCGAGCTTCCCAGCTCTTCGATGAGCTGCTTCACGTGCAGACGGCGGAGGAGGTTGCCTTCCGCGCGGACACGCGATTCATCGACCGCCTCGAGCACGTCTCGCTCGCCGAGTTCGAGGCGTCCGTTGCTACACCCGTCCGCGTGTCGGACGAGACCCCATTTGCGCTGGCTATCCCAACTGAGCCTGGGATCGAGCAGCTTCGGTACGAAAGGCAGGCCCTTCCCGTCCTCGGTCGGGGTGATGTCGCCATTCGGCCGGTCGCCACTGGCCTGAACTTCCGAGACGTCATGCTCTCGCTCGGAATGCTGTCGGAGGGAGCGACCTTCGGAGGGTTCTACGAGAATAACCTCGGGGTGGAGTGCGCCGGGGTCGTCACGCAGGTCGGACCCGATGTCGAGGGACTTGTCCCGGGGGAGCGCGTTGTCGCCTTTGCTCGCGGGTGCTTCGGCTCCATGGTGGCCACCGATGCCCGGCGGGTCTTCAAGGCGCCGTCGAATCTATCGGCCGTCGAGGCTGCGACGCTGCCGATGGCGTACTTGACCGCGTGGTACGCGCTGGTGGAAGTGGGCCGGCTCCGCCCGGGCGAGCGCGTTCTCGTTCACGCAGCCACCGGGGGCGTGGGGCTTGCCGCAGTCCACATCGCACACACGCTCGGCGCTACGGTCGTTGCCACCGCTGGAAGCGATGAAAAGCGGGCCTACCTTCGATCGTTGGGTGTCGAAGAGGCTTTCGACTCCCGTTCGCTGGCGTTCGCGGAAGCGATTCGACAGCGCTACGACGGTGTGGACGTCGTGCTGAATTCCCTTCAGGGGGACACCATTCCAACGAGTCTCGAGCTGCTTCGCCCACGCGGACGGTTCTTGGAAATCGGCAAAAAGGATATCTACGACAACTACAAGCTGGGTCTGAAGCCATTCGGCAACAATCTGAGCTACTCGGCGATCGACATCGACCGACTGCTGCTCGAAGATCCTGCGCTGTGTCGCGATGCCATGACGAAGGTTCTCGAGGGCGTCGCATTGGGCACGCTGCCCCCGATTCCCCATACGGACTTCGGTGCAGTCGATGTGGCCTCCGCGTTTCGGTACATGGCCTCCGCGAAGCAGATCGGCAAGGTCGTCGTCGAGTTCGAGCCGGACACGGAGCTCCTCGTCCATCCGACCTCGATTGGTGACGAGGCGTTCGATACCCACGGCACGTATCTGGTTACGGGGGGGGTACACGGGTTTCGGTCTGCGGACCGCCCAATGGCTGGTCGACAAGGGGGCACGCACCGTGGTGCTGGTCGGGCGTCGGGCGCAGATCGATGCCGAGAACGAGCTGCCGATTGCGACGATGCGGGCGCAAGGCGCCAATGTGGCGCTCGAACGTGCCGATGTGTCGATCGAGACCGAGGTCAAGGGGCTTCTCGAGCGGATGGCGAAGCTACCGCCGCTGCGGGGCGTCTTCCATGCCGCGATGGTGCTCGAGGACGTGCCGCTGACCACGATGACGGAGGAGCAGTTCCTTCGAGCCGTGCGGCCGAAAGTCGACGGCGCTTGGCACCTGCACAACCACACGCGTGAGCTCGACCTCGACGCCTTCATCATGTACTCGTCGATGACCTGGAACGTCGGAACGCCTGGTCAGGCCAACTACGCGGCAGCGAACGGGTTCCTGGAAGCGCTGGCCATTCATCGCCGCGAGCTCGGACTGCCTGCCCTGACGATCAATTGGGGTGCCCTCAGGGAGGTGGGGTTCGTTGCGCGCAACAAGCTCGACACGCTCGCTCGGTTGGGTTGGACGGCGATCTCACCTGCCAATGCGCTCGGCTTCGTCGGGCGATGTTTGGCCCAAGGCGTCAGCCGCGCGAGCGTATTCGGCGTGAGCTGGGCAAAGATGAGTCAGGTGATGCCGATCATCCGCAGCTCGCCACGGCTTGCTCATCTCCCCCTGGAGGGCACAACCGGCTCCGCCATCGCGGTCGGTACCGATGGTCTTCGTGCCGAGCTCCTCGAGCTCCCGGAGGACGCGCGAGAATCGCGGCTCGTTGCGGCACTCTCCCAGCAGATCGCTCGGATCTTCGACATGCCGGTCGATCGCCTGGCGCTTGACGTTTCCTTGACGGACCTCGGCATGGACTCGCTCATGGCAGGCCAGATTCGCAACGCGCTGGCCAAGCATCTCGAGATCGACTTTCCGGCCATGGGCCTGATGCGCGGGCCGACCCTCGTCGAGCTCGCAACCGAGGTTCTCGCCCAGCTCTGTGGCGCCGCGCCCGGTGCCCTCCCCGCATCGGTAGTGGAAGCCACCGGCCCGGAGCGCTGGATCCATACGATGAAGGGCCGATCCGATACGGCTTCGCTGCGCGTGTTCGCGCTGCCCTTCGTCGGTGGCGGCGCCTCCGTCTTCACGCCATGGCCGAACCACCTGCCCGACACGGTCGAGATAGTGGGAATTCAGTACCCGGGCCGTGAGAACCGCATTGACGAGGTTCCGATCGACTCAGTGCCGGCCTTCGTCGCAGAGCTGGCCGATGCCATGCTGCCGTACCTCGATAGGTCCTTCGCAATCTATGGGCACAGCATGGGAGGATTGCTCGCATACGAGCTCACGAAATACCTCGAGCAGCAGTATGTCGAAGTTCCAATGAGGCTCATCGTAGCGGGATGGCCCTCGCCCGCGCTGGTCGAAGGTTACGTGAGGAGCCTGAAACACATCCGCGACGGCTTCGTCATTGACCGCGAATCGGACGCCAGGGTGCTTGAAGTGTTGCGAGACAACGGTCTCTTTGCAGCACCCATCGACGACGAAGCCTCGGTCAAGCCGCTGATGCCGTCGGTACGGGCGGACCTCAAGATGCTCGGCGACTATCGCTTCGAGCACGGTATCGCGTTGCGTGCTCCGATCACGGTCCTCCGCGGTGCCGAGGACCCGCTGTTCGAGGCGCACCAGCTTCAAGCCTGGGAGAAGCTGACGAGCGGAGGGTTCTCGCTCACGACCGTTGCCGGTGACCACCTGTTCATCCGGAACCCAAGCGACCAGGTGATGCGAACGATCGCCGACGAGCTGTCCGCCGAGGACACTTACCCGATGTTCACGAGTCTTTGATGAGCGCTGAGTAGCTCGAACGGAGCGTAATGATGAAACCAGTCGAACGTTACGACGTCGTGGTGTGCGGCGGAGGTTTGGCAGGGTTGACGCTGTCAAGGCAGCTCAAGCGGGCCATGCCTGACCTCACGGTGCTGGTATTGGAACGGACAGCAGGGGACATCCCTGACGGCGCCTACAAAGTGGGGGAAGCGACGGTCGAAGGCGGTGCGCATTACTTCACCGAGCAGCTCGGCCTCACCGGATATTTCAACAAGCGGCACCTGCACAAGCTCGGGCTTCGCCTCTTCTTCGGCGATGCCCAGGGGCCCTTCGATGCGCGGCCCGAGCTCGGTGCGCGGCGGTTCCCGCGCGTGCCGTCGTATCAGATCGACCGCGGCATCTTCGAGCGGGATCTGCGGCGAAGCGCCAACGACCTCGGTATCGATCTCGTCGAGCGGACCAAGGTGATCGATATCGACCTGTCGTCCAATGGGGATGATCACGTCATTCGCTTCGAGGTGGCGGCCGAGAGCGCCGAACTCATGGTCCGGGCGCGCTTCGTCGTCGACGCCTCTGGTCGCCACAAGCTGCTGCAACGCAAGCTCGGCCTGGGTACCCCAAGTCCGCACCGGATCAACGCAGCATGGTGGCGCTTTCGTGGCGAGTACGACATCGAAACGATGGCGGCAGCCACGAGCCCGACGTGGAAGCCGAAGACGCAAGAGCGCAGGTGGTTCTCCACCAATCACCTGATGGGTCGCGGCTACTGGGTTTGGATGATCCCGCTGGCATCCGGGAACACGAGCATCGGCATCGTTACCGATGAGCGTATCCACCCTTTCAAGACGTACGCGACGGAACCGAGAGCGCGTCAATGGCTTGCTGAGAACGAGCCAACGCTCGCGGCGTTCATTGAGCAGGCCGATCCTCTCGACTTCTTGAAGCTGCGGAACGTGAGCTACGGGTCCACGCAAGTCTTTTCGCACCATCGATGGTCCTGCGTCGGTGAGGCGGCGGTCTTTCTAGACGCCTTCTACAGCCCGGGATCCGATTACATCGCCTACACGAACACCATCACGACGCGGCTCATCGAACTCGACCGCAAGGGCCGCCTGACTGCCGACGTCGCTCAGGCGTACAACCGGCTGCTACTCGAGGATCTCTGGCCGAACTACCTGGCGATGTACCTCGATAACTACCCCATCTTCGGGAATGCGCCGGCCATGTTCACTAAAGTCCTCTGGGATACGTCGTTCTACTGGGCACTTCCTTCGCAGCTGCTATTTCGTGGCTTGCTCACGAGCGAAGACGCAGCTGCCGAATTTCATCCCATCGCGGAGAGGTACCGCGGCATTCAGTCGCGCATGCAAGCGTGTCTGCGTGCCTTCGCGTCGCAAGCCGCTCAGCCGGACAAGTATCTGTTCGTCGAGTACAGCAAGGTACCTATCTGCGCTCAGCTGCACTTGGATCTGCTCACGGACAAGAGCGCCGAAAAGTGCTTCCGCGACATGCGGCGCAATGTCGACCGCTTGGAATCTTGGGCGGAGTCGTTCGAGAAAGAAGTCGTCAACGGTAGAAACCTTCCCCAGAGGGAGCCGGCCGAGGCCACTGTCGCGTAACGGCCAATAGAAAGAGAAGAGGAATGTGACACAATTCGAGGACAGGGTAGCGATTGTTACCGGCGGCAGCCGCGGTATCGGCAAGGCTCTGGCACTTGCGCTGGCGAGCAGGGGAACAGCCGTGGTCGTTGCGAAGACGATGGAGAGCGACAGCCGGCTACCGGGAAGCGTGCCGGACACCGTTCGGGAAATCGAAGTGCGAGGCGGACGCGCTTTGGGACTGCGGTGCGATGTACGCAACGACGCGGATCTCAAGCACGTCGTCGACCGAACGCTAGAGCGATTCGGTCATGTGGATATCCTCATCAACAACGCTGGTGCAATGTGGATTCAGTCGGTCGAAGATACACCGCAGAAGCGGTTCGACCTGATGACGAGCATCAATTTCCGCGCGCCGTTCCTTCTCGCGCATTACTGCATTCCGGAGATGCGGCGACGCAAGTGGGGACACATCAGGCGATGGAGCTGGGACGCAAGCTTCGCTCCCCGCGGGAGGCGAAGCCTCGGTTCGATGCGATCATCGAAGCATGCATACCAACGCTGGTTGTCTCGGGAGATCACCACCCCGCGCTCGAGCGGCTGTGCGATGCCATCGCCACGCGGCTCGTGCGCAGCGTGCCCGTTTGCGCGGAGCGGGCATGCCGTCCAGCGTGCGCCGGGGTTCAACACGATGCTGGAAACATTTCTGACAGCCGCGGAACGCTGCCGCAGCGATGGAGGAGCCACCCATGAGCGATGATGCAACGATTCAAGGGCACGAACAGATTCTGGAGCACACGATCGAGCTCTTTCGTACCGGTCAAGCTCGCCGCATAACCGACCCCTCTCGAGTAGATGATCTCCCCCAGATCTGAACGGTCTCCTCCAGCTCCACCGACTCGATCACCGTGTGCTCGACCCCCAGCACGCGGCGCCATACCCTCGTAGTGGGTCGGGTGGCCGGGGGGAGTTTCGCCCCCCGGGCTCCCACAGAACCGGTTATGAGGAATTCCTCATAATCCGTTGTATGTCCCGCGCACGGTTATGTTGAGGATGGGTCTGGAGGGCGGGGTTTTCCCTGCTGGGCGCGTTTTAGGGTGGTG
>Ga0213881_10001384_pt1 | contig 11692 bp, 8 predicted proteins | sample BarmaccoBMER_R08_FD_160104 | JGI IMG/M metagenome (GOLD analysis project Ga0213881, IMG submission 160104) | Barbacenia macrantha exposed rock microbial communities from rupestrian grasslands, the National Park of Serra do Cipo, Brazil - ER_R08 ... | reverse complement strand
GGTTGGGATGGGAGTTGGAGTTGGAGTCGGAGTAGGTGTTGGTGTTGGAATCGGTGTTGGGGTCGGAGTTGGTGTTGGGGTCGGAGTAGGAGTCGGAGTAGGAGTAGGAGTAGGAGTAGGAGTAGGAGTAGGAGTAGGAGTAGGAGCCGCGGACGCAATCATCGCTTGCAGCTTCTGCGGGGTCGCGCTCGCGTCTCCGGTTAGGACAAAGTACGTGGTGCCGGCGTCAGAACAATCGTACGTACTTTTTCCCGCGACCTGCCCCCGCTGCCAGAGCCACTGTAACTTGGGATCGCTGACATTCAGCCAGGCGTACTCGGAGTACGGCCGCGCAAGTCCGGGATTCTGATCCTGGATGTGGACGGTGCGCGCACCCATTCCGGCGAAGTCGCTGAAGGCGTAGCGGGGCGCAGCCAGTCCCTCGCTTGGCCCTGCTTGCACCGCGTGGTTGTCGTTCCAGAGAGAATGCGACACCACCGTGACGTACTGCCGAGCGGAAGCGTTTGACTGCGCCAGCGCCATCCCGATCACCTGGGCCGGCCCCGCTTCAACGATAGTGAGAGGATTCGCTGCGGTAGAAGCGTTGATCTCTGCGGTGAGTGCTGCTACCGCGCCGTTTAAATCCTGCTGAACGTCATGGAAGGCGGAAAGGTTGAATCCCGTCCAGTACTGCGGCGTCCCAGTCACGCTCCGCGTCATGTCGTTCTGCTGGGGGGGATTGGTCAGCCAGAAATGATCATTGTAGCCGAAGTAAACGAGATCGGCGGCATGGCCCGTCGCGGACAATTCGGCCAGAGCCATCGGTGCAGAGTCAATGTCATCGCGGTCATGGTAATTGCCGTCTTCGCTTATCGCGATGCGTCCGGCGATGAGGTTCGCGCAAAAGAGAGACGGCGCCTGAAGCAGAAATAAAATTCCTGCACCAACGCAAAAAGCGCGGTGTTTGAAGCGGAGAGAGCGGCGCGGAAGGTTGATGTGAATTGCTGGAGCATGAGCTGTACCGCCTCCCGGACTGGCGGCGAACGGGGCCCCGTGGCACCAGCGGTTCATCATTAAGCCTTTTCGCGCCTGCTACTTGGAACACCCCATTGCCCTCACCGCAAAATGTTTATTCTTCTCGAAGCTTTTTTGGTCCGATTTTTGTTGCGTTCTGCCGGGTGCGTACGCTATAACCGGGACTCAAATTTCCTCCGGTACGTGATTAGCAAAGGCCGAAAGCCATGGAACTGGAAAGGGGGGCTGCGGCAGAATCTTGCACTGCTGTTTGCCTCAGCGCTATCGTTTACAGCGGTCTCCGCGCAGACACCTACGCCAACCGCGACCGCTGCCGGCCCGCAGCTCGCCGGGATGACGGTCGTCACCGCCCCCGCCGGAACTGCAGTCGCTCCGTTTACCGCTGGCTATAGCTACGATGTCAGCCAAAGCCTGAGCGTGCGCGCTGACCCCGTTGCGGGAGTTGGCAGCGTTATCTTCAAGCTCGACGGCAAACAAATCCGGATCGAAAACGTGGTGCCGTACTCAGTTAATGGCGATACGAATGGCTCGTACACGCCTTGGAAGCCGGCGCTGGGCAGTCACACCCTGATCGCAACGCCATACAGCGGCTCGAACGGGTCCGGCACCGCCGGTAGAGCGGTCAGCGTCAGCTTCACCGCAATTAACTCCGTCTCTAGCCCCACTCCGACAGCATCGCCGGCCGACCCCACACCGACGCCGACCCCGACAGTAACGCCAACTCCGACGCCGAGTCCGAGCCCGACGCCAACTCCTACCCCGACTCCGACGCCCACACCTACTGCCACGCCGACTCCCACGCCGATTCCTACCCCCACGCCGACGCCAACTCCAATCGCCACGCCGACGCCGAGCCCGACACCTACTCCTACTCCTACTCCTACCCCGAGTCCGACTCCAACTCCAACTCCTACTCCAACTCCTACTCCGAGTCCAACTCCTACTCCTACTCCTACTCCAACGCCGAGTCCGACCCCAACGCCCAGTCCGAGCCCAACTCCGACTCCTTCGCCGACTCCGACTCCGACTCCGACTCCGACCGTCACCCCCACTCCAACTCCGACGCCGACCGCAACGCCTACGCCGACGCCGACGCCGACGCCGACGCCCACACCAACGCCAACCGCGACACCGATACCTACCCCGTCAACAGTACGCGTGAATTGTGGCGGGCCAGTCTACACAGATACCGCAGGGAACATCTGGTCAGCGGATAAGTACTTCAACGGCGGCACGAAATACTCCTACGGTACGAAGGCAGTCGCCGGGACTAACGATCCCACCCTCTACCAGACGGAGCGTTATGCCAAGAACCTGTACTATAACATCCCGGTCACGAATGGCACTTACACCGTCACGCTCTACTTCGCCGAATTGTACTTTACGGGGCCTGGGCAGCGCGTTTTCAACGTTTCGCTTCAAGGACAGACAGTGCTCCAGAACTTCGACATCTACGCCACCGCCGGCGGACAGGGTGCGATTCAGCAAAGCTTCGTTGTTACCGTAAACAGCGGCGTGTTGAACATCGTCGGGGCGGCCAGCGTTAATTACGCGAAGTTCTCGGCAATCTCGGTGCTCCCTGGTGGCAGCCCAACTCCGACCCCGAGCCCCACGGCTACTCCCAGTCCTACTCCGACTGTCACGCCTACAGTAACACCGACGCCGACTGCCACTCCCACTCCGACGCCTACCGTTACGCCAACCGCTACTCCTACCCCCACGGCTACGGTTAGCCCGACCCCCACTCCATCGCCGTCGCCGTCCGCCTCGCCAATTCAGATCCTGATCAATTCCGGCGGCCCTGCCTATACAGACACAACAGGGCAAGTCTGGTCGGCCGACACGTACTACACGAATGGCCAGACGGCTAAGTACACTACGCCGGTGACGGGCACATCTGACCCGACTCTGTACCAGACCGAACGTTACGCGCCTACGCTGAACTACCACATTCCGGTGCCAAACGGGAACTACGAGGTGACCTTGTACTACGCGGAGAATTATTTCGGCGCGAGCGGCAAACGCGTATTTAACGTCGCCATCGAAGGCCAAACTGTATTGCAGAACTTCGATATCTATGCCGTCGCCGGAAAGAACGCCGCTTTGCAGCGCACCTTTATCACCGCTGTACCAAATGGTTACCTGGATATTGTCGAAACAGCTACTGTTAACAACGCGAAGCTTTCGGCGATTCAGGTGCTCCAGAAGATCGGCGACCCGTATTTACACCCTGTTCTCTATGTGCCGAGCTACGTTGTTGATTACAATCAGCAGGGTTACGTAAGCGTTTACCTCCAGGGTGATGAATCGCATACCCATCAGCAGGGCGCCTACCTTACAAGTTGGACCTGGAGCGAAGGCACGAACATTCTGGGTAATACTGCAGATGTTACGGCAAACTTCCCGATCGGTCCGCACACAGTCACGCTGACCATCGGAGACAGCAATAGTCCGCCACATACGGCCTCGGCTAACGCCACCTTCAACGTCTATCCCATCAACGCAGTAGGAGGATTGCTCGCCAGCTACTACTCGAGCGGGACAAGCGCGCCCTCGACCATAATCGACAGCTTGCCAAGCTTGCCGAACTTCGAAGAGGTAATTACCTCGGCCGAAATCGACCAGCTCGCTGGAAACATCGGCGGCTCACCCTACACGACGAACGTGGTAGCTGTAATGGACGGCCAGCTTATCGTGCCGAGCGCGGCGACCTATACCTTCAATCTCACCGGCGGAAGCTCCACGCGCTTGTACTTGAATGGCTCGCTCGTGAATGGCTCGGTCGCGCTCCAGCCCGGGACCTACACTATGGAAGCGCGCTTTGCGGTCGATTCTGCTTCGCTTCTGCCGGCCACAATTCAAGCAAGCATCAACGGCGGACCTACCGCCACTCTCGCCGCCTCGACCACGCAGCACGACGAGACACACCTCCAGCCGTTCATTAACTCAATGCCGAGCACCGGTTCTCCGCAAGGCGGCGATCTGATTACGATCAGTGGGCTCGGGTTCTTCCCGACAAGTTCAGTTCAGGTGAACTTCGGGAGTACAACTGTCTCTGGTTCCAGCCTTACCGTTTCGCCGAACTCGATCCAGTTCAACGCACCGCCTGGAACCGGCACAGTGAATGTCACCGTGCAAACGCCGCAAGGCACCAGTAACGCCATGCCTTACACCTACGTGCAAGGACAGGTGCCGATCAGCTTCAATGCACCTGTTACGGTAGCTACCTTAACGTCACCTACTCAAGGCGTGTGGGGTCCTGATGGACGACTCTATGTCGGCTCGACCCAGGGTAACATCACGATCTACACCTTCGACGATAACTACAACGTAACCAATACTCAGGTCGTCACCACCATCGCGCAGTTAACTAATAAGTGTATTCTTGGCCTGGCGTTTAACCCGAACGATCCGCCTAACCCGGTAAAACTCTACGTCGGGCACGCTCAGATTTACGCCGAGGGAGGCGGCACGTTCACGGGACCGGCGCCCTACGTCGGCCAGATTTCCGTACTGACAGGCCCGAACTTCTCTACGGTGCAGCCGCTCATTACCCAGTTGCCGGTCTCAAATCATGACCACGCCGTCAACGCAATGACATTCACAAATGAGGGCGACCTGATCTGGAGTAACGGCAGCAACACCAATGCCGGTATTCCCGCTACGAACATGGGCACACTGCCAGAATCGCCGTTCTCCGCCGCCATTCTCAAGGCACGAATTGGCAAACCCAACTTCAACGGCAGCATCAGCTACGTAGATAGCGGGACGACCAATCCCGACAACGACCAGGTGAACGGAGGTACGGTTGATGTAGTTCCGGGTGTGGACGTATCGGTTTATGTGCCGGGTGCGAGAAACACCTGGGGCTTGGTCTGGAGCACACGCGATATGCTCTATGGCGCCGATAACGGTCCCAATAATACCTACGGTCCCGCTTCTACTTCGGCCACAACTCAGACCTCTACCGACGCGAACGCGAAGGACGAGCTCAACTACATGGTTGAGGGGCATTACTACGGCTCGCCTAACCGGAATCGTGGCCGCTATGACAATCGGCAGAATGTTTACCACGGCCCCAATGACGCGGAAAGCTGGGCTGCCTACAACGGTGCGCCGATCGCTATTCTGAATACGTGCAGCGGCGGCGTGGATGAGTACCGTTCCACCAACTTCAATAGCCAGATGCGAGGAAACATACTCGCACAACATTGGAACGCCGAGTTGCTCAGCGCCAAGCTGACGCCTGACGGCCGCTCGGTGCAAAGTGTGAGTACGCTTGCCAATCCGCTCGGCCTCGGGATGGCGACAGGCCCGGGTGGCGCGATCATCGACATGGATTACAGCAATAACCGCGTCCAGGTGCTTACGCCGAAAGACGCCAGCGCGGTCGGGATGGTCGCTAATGACATCTTCCCGTGGCGCGCTCGTCCAGACGGCACGGTTCCGTTTGTTATCGGTGGCGTGGGCTTTGGCACGTTGAGTAACACGAGCGTCACCATCGGCGGGGTGCAAGCGACTCTCAGCTCAGTATCACCTACCCGAATCAGAGGGCTTATTCCTGCCTCCTCCGCGCCAACTCCGCAGCTGCTCGATGTCGTTGTGCAGTCGGCAGGTACTTCGTCCACGATCACGCAGGCGTTCCGTTACGCACAGGGGATCAGCAATGGCTCAGGCGTATGGAATACAGGGCCTGCATTGCCTATTACCATCGGTGAAGTCTCATCTGGGGTGGTGAACGGCGTCCTTGTGCTCGTGGGCGGCGATACGACTGCTACGATGGCCTACGATCTCAAGGCTGGCACGTGGCGGAGCGACCTCGCCGTGCGGCCGTACCCGGGCGATCACCATTCGGCCGAGGTAATCAAGAGTAAGCTCTATCTGTTTGGTGGACTGAACGGCACCGGCGGCCAGGTGCAGATTTACGATCCGCAGACGAATACCTGGACGTTGGGCACACCCATGCCATGGGCGGGAGGTTCCGTTTCCACTGCTTACATTGGTGGCAAGGTTTATGTTGCCGGCGGAATTGTCGGCTCAACGACGGTAAACAACGCTGCAGTGTACGATCCCGTCGCTGACGCCTGGACGTCGCTGCCACCAATGCCGGTGGGTCGCAACCACGCCGCAGCCGGAACGGACGGTAACAGGTTCTACATCTTCGGCGGCCGCGATGGCGGCAATGTCCCTGCCGTCGGCTACAACGACGTGCAGATTTACGATCCCGTCAGTAACACCTGGCAGTGGAGCGGTGACGGGACCTCTGGCCTTGCGCCGTTGCCGCAGCCGCGTGGCGGGATGGGCAAGGCAGTGTACTACGGCTACGAGTTCTACGTGATGGGCGGCGAGACCACCTCGCAGGGCACAGGTCAGGTCGCAGGCAACGTTTACAATCGCGTCGACGTTTACAATCCCGTCACCAACACCTGGCGCCTTGAGACACCGATCATCACCGCGCGCCACGGTATCTCCCCCTTCTCCGCCGACGGGAAGATATGGGTCGCGGGCGGCGGGGTGCAGGCCGGTCACTCGAACTCGACTGTGTTCGAGATCTTTAACCGCTAGCCTGCGGCGGCACGGAGATCGTGACTGCTTGCGTATGCTGGTTAAGCCGCCAGCACAATACGCTTAACCATAGCTGCAACGGCCTGGGGCGAGTACTGCGCCTCCCACGCTTCCAGCGATCGTTGCTGCAAATGTTGAAGCTGCGCCCGATCCGCCAGAATGGTGCGGATAATCCCCACAACTTCATCCACGTCATCGATGTTGTTCGCCTGAAACCCCGGATGGGCCGCGTACAGACCATTGTCCGGCATTCTTGCCGTCACAGCGATGCACCCGCTCCTGATCGATTCGTAGAAGCGGAATGTCTCCGGGCTGGAATTACCCGGAAGGCAAAGGGACACCTTTGTGTCGTTCAGGAATTCGGCGTAATCCGCCACGGAACAGCGCACTTGGGAATTTAGCTCCAGGCGGAAACCGCGTAATGACCGATGGCCGCTTAGCTGAGCTAGAAATGCTTTACGATGCGGATACATCCGACCGATGAATCCGACATCGATGCTGCGCTGATCAACCGGCCGGGCAGGTAGCGACGGAAACTGATTGCGAAACCCGAGCGGGAACGGAATACAGTTACTGTCCCTCCTCGAAACGTATTGCTTGAAGACTGCTCGAGTGGGAATTTTCTTCGGTTCCCGGTATAACTCATCGGAAAGAATGATGAGTACGGAGTTCTTCCCGATCGACCTCGGAATTCGCAGCCTTTCACGGCGGAACTTGCGCCGCAGCTTTGGGAATCGGCGCCTGAATAGTCGCTCGGATCTCCAGTGGACGGCAACAGCATCGACCTCCGGAATGTACCCGAAGATTTGAGATAGGTACTCGCGCTCCCAGGCCCAGCTTAAGAGGTAGCTTTCGTTAAGCACTTTCTCGCTGGCACATTGCCGCGCCAGAATTCACACCTCTCGAAGAATAGCAACAGCCAGGTGAAGCCCGCTGCCGAAACTATAAATCGCATGAAGACGCCCCGGTTGCCCCTTCGCGTTCTCGAGAGGAATAATCGCGTCGCTACTCAGGCAATGAGCTCGTTCTGAGATTTCGTAGCTCAGCGGATTCTCGGGTGAAACGCGCAAAAAATGACTGACCATTCGCCACCCTTCAGTGAACATATTCGGGTAGTGGCAAACCAAAGATGCGCCGTCGCCGGAAATGTCAGCCAGGCACAAGAGCGATCTCGTCATCAACACGCATCGCTTGACTACTTCGACCAGCGGAATAAGAGAGCGAGAGCTTGAGTACTGCCCTACACCGACCAGTTGATAACCTCGAACTTCATGTCCCACGATAAATCCCGAAACTGCATCTGAGGTTAACAGGCGCTCGCGTTCGCTGTCATAAGTGGCGCCGGCGGGTTTCAAATCGGCTGTCAGGCAGATCACGTTCTCGGCGGCTTGCGCGCGCAGCGCAGTCGCGGCCATTATGAGCAGCGACATGAAACCGGTGCAGCCACTGCTGTACGAGCCCCAGTACGGCACGTCGTCCATGCCGAAATGCCGCAAAAGGTTCGCCGGAAAATAGTTGGCGCGCGCCAGCAACTCTCGGCTTTCAGAAGGGGGCGCAATGGAAGTATTCTCCGCGTAGGAATGGTGCACAATGAGCGCATCGGGCCGGGGACATCTTTCCAGCAATTGTGAGAAAACTTCGCCGCAGAAGTCTAACAGGGTGGTTCCTTCCTGCACGCAGCGGTTACACCGGTACCCAACCTGAAGCAGCCATTCCAACGGGCTTGCCAGGAGATTTAGCGTCTGCAACTCCTCGAGGCTACGCTGAATAGGACCGAGCCGATAACGGAAATCCGAAGCGTAGATTCCTTCTTTGCTAAAATCAAACAGTAACTCACTCATCGGATTACTGCGCTTGATCGTTCCTGCGAATTGAACAGTTATTGAGCAGGAGTGGGATTCTGCCGAATTGGTCGCAGACCCCGGTAGAACTCCTTCATTGAAACGTTCAGACGCAGGGGGACTTCAACCGTCGCGATCGGCTTTGCCGGATTTCCCTGCACCATTGTTTTTGGCGGAACCGACCGTGTGACCACGCTGCCGGCGGTGACAATCGCGCCGCGACCTATCTTTACGTTGGGCAACACGATGACTCCCGGCCCGAGCGTGACATCCTCCTCGATCGTGACGCCCGCCAGCTCACGATTGTGGGCGATGATTGTCACTCGCGCGTTGAGCGCAGACCTATCCCCTATTTTCACCAGGTGCGGGAACCCGGTTTCGATGATCACGTCATAGCCGATCCACACATCTTCTCCGATGGTAACCCCACGCCAGCGATGCATCTTCACCCGCCAGGTAGTCGCTCCAGGAGCATTACGCGCGAGTACCTGAAGCACGCGGTTCTTCATCCCGCTAAGGAAGCGCTCTTCTTTGTCGCTACTGTGCAATCGCCACCTCCTTCAGTGCGGAAATGCCCAGGTGCAATCCAAGGCCATAGTTCACGACAAAATGGGTCCGTCCTTCCATCGAATTGTACATCTCCGCTAACGACATCACGGAATCAGATCCAAAGCAATGAGCACGTTCGGAAAGCCCACGCATGACATGTTGCTCGTCCGAGAGTCGCAAGTACTTCGTCACCATCCACCATGCGTCTGGAAACATGTTCGGATAATGCACCAGCACGTTTGCGCTGGTGAGTTCAATTTGCAACGACCCTGCCAGGTCCTTGATCATCTGAACGGTCCTTTTTACCAGCTCAAGCAACGGCACGAGGGAGCGTGTACTCGAATAGATCGCGCAGCCAAGGAGTTGATAGCCCGAGCGGTGCCGCCCAATGGTAAACGCTGAGCTCTGCGCGGACCCCAGGATTCTCTCGTTCGCCAGATCGTAGGTCACGCCAGCCGGCATACTGTCGGCCATCCCACAGATCACTTCCTCTCCGCCGCTGGAAGTAAGCAACCCAGCGGCTGCGATAGACAAAAAAACGAACCCCGCACAACCACTCGCAAAGGAGCAGAAGTACGGTAGTTCGGATATTCCAAGCTCTTTTAGAAGAGCGCCGGTGAAGTAGCGGTTACGTACTCCTACGTCGCGCTCGCCGGCACTCGATGGCAGAACAGCACTTTCGGCGTAGCAATGCTGTAACACGGCGGCACACGGGCGCGAGGTCGCCAGTGCGCGTGAAAATGGCGCCTGCGCGAGTTCCAGCAACGTCTCATCCGGTGCCAAGCCATAGGAAAAGCGATAGCCAATCGCCTGTAATATATCTGCCGATCCGGCAAGCAGGTCCTCGGATTGCAGTTGCGCGAGGTCCCGGCATCGGCTGGCGAGCTGATAATTAAAGTTTGAGACGAATAGATGCGCGTCACGGAAGAGAAGGTTCATCAGACTACAACTCGCACCGGAGCGCGATTACTTCGCAGTCTCGGCTACGTAGCTGGAGAGTGGCCCAAGTATCGTCATCTTTTCAGCATCGAGATTCGCCAGATCAAGTTCAATGCCAAACTGCTGCTCGATCGAGCTAACCATTTCCAGGATGCCAAACGAATCGACAACTCCGCTCAGGAGGAAGTCGAAGTCGTCCCCTAACGATGCGGGATCAAGCCCTAGTGCTTTGATCGGCTCCTGGTACTTTGCAGTGAGAAATCCCTTTACCCCTTGGGGCGTTAATTCATTCATACGAGCGATTCAACAGAAAAAAACCGGCCAAGAACGCGAAAAAGTTACCCGCGCACTACTATTTCAAACGTGCATCAAGCATCACGCCCGTCCGGCGCGGCGATAAATGCAGTCGCTGACGCAATTGCCGCAAACGCCGCCGCGCGGCCTCCGTACCTCGATGACGATACTTCCATGGTATAACAATGAGTCGTCCACGAACATATCGCATCAGCGCGGCCGCGGTGGTTGCCGCGCCTGCGATATTGCCGGCACGTAAATGCCGAAAACCTTCTTTGATTGCTACTCCGCCAAAGAAGTCCCGCCAATGCTGATCGCCCCGGCGTAATGCCGCGCGCAGCCTTGCCGAGTGCGCGACAAACGGCCGCTCCGCGCAAACGACACGGTTGGTCGCTCGTAACATAATCGCGCCTTTGCGCGAAGTGTTACTGCCGTGCCGGCGATATTGCGCAACTACATTGCCATGATGTGCGCTCGAGAAGCTTCGCGCGGCGCGTAATAGCAGTTCGTAATCTTCGGCAGGCGCGAAAAACGACTTGAACCCGCCGATCTTTACCAGCACGTAACGCTTAAAGAGTACCGCGATGGTATTCGCGACATGATTTACCCGCAGGAGCTCTTCGTAGAAGTTCGTTTCGAGTACGGGCCAGTTACCTCTGCCGGTACACTTACCTTCTTCATTAATCCACTCGATATCCCCCACTACGAAACCAGCCTCCGGGTGAGCGGAGAAACACTCAAGGTGCGACTCGATCGCGCCGGGTGTCAGGCGATCATCGGCATCAATGAACTGAACGTACTCGCCTCGGCTATGCTCCAAACCCGCGTTGCGCGCATTGCCCACCCCACGATTTTCCTGCGCGATGTAGCGGATCGATGGATAGCGAGCTGCTGCTTCGTCGGTGTTGTCAGTGGATCCGTCATTGATGACAATGACTTCAATGTTGGGATGCGTTTGCGCTAAACAGCTCTCGATCGCGGATGGAAGATAGCAACCCTGGTTAAAACAGGGTACTACGATCGATACCAAAGGTGCACCTGCGTCTTTCATTACTATTTCACCGGAACCATCGCTGAAACCGGTCATCTCAGCCAGGGCCCCGCAAATACAACGCAGGACTCAATCAGCAGACAGAGCACAGTAACGCTACTGTGCTCGCGAAACCAGCAAAAGATTCTAGCTTACTCGGGCGAAACGCCTGGCTGCTACGAACATCAGAACCACTGCGGCGCTAAGTAAAAGCACTGTGTTGCCCGAATCAGGTACTATATTCGCCGGAACGCCTGGCCCGATGCCAAAAACGTCATTCGGGACCTCGCCAGGCGTAAGCAACTGGAGCTCGCCCCCGGTAATTGTCACGCGCGGGCTGTTGGGTAGCAGCAAATTGAAGTGCGTGCCGTAGAAGTCGAGCGGCGGCGCGAACTCTCCCGAGAGCAGCGGGAACATCCCGGCAGACATTGAGCCGTCGTTTCCCGACGCGCTGCCGAGG
>Ga0213881_10001383_pt1 | contig 11701 bp, 10 predicted proteins | sample BarmaccoBMER_R08_FD_160104 | JGI IMG/M metagenome (GOLD analysis project Ga0213881, IMG submission 160104) | Barbacenia macrantha exposed rock microbial communities from rupestrian grasslands, the National Park of Serra do Cipo, Brazil - ER_R08 ... | reverse complement strand
TATACATAGGTGAACGGTGATCAGTGAATCGTGAGTGGCGAAGCTAGACGGCGGCGGTACTATTCACCAGTCACGAATCAGTATTCAGTCGCTCAACGGGTGCCCATTCCGACGCTCTGCACCGTCTGGAAGAGCTTGCCTTCGGTCTTAATGGAGGGCGCGATGATGATTTCCGTTTGCTGAAACTCGGAAATATCGCGCGCGCCGACGTTCCCCATGCAGGTGGTGATGGCGCCGACAAGGTTCTGGCTTCCATCGTCCACTTCGGCTGGGCCGAACAGGATTTGTTTCAATGAACCGGTTGCGCCGACTTTGATGCGGGTGCCGCGCGGTAAATTCGCGTGCGGCGTGGCCATGCCCCAGTGGTAGCCGCGGCCGGGTGCTTCCTGAGCCTTCGCAAACGCGCTGCCGACCATCACTGCATCCGCCCCGCAGGCCAGCGCTTTGCAAACATCGCCGCCTTTGCTCATGCCACCATCTGTAATGATGGGAACGTAGCGGGAACTTTTCTTGAAATAGGCGTCGCGCGCCGCTGCGCAATCAACCGTCGCAGTGACCTGAGGCACTCCGAGCCCGAGAACGCCGCGTGAAGTACACGCCGCGCCAGGGCCGACGCCGACGAGTACAGCCGCCGGCCCGCAATTCATGATCTCGAACGTCACGTCATAGCCGACGGTGTTCCCGACGATGACGGGAATGGTCATGTCGCGGCAGAATTTCGCCAGATCTAACGATTTATATTCCGACGAAATGTGGCGCACGGTTGAGACGGTACTTTGCACGACAAAAACATCAGCCCCCGCTTCCTGCGCGATGCCACCGAACTCGGCTGCGCGTTGGGGGATCGAACTTACGGCGGCGAGCGCGCCGTTGTCTTTGATCTGGCGGATGCGCGCGGCGATCAACTCCGGCTGCACCGGCTCCTGGTAGATGCGTTGCAAAAGCGAGGTGATTTCCGCTTTCTCCGCCTGCACGATTTTCTCGAGCACTTCCTGCGGGTTTTTGTAGCGCGTCTGCACGCCTTCGAGGTTTAGTACCGCAAGGCCGCCGAGCTTGCTCATGGCCGCGGCGAAACGCACATCGACTACGCCATCCATGGCGCTCGCAAGGATCGGGATTTTCAGCTGGATCGGCTCCGCTTCGCGACGCGGCAAACGAAAGGTGATGTCCACCTCGTTTGGATTAATGGTGACGCTGCCTGGCACGAGCGCGATCTCGTCGAAGCCGTAGGTCACGCGCGCTTTGCGGTTTCGGCCGATCCACATTCCCATATTAAATACGTTCGAATTTAAAGCGCTCGTTCAGGCTGCCGCAACGCGGGCAGCGCGGCAGCAACGCATCGGTGCGGTCCTCGAATTCGAGGCCGCATATGACACAGCGCAGCCGGTAACGAAAGGCTCGCCGTTCGCGGCGTCTCCGGTTCCATTCGCTACTTAACCAGACAAGAAAAACCGCCGCAAGAAAAAGCAGCAGGTAAATGGTAACGAGCGTGGAAAGGCTGACGCGGATCACTGGTCCGGTGTCGCTGGCGGCGGGGGGGCGAGATCATTGCCCCACAGCAGTGTCGCCTCGCTCCAGAGCAGCGGCGCATTCGGCGCACGCGGTGAAAACCGGCAGAGTAGAAGAAACTCGCGCGCCTGGTCGTCCAGCTGCGCATCGCCCGAAGATTGAACCAGAAAACAAAAACGCACCGCGCCCGCATGATCAATGGCGACGCGAAAACGGGCGTTTGCCGGCGCGTCCGGCCGGCTGAGATGGAAACTGAACTCCGGCAGCACTGGCGCGCCAAGCTCCGGCCGCAGATCCGCAAACAGGGCCGTGCTCTTGATCGCAGGAAAAGGCGGGAGCGGCGTGTGTTGAGGGCCTGGCACGCTGCCGATCGCGGCTGAACTCGGGATGCTCCAGTCCGGTCGCGCCTCCGGCAGGGTTCGCAGCGCCGGTTCGTGCTTTGCGTACGAGGGGAGATGCTTCAGTTCAGGCAAAGGCAGCGGCCGGTAGTCTGTCGGCCGCTGAGTGGCACTGGCCAGCGCAGGATCCTGCGCCTCGACCCAACGCAGCAACGCCATGGAATCAGGTGCGTCCGGCGAAATCACCGTGATCCTCGCCGGCGCAGGCAGCAGCGCGACGGTCGTCGGATAGACAACCTGAAAGATGTAAAAGCAAAACGCGTGAAGGAGAACCGACGCGACCAGAAACAGGAGCAGCGCCCTGTAGCGGCGATGGTGCGCCGGCCACTCGAATAAGAGCGGCGAGGCCGCGGCGTTCATTTTGGTAACGCCGTTGCCAGCGCGACCGACGGAGCACCGTGTTCGAGCGCCAGGTTCGCCACTCGCATGACCGTGTCATACGGAGTAGCTTTGTCCGCCTTGATGATGACGGCGCGGCCTTCCTTCCGCGCCCTGTCGAGTTGCGGGCCGAGATCCGCGAGCGCTATTTGCTGGTCGCGAAAGTACACCGTCGCGCCGTTAGTGATGCTGATAATGTCGTACTTCGCTTGAGGCGCGAGCATGAACTTCGAGAACGGCACGTTCACCGAAATTCCCGGCTGCAAGACAAAGTTTGAGCTCAGCACCAGAAAAAACATCATGAGGAATACGACGTCGAGCAGCGGGAAGAGAATGAGCCAGCCAAACTGGTAATCTTGGGTACGCGTCAATTTCATCGCTGCTATGATCGGTGGTCACTGATCGGTGAACGAATTAGCTGGTCACCCATCACAGTTCACTGATCACGAGACCGCCGCTCCCGTGGTTGTTGAAACGAAATGATTCCGCTCTCAGGCTCGCTCTCAGTGAGTAGATGCACGATCTCGATGCCCGCGCGTTCCATGTCGTGCATCATCATATTAACGCGCGACGAGAGATAACTGTAAGCGACGAACGTCGGCGCGGCGACGACCAGCCCGGCCGCGGTGGTGAGAAGGCTCTTGTAAATACCGCCCGATAGTTCCGTGACGGTGGCGTAACCGCCGTTCGCCGCAATTACGCCGAAGGATTCGATCATCCCCGCGACAGTGCCGAGCAACCCGAGCAGCGGCGCCAGGTAGGCCAGGGTAGCGAGTACGCCGAGGAACCGCTCGAGCTTCGGTACTTCCAGTTGCGCTGCTTCCTGCACGATCTCACGCAACTCGGCGCGCGGAAGATCGTGCCGAATGATCGCGGCATGGATCACGCGTGCCACCGGTCCGGGCGTGCCCGCTGACTCGTGGAGCGCCTCGGCGAAGTTGCGCCGCCGGATTAAGTTCGCCAGCCCTTTCAGGAACTCGCCCACGTGAATGCTCGCGCGATGCAAATAAAACAGTCGCTCAGCAAAAACCGCAATGGAGATGATCGAGCAGATCAGAATCGGCCACATGAGCAGGCCGCCTTTTTGCAGGTAATCGATCACGGTATTACACCTGGCATTCCCAGCCAGCGCAGAGGATCTCGCGAATAATCGTTTGTGTAATGCGCTTTTAGCCGATGCGCAATCACTTCCGTTTAGACGGGCTCGCCGCGGCCGGAGCGGTTTCCCCCAGCAGTTTGCCCGCGCCATCATAAACTTCGTAGCCGGTCTCGTGACCGGCGGCATCGTAGTGAAAAAGGATTTTCCCGACGACGTTATCATCTTTGTCGAGATGAACCTCTTCGCTTAGCCGGTTGTTTGCGTCGTACTTATATCGTGCGAAAAAGCGGAACTGCCCTTTCGGCCCGAGCACTTCACCGCGGCTAAAACGCCCGTTCTCATCGAGCTCGTAATTGATTCTTTCCCGCACTTTCCCGTCCGCGCCCGTAGTCACGGCGGTCGATTTGCGATTGGCGGTGTCGGTCTCGTAGGTGGTGCGAGATCCATCGGGGTTAAGTACGACGCTGGCGCGAATTTCATCGGAATTATCCTCTTGCGCGCGCAGCGGAAACGCGACCAGCGCGAGCAACGAGAAGATAAGCAGGAGCCTACTTTTCACGGTGGGAGATGATAACGGCGGAAAAAGTTGCTGAAAAGTGAGAGAAACTGATTGACCAACATTCGGCGGAGTGGTTAAAAGTGGTGGAAAGTGGATTAAGGTGGATGCCACTCCCGCCCGTTCATGGATAATCCCGCCAATCTCCAGTCTCTTTATGCCGGCGAATTTCGCCATGGTATCGATGAGAAAAATCGCGTCACTATTCCCGCGCGCTGGCGACGTAATGCCGCCGAGGAATTCATCCTCCTGGCCGATTCCACAGACCAGTTCCTCATCGTTATGCCCCCGGCTGAATTTGATCGCATGAGCGCCGCCGTGGAAAACGACAGCCATGTCAGCGCGCGCGACCGCCGCATTTTTTTGCGGCAGCTGCATTCTCGCGCGCAGCACGCCATCGCGGACAAGCAGGGCCGGCTCGTTTTGCCGGATGATCTCTGCCGGCAGGTCGGTTTGCGAGGTGAAGTGGCGCTGATCGGCGGTCGTGGCCGCTTCGAGATTTGGAGTATTGCCCGCTGGAGAAAAGCCAACGCGGAAGAAACCGCCACCTATCAGCACGTGGCTAATGTGATCGGATTATAAAATGAACAACGGTGTTGCCGCTCAGTTAAAATTCTCATTAGGGGAACAAGGCATTCTTTCCCAGGTTAATGTCGCTGAGTTAAACGTTCTATTGCCGTCATTGCCTCTCGTTGCGGGAGAGCGATGGGGCGACGGCAGCGCTGCGTTCTGGCTCTGCGTACTCAAGGCGCTTGGCTCGAACGCCAGAGTCACCGACGGGAGAAAGGCAAATACGAACTGCCACTCGGCCGGTGAACTCCGGCCCCGCGCGCAACGAAACTCGCCGGTGCACCGAAAGACAATCGTGAAGTGCCTCGCCTTCGCGCGCGATGACACAACTTTGAAGCGCGTGGCATGAACGCACTACTTTTTGAACGACCCATCTGGTTTGCCACCGGCCCGCTTGTACTCGAGGACGAGGCACAAGACCGCGAGGAATTTATTTACCACCGGCCTGTCATGGTGCGCGAAGCCATGGAACTGCTCGCGCCTCGCGCGGGCTGGCTCATCCTCGACGCGACGTGCGGTGGCGGAGGCCACGCCGAAGCGATTTTAAAAACGGGCGCTGATGTACTCGGGCTCGATCAGGATCCAGATGCGATCGCAGAAGCGCGCGAGCGACTGGCGGAATTCGGCAATCGCGTCACGTTGCGCCGGTCAAATTTTCGCCATGCTGACCGCGTCCTCGATGAGCTAGCGATCGCGGATATTGGCGGCGCGATTCTCGATCTTGGCGTTTCGTCGCGGCAGCTCGAGAACGCCGATCGCGGTTTCAGCCTTATGCGCAACGGTCCGCTCGATATGCGCATGGACCCGCGCACCGACCTGACCGCGAGCACGATCATCAACAGCTACAGCGAAGAAGAACTTACGCGCCTTTTCCGCGATCTCGGCGAAGAACCGGCGGCGCGCCGCATCGCGACTGCGATCGTCAAGCAGCGCAAAAGTACACCGTTTCGCGAGACGCTGCCGCTGGCGCGGATGGTGGAGAAGATCGTGGGGCGCCACGGGCGGAGGCACCCGGCCACGCAGGTTTTTCAGGCGTTGCGAATGGAAGTGAACGATGAGCTTGGCGCGCTCGAGCAAGGTTTGCGAATCATCGTGCACCGGCTTCAGCCGGGAGGACGAATCGCGGTGATTTCCTTTCACTCGCTGGAAGACCGCATCGTGAAAAATTTCTTCCGCGAACACAGCCGCGAGTACTTCGACAGCCCGGAGTGGCCGGAACCGCGATTGAATGAAAAACGCGACCTGCTCGTGATTACGCCCAAGCCGCTCGAGCCGAGCGCGAACGAGCAACGATTCAACGCCCGCGCGCGGAGCGCAAAGTTGCGCGTCGCGGAAAAAATAGGATGAGAGCCGCGCAACGCAAAAACGTTAATCGCGTCAATGCTGCCGCGCTGGCGCGCTGGATCGTGCTCACCGGCTTCTTTGCACTGGCAGGGCTTTGCTACGTGTACCTCACGTTGCAACTGCATCATCTGGGTGATCGCAGGAAAGCGCTCGAGAATGAGATCGTCAGTCTGCGCCAGCAGTACGATGTGGCGAACGTCCAGATTGCCGCGCTCACCTCGCGCAACGCGCTCCAGCGGCGGCTCAAGGAAGGCTATTTAAGAATGGTGCCGATCGCCGAGCAGAACATCGTCCGTCTCACGCCGGCGCATCTTCCGCCGCCAGAAGATGGCGCGCGGCAGGCGGCAAACACTCGCGTGAGCAGATGAGATGGAATGGGCGAGTACGGTGTGCGCTGGTTTGCGTCGGGTTCATTCTTCTTTTTAGCGCCTTCTCGTTTCGCCTCGTTTATCTCCAGCTCGTCAAACACGATGAGTACGCCGGGTTGGCGGCGGAGAAACACGTTTACAAACAGCCCATTTACGCTGAGCGCGGCATCATCACCGACGCCAACGGCGAAACGCTGGCGGCGAACGCGCCAGTCGAAACGGTCGTAGGAGATACGTCGCATTTAAACAAGGAGAAAATGGCCGAAGCCGTCGCGCTGCTGAGCCGCGAGCTGCGCCTGCCGGAAGATGAAGTGGCGGAGAAACTGGGCGGCGACCGTCATTACGTTGTACTTAAACGGCAGCTCGCCCAGTCGGCAGCCGACGCGCTTCGCGTCAAACTCCAGGCCGAAAACATTCGCGGTATTTACTTCGAGCACGATTCGACGCGGCTCTATCCGAACGGGGCCATGCTTTGCCATGTCATCGGTTTCACTGATTTCGACCACAAGGGAATCCAGGGAGTGGAAGCCTCGATGGATGAGTACCTGCACGGTGAGGATGGGTTTCGCTACATCGAGCATAATCGCGCCGGACACGAAATCGTACTTTACCGCGGGCAGGAACGCGCCCCGCGCGATGGGTACCAGGTGCATCTCACCATCGATCTGAATTTGCAGAATATTGTCGAGGAAGAGATCGACGCAGCCGTGCGCGAGTATCACCCGGAAAAGGCAACGATCATCCTGATGCGGCCGCAAACGGGAGAAATTCTGGCCATGGCTAACCGGCCGAATTTTGACCTGAACCAGCGCAACACCGCGAGACCCGAGCAGATGAAAAACCGCGCCATCATCGACATGATGGAGCCCGGCTCGACGTTCAAAATCGTGACTGCGGCGGCGGCGCTGAACGAGCGGAAAGTACGGCCGGACACGACCATTTTTTGCGAGAATGGTCTCTGGAATTTCGGCGGCCGCGCCCTGCACGATCACAAAGCGTACGGCGAACTGAGCGTGCAGGATATCCTGGTAAAATCGAGCAACATCGGCGCGGCGAAGCTTGCGCTTAGTCTCGGCGATCAGAAGTTCTATGAGTACATTCGGCGGTTCGGGTTTGGCGAGCGCACAGGCATCGAGTTGCCCGGCGAAATCCCGGGCGTAATTCGGCCGCCGCAAAGCTGGAGCAAGATTTCGATTACGCGGATTCCGATGGGACACGAAGTGGGAGTGACGCCGCTGCAGATGGCGGTGGCGATGTCCACGATCGCGAATGGCGGTAAACTGGTGACGCCGCGAATCGTAAAATCGGTCACGACTGCTGACGGGAAAACCGTGACCGATTTTACGCCGCAGATCGTGCGCCAGGTGATCTCGCCGGAGACATCGCACCAAGTTGCGAACGCGTTACGTGGAGTGGTGAGCGATCGCGGCACGGCTGCGGCAGCTGCCGTCCCGGGATTCATCATCGCGGGAAAAACCGGTACTGCGCAGAAGGTCGATCCACATGGCGGTTATGAGCATGGGAAGGAAGTCGTTTCCTTCAGCGGATTCTTAACGGCTGATCGGCCGGAGTTCGTCTGTTTCGTCACACTGGACGACGCGAAGACTTCCAAGCCAGAGCTTAACTACGGCGGCACCGTCGCGGCACCGATTTTTTCCCGCATCGCCGAAAGGGCAGCGCAATACCTCGATCTGGCGCCGCGCCCCGAGCTGATCAAGCCGGGCGCGAGCCGCGTCGCTTTAACCAATGCAACACGGCATTGAGCAGCCGCCCTGATTTTTCATGCAGCTCAAAGTTCTCCTTCGCGCCATCACGCCGCGCGCCGTCATCGGCCCGGCTGATCGCGAAGTGGAAAGCATCGCGTATGACTCGCGGCGAGTGCAAGGGAACAGCCTTTTCGTTGCCCTGCGCGGTGAGAAGAGCGATGGCCACAATTTCATCGACGAAGCAATCGACAAAGGAGCGAGCGTGATCGTGGCTGAGCGTGAAATTTCCTCCATGCGCGCCACCTGCGTCCTGGTGGAAAATACGCGTCCGGCACTGGCCGATTTGTCCGCCGCATTTTTTGGGAACCCGAGCCGGAAATTGAAAATGGCTGCGGTCACGGGCACGAACGGCAAAACGACGACGACGTTTCTCATCAAGCACATTTGCGAACGCGCCGGATTGCGCTGCGGACTGATCGGCACCGTTCGCTATGAAATCGGTGAGCGCATTTTGCCCGCCATACGCACCACCCCTGAAGCGCTCGATGTGGAGAGTTTGCTCGCACAAATGGTAAACGCCGGCTGTCGCGCCGCCGCCATGGAGGTTTCTTCGCACGCCCTCGCGCTCGAACGAACGCGCGGCATCGAGTGGGACGTCGCCGTGTTCACCAACCTGACGCAGGACCACCTCGATTTTCATGGCACGATGGAAAAGTACTTCGAGGCGAAGGCGAAATTGTTCGACTCTCTCAGGACAAAAGAACGGAAGAAAAGCGCTGCTGCGGTCATCAACACTGATGATCGTTACGGGCTAAAGTTGATCGAGCGCCTCGGCGGCGAAGTTCCCATCGTCACCTACGGCATGTCGCTGCGGGCCGATTTCCGCGCATCGAATTACCGCACGGAATTTGGCGGCACATCGTTTCAGCTCGACGCCAAAGGCCGCAGTTATCTCGTGCGCGTGCCGCTCATCGGCCGGTTTAACGTTGCGAACTCGATGGCAGCGCTGGCCGCGGCCAACGCGCTTGGCATTCCCATTCGCGAGGCGGTCATGGCGCTGGCCCGTTCACCGCAGGTGCCGGGACGTTTGGAGATGGTTTCGGCAAAGCGGCAGTTCCAGGTTTTTGTCGATTATGCGCACACACCCGACGCGTTGCTGAACGTGCTGAAAACATTACGCGAGCTCCAGCCTCGCAAGCTCATCGTTGTTTTCGGTTGCGGCGGAAATCGCGACCGGCAGAAACGGCCGCAGATGGGGCGCGTGGCAGACGAGTTTGCTGATTACGCCATCATCACCTCGGATAATCCGCGCAAGGAAAATCCCGACGCGATCATCGCGGAAGCAGAGAAAGGACTTCGCTCGAAGTGCCACGAGAAAATCACGGACCGCGCGGACGCAATCGGCCGCGCGATCTCGTTAGCTCAGCCGCGCGACGTCGTCCTTATCGCTGGAAAAGGCCATGAGACATACCAGGAATTTGCCGATCACACCATCCCGTTCGACGACGTGCAGGTGGCGAAGCGCGCGCTGGATAATCAGCCTGTGCAATTTTCATGAACCGCATCGCGCGCTAAGTCATGGACCCGCTCCCGCTCCACGAAATTGCAGAGTTTGCCGGCGCGAGAATTGACTGCGGCGATCGGGAAACGGTGATCGAACGCGTGAGTACAGATTCGCGCTCGATCGAACCTGGCGATCTGTTCGTTGCGCTGCGCGGCGATAATTTTGATGGGCACGCTTTTCTGCGAGCGGCGATTAGCGCGGGCGCTGCTGCCGCGATGGTGGAGGATTGGTGCCCCGATGATGTCCCGCCCGATTTCCCGCTGCTCGCAGCCCGTAACTCGCTCCAGGCATATGGGAATTTCGCGGCTAAGTACCGCAAATCGCTGCCGTTAAAAGTACTCGCGATCACCGGCAGTAATGGCAAGACCTCAACGAAGGATTTCGCCGCATCAATTCTGGCGCGCGAATTCCGCGTACTTAAGACCGAAGGCAATTTCAACAATTACGTCGGCGTTCCACGCACAATGCTGGAAGCGAGCCGCAGCGATGAGATTGCGGTGGTGGAGCTCGGCATGAATCATCCGGGCGAAATCGCGAGCCTGGCGCGCATTGCGTCGCCCGACGCAGCGATCATCACGAACATCGGCATCGCGCACATCGAATTCATGGGCTCGCGCGAGGCGATTGCGCAGGAGAAAGGCGCGCTTGCTGAAGCGGTCGGGGCTGCTGGCTTTGTGGTGCTGAATGGCGACGACGAATTCACTCCCGCGCTCGCGAAGCGGACGGGTGCGCGGGTAATTATGGCCGGGATTAACAATGGCGAACTGCGCGCCATCGGCATCGAGCAATCGCCCAGCGGCTGCGAGTTCACCATCATCGAAGGGCCGCATCGCTGCCGCGCGCGCCTGCCGGTGCCAGGACTGCACATGGTGCAGAATGCGTTGCTTGCCGTTGCTGCGGCGCGCCAGTTTGGCATGTCGTTAGAAGATTGCGCCGCTGGACTGGCTGCCGCACCGCTGACAAAAGGGCGCCTGCAAATCCGCGAAATCGCCGGCGTGCGGTTCATCGACGACAGCTACAACGCCAACCCCGACTCGATGAAAGCGGCACTGCGCACGCTGGCCGGGCTGGAGACCAGCGGAAAACGTGTCGCCGTTCTCGGGCAAATGCTCGAGCTCGGGACCGAGTCAGAGCGCGGTCACCGTGAAGCTGGCGAAACAGCGGCGGCGCTCGGGATTGATCATTTGATTGCGATTGCGAACAAAGAGATCGCCGCTGGTGCGCGTGACGCCGGCTTGGAAAACGTGCACTTCGCCAGCAACACTAACGAAGCCGCGGAAATCCTGCACCAGCTCGTTTCTGCCGGCGACCTGGTTCTCGTAAAAGGCAGCCGCGTGGCGCGCACGGAGCAGGTGATCGAGCAATTCAGCAATCAGCAATCAGCAATCAGCAATTCACGATGATGTTCTACCTCCATCGCCTGAGCGACCAGATCGGCGGGTTCAACGTCTTCTTTTACGTCACGTTTCGCGCCGTGGCCGCGGCCGTGACTGCATTCGGCCTTTGCCTGATCTTCGGGAACTTCGTCATCCGCAAACTCATCTCGTTGAAAATCGGCCAGCCGATTCGCACGGCGGCGGAAGTACGGCGTTTGGCGGAGTTGCACGGCGGAAAACAGGGTACGCCGACGATGGGCGGCGTGCTGCTCATCGGCGCGATCTTTCTCGCCAGCGTCTTATGGGCGCGTCCTGATAATCGCTTCGTCTGGCTCGTTCTCTTCAGCCTGCTCTATCTCGGCATCCTCGGTTTCATCGACGATTACCTCAAGGTCACGAAAAAAAATACCGATGGTGTTTCCGGGCGGATGAAGCTGCTCGCGCAGGTCGTCCTGGCGCTCATCGTCGCGTCCGTTTTTCTCACCAGCCCGCTGCTGCAAGTACAGGCGCGCTCACTTTACCTGCCGTTCTTCAAAGTACCGGTAATCACGAACATGGGCTGGATCACGCTGCTGTTTTTCGCGCTCGTCATCGTCGGCTCATCCAATGCCGTGAATCTCACCGATGGTCTTGATGGTCTCGCCATTGGCTGCACCGTCACCGTCGCGCTGGCCTACGCTTTTCTCTCCTACGCAGCCGGGAATTTCCGCATCGCTGAATATCTGCAGGTGCCGTTTTATCCGTTCACTGGGGAGCTGACGGTCATCTGCGCCGCGCTTGTCGGCGCCGGGCTGGGCTTCCTCTGGTTTAATTGCCACCCGGCAAAAGTTTTC
>Ga0213881_10001382_pt1 | contig 11704 bp, 9 predicted proteins | sample BarmaccoBMER_R08_FD_160104 | JGI IMG/M metagenome (GOLD analysis project Ga0213881, IMG submission 160104) | Barbacenia macrantha exposed rock microbial communities from rupestrian grasslands, the National Park of Serra do Cipo, Brazil - ER_R08 ... | reverse complement strand
CGCGACGATCCGCTGGACACCTACCTGGTGCACCATCCGGCGGCGATCCTCGACAAGCCCATCGAGAAGGTGGTCATCGACCCGGTCAACCCGTATGTGCTGGGCCCGCAATTGCTCTGTGCGGCAGTGGAGTTGCCGCTGACCGATGCGGAGGTGCGGGGCTGGGACGCCGCCGCGGTGGCCGACGCTCTGCTCGACGATGGGCTGTTGCGCCGGCGGGCCGGGGGCTACTTCGCGGCCCCCGGCGTCGATCCGCACGCCAGTGTGAACATTCGCGGCGCAACCGGCGAGCAAATCGCGATCATCGAAGCCGATACTGGCCGGATGCTCGGCGCTGTCGAGGCCGGCCGGGCAGCCGCCTCGGTCCATCCGGGCGCGGTTTACCTGCACCAGGGCGAGAGTTACCTCGTCGACTCGCTGAACTTCGACGATGGTCTCGCAGTCGTGCATGCCGAGGACCCCGGCTATTCGACGTATGCCCGCGAGATCACCGATATCGCGGTCACCGGCGCCGGTGAGCGGCTCGCTTTCGGCGCGGTCACGCTGGGTCTCGTGCCGGTTGCCGTCACCGGCGAGGTGATCGGTTATCTGCGGCGCGCGACCAACGGTGAGACGATCGACTTTACTGAACTCGACATGCCGTCACGAACGCTTCAAACCGTGGCGGTGATGTACACGGTCACGCCGGAAGCATTGCAGCACAACGGCATCGACTGGTCACGGATTCCGGGCGCGTTGCACGCGGCCGAACATGCGGCGATTGGCCTGCTGCCGTTGGTGGCCAGCTGCGACCGCGGTGACATCGGCGGCCTGTCGACGGCGATCGGACCTGACACCGGGTTACCGACGGTGTTCGTCTACGACGGCTATCCGGGCGCAGCCGGCTTCGCCGAACGCGGATTTCGTGAGATCAATACCTGGCTCAAAGCTACCGCCGAGGCGATCGATGCCTGTGAATGCCCGCAAGGGTGCCCGTCATGCGTGCAGTCACCGAAGTGCGGCAACGGCAACGAGCCACTGGACAAAGCCGGCGCGATACAGGTGCTGCGGCTGGTGCTCGCCGAACTGGCGGCGCGCAGTGCCGGTCAGGTCTGAGCCGCTTGAACCGACCCATAGATGACGACCGACCCCTCGAACGGTCGACCCCATAGGCGCAAAATCGTGTCCGCCGAACGGGGCGTTCCTCCCTGCTGAAGAGCCCGGTTGGCGGAAGGACGAACGGTCGGACAACACGATCCGTTGCCAGCCCGGAACCTCGGGTGCAGGCGAAAAGTACCTTGTCCGAATGTATTGCGCAAGACTGCAGTCACCGTCATACCGTTAGCACATCGAACAAAGACGCCGGCAACCGAATTCGTCATCGCCGTCAATTCGGCCTCACCAAGCCGACCCAACCCGCAACCCAACCCGACCCAACCCGCAACACCAACCCGCAACCCAACCGTTGGCCAGTGGGTAAAGTTTGCTCGGATGGCACACGACTGGCTGCTTGTTGAGACCCTGGGCGACGAACCGGTGGTTGTCGCCCAGGGTCGCCAGCTGAAAAATATGGTTCCGCTCAGCGCGTTTCTGCGGCGCAGCCCGCACCTGGCGGCGATCACCGACGCGGTGGCGCAGACCGTTCGGACCGGCACCGGGCTGTCGCGGGCCGTGCCGAACACCGATCGGGTCGTTAGGACGGAACCGGTGACGATGTCGGACGGGGTGGTCCACGGCGTCCAGCTCTGGACCGGTCCGGCCGCCGTCGATATCCCCGAGCGCCCTGTCCCCGGACCGCTGGTGTGGGATCTCACGACGGGCATGGCCACCGATACCCCGCAGTCACTGTCCAACAGTGGGATGGATCCTGCGGTCGAGCCCACGCACGGGCGCACGTTCGCCGAGGACCTACCCCGCAAGGAGCTTGTCCCCAACGAGACGAAGGTGCTTTCGCTCGCCATAAACTGCGACCCCGGCGAGCGGATCTGCTCGATGTGGGACGTCACCGACCAGCGGGGCAATCTGATCTCGGTTGGCTTCGTCGCCCGCGCCGACTTGGAGACCACGCCGGATGGCAGCCGCCACATGATCAGCCGGGCGATGAACTGGCGCGGCGACCGCCAGGGCCCCGCGGTGGCCTCCGACTATTTGGGGCAGCGCATCCTGGCTGGATTGGCGCAGCCCGGCATTCACCGCGCTCTCGTCGACATCAACAACTGGACGCTGCTGAAGTGGCTGGACGACCCGTGCCCGTATTACGACTGGCGTCAACCCGGCGATGAGGTGGTCCACCCCGGCGACGAGCCGCTGACGAAGGCGATGACCGCCGAGTTCGTGGACGGCCCGACAAGCCGGGTGTTGCGGTTGAAGGGCAAAAACGGCGGCTGGGTTCGTATCCACGTCACCGTGAACCGGATCCAGCTCGACGCGAAGACGATCGCGGGCCTGATATCGCTGCGGCCGCCCACCCCCGCCGAGCTGGTCGATGCGGAACTCACCTCATAGCGGCACACCTCATAGCGGCACCGGTGCCAGTCGAGGACGGCCGTTTCGGCCCGAGGGCCGCCGCCGAGGACGATCACCCACGTAGCGAAAACAGGATTCCGCAACGATGAGGCCACTGCGCCGGACGCTCCACGGAGCCGGAAATGGTGCAGATAAGGGACGACCCCCGCCAGGGGGGGAGGAGGCGAGGGTCGTCGTGTATCAGCCCCGGGGGGTCGGGCTGATGCACACCCGGCACAGGCCGGGTAACACTCACTATACACACGTGACGACGTGGTGGCGCAAGTCATCCTTCCGATCGATAACATTGACGCAGCGTTGAATTGCAGTCTCCGCCACCTGGCTTGATCTGCCATTTCACAGGTGTTTCTAAGTAGTGGGGGAACAGTCCCTATCCTGGGACGCGTGACAGTCTCAGACCCCGCCGCGCAACCGTCGGCAGCGACGCAGCAGGGATCGGATCCGCACCCACAGCCAGCCGGCCCGGCGAAGACAGCGGCGTTCTTCGACCTCGACAAAACCGTCATCGCAAAGTCGAGCACGCTCGCTTTCAGCAAACCCTTCTTCGATCAGGGACTCATCAATCGCCGGGCGGTGCTGAAGTCCACCTACGCCCAATTCTTCTTCCTGATGTCGGGCGCCGACCACGACCAGATGGATCGCATGCGTTCCTACATCACGAATATGTGCGCGGGCTGGGACGTCGAACAGGTCAAGTCGATCCTCGATGAGACGCTGCACGACATCGTCGATCCGCTGGTGTTCGCCGAGGCCGCCGATCTCATCGCTGACCACAAGCTCTGCGGCCGTGATGTCGTGGTCGTGTCGGCCTCCGGCGAGGAGATCGTCGCCCCGATCGCGCGCGCGCTCGGCGCGACGCACGCGATGGCGACGCGGATGGTCGTCGAGAACGGCAAGTACACCGGCGACATCGCGTTCTACTGCTACGGCGAGGGCAAGGCTCAGGCCATCCGGGAACTGGCCGCCCGCGAGGGCTACCCGCTCGAGCACTGCTACGCGTACTCCGACTCGATCACCGACCTGCCGATGCTCGAAGCCGTCGGCCATCCCACGGTGGTGAACCCCGACCGCGCGCTGCGCAAGGAGTCCGCCACGCGGGGCTGGCCGGTGCTCACGTTCTCCAAGCCGGTGTCGTTGCGTGACCGGATTCCCGCTCCGTCCAGCGCCGCAGTGGCCACCACCGCCGCGGTGGCCGTCAGCGCGATCGCCGCCGGGGCGCTGACGTACTCGCTGCTGCGCCGCTACGTGCTGTGAGGACCCGGGCGTGCCCTGGCCCCGACTTGTTGGCGGCCGCACTTAGCCCTTGCTGTGACCGTGGTCACGTAGTACAAAGGAACCACGGAAGCCCGGCGAGGCCAAGGTCGGATCGGAAGAGAAGGTTCGATCTCCCGAGCCGGACTACCCAGCACGGATCCCGGGCACCCACGCGGAGCACGCCGCGATAATGGCAAAAGTGTTGCGGGCCTGCGTTGTTGTGAAAAGCGGACAGCCACGACGGCCCCTTGGGTGGGGTTTCAGCTGAAGCGCATTGCAACCCGCCGAGGCCAACCCACGCAGCCCACGATGCACGCTTGGTAACCGGGTATCCGTGCTAGCGGGCGGCGAGCCGAAGCGTTTCGGATCGTCGCCCGCTCACGTCTTGGTGGACCCTTCGGCGATGGCGACGGCCTCCCGCGCGCCTGCCTGCACGGCGCGGCAACACAGCAGCAGCCATTTGCGCAGCCCCTCGGCGCTGCCCGACGCAAACCCCTGCCCGGCCTTGCGGTACTCGCCGGCGTTGCGCATCCAGTACACCTCCGGGACGCCAAGGCCGTGCGGGTCCAGGCCGCTGGCCTGGGTCACCAGCCGTGACACTGCACGGGCCACCACCCCGTCGGCAGTGCCGAAAGGGGCGAGGGTGAGCAGTTCGCCGTGCGCCACGCCGGCCAGGACCGGCGCCGGCGCCGCGCTGCCGCCGGTGACCAGTCCGGCCAGCAGGTCGAGCCGCCGCGCGACCTCGTCGTCGGGGCGGGGCCGACCCAACAGGTTGTCGTCGTCGACGAGGTCGGCGGCCGCGAGCACGTGCAGCCGTGCCAACGCCTGCAGCGGCGCGCGCTGCCACACCCCGACCAACGCCGTCTGGCCACCGTGCAGCGCCTCGGCGACCCTCAGTGCCCCGGCGAGGATGGGGCCCGACACGAGCCCGTCGGACGGTAGCCACGGCGCCCCGCCGTCGAGAACCGACGACGCCCGCGCCGCACGGACGGCGGCCTCGACCGCGTTGGCCGGCCAGCCGCGTAGGTTCGCGCGGTGCCGGTGCGCCCTGCCGAGTGCCTCACGCGCGTCTTCGCTAGCCTGCGCGACGCCCGGCAGGTCGACGAGGGGCGCCAGTGGATCGGTCATCGGCAGATCACGCTAGCCCCGGCGACGGCATCCAGATCGTGCCGGGGCGTGCGGAATGCCGGTCGTCATGCAACCTTTGTTGATTAGGCTCGGCGGTATGCCAGAAACGCCCGCACAGGCCCCGTCGGCGTATCCGCCGTCCGAGGAGTTCGCCGCCAACGCCAACGCCACCGCTGACCTGTACGAGACCGCCCAGGCCGACCGGCTCGGGTTCTGGGCCGAGCAGGCCAAGCGGTTGTCATGGGAGACGCCGTTCACCGACGTGCTGGACTGGTCGGATGCGCCGTTCGCCAAGTGGTTTCTGGGCGGCAAGCTCAATGTCGCCTACAACTGCGTCGACCGCCATGTCGAGGCCGGCAACGGGGACCGCGTCGCGATCTATTGGGAGGGCGAGCCGGTCGGCGACAGCCGCACGCTGACCTACGCCGACCTGAAAGCCGAGGTGTGCCAGGCCGCCAACGCACTGACCGAGCTCGGGCTCAACGCCGGGGACCGGGTGGCTATCTACATGCCAATGATTCCCGAGGCGATCGTCGCGATGCTGGCCTGCGCGCGGCTGGGCGTGCTGCACAGCGTGGTCTTCGCCGGGTTTTCCGCCTCGGCGCTCAAGGCCCGCATCGAGGATGCCGAGGCCAAGCTGCTGATCACGACCGACGGGCAGTACCGCCGCGGCAAGGCGGTCTCGCTGAAGGAAGCCGCCGACGAGGCCGTCGACGACCAGGGCTCCATCGAGCATGTGATCGTGGTGCGGCGCACCGGAATCGACGTGCCGTGGACAGCGGGTCGCGACCTGTGGTGGCACGACACCGTGGGCGAGGCGTCGACCGAGCACGCCCCGGAGGCGTTCGACTCCGAGCAGCCGCTTTTTTTGCTCTACACCTCCGGCACCACCGGCAAGCCAAAGGGCATCGTGCACACCACCGGCGGCTTCCTGACCCAGGCGTGCTACACCCACTACAACGTTTTCGACGTCAAGCCCCAGACCGATGTGTACTGGTGCACCGCCGACATCGGCTGGGTCACCGGCCACACCTACATCGTGTACGGCCCGCTGTCCAACGGTGCCACCCAGGTGGTCTACGAGGGCACGCCCGCGTCGCCCGACGAGCACCGGCACTTCCAGGTGATCGAAAAATACCGCGTCACAATCTATTACACGGCGCCAACGTTGATCCGCATGTTCATGAAGTGGGGCCGGGCAATTCCCGATGCTCACGACCTGTCGAGCCTCCGGCTGCTGGGCTCTGTTGGTGAGCCGATCAACCCGGAGGCGTGGCGGTGGTACCGCAACGCGTTCGGCGCTAACCGGACCCCGATCGTGGACACCTGGTGGCAGACCGAAACGGGCGCGGCGATGATCTCGCCGCTGCCCGGTGTGACCGCGTGCAAACCCGGCTCGGCAATGGCTCCGCTGCCCGGGATCTCGGCCAGAATCGTCGACGACGACGCCAACACGATCGAACCCAGCCCCGACATCGGCGAGCACGTCTCCGGCTATCTGGTGCTGGATGAGCCGTGGCCGGCAATGCTGCGCGGCATCTGGGGTGACCCGGAGCGTTTCAAGGAGACTTACTGGTCGCGATTTGCCCAGCAGGGCTGGTACTTCGCCGGCGACGGCGCACGCTACGACCCGGACGGCAACATCTGGGTGCTCGGCCGCATCGATGACGTGATGAACGTGTCGGGACACCGGGTTTCGACCGCGGAGGTGGAGTCGGCGCTGGTCGGACACTCGCACGTCGCCGAGGCCGCCGTCGTTGGGGCCACCGATGAGCACACCGGTCAGGCCATCTGTGCGTTCGTGATCCTCGAAGCGAGTGCAAAGCCGGCGAACGAAATGGTCGGCGAATTGAAAGCACAAGTCGCCAAAGAGATCTCACCGATCGCCCGACCGCGGGAGATTCACGTGGTGCCGGAGCTGCCGAAAACTCGCAGCGGCAAAATCATGCGTCGCTTGCTGCGTGACGTGGCCGAGGGCCGCGAACTCGGTGATACCTCGACGCTGGTGGATCCCGGCGTGTTCGAGGCGATTCGGGCCAGCAAGGCCGAGGACTAGACCCGCAAGGCGCGACACTACGCTAGACCGGCGTAAATCCCGATCCGGGTCGCCCGTGCGTGTTGACGTCGGCCAGCACCGAGTTGATTGACTCGGTCACCGCGGGCGTATGCAGCGGGATGTATTTGATGACACATGTCGGCAACTCGTTGCTGAACGCGCCGTGGACCATGCCGACCAGCTGGTTGCCGACCGTAACCGGCGCGCCTGAATCGCCGGGTCGCCCGCACACCTGGTTCAAAATCGTACCGGGCTGATCCCCAGGGCCCCAGGTGACGCCGCAGGAGTAGCCGGTGGTGCGGCCCAGCTTGCAGGCGATCTCACCGAACGTCGGATCCGGCCCGATGCCGGCGATCAGGAAGTTGCTGAAGTTGTTGACCGGGATCACCTTGGTCTGGTCGAACTTGATCACGGCATAGTCCAAGTTGTCGTTGCCGGCGACCATCGTGCCCAGCGGTCCCGCCGCCGGATTGGCCTCCGCGGCGACCTGGGCGCCCGGCCCGCCGCAATGCGCAGAGGTCAATCCGACCAGGTCGCCCTGATGGTCGTGCCCAATCGTGGTCAGGGTGCACAGCGCTTCGCCGTCGACGATGATGCCGGCGCCTCCGCCCATTACCACCTTGTCGGCGGCGGTCGCGGCACCGGGATGGACCCATCCGGCCAACACCGCCGCCACCGCCGCGCTCGGCAGCAACCCGCGGTGCCTCAATCCAAGACTCCCGTCGACCAACCCGTCCCGCGTGGACCCGCCGCGGATTTTACCTGTGTCACACCCGCAACTTGCGTAACAGGCTCGGTCGCGTCGGTGCGGGCCGCTGCCCGACAGCCGATCTCGTCCCCGCCGGCGCCGCATGGCAACATAACGCATCAACGAACCAGCTAGAGCGGGAGGAACCGTCCGTGAGCAATGGCAAGAACGGGGTGCCCAACACGATTACGTCGATCCCGCTGGCGGATCCCCACGCTCTGCCGGCCAACCCGTCCATCGGTGAGCTGGTCAAGGACGCGACCAGCCAAGTCTCGACATTGGTGCGCGCCGAAGTCGAGCTGGCCCGTGCGGAGATCACCCGTGACGTCAAGAAGGGTCTCACCGGCAGCCTGTTCTTCATCGCCGCGCTGGTGGTGCTGTTCTACTCGACGTTCTTTTTCTTCTTTTTCATTGCCGCGCTGCTGGACACCTGGCTGTACCGCTGGGCCGCGTACCTGATCGTGTTCGGGATCATGGTCGTAGTTACCGCGGTGCTCGCGCTGCTGGGCTACCTGAGGGTCCGGCGGATCCGCGGGCCCCGGGAGACGATCGAGTCAGTCAAGGAGACCCGCGAGGCGCTGACCTCCCACGACCACCGGGCCGGCGGCCAGCTGCCGGTCAAGGCCCCGGCGACCGGGCCCGGCGCTCAGACTGACCCGTCGGGCTGGTAGTGCCGCCACCCACCCCGTCGGTCGTGCGGATCGACGGGCCCTGGCGCCATCTCGAGGTGCACGCCAACGGGATTCGATTTCACGTCGTCGAAGCCCATCCCGCCGGACAGGACACCTCCGCCCCGATGACGGCGCGGCCGCTGATCATGCTCCTTCATGGTTTCGGGTCGTTCTGGTGGTCGTGGCGGCACCAGCTGCGTGGGCTGCGGGGCGCCCGGGTCGTCGCGGTGGACCTGCGCGGCTACGGCGGCAGCGACAAACCGCCCCGCGGCTACGACGGCTGGACCCTGGCCGGCGATACCGCCGGGCTGATCCGCGCCCTGGGCCACTCGTCGGCCACGCTCGTCGGTCACGCCGACGGCGGGCTGGTGTGCTGGGCGACGTCGATGCTGCATCCGCGGCTGGTTCGCGCGATCGCCGCGATCAGCTCGCCGCATCCGGCCGCGCTGCGCGCCTCGGCGCTGACCCGGCGCGACCAGGGCCGGGCGTTGCTGACGTCGCTGCTGCGCTATCAGGTGCCGATGTGGCCGGAGCGTTGGCTGACCCGGCACGACGCCGATCAGTTGGAGCACCTGGTGCGATCCAGAGCAGGAACCCACTGGGTTGAAACACAAGATTTCAAGGAAACCGTCGCCCATATGCGCCGCGCCATCCAAATACCCTCGGCGGCACACTCCGCGCTGGAGTATCAGCGGTGGGCGGTGCGAAGTCAGTTGCGGAGCGAGGGCTGGCGGTTCATGAAGCTGATGAACCGCCAGGTCGGTGTGCCGCTGCTGCACCTGCGCGGCGACGCCGACCCGTACGTGCTCGCCGATCCCGTCCACCGCACCGAGCGCTACGCGCCGCGCGGGCGTTTCGTGTCCATCGCTCGCGCAGGGCATTACGGCCACGAAGAGGACCCGGCCGCGGTGAACGAACAGCTGACACGCTTCCTCGGGCACGTGTACGGTGCGTCGCCGAATTAACCGAATCAACCGATGCAGGCGCCGGTCGCGACCGCCTGGCTGCCGCCGATCTTGGCCAGTTGACGCGAGACCTCTTTGGCTGTCAGCACGAATCCGGTGTCGGGGTCGTCGACGGCGGCGCCAAACACGACGCCAAGCACCCTTCCGTTGAGGTCGACCAACGGCCCACCCGAATTACCTTGCCGCACAGGACCTCTGATGGTGTACACCTCGCGGGTCACGGTGGTCGTGCGGTAGATGTCGGGGCCGTTCAGCTCGATGATTTCCCGGATTCTCGCCGGAGTGGCCGCGAACTCACCACCGCCGGGGTAGCCGAGCACCAGCGCGTCGGTGCCGGTGTGGGCGGGTGCGTCCGCGAACGAAAGCGACTGCGACGGCAGGTTCGGGACGTCGAGAATCGAGATGTCGGCGTCGGGGTCATACGACACCACGCTGGCGTCGTACTCGGTACCGCTCGCGTTGACGGTGACGCTGTCGGACCCAGCCACGACGTGTGCGTTCGACATCACCCGGTTGGGCGCCACCACGAAGCCGCTACCCTCGAGCACTTTCTGGCAACCGGGCGCCACACCCCGGATCTTGACCACGCTCGGCTCCGTGGCCGCCACCACCGGGTTCCCCGCCAGCGTCGGGTCCGGCGCGCTCACCGCGATGATGGGGGTGCGGCCGAACGGCTGCAGCACGTCGGGTAGACCGGACGTGTTCAACAGCGCCGACAACCGGTTCGGCACTGATTTCAGCCAGCTCGGTGCGACCTCGTCCACCTGGGCCAACACCTTCGAACCGCGGACGGCCGCAGCGAGATTCGGCTGCTGGGACGACGTCAGCGGGGTAGCCAGCAGCCACGCGGCGAGGAGCACCGCGACAAGTTGCAGGCCCACACCGATGACCGAGTCGATCGTCCGAATGGTCCGGTTGCGGATCGCCCCCCGGACAGCACGGCCCACCACCACACCCGCGACTTCGCCGACGACCACCAGCGCGAGGATCAAAAACAGCGCCGCGAACAGCTTGGTGCGCGGGCCGCTGATGTGGGTGACCAGGTGCGGCGCCAGTAGCACGCCGGCCACGGCGCCGAGGACGACGCCGCCGAAAGACATCAACGAACCCAACGCCCCCGACCGCCAGCCGGATAGGGCGGCGATGAACGCGACCGCGAGCACCGCGATGTCCAGCCACTGCGACGATGTCATTGCTGGGCCTCACCGTAGTCGTCCGCCTCGTGCTCCTCAGAGTCGTCTCCTACCAGGGCCATCGCCTCGTCGAGTTCGCGGATGTCCTGGGTGTTCCACGGCACCGACCAGCCGGCCACGTCGAGCATCGCCGAGACGACCTGCCCGGTGAATCCCCACACCAGCATCTCGTTGAGCAGGAACGCGGGTCCGGCGAAGCGGCTGGTGAGTGTGCGCCGGTACACCATCAGCCGGTTCTGCGGATTGATGAGCGCTCGCACCGGGACGCGGGCGACGATCGCGGTCTCAGCCTCGTCGATCACCGCAACCGGCCCCGGGTCGGGTGAATACGCCAGTACCGGCACGACGTGGAAACCCGATGGGGCGATGAACATTTTGTCCAGCATGGCCAGCGGCCGCAGCCTGGTGACGTCGATGCCGGTCTCCTCACGGGCCTCGCGAAACGCGGTGTCGATCGGTCCGACGTCCCCCGGATCGGTCGCCCCACCGGGAAACGCCGCCTGGCCGGCGTGGTGACGCAGCGTCGACGCCCGCACGGTCAGCAGCAGGTCGGCGTCATCGGGCACGCCGCCGCCGGTGTCCGCTGCCGCGGGCCCGGAGAACAACACCAGCACCGCTGCGTCGCGTCCGGCACCGGTGAGCGCGGCCTTCGCGTTCGCCGCGCTCACCAACGCGAGAATGTCGGCGGGCAGCCGCCGTCGATAGGCAGCGGGGACGCAGCCGACCTTGTCCACCAACGGCTTTAGCCAAGACGGCGCAGCATCCGGCGTCAGCGCACCCGTGGCGTCCGCTGCGCTCACCGCGTCGCTCCCGTCTGCTCGACCGCCGCGGCGATGTCGTCGGCGCTGGCGAACGCACGCGGCAGGATTTGCGCAACGCTACCGTCCGCGCGCAGCAACACTGTCGCGGGCATCACGTTCGGGACGTGCAGCGCGGCCGCGACGCGTCGTGCGCCGTCCTGCCATCCCGGCAGCCGAACGCGCAGGTCGGCCAGCCGTGTCAGGGCGGCCCCCTCGTCGGGGTCCTGATGCACCGTGATCACGGTGAGCTGCGTCCCGACCCGCCGCTGGTAGTCGGCCATCGCCGGCAGCTCCGCCCCGCACGGTGCACACCAGTAGGCCCACAGGTTCAGCAGAACCGGCCGCCCGGCAACGGACCGGGCGGTGTCGACGGCCGCTCCGTCG
>Ga0213881_10001379_pt1 | contig 11747 bp, 7 predicted proteins | sample BarmaccoBMER_R08_FD_160104 | JGI IMG/M metagenome (GOLD analysis project Ga0213881, IMG submission 160104) | Barbacenia macrantha exposed rock microbial communities from rupestrian grasslands, the National Park of Serra do Cipo, Brazil - ER_R08 ... | reverse complement strand
GGAGATGGAGAGGTCGCGGAGGGATTGGGGGGTGTCGCCGTAGTCGGTGCGGATGCGGCGGCGCAGGGTGAGGGATTCGGTGTAGGCGGTCAGGGCGTCGTCGAGTTGGCCGCGTTCGCGCTGGATGGTCGCGACGTTATCGAGGGAGACCGAGAGGTCGCGCAGCGTGGTGGGTGAGTCTGGGGAGCGCCGCACCAGCTCGCGATGCAGCTCGACCAGGGCTGTAGCGGCGTCGAGCGCAATCTCGTGATCCAGTGAGCTGGACAGGATGTTCAGCAGCGCCACCGTGGTGTCCAGCTCGAGCGGCCGCTGGCCCTCCAGCGCGATCCGGGCGTGCCGGACGGCCTCGGCCGGCTCGTCCTGGCCGGCGCGCACCTGTGCTAAACAGGCGTGCGCGAGCAGCTCGTCGTCCGGGCTCGACGCAGCATCAAACGCGCCGAGGCTCGCCTCTACCGCAAGGTCGGTGTGGGCCGACCGCAACGCGCTTGCGGCTCGCTTCAGCAGCGCCCTTACCTCAGGAGAGGGCTGGATGGGCTGGCCCGGCACCGGCGTGAGCCCGCTGCGAACCGGGGACGCAGCGGTGGGCGTGACGGGTGCGGCCGCGGTGGCCTTGGCAGCGGTGTCGAGCGTCGCCGTGAGACTGCGGATCGACCACAGGTCCGGGGCGGTGTCACGGACCAGCGGCAGCGAACCGGCCGGGCACGCCAGCAACAACGCGGCCGGGTGGACGGCGGCCAGCGCGTCACGCCGCTCGTTGAGCCGGCGCAGCAGCCGGGACCACAACCGCACCCGGTCAGCTCTGATGGCCTCGTCGTCGAGCACCCAGGTCGCGGCGAGGCCAGCCGGATGCGAGGCGAGCAACTGGCTGAGCACTACGGCTTCGCCCCCCCGCTCGGTCAAGGTGAGAGTGGCGACGTGCTTGACCTGCATGCGGGCTTGGTCGCGGGTGCGGGCTACCAGCTCGGCGACGTCCGGCGCCTGGACACCGAACAGCAACGCCAGCCAGAAGCCGTCGTGCAATACGAACTCGGCCCGAATCCGCTCCCAGACGGCCTCGACATCCCGGTGCAGGCTCCGGGCCGCCTGCCGCTGCTCACTCACGGCAGGCCGAGCGCTCTCCTGGCCAGCGGGTGCACTTCGTACCAGTCCTGGCCGTTGAGGTGACCGAGCAGCATGTGGCTCTGCAGCAACCGGGCCATGAGCTGCACCTCGGACTCCAGGGGGTCGACGGTGCCGTCCCCAGCGGCTACTTGGCTCAGGAACGCCTTCTGCTCCGCCGTCATCTTCATGAAGTCGTGCGCCACCAGGCCGATCGCCTCCTCGACGTGCTCATCGCGCAGCGGCAACGTCAACGACCTGCGGAGCATGAGGTTGACCACCTGACGCAGCAGCGTGAACAGGTCACGCAGGTGACCCCCGGACGCCTCGATGACCTTATCGAGCTGCTTGCCGGCGAAGATCTCATCGACCGGGAGCCGGCGGGCGACGACCTCCCGCAGCTCCGCGACCGTCGTGGCCACGGTGTCCGCGGCTTGGCCGGGGCGCGGCCAGACGTGCGGCACCGGAACCGGCAGTACCCGGGAGTCGAAGGGCAGTGCCCCAGGCGAGGTGAACTGCAGGTAGGTGGGCACGGTGTAGATCATGTGGTGGGAGCCGAACTTGAGCTTGCTGGCGTGCGCGACGAACAGCGCTTGCACCGAATCCTGCACCGCCACGTCGTTCTCGCTGGTCCCGCGCAACTTCTCCAGGCCATCCACGATGAGCACCGAGCCCTGACCCGGGTCCTCCGCTGGCAGCAGGGTGGTGAGGAAGGCCGCGACTTCCTCGTAGAGCCGCCCGATGTGGTAGGTGAGTTTGCGCCGCAGCTCCGTCACGACCGATTCGCTGCTCTTCAGCTCCCGCTGCAGCTCGAGTTCCACCGACGCGCCCATCGCCTCGAACTCCACACCGTCCCGGGACATGCTGGCGGACAGGCCGGGGACGTCGACGGAGATCTTGAGGCGGTCCAGGAGGCGGCGCAGCCTGCCGACGAACCCTGGTCCGGGGTCCGCTTCGGGCGCGCCGAGCACGTCGTGCGCGCCGAGGGCCAGCGCGATGAGGAACTCGGTGACGTCGATCGGCGAGGACTCGTTGACGTAGGCGCCGACATCGAAGATCGCGGCGTGGAAGCCGGCGCGCTCCAGATCGCCCCGCAGCCGGCGCAACTCGGTGGTCTTGCCGGAGCCGGATGGGCCGGAGAGCAGCTGAGTGGTGGTGTCGAGGGCCAGCTCGATCGTCGCCAGCAGCTCGTCGACCGCGGCCCGGCCCGCATCGGCCAGCGGGACGTATCGCGTCTCCTTCGGGTCGGCCGGGTCCAGCGGACCGAGCGTGAGCGCGGCGGACCATTCGCGGAGCTGCTGCCGCGATGGCGTCGTCATGACCGAAATCATAGGAGATCCGCGCGATCTGCTTGCGGATGTTCCTCTCCGGCAGGGTGATGCAGAGTGCCGTCGAGGACGGTGACCGCGTGCCCGGTGAGATGCACGCGTTCGCCATGGACGGCGGTGTGGACCAGGCCGGTGCGGGCGGACGCCTGCAGCCCGGTGAGGCTGTCCCGGCCCAGACGGCCCGACCAGTAGGGGGCTAGGGCGGTGTGCGCACTACCGGTGACCGGGTCCTCGGGGATGCCTTGAGCCGGAGCGAAGAAGCGAGAGACGAAGTCGTAGCCGCTGCCCGGATCCGACGCCGGGGCAGTGGCGATGACCCCGCGGATGCCGTCGCGGCGGGTCAGGTGGGCCAGCGCGGTGAAGGTGGGGGCCAAGGAGCGAACGCCCGCCTCGTCGGGGAACACGGCGAGCACATCGCCGAGAGCACCGGTGCTGTAGGCGGCGTTGGGCTTGGCATTGAGGGCTTCGGGGAGCCCTCCAGGGATAGATATCTCGTTGGCCGGGGCGGCAGGAAAGTCCACAGTGACGGTGCCGTCTTGGCGGGTGTGAGCGATCAGGATGCCGCTTCGGCTCCGGAACCGGACAGTACCGGTTGCTCCTCGGTCACTGTGCAGAGCGTGGGCGGTGGCCAGGGTGGCGTGCCCGCACAGATCGACCTCGACGGCGGGGGTGAACCAGCGCAGTGCCCAGTCAGCGTCGGCAGGCTCGGGCAACGGATAAGCGAAGGCTGTCTCGGACAGGTTCATTTCGGCGGCGACCTGCCGCATCCAGCTCTCATCGGGCCAGGCATCGGTGTCCAGCAGGCAGACAGCTGCGGGGTTGCCCGCAAACGGCCGGTCGGTGAACGCGTCGATAATCCGGATACGCACAAGAAGATCGTAGGATGGCGGCGAGATCGATGCCGGGGCTGATCTTACACGTGAGTTCTCTGTGTTTCATGAGTCGTGGCTGAGGCATAACACTAATGGTTCCCGCAGTGCGTGGCACGATGGCGCCATGCTGCGCTGGATCACCGCCGGGGAGTCGCACGGGCCTGCTCTGGTCGCTGTGCTGGAGGGCATGGTCGCCGAGGTCGAGGTGACCTCCAAAGAGGTGCAGGCCGAGCTGGCCCGTCGCCGCCTCGGGTACGGGCGTGGAGCGCGAATGAAGTTCGAGGCCGATGAGGTGGACTTGCTGGGGGGGATCCGGCACGGCCGGACCTTGGGCGGCCCGGTGGCGATCCGGATCGGCAACACCGAGTGGCCCAAGTGGGAGACCGTGATGGCGGCCGACCCGGTGGACCCGAATGTGCTCGCCGCGCAGTCCCGTAATGCGCCGCTGACCCGTCCCCGGCCCGGGCACGCTGACCTCGCCGGGATGACGAAGTATGGCTTCGACGATGCCCGGCCGGTGCTGGAGCGGGCTAGCGCCCGCGAGACCGCCGCCCGGGTTGCCCTGGGCACCCTGGCCAAGGCGTTCCTGCGTCAGGCGCTGGGGGTCGAGGTGCTCTCCCATGTGGTATCGCTGGGGCAGGTGGACGCTCCTGCGGACGTGCTGCCCGGACCTGGTGACTTGGAGCGGGTCGACGCCAGCCCGGTCCGCGCGTTTTCTGCAGAGGCGGCGGCCGCGATGATCGCTGAGGTGGATGCGGCGAAGAAAGCCGGCGACACGCTGGGCGGCGTGGTCGAGGTCGTAACGTACGGATTGCCGGTAGGACTGGGCTCCTTCGTGCACGCCGACCGGCGACTGGATGCTCGGCTGGCTGGCGCCCTGATGAGTATCCAGGCCATGAAGGGTGTCGAGGTGGGCGATGGATTCGCCACCGCGCGTCGCCGGGGCAGCGCGGCGCACGATGAGATGGTGCCCGGGCCCGCCGGTGTGGTGCGGCGCACCAACCGGGCCGGTGGTCTGGAGGGTGGCATGACCAACGGAGAAGTGCTGCGGGTCCGGGTGGCGATGAAGCCGATCTCCACAGTGCCCCGTGCCCTGGCCACGGTGGACGTCGTTACCGGCGAGGCGGCCGTCGCAATCAACCAGCGCTCCGACGTGTGCGCGGTGCCCGCCGCGGGCGTGGTTGCCGAGGCGATGGTCGCGCTGGTGCTCGCCGATGCCACGCTGGAGAAGTTTGGCGGTGACGCCCTGCCCGAGACCACCCGCAATGCCCGCGCTTACCTCGCCTCCACCCGTTAGCGCTGACTGCGGACATTCCGCTGCTGATCAATCAACGCCACCAAACCAGCTCTCTGGTGCAGGCCTCATGAGTAGATGGCGATTGTCGCCGCAGGCATATGCCGAATGCCATGGAGTCGGAAGCGCGGTGTTGGGGATGCCTTCTCGTGCAGATGTGTCCCCTCGGTAGCCCAGCCTGCAGCTGAAGTGACCTCTTCGCCAGCCGTAACCGGTAGGTCCTGGCTGAGGAGACTCCGCCCCCGTACCGCCCTCCCACACTAGTTGAATTTTCTTCGTGGTGATAATCCACCCCGTGGTGAATCGGGGGTGGGGAGGAGTCGTGGCGGGTCTTGGCCTGCTAGGGCTGGGGGGCTGCGGGGCAGTGCTCGTGGTGCTGCTCATGATGAGGGGCCTGGAAGTTACCGCTCATGTTGCTGGAATCATGGGGGTGATGCTTAGTTTCCCCGCGCTGGCGATCGCGCTGAGGGGCTGGGCGCATCGAAGTAGGGTGGCTACGGCAGATCAGGTGGGGCAGGCGCGGGAGAGCCTCGCGGGCTGGGTTTTCGATCAATGGCGTCACGAGGCTTTAGCCCGGTCGCTGGGCAACCCGCAGCCGATGCCGGTGCGGTGGCGGCTCACCGAGCATGCCGTGATGGACCGCGTCCGGTCCATCACGGTCGGTGAGCTGTCCTTCACCGGCCGCAGCGATCGGATCGGCCCACTGGCGGAGCAGTTCCGAGGCTTGTTGTGTCGGCGCCTGGTCATTCTGGGGGGGCCTGGCTCGGGGAAGACGACCCTGGCGGTGCAGCTGCTGTTGCAACTGCTTGCCACCTCCCGAGCGGGCGACCCGATCCCGGTGCTGTTGTCCCTCGCCAGCTGGGACCCCACCGAACAGCCTCAGCTGCATGACTGGCTCGCCGAACGGCTGGCCGCGGACTACCCCTCGCTGCGGGCGTTTGGCCCCGACGTCGCGCGTGCCCTGGCCGAGCAAGGTCACATCCTGCCGATCCTCGACGGCTTGGACGAACTCCCCCTGGCCCGCCAGCCGGAGGTGATCATCGCGCTCAACGACTCGCTCACCGAGGCCGACCAGTTGGTGTTGACCAGCCGCACCCGGGAGTACGGAACCGCCATCGCTGAGGCGCACAAGGTGCTCAACGCGGCTGCGGTCATCGAACCCGAGCCGCTGAGCTCTGCCCAAGCGGCCGAGTACCTGGAGGCATGCCTGTTTCCGGATCCCAGCCCATTGTGGTGCAGCGTGCTCGATCGGCTCCGGGCCGGAACAGCGGGGCATCTCGCGACAGTGGTGGCCACCCCGCTGGGTCTGTGGCTGTTGCGCACCGTTTACATCACTCCCAGAGCCGATCCCCGTCCGCTGGTGACCTGCGAGGTAGCCCGCGACGCAGCCCAGATGCGGGCCCACTTGTTCGACCGGCTCATTCCGGCCGTCCTCACCACCCGTCCCGCATCCCGCAACCCCCACGACCCTTTTCGACCACGGCGCACCTGGGACTGCACCAAGGTCCGCAGCTGGCTGATCTACCTCGCCTGGCACCTTGACCGAACCGAGACCCGGGATCTGGTGTGGTGGCACCTGGCGCGCCACACCTTTACCCGCCGCATGCTCGGGCTGAGGGTCGGGCTGGGGGTCGGCCTGGTGGCCGGGCTGGGGGTCGGGCTAGGGGTCGGGTTGGTGGTCGGGCTGGGGGTCGGCCTGGTGGCTGGGCTGGGGGCTGGGCTGGGGGCTGGGCTGGCGGCCGGGTTGAGGCGCCACGACTGGCTGACCGACGACCCTGCCTATGTCAACCTGCAATTGAAGCATCGGACCGAGATGCTGGTGCGCGATCTGGGGGTCGGGCTGGGGACCGGGCTCGTGGCCGGGCTGGTGACCGGGCTGGCGGGCGGCCTGGTGACCGGGCTGCTAGCCGGGATCAGAGTCGGGCTGGCGGGCGGGGCGGTGGCCGGGGTGGTGTTCGGGATGGTGGCCGGGCTGGTGATCGGGCTGCTCTTCGATCTGGGGGTCGGGCTGGTGACCGGGCTGGTACGCGGGCTGGTGGTCGGGCTCGGGGTCGCGCTCGGGGTCGGGCTGAAAGTCGCGCTGATGATCGGGCTACAGACCGGTCTGATGGTCGGGCTGGGGGGCGGGCTGGTGATCGGGCTGGCCAAGTGGATGGGAACACCGAGCAGGACTAGCTGGGCTAGCACACCGCGCTCAACCTACCAGGCGACTCGAGCGCTGACCGTCATCCAAATCTGTGTCGCCGTGCTGGTGGGCGGACTACTGGGCGGGCCGGTGGGCGGGCTGCTGGGCGGCGTGAGGGGCGGCCCAGTGGGCGGGCTAGGAATCGGCCTCGGAGCCGGGGTTGGGATGAAGGTCGGGCTGTGGGTCGGGTTGGTGATCGGGCTGGTGGGCGGGCTGGGGCAGATCAGCAGCGGCGCTTGGCTCAGTTACACCCTGACGTTATGTCGGCTTGCTGCCGCTGGAAAGCTGCCGCTCCGGCTCATGGACTTCCTCGACGATGCCTACCGGCTGGGCCTGCTCCGCACGACCGGCCCGACCTACCAGTTCCGACACGCTGAGTTCCACGACCACCTCCTCCGCACCAGCAGCTCACGAACAGAGACCGATACATAAGTCCCACTCGAACCCTTAACCCCCTGATCTGGTCCGTCGTCGCAGCCGATGTCGTAGGTTTGTCACCGGTTGGCCCTGAGCTGACGTTCGCACCAGCACATCCTGACTGACCTGCTGGTTTCTGGTCGTTGCCGGTCGTTGTTGGTCAACACTGATCGACGTCTGACGGCCTGGAGACGGCCTGATCTTGGTCGTCAGCGACCCTCGCATGACGGCGCTCCGGCGGTCGTGTCGCGCCTGAGCCGCCAGTGATCGAGACGGCTGTCGTGGCAAGGGCGACAAGCGGGAGGTCCTGCGATTAACAGATGCGGGCGGACCCCTGATCAGATCGTGTGACGGGGGCATACGGTGTTCGCCGGGTGGTGTCCGTGGAGGGAGTTGCGCACTAATCACCCGCCTCGCTCTCGACACGTACAGCAACGATGACTAGGCGTGAGACCAGTTCGGAGGGCTCGCTCACGACTACTTTCCGCGACGGCTTGGGTCAACGGCAGTCATGGCAATCATGATCATCGGCCATTGCGGACAGTGTCGGGGTTAGGTGCCAGACCTGGCTATGGCAGTCGGTTGCACAGGGGGTTGGCGGGAGAACCGCGACGATCACTGGCCCTGATCAACCCCCGTGTCGTTCGACATACTTATCAGTTCCGCGTACTTTGGTGATCGCATGGGTAAGCAAGGAGGGATGCCATGACCACATCGCAGGACACCGTCGGTGGCACCGCCTATGCCAAGGCTATGAAGCTGTGGCTTCACAACCTCACAACCATCGGCTGGCTGCCAACACCGGAGCCCAAGCTCCTTCAGGAAGCCGTGGACACCTACTTTGATGTTGCCCAGGACGTGTTCACCGTCCAGCGGAGGGTCGCCAATAGCGTGCTGGCTGTTACCACGTCGGCTGCTAAGTCGTGGTAACCGGCCTCCGTCGGCCCCGGCGTGCGCACAAGGCCCAGGCCAATGGCTTCGAGGCAGTAGTCATGAAGAGTTGGTCAATGCCTCCGGGTGCCGGATCGCGGAAGAATTCGGGCAGGGCACCACGCGTGCCGCTCAAGCGAGGGATGAGATCAACAAGGCGCAGGCCACCGACGCAGGGCGCACAATCGTCGGTAATTCGTGTTCCTGCGGGCAGCGTCTGCGTGGGTGTGCAGACATCTGCGATCGGCGAATTTCTCCTCACTGACGGAAGGAGACGGACATGGCGAACGAGACGAATACGGTAGGGCTTGCTCTCGGCGGGATCGGGGGGTTTAACGCTCACGACGCGGGTGTCCTCAAAGCGGCCTACGACCTGGGTGTTAGGCCTGATGTCATCTCGTGCACGAGCGGGGCCATCTTCTGGACCTACTTGTTCCTCACCAACCCCGAGGAGATTCCGGCAGAGGTGCAGCGTCAGGCTGACGCGGTGCACGGCGTCAACGCCCTGTGGGTGGCGGCCTTTGGCTATCCCAAGATCTTCGCCCCCGCTACCCGCCAGTACTGGGCGAGGTGGATGACGCCGTGGAACCCGTTCTCCGTGAACGAGTTCCTGGACCGTCTCCTGCCCGCTCAGGTGTACGAGCCGACCCGCACGACTGCCGACTTCGAGGGCATAGCCCAGGCCTTTAATGACAGCAAGACACCGGTCATCTTCAATGCCTATGTCATCGCCGAGGGCCGCGAGCTGCTGTTCGTCAACGAGGCCGCGTCTGACTTCCTGGATGACATCAAGAAGGACTTACAGCGGATCTTCGCCCCCTTACCATTCGGTCCTGATTTGCCTGATGGGGAGGCTGTGGAGGCTCTCCCGTGGCGGGGGATCGATGCCGAGGCGGTCAAGACCGCTCTGTGGCTGGTGCTCTATGGATTCGGGCACAAATACGAGGACAAGGTGACCATCGACGGCGCCTACCGCCGGCAGGTGATCCTCTCCGAGCTGACCAAGTGTGAGCGCGTCTACGTGGTCAAACCCCAGCCCACCGCTTGGGCGGGCGTTCCACCTGCTAACTACTTTGACGTGCAGGACTTCAACACCGAGATGTGGTTCAACTCGTCGTACGCCTCCGAGCGGGCGGCGTTGAAATACGCCGACGAGCAGCGCAACGACCCCACCAAAGTCGTGGAGATCACCATGGACCGGCCCCTCGGCTTCTTCAACTACTTCGTGGAGCGGATGAAGACCTACAAGGACGGGTATGACCAGGCCAAGGAGCTCTTCGGAAAGAATCTCACCAGCATGACGAAATACTGATCAGCCTGATGTGTCCTGAACCGGCTAGCGCTCGGACCGTTATCGTGTTGCAGGGGGTGGCGATCTGGGCGTCTACGAGCATGGCGTACTGAGACGATTTATGTACGTTACGACACATCGGCGCAGTTTGACGCGAGCACGAACTATGCCGTGATCTCGGTGAACGGTTTTCCAGCCTTTACCGCCACGCAACCTGTATCAGCGGCTAGGTCGTCGGCGTGCGTTGGGTTTCCCTTAGTCTGGCCCCAACGGCCTGACACGACCTTGTGATGCACAGAAGGAGGCCACGATAGCTATGTCCACTGATGATCAAAATTGTGTCCCTGGGGCTGCGGAGGCCTGTCGGTCGACCGGGGGAATCCCGAGCGCCGATGAGATATGGGACTGGCAAAACCAGCTTGTGAGTTTGGGGCCGAAGTACACAGGAAACCTTGGCCACTCGAGGTACATTGACTGGCTTTGTGAGCGCTTCGCAGACATTCCCGGATTCACACTCAAAAGGGATCGTCTCACTTTTAATCGCTGGCTGGCCCGAGATTACTCGCTGTCTATCACGATGCCCACCCAGGATCATCCCCACCCCGTTGCGGTCACCTTCTACTACCCGTACTCGGGTACCACCTCCGAAGCGGGCGTCACCGGCAGACTGGTTGACCTGGGCGTCTATCCCCCGATCCGCGCAACCTCGGCTACCGGCAACAGCCCCGAGTTCTGGGCACCGGCCAGGGGAGCCATCGCGTTGGTGCGGACAGCCCCTTCGACGTTCTCGCTGGCCACCGGGCAGATCCCGATCGGCGGTTATGAACCGGGCAAATCCTCCGCCCAGGCCGCCGCCGACTACCACGCCTATGCCGCCTGCCTGACCAATCCGGTCTGGCAGGGCATCTTTAACCCCATCCCGCTGCTGGACGCCAAAAACGCTGGAGTCCTCGCGTTGGTCTGCGCCTGGACCGGGATGCCCGATGAGGAGGTCATCAACCAATACAACCCGTTCACCACGCCCTATCCCTCGGCCTCGCTCGTGGCCACCCCCGATGATCCGGGATGCCCGGCGCTGTGGGTGGGACAGTCCACGGGCTCGGCCTTGGCACGGCAAGCCGCGACCGGACAGGCCATCGCCACCCTGGTGCTCACCGCGGAGGTCACCGTCGGCGCGGCCACCGAGACCGTCTGGGGATGGCTCAAAGGCTCAGCAACCACCACCGAAAATATGATCATCAACACGCACACCGACGGTCCCAACGCCACCGAGGAAAACGGTGGACTCGGTCTGCTCGCCCTGGCAAAGCATTTCGCGACGCTACCCGCCCGCAACCGCGACCTGTACTTCGTGCTCGTCACCGGACATTTCCAACTACCCCAGTTCACCCACACCATCTCGCCCGTCCGGCCCACGGCAGGCAACGACGCCATCAGCCGCTGGATGCACGACCACCCCGACATCTATCACCAAGCGGTAGCCGGTATCACGGTGGAACACCTCGGCTGCACTATGTGGCGCAACGATCCAGCGACAGGGACCTACACCGCAACCGGCGGCTACGAGTGGAATACCACCTACACCGCACCGCGAAACAATACTGTTAATACCGTCAACGCCGAGCACAACGCTTACTTGTCCGCCCTCGCCAGCGTCAACCACAGCGGCTGGCCCAACTTCCCCACCGCTACCGTACTCCCCGGCGCCATTCCCCTCTATCTCGGCGAGGGCGCACCCCTCTACGCCGCAGGACTTGGAACAGTATCGCTCATTCCTTTACCCACCTACTTGCTCCAGGCAGGCGATACCAGACACCCAGAGCAACTGAACCTAGACAAGCTCGACAAAAACCTTATGTACGGCCAGATTCTCACCTGCGCCAACACCATCGAAACACTTAACCGCACACCGACGAACACGCTATAACACTGCACACGCTGAAGAGATCGAAACCTACACAAGTACCCATTACCACAGTCCGCGCTAGCGAACGCGCAGAAGGAAAACTCGAACCCCGAAACCGCTGATTCTCGGACCGCTGTTTCGGTTGGTGGCTGATAGGTGTGATGACCTCGAATTTTCCCGATCACGAACGTTCGATGTCTGCGGTCGTTTGGTGTTGTTCAGGCGTCATTAAGTGACCGAAAAGTATCCAAGTGATCATGGAATGTCTCTCCCTTCAAGCGGGGGCCTTCGTGCTATCCCGTCGGCAGTGAGGTGGGATGTGGGCGGCACCGCTCGCTTGGGGTGTGACCCTCCGTCGACTGACGCGATGTTGCTGTCCTGGCCAGGATTGGTCGGCCTCGGTGCGAGCGGTGTCGTCTGCGTGTG
>Ga0213881_10001376_pt1 | contig 11762 bp, 14 predicted proteins | sample BarmaccoBMER_R08_FD_160104 | JGI IMG/M metagenome (GOLD analysis project Ga0213881, IMG submission 160104) | Barbacenia macrantha exposed rock microbial communities from rupestrian grasslands, the National Park of Serra do Cipo, Brazil - ER_R08 ... | reverse complement strand
CGACGAAAATCAAACTCACCGACCAGCAGAAAGATTCTATACCCATAATCCGGCACCTTTTCCATGGCGACTGGAATTATACCATCACGTTACGCACTGAATAGGTTAATTCATTACGGCTACTTACACGACGCGCGGCACACCGCCGCCAGCTCGGGCCTGGGCTGATGACTTTGGCCACCGAGATGGTCCGGAGTTGAGTAAATTGCCAGTGTGGCAGACCAGATGACGGACAAGTTCGTGGAGATCTACACTGACGGCGCGTGCTTCGGTAATCCAGGTCCGGGAGGGTGGGGTGCCCTGCTGCGCTACGGAGCGCACACGAAAGAGCGCTACGGTGGCGAAGTGCTGAGCACCACCAGTAACCGCATGGAACTGACGGCCGCGATCCAGGCGCTGGAGCACTTGACCCGACCGGCCAAAGTACGCCTGTACACCGACAGCTCGTACCTACGTAACGGTATTACCCAATGGTTAGCTGGTTGGCAGCGCAACGGCTGGCTAACGGCCGAGAAGATCCCCGTCAAGAACGCCGACCTCTGGCAACGGCTGGCCATCGCGGTAAAACGCCATGAGATTGAGTGGCTCTGGGTTAAAGGCCACGCGGGTGATCCCGGCAACGAGCGCGCTGATGCGCTTGCCAACCGCGGAATGCAAGAGGCCCGCCGTGCCAGCAATCCAACCTAGTCGGGTCTGCTCTGGCCGAGCACTCGAATTATCCTTCGTTAAACAGACTCCCCATGTGGCTGGTCACCGGGGTCTAACGTGATGCTGGCTCTTTGTGACGACGACTTGCTGACCATCAGTAAAATAGGTCACCTCAGCCCACCACAAACCGCTTTCACCCTTACACAGCCAGACTATGTGTGCCACCCGCCATTGCCCATCTACCAAGACATAACAGGGCCTGCTACCGGCAGGAGGAGTGACTTCGGACAGTGGCGGTTTCTCCCTGCCATGCCGCTTGATCCACTGTGGAGTACAACAACACAGACACGCACCCAGGCCACGCGCCTGGGCATCCACCCACCAGATCGGCTTAGGCTCCGGGAGCTCCGTACCCGACCCAAGAAACCTGCGCTGTCCCTCCAACAGCATCTTGCATTTCGGGTCGTTGTGGAAAAACTCTCCGGCTGTAGTGCAATAACCAGAAGCCACGACTCCATCCGGCAACGGCCTACAATCCGCGCACTGGCCAACAAGCATGTCGTGCCGGCAACGCTCTCCGTCCGTAACGATCCCTCCCGGTTCTTCCACCGATCGAGCGTGAAACTAGCGCATGATCTCATCGAGATGGATCACTTCGCGCAGCACTACCCGAATGGACCAGTACTGTCTGCGCTGCTGTGGGCGACCTGGATGTTGATGCTGGGGTCGTCGTCGAGCATGCGCAGCACCCGTTGCGGGCATTTCGGGGACGTAGCGGCGTTCCCGACTGAGCATGAACAGCGCCTCTTTGACCCCGGCCTTGTCGTAGCGGCTGTGCCCGGTCACCGCACCAACCATCCCGATCAGGGCGGTCGCATCGGGCGACGGGTTGGCACGGGTCGTCGGCACCAAGTACGTCAAGATCACTTTCTGTGGTCCTCTGGTGTCGGCTTGCTCGCCGGTGACCAGGGGCCAGTCGCTCGGGGGTCCGCCGGTCCGGCCCAGCGGCACGCCGTCACCGGCAGGAACCGGACGCTCGTCGCACCGGTGCTGGCCCAATGCTGCTGCTGCGATGCGACCTTTCGCGCTACTGGCGCAGCACACCCCGGCCGTAGTTGTTGGTGGAGAACACCCGAGCCAGCTCGGCACCAGTCAGGGTGCGGCCCGTGAACCGCTGCGTGATCCAGTACACCCACATCTTCTGTTCGATCGCGGGTTCGGTGCGTGGGCGAGGATCGCCGGAGACTGCCGAGAGCCGCGTGGCCGGCAGGCCATCGTGGTCATCGGTGTTCGGGTCGTGCTCGTCGATCTTCTCATCTGTGGTCTCGGCATGGTGGTGGGTCAGCGTTGCCAACGGGGTGTTTGGTTGGCTTCCCGCTACTCTCTGCGCCGTGAGGTCACCGAATCGCACGGAACTTGACGCCATGGTCGCGGAGGCGACGGTCGACTGCTACAACGACAGCGAGTGTGTCACCGGCTTCTACACCATGATCGACGATGGCCTCGAGGTGCCGTTTCAGACCGAGGTGCTGGGGGTCGATGTCACCGTCACGGGCGTCGACTTGGGCGATGACGACCAGATCGTGGCGATCTGCGCTCGTGGCGGGGAGCGCCAGCGCATCCCGATTCTCGGTCTACCGTTGCCGGCGCCTGCACCGGGCGGTGCGGAGTGGATCGAGGCATACCGTCACTGGCTGACGTAGCGGAGGTCATGTGCGTGAACGCCAGCGGCACCGGCTCGTTGGGCGCGGTCGGCGAGCACCGGGTACGGCTGACTGATCCGGAGGCCCAGCTCAACCTGCGTACGGTGGTGGAGCTGTGCGCGGCGGGTGAGGTGTGGTACAGCGAGAAGACCCATCGCCCCTCGGCGGCGACGGTCCACACCGTGGGTTCGCATCTCGCGCACGGCGACTTCTACCGTGACGAGGCGATCGCGTCGTTTGCGTGGCCGTTGCTGGTCCAGGCTGGTGGGCTCGCCAAGCTCGAAGGCGGGCGGCTTCAGCTGACCGCGAAAGGTCGCACTAGGCTGCGCAAACCACCGGCTGAGGTGATCCGCCAGCTGGCGACCGCGCCCTGCGCGCCCTGTGTCATCCGATTGGCGAGCGCCATCTCGCTGTCCCGCTCGAGTGAGGAGCTGAAGTTCCGCACGGCGCTGCTGAAGCTTGGCTATGTGCTGCCGGGGCAGCCCATATCCTGAGTGAGTTGATCATCGCCGTGATGCCGATGTGCCGGGGGTCGGAGAAGCCGAGGCTGGCGTAGCCCGGCGCGCGCTTGGCCAGGAATGAGGATCACTTGGGTGGTGCGGGCATCGTCGGTGATGAGATCCGGTAGATGGCGGCCATCCCACCGGGGGTTGACGGGGGGCCTCGCCGGTGTACCGGAATCGGGTCTCGCGCACGTGCAGCACGGGCCGCGGCCACGGCGCTCGAACACCGACAGCACCAGGCCACAATGCGCGACGATGCCGGTAAGTTGTGGATAGACCATGATCTGGTCTTCACCACCAGTATCGGCACACCCATTGAACCCCGCAGCCTCAACACCCACTGGGAGGGCATCCGGGTACCTGTTCGGGGTCAGCCGCCCGACGGTCTACCGCGCCGTCCAGCGCAGCAGGAGCGCCACACCAGCTTGACTCCTCACCGCACAGCCGCCCCGCAGCTCCTACCGCCGTGGGGGCATCAATCGCAGGCATGACCATCCGGCGTTGATTATCTCTCCCGAGCGCCCTGCTTGGGTGCCAGACGCGTCCGATAGCGGTTTCCCTGCGAACACCAGTGCGGGCGGATGCCGCACTCACGGACGCAGCAGTTGCCGCACCCGTGCGGCCTCTCGAGTGAGGTGGTCGCGCTCCGGCACGCTGGAAGCGGCGCGGGAGGCTTCGGCATACAGCTCGGCGGCGTGCTCGAGGTCGCCGGCGCGTTCGTGCAGGTATGCCGTCACCGCGGCGTAACGGGGCAGGTCGGGGCTCACGTCAGCCAGCGCCGCCAGGCCAGCCTGCGGTCCGTTGGCCTCCCCGACCGCCACTGCGCGGTTGAGTTGGACCACCGGGCTGCCGGTGAGCAGCAGCAGTTCGTCGTACCACTCCACGATCTGCACCCAGTCCGTCTCGGAGGTGCTCCGGGCGTCCGCGTGCAGGGCGGCGATCGCGGCCTGCGCCTGGTATTCGCCCAGCCGGTCGCGGGCCAGCGCGGCCTGCAGAATCGTCACCCCCTCGGTGATCAGGCCGGTGTCCCAGCGCGATCGGTCCTGCTCACCAAGCGGCACCAGGCGCCCTCCCGGGCCCGTGCGAGACGCGCGGCGCGCATGGTGCAGCAGCATGAGCGCGAGCAGCCCCGCAACCTCGGGCTCGTCGGTCAAGACGACGAGCTGGCGGGTGAGGCGGATCGCCTCGGCCGCCAGGTCGACGTTTCCGCCGTACCCCTCGTTGAAGACGAGGTAGAGCACGCGCAGCACCGTCCCGAGATCGCCGGGCTGGTCGAGCGGCAGCCCCGCGATCCGCCGCTTGGCCCGGCTGATCCGCTGCGCCATGGTCGCCTCGGGGACGAGGTATGCCGTCGCGATCTGCCGCGTGGTCAGGCCACCGACCGCGCGCAGCGTCAAGGCGACGGCCGAGGTCCGCGGCAGGGTGGGGTGCGCACACAGGAAGTAGAGCCGCAGCGTGTCGTCCGTGGCGGGCGCCGGACCGGCGGGAGGCTCGAGCTCCATGGCGAGTTCCCGCCCCCGCCGCGACGCCTCGGCACGGGCGGCGTCGAGGAACCTGCGCCACGCGACCGCGACGAGCCACGCCTTCGGATCGCGCGGTGGATCGTCCGGCCAGGTTTCCAGCGCCCGGATCAGGGCCTCCTGCACGGCATCCTCGGCCGACGCGAAGTCGGCTCCGCGCCGGACGAGGACACCGATCACCGCGGGCACGAGCTCCCGCAGCAGCGACTCGTTCACTCGGTGACCGTGGGCGACTCGGTGAGAAACGGTCGAACCTCGAGCCACTCGTGGATCGGCTCGCCGCCGGCCCCGGGAGCGGCGGATAGCTCCCCAGCCAGCTGGACCGCGCGATCCCAAGACTCCACGTCGATGACCATCCAGCCGGCGATGAGGTCCTTGGTCTCAGCGAACGGACCATCGGTCACCGGTGGGCGCCCCTCGCCGTCATACCGCACGAACGCGCCCTCGGGCGCCAGTGCTTGTCCGTCGACGAACTCACCCGTCTCCTCCAAACGGGCTGCGAAGTCGTGCATGAACTGCACGTGTGCGTCGACCTCCTCCGGCGTCCATTGGTCCATCGGCACCCAGTCGACAGCGGGGGCCGGGCCACCTCGGTAGTGCTTCAGCAGCAGGTACTTCATGGGGTTCTCCTTCTTCATCGCGCGGCCCGTCGTGGCCACTCGCGTCCCTGGGACGAAGCCAGCGCCACATTCTCGACACCCGGAAGCGTGCTGAGTTCCAGGACGTGCTTCTGGCCGTCACCGCCCCTGCGGCGCCCGTCCCGACCAGCAGGCTCCCGCTCAGTACAACCTGACCAGCGCAGCGTCCGTAAGGGATCCCCCATCGGACAGACCGAGCAGTTGAGCGAGGGAGTCCTGAGCAGCCGCGAGTGATCTTCGTTGGCCGTTCCCCACCGGGCGCCTTAATGGCGTGCCGTATCATGCCTGATGACACCTCCAGTGGCGTCGAGGAGCTTGGCTCCGCGACCTCGAGGAAGCCATCGCGCGCCTGCGCCGCCGGGACCTGGCGGGAGCGGTGGCGCCGTGGCGGCGTTCCGTCGCTCGCGGCAGCAGCTCGTGACGTGGTGGTGGCATGGACTTCGGGCGCCTGCTCCTGCTCGGTGCAGGTGCTTACCCCACGGCCAGCCGGTGCTCTTTGAAAGGGCTTTGCCGAGCGCATCCCCGGAGCGGCAGACTCACGCGGTGGCTGAACCAGGGATCGAAGCTGTGCGTGCCGCGCGTCAGGAGTTAGACGCGGTGATTGAGGAGATCCGTGGCGTGGAGGGCTTCGAGCAGTTCCTCGCGCCGCCGACCTTTGATGACATCTTGCGTACCGCTGGGCTGAGCCCGCTGGTGTATTTCGCCGCCGCCGACCAGGGCGGCGTGGCGCTGGTCGTGCGCGACGGTGACGTGAGGCACGTACCGCTGGAGGAGCTCTCCGCCGAGAAGTTGCGTAGCCGGGTGCAAGCGCATCTCGACGCTTATACCGCCTACCGCCGCGAGGGTGATGTGGGGCAGCAGGGCTGGTCGGAATCGCTTTCGGAGGTCACCCGCTGGCTATGGACCAGCGCCGTCGGCCCGGTGCTCAACGTCCTTACCGACGCGGGTGAGGCGGTGTTCGTCGCTGGCGGGCTGCTCGGGCTGCTCCCCCTGCATGCCGCGTGGACCGAGGACCCGAGTACGCCGACTGGGCGTCGGTATGCCCTGGACCAACTCACGATCAGCTATGCCCCTAACGCCCGCGCGCTGCAGGTGGCCCGTGACCTCGCGGAGACGGTGTCCGGGTGCCGGCTGCTGGCGGTCGTTGAGCCCGCGCCAGTGGATGCACCGCCGCTGCTTTTCGCCCGGTGGGAGGCCCGCGGGTTCGCGGCCGGCGCGGGGCTGCACGCTATCGAGCTGCCCGGCGTGCAGGCCACTCCGCTGCGGTTCCGCGATCACGCGCCCGAGTCCGAGGTCCTGCACCTGGCTTGTCATGGCTGGGCCAGCCTCGACGACCCGTTGAGTAGTGGGCTGCTGCTGGCGACGGGACGTCGGGTGGTGCTCGGGGAGCTGATGGAGATGCGGTTGCGGGTTCGGCTGGCCGTGCTCTCGGCGTGCGAGACTGCGCTGCCCGGGACTGAGCTGCCCGATGAGGTGATCGGACTGCCCACGGGGCTGCTGCAGGCCGGGGTGGCGGGGGTGGTCGCCTCCCAGTGGGCGGTGTTGGACCGTGCTACCGCCATGCTGATGACCGAGTTCGCGCGGCGCTGGGCCGCAGGCAAGCTGTCCCCGGGGGTCGCGCTGCGCCACGCCCAGCAGTGGCTGCGGGACACCACAAACGCGCAGAAGCGCGCCCACTGGCTCGCTGCGCTCCACGAGGAGCCGACACTGCCCGCCGAGGTGGTTGAGGAGTTCGTTGCCGCGCTGAGCTTTGTTGAGCCCGACCGTCGTGACCACGAAGATCTGGTGGCGTGGGCCGCGTTCGCCCATCTCGGTGCCTGACAGGGAGGCCAAGCCATGGACGAGAGCACGCTTCGCCGGCTGGCCATCGAGCTCTTGACCGAGCTGCCAACGGAGATTCCCGACCCGGCCGAACGCGATCCGGTCGCCGACGCGATCACCACAGCGTTGGGCGTCCCCGTGGGCGCAGGTCGCCTGCGGCTGCTAGGTGCACTGTCCTCGCACGAGGCGACGCGCCGTTGGATGCTGGCTCACGGGGCCGCATCCGAGGACGTCATCCGGGCCGTGGGCCTTGCCGGGGATCCGTCGACGCCACTGGGGCTCTACTACATGTGCCCCAAGGAACACGAGGATACGGTGCTGCACAGCGTGCCTGCCTGGCCGCCGCTGTGCTCGAAGTGCGGGGCCCCGATGGATCTCATGTAGGGCTGAGGGATGCTCGAGGCGTTGTGGTCTGGCGTCGGCAAGGAGCTGGCCCGGCACTGGGTTACCCAGGTACTGACCCCAGCGTTCGCGTTCTGGGTCGGCGGCCTGACCCTGGTCTGGTGGCATGGCCACGCTACGGGGGTGGTGGCCCACGGGTGGACCGCTGAGCTCACCGCGTCCGCCGAACAGCTGGGGCACATCCCGGTCCTCGTCCAAGGCGCGCTAGTCGTCGGCGGGCTGGTGCTCGTCGCGGCGTCCGCAGTGGTGGCCGAGCGGCTGACCAGCCCGCTGCTGCGGCTGTTGGAGGGTTACTGGGCGCGACCGACCTGGCTGCGGCAGCTCATGGTGGGCTACCGACGATGGCGACGCGCCCGGGTGAAGAACCGGGTCGAGCCACTCGAGCTGCGACAACGGCGCGGCACTCTGGACGTGGCCGAGTACGCCGAGCTGCTCAAGCTGCGGGCCGCGCCGGAGTGGCAACCCGCGCAGCGGTTGGTCGAGTTGGAGACCCGCGCCGCCCAGGGCCTCACCGCACAGGAGACCGCTCAGCTCGGCCGAGATCTGAGGCTGCTCCGGACCACTCCGGAGCGGGACGATCTGCGCATGCCGACCCGCCTGGGCGATGCGCTGCGAACAGCCGAGCGGCGCCCGGCCGACAGTTACGGCTTGGACGCGGTGGTGTGCTGGCCGGCATTGTGGCTGGTGCTGCCCGCGGAGACCCGCACCGAGCTCACCCAGGCGCGGACCGCGCTCGACGCGGCAGTACGGGGCTGGCTGTGGGGGGCGCTGTTCCTGGTGTGGACGCCGTTCAGCTGGTGGGCCGCGCTGATCGGCGTCGCGATGCCCTTGCTCACCTACCCCTTCGGTGTGCTCCCGCGCGGCGCGGCATTCGGCGAGCTGGTCATCACCTGCTACGACGTGCACCGGATGAGGCTGTACGACGCCCTGCACCTGCCCCGACCCGAGTCACCCGCGATCGAACGGACCCAAGCCGGGCCGCGGGTCACCGCCGCGCTCGGGGGCACCCTGCACGAGCCCGGCCTGCGCTACCGTTTTGAGCCACCAGCCAAGCTGGCGAGCGGCTGAGCCGGGGCCCGTGCGGTCCTGCGGCAGTGATTTGTCGGCTTCCTCACCGCGACCATCATGGCCGACCATGATTCCGGAGCCGGCGGTCGTCCGCTTCGTTGGCGCCGGGTACGAATGTGAGATTGGGCTGGACACATGACTGGAAGCTCTGACGCCGAGGTGGACGTCGAGTTCGAGCGGGCCCTGGCCGTAGCTGGGCGGTACGAGGCGAGCGGTCGGTCCCGACCTGCCGGGCACGGCGCAACAACACCGCGTGCAGCCGGCGGACCTCGCCTCGCTCTGCCTCCAGCAGGCGCTGCGCGTCGGCACCGAGAAGCTCCGGATGCCGACGCAAGATCCGCGCCTTGCGCGGCCAACGCCGCGCGGCCATGAGCTGGTCCAAGCGGCGGGCCAGCCACAGCTCCCAGCGAGGCGAGATTGACGTCATGGCGTGGCGAGCGGACCGGGCCGTCGCTGGACAGCCCGGAGATGACCCACCGCCCGGGCATACCGGGCCGCTAACTGCGGATCGCTGCGATCCAACCGAATGAGGTCGGCATGGCCGGCTCCGAGGAATTCGGACAGGATGGCCGCCCGGGTACGTTCGAATGCGACGACCGCAGCACGCAGCCGATGTGCCATTGCAGAAGCGTGTGCCGCGCGGCCTGGCAGGTCGAAGGCGTCTCGCAGCCAGTTCTCCTGGTGCTCGCGCAACACTTGCGTCCCGACCAAGGCCGACATCGCCGAGACCGCGGCGTCGTAGGCGTCCGCCGCTTCCGGCCAGCAACGTCGGGAGGCCGCCCAGACTCCCCACTCCTGCGCGGCGGTGAGGGTCGATTCCGGATCCGCGAGTACCCCGTCCGCGCAACCACGGCGATACGCGTCGATCGCGATGTTGGGATCGTTCTTTGATCCGAGGCCAGCGCGGTCCAGAGTCGCCTGCGCGAAAGCGAACAGACGCCGCGGCCGGTCGATGTCGCCGTCCGCGCTGATGTCCACGGCGGTGCTGAACCGTGTTAGCGCCTCCTCAAGGTCAGCGTGCAGGCCGGTCGCGGCGTATCTGTCGCGCAGCACCGCTCCGAGATTGGTGAGAGTGGTCGCATGCCGTGGAGACCCCTCGGGGGTGATCGTGAGCGCCGCCCGCAGCATCTCGATGGCGCGATCGAGATCTGCTGTGCTCCCTGCCTTCCGGGCCCGGTCACGCAAGGCGTTGCCGAGATTGTTGATGGTGGCGAATCGGTCGCCCGAGAAGCCATCCGTGTCTGCCGCTGCCGCCTCGTAAAGCGTGATGGCGCGGTCGAGGTCCGCGGAATGGAAACTCCGACGGGACCGGACCAGCAGGACGCTCGCCAGGTTTACCCTCCAGCCGGGCACGCTGAACTCGGTGGTCTGCGCGGTTCGGATGGCCTCATCCAAGCCGGCAGCCGCCCGGTCAAGATCGTCCAGGAGTCCTGTCGACTCGTACCGCTGGTAGCAAGCGAGCGACCATTGTGCCAGGCAGGCGGGTCGATCCGGCGACGCCGGAGGAATTATCCGCACTGCTTCCGAGCACACTCGCACGGCCACCGACAGGTCGTTCGGATCGCCGAGCGCGGCGTGGCGATACAGCAGCGTGATGGCCAGGTCCACCAGGCGCCGAGGTCGGTCTGGACTAGCGGAGGGCGTTGCCTGCACCGCTTCGGTCAGCAACTCGACCGCGCGCGTCAGGTCATTCTCAGACCCGGTCGTCTCGTACCGCTGAGTGAGCAGATCACCCAGCATCACCCGGCAACCAATCGACTCCGACTCGCGGCATGCTCGTTCGCTGTGCGTGATCGCCTCGGCAAGATCATCAGGGTTGCCAGCGCGGATGTAGTAGTCCCGCAGCACGAGCGCCAAGTTGGTCAGCACCTCACTCGCCGCAGGCGATCCGGACGAGCTGTCCACCCTCCGCACGGCCTCCCGGAGGACGTCAGTCGCGCGATCCAGCTCCTCGACGTTCCCCGTGCGAAGGTGGACCTCTCGTAAGGTGACGCCGAGGTTGCCGAGCCTGTGGGCCCGATGCGCAGAACTCGGCGGAGTCAACTTCACGGCAGTGTCCAGCAGGTCGAGGCCATCACAGAGATCGTTCATCTCGCCAAGCGCCCAGTAAGTGCGCAACAGCACGCCCCCCGCGTTGTTCAAGATCGCTGCCCTTAACCCGGGATAGGCGGACTTCAAGCTCGGCTCCCGCACGATTCGGCGCCAGGCCGCAGCGCAGCCGGTCAGGACTGAGGCGTCACCTTCCCGCTCGAAGGCCGCCTCGGCGTCGTCGGCCTCCTGCATGTCTGGTCGGATGATCGCGACCACCTGTGGGTCGATGTCGGGATGATCTGGTGGGAACACAGCGTCGAGGCCGACACTGCGGCATCTGCGCAGGAAGCCCCGAAGTTGAACGATCGCTTCCACCGGATACTGTGCGGTACCCCGCTCGGCCTCCGCTGCCAGTTCGTCGAACAGGTGGTCGGTGTCCTCGGACAGCAACTCGGGCTGATCTTTCAGCACACCTCCGGCGTGCGGAAACAAGTCATGCTCGAGAAGATCTTGGATCGCTGCGTGCAACTCGACCAATCCTCGTCGCCGTCCCCGTTCGTCTGCCGCCCACGCCGGCCAGGCCGCCATCCACATCGTTGTTCGTCGGTGGACGGTCCACAACCACGACCTGGACGGCTACCCGGCGACGATCACGTCCGCAGGGCACCCCCACCTGATGAAGCGAGATGGTGGCCGACTATGGGGACAACCTTCACGAGGATGCTGTGGACGTCCTCCGGGATGCGCTGGTCTGGCGGCTGACGGGCATCCCGTGGCGGGCGGTCACGCAGGCGGTGGACACACTGGCTGCTGCCCTGGCGGCGGGTGAGGCCTCGGCGTTCCGAAGGCGCTTGACGAGTTAGAGCGGGCTGGCCCGGTCCGGGCCACGAGGATCGAGGACGCCGAGACGCTCCCGGCGCCGGAGCCGGTGGGGAAACGGCCCGAAAAGGCGAGCAGCTGGGCTGGACGGCCTAGAGCGGTCGTTAGGGCACGCCGTCCTTAACCCGCACGGTCTTGCGACGACCCCTTGCGCATCCTCTATGGTCCATCCAGTGCACAGACAGGTCGTGATGCCGCCTCGGCTACGATCAGTGCGGAGCCGTTAGCTCAATAGGCTCAATAGGTAGAGCTGCAGACTTTTAATCTGTCGGTTCTGGGTTCGAGTCCCAGGTGGCCCACCGATTTAGTCATTGTGCGAACCGTTGCTTGGAGAGCGGTTTGTGCTGGTGGGTTAGTGATTGTTGGCTGGTTGTGGTGGTTGGGTTGGGGGATGCGGAAGATCGGGACCAGCCGGTCAGGTGCGGTGATGGTCACCTTGGCGACGAGGGCTTCGACGAGTGCTTTGGTTTGGTTGTGGGTACCGCTGGTGACGATCTCGGCGATGTGGTTGGCGATCTGGGTGAGGACGGCGGGCTCAGGTGTGGTGGG
>Ga0213881_10001375_pt1 | contig 11770 bp, 11 predicted proteins | sample BarmaccoBMER_R08_FD_160104 | JGI IMG/M metagenome (GOLD analysis project Ga0213881, IMG submission 160104) | Barbacenia macrantha exposed rock microbial communities from rupestrian grasslands, the National Park of Serra do Cipo, Brazil - ER_R08 ... | reverse complement strand
CCGCCCGCGAGGCGGCGACGACTTGCACGTCCTTGGCACGAAGATTCCACGCCCCCAGCGCTCGGATACACTCCTCGGAGCGAATGTCGAGCCCCCGCGAGTACGGCGTCATTGCCGGCACGACGATCAGGCGTTGCGACGCTAGAAAAACCGGCACGGATTCGTCGCCGCCCAGATGCAAACTCGGATGAAGATGTCCGATGATTGCGCGACTTTCCAATTTAGGACGGTCGCCATGCAGCAATAGCCAATCGTCGCGCATGAGTTCTTCGTGCGTTTGTCCGAGGACGGCCGTTCCGCGAGATTTTCCTTCGTGATTTCCGGCGATCAGCTCGACGCGTGCGAAGGTGCGCAAGGTGCCTAACACATCGCTGATCCGCCGTCGCGCGCCAGGGCTTAGTGCGGCGCCGTGAATGACGTCGCCCAAAAGAACGATTTCCAGCGCGCTAAGTTCCTTTGCCGCCGACGATAAGATCGCGACGGAGGGTGCGGCGCTCCACAACGGAAGCGCACCGCCGATCACTTCTTCGTAACCGAGGTGAACATCGGCCGCGATCAAGGTTCGCGTTCTCTCCATCCAAAGCAAACCGCCGCTTAGCGCGCTGACGCCCGCGCCGATTGCGAGTTGCGCGAAGGATTGATTTGTCATCGTTGCAACGCCAGCACGCGTTCGTGAAGCGCTTCAACCATCGTTGCACGCTCCTCGAGGACAATCGAATCGCCGAAGCTGGAGGTGACGATGCCGAATGTAAACGGTGAGGCGGCCGGCGGGTGAATGACTCGCGGCTCTCCTTCGATTGCTTTCAGATACTCGATCGCGCCTGGGGCATCCAGCAAGTCACGCGTCACCGTGCGAATCGTCTCGCGCAGCAGAACGAAATGCGGGTCGGCGTTCTTCAGGCGCGCGAGGATCTGGCCCGCATTCCACGATAACCCGCGTCGCCGCAGCGTTCGGCCGCCCGCGCGCCGCAGAACCAGGAGCCCCGTGTTCGCAACGTACCGAAAGTTGGACTTGATCAAGTGCGATGATTGCAAGCCTTCGAGTAGATCGGGCTCGAAGTTCTCCGTGCACAGCATCGAAGCCCACAGTGCATCGGGAACCGTCTTGCCGCTCGGCAGCGTCAGCATGAAGCCGTTATCATCCGACGTCAACTGAGTGTTGACGCAGGCGTTGCGAAACAATCGCGCACCGACGGCTCGCCCGAGCGTTTCATTGATCCGCCGTCCTGCGCCGGTGTGGAAGACGGCGGTCTGCCGCCCGCTCATCCGGTAGATCTCAATGACCGGCCGACGCAATTGCGGGATTGCCGAGATCGCGTTCTGCTGCGATATATAGGTGACGATGTGCTCGGCTTCCCAATCCCTTAGCCCGTATCGACGACGAAGCCACCGGCGTGCGTGAAGAACGCTTGTTTTCAATCGCTGGACGACGCCGCAGCGCAATCGATCGATCTCGCGCGCCAGCGGCGGCGATATGCCTTTGAGATGTGAGCTCCATTGCGGCACGGTCGGTTTGGCGGACACCGGTTCAACGATGACGCCGGCACGACGAACTTCTTTGATTGCAAAGGTTCGGCCGGCGAGCAGCAAGACATCTCCAACGTGCAACTCGTTTGTGAAGCCCTCCTCGACACGGCCAATGTCCGCGCCGCCTCGCGCGCGGACGATCGTTTGAGATTCATCGGGAATCGTGCCGACATTCTCAAAGAATGCCGCGGATGCATCGCGTCCCAGGCCGTAAAGCGCATTACCGTCGTAGCCGATGCGCCGCACGTGCGCTTTCTCTGATCCGACGCCGTGGCCGGAGAGATACCTCGCGCACGCGCGCAGATCGTCTTCTTCGAGATTGCGATACGGAAACGCGCGCCGCGCAATCTCGATCGCTTCCGATACTTCAAGTCGTCGACGCGGCACGACACTGCCGACCAGCCACTGCGCGAGCACATCGAGCGGCCCCTCGGGAATGGCGATCTCCTCGATCGTCCCGTCGGCGATGCATCGTTTCGTCGCAGCCGCTTCAATAATGTCATCGCGATCTTGCGCGACGACGACACCGTCCGCGACCGCCCCTGGCCGGTGACCGGCGCGCCCGACGCGCTGCAGCGTAGCGGTAATACCGCGCGCGCCACCGACAACGAGCACGCGATCGACAAATCCGATATCAACGCCGAGCTCCAAACTCGAGCTGCAAACGACGGTATGCAACTCGCCGCGGCGCAATGCGGCTTCGATCCGATGCCGCACGTTGCGTTCGAGCGCGCTGTGGTGGACACCGATGCGAGTGCTCTCGCGTGGCTGTGCCGGCTCTGCGACTTCAACGTGTTGCGAAACTTCTTCGAGTTGCGCCATCTCATGACCGACGAGCTCCGCTTGGCTGCGCACGTTCGTAAAGACGAGCGCGGAGCGCACGTCACGAGTAAGCCCCGATGCGCAGCGTGCGACTGTGGCCAAGGGCGCCATCGCGCCGTTGAACGGCGCCTCGATGCGCAATTGAATCGACCGCAAGCCACGCGCGTCGACGATCTCGCACGGGCGCCCGACGCCAACTAAGAATTGCGCGATGCGATCGAGCGGACTCGCCGTCGCGGAGAGTCCAACGCGGTTAAACGGTTCGAGAGCAATTTGCTCGAGCGATTCGAGGAGTAAGCTCAGTTGCGCGCCCCGTTTGTTTCCGGCCAGCGCATGCACTTCGTCGACGACGACCGTTTCAACCGACCGCAAGACCTTACGGTAGGAATCCATCGCCAGCATGACGCCCAGCGACTCGGGCGTCGTTAGCAACAAGTGCGGTGGCCGGGCCAGCATCAGCCGGCGCTCCTCAAGCGGCGTATCGCTCGTGCGCACGGCTGTGCGCACCGCTGATTCTCGAATGCGTCCGCGGCGACGCTTCGCCCGCTCCGAAGTCGGCCGCTCGAGAAGTCCCATCTCCTTGAGCGGGGTACGCAGATTGTGCTCGACGTCGTAACTCAGCGCCCGCAGTGGTGAGATATACAGCCCATAGGTACGGGCGAGCAATTCATCCGCGTCGCGACGCTCTGCCAAGCGGCTCATTAAAGGAAGAAAGGCGGCTAACGTTTTGCCGGTGCCGGTCGGGGACGACAATAGGAAGCTTCGGCGCCCTGCGCCGAGCGGCAGCGCGTCCCGCTGAGGCGCCGTCGGGGACACGAGGCGCTCGCGGCACCAGTCCGCCACGATCGGGTGAAGGAGAGTAAAGGCGTCGTCAGCCACTAACGAACGTACGTTCGATGCCGTGGCCGAAACTCGCTGCTGCTCGGATCGGTAGATAAGCCTGAAAAGTCCGGAGTCTCTTAGGGGAGAGCGATGCTCAACACGTTTGTCCGATTGACGATCTTGCTTGCGATCTGCATCCTTGCAGTGAAATTGTTCCTACTGGCCGTGCCGATACTCATCATTGCAGCCGTCATCGCTGCGCTCGTCATCGGCGTGCTCTTTGTGCTGAACTTCATTCGCCGCATCGGCGAACGCCCGTCGCTGCCTACTCGACGCTAAAAGAGGTTCGCTAACCTAACTTCCGGCCTGAAATGAGTCGCTCAGCAGGTCGAAGTTCATCTTCGTGTCCTCCGTCTGCGTCTGCTGGACTCCCTCGTGGTGCGTTCGCCCATCGAGTGAGATCGAGCGCGGCACCTTAAATTTGTTGCTGTAGGTGATCGTGCCATGCGCCGTCGTGTCTGACGGTTGCGCACCGCTAACCTTCACAGTTTGGTTGACCGCAATAGAGAGATCTCCATTCGGCTGGGTGCCGGTGATCGTGTAATCCTCGCGTACATTCGCGCCACCTTGGGAGAGCTGATGCACCCACTTCCCGGCGTTGACGTCGTCGGAATTAACGAATTCGCGTCCCAGCATACGCAAGAGCGCCTGCTCTTCTTCGGTCACATTGGTGATTTGGTCCGCGGGAATACGTAGGTCGCCATCTGTAGCAACGTCGACGCGCACCGGCGGCGCTTTGCGATTGTCTGTATCCTCGGAAACCTGTACCGCCAACCCGCCATCGGGAAAGAGCCCGATCACATCGACGGTCATCGTTCCATGCGACATCTGTATGCCGCCGTAGTGCGCAACGCCGCTACCGGCTGTGGCCGTGTTACCATTCTCGCCCATCGTCAGCTCTTCAGTTTGTGTCGTAACGTTGACGCCGACTTTGTACACGAGGTGGCGCGGCAGCTTTTGAGCTAACGCCGCACCGCTGCATGCAAACACGCCCATCAGGGCGACTGTAATGATCGCCTGACTTTTCATGAGCGTCTATTTCACGGGGCGGCCCTGCGGACTCCTTGAGAAGCGGCCAGAAAGCCCTGGATCGTTTCGCTCAACGTTTCGGGCGTTTCTAACATCGGCAAGTGAGCCGAGCGCTCGATCACTCTCAGTTCCGAATTCCGAATACGCGCCGCCAGTGCGCGGTTCATCTCGAGCGGCGATATCGTATCTTCGGCACCGCAGACGATCAGAACGGGCACGTCGAGATCCTCGACGAGATCGTCGGAGGAGCCTCGCAGCGCAGCGCCGCGTACAAGCGCGGCGGCACCGTTTGGCTTCTGCACGCGGATTAGATCGGCAACTTCGTTCGAAAGCTGCTCTGAAGCGCCGGGCGCGAGCAGGCGCGGCAGATAGGCATCGACGGCGGGCTGCATCCCTTCGCGCTCTACGCGGTCTGCTAACCGCAGTCGCGCTTCCGCGGCTTCAGGCGTATCGGCCTCGACGCGACTGCAGAGCAGTCCCAAGCTCACTACGCGCTCTTTGAACATCCGAAAGAAAGCCAGCGCAATGTATCCGCCCATCGAGTGGCCGATAATTGTTGCGCGCGCAATTCCAAATGCATCCAGAATACCGGCAACGTCGCTTGCGAGATTCTCCATTAAATACGGGCCCGGCGGCGCATCCGAATCTCCCATCCCACGGAGATCGGATGCAACGACGTGCGATGCAGTTGCGAGCTGTTCGATCTGTGCTTTCCAAATCACATGTGATAATGGAAAGCCGTGCAGGAGCACGACCGCCGATCCATTTCCAGCGCGTGCAACGAACAATTGCACGCCATCGATCGCTACTTTCACGACTTGCACTTCCCGTCGCGCAACGCCAAAACTTGCGTGCACCCGCTAGTTTGCTGTATAAAGGAGGCAACAACCCTGGTCTCCATGAGATCAGAGAAAGGATGACTGCACAGAATAATGGCAGCCAAACGTAAAAGAGCGAAGAAATCCGCTTCAAGAAAAGGCGGAGCTCGCAAGAAATCAACAGCTAAACGCACGACGCGCCGGCGTAAAGTCGCGCGCAAGGGCGGACGGAAGAAAGCTCGCAAGACGACACGGCGTCGTAAATCGACGCGCAAAGCGGCGTCTGCAAAACCGCGCCGCAAGAGCCGCCGGAGGAAGGCAGCGGCCTAAGGACCGGCTTCTCCAAACGTCCAGCGAGTCGCATTTCGCGGCTCGCTTTTTTTATTAGGAACCTCTGATCAAATCTCACGCGGCTCATCCTCGAGCGCTTTTTGCCGATTTCGGCGTTGCTGCGGCAGCCACAATGCGCTGCATTGCGTCCGTCCTCGCGCCTCGAACTCGACAAAAAATCGCACCGAGGCTGAACCACGGAGACTTAATCAGACGTTCCTGAACTTTAAACCGTGCGGATGATCGGACGGCGCAGCATTAACCAAACGACGAAGACCGCCGTCACGATGCCGGCAACGACGAACGAATGTCCAAGACCGATCAGCGATCCCAATCCGCCAATCACGAATGCTCCGGCCGGTACAAAACCAAGCGCGACCATCGAGTAAACGGAAACTGCGCGGCCACGCACCGCATCGGGCGAGAGCGTTTGTATCAGAATGTTCGACATTCCCATGAATGCGAGCGTGGCAAGCCCGATCAGGATAAGCACCGGAATGCTTAGCCACAACGTGCGTACCAGACCCAATGCAAAGACGGAGATGCCCATCGTCCCGGCTGAAATCAGCCACAAGGTTCCTCTTCTTTCGCGCGATCCGAACAGCGCTGTGACGAGCGCTCCGCCGAAGCCGCCCAAACCGGTCGCTGCAATCGCCCACCCGAGTCCTTTTGCATCGGCATGCAGATAGTTGAGTGCGTACGCCGGAAGCATGAGGCTGTACGGCCGCACCATAAGTGCGCTCACCATAAAAAAGATGATGACGTAGCGCAAGATCCGGTGTGAAAGCAAGAACGCGATGCCGGTGCGGATCGAAACGAGCAATGGTTCCTGAGTCGTGCTCGAAGGCGGCGGCGATTGCATGAAAAGGAGCGCGGCAACAACCGCGAGAGTTGCACCCGCATTGATGTAAAATGAGCCCGCAACACCCACATAGGCGATCAGAAAGCCCGCGATCGCCGGTCCGATGACAGCCGGGGCATTAAAGGCGATCGAGTTCAACCCGATTGCGTTGCCGACGTATTCCCGGTCTACGAGCAGCGGCACCCAACTCTGCCGCGCAGGTACGTCGAACGACTGCGCGGCCGCATTGAACATCGAAAGCGCAATCAGGCCCCAAATGTTGATCGCATGCAGCGACGTCAGCACCGCCAAAAGCAGTGCGAGCAGCGAAATCGTCGAGTTCGTTACGAACAAAACGCGCCGGCGCGGTAACCGATCGGCGACGACGCCCGCCACGGGAGAAGCCAGCAACACGGGAATTGCGCGAGCCACGCCGAGGATGCCTAAGTAAAGCGAGCCCAACTGCGGCGTCGGCGACAGCTTAACGACGAAGTAGCCGATCGCCGTAAATTGCATCCACGTGCCGAGATTTGAAACGAGCAGCCCCATCCACAACAGCCGAAAGTCGTGAAACCTCAGTGCACCAAGAAGGCCCGGACCGCGTTTTGGGAGTGCCTCCTCGATCGCAGGCGAAATGTCGCGTGCTAGGCGCACGCGCGCACCGCGCCGATAATCAGTGTCGCGCTGCCATCGGAACCGCAGCGCGCCGTGTCGATGCAAAGATCGTAATTCTTCGGATCGACCCACTCGATCTGGTAGTAATCGTGGACGTACGCGCGGCGCGCTCGATCGATCCGATCGACTTCCGTCTGCGCCTCCGTTTGGGGGACGTGTAACGATTCACTAACGCGTGTGATTCGCCACTCTCGCGGCGCGTACATAAAAACGCGAAGAACGTCATCGCGCCGCCCTAAAATCGCATGGGCCGCACGCCCCACGATGAAGGCGTTCCCCCGCGCGGCAAACTCGCGCACCGCGACTTGGACTTCACGCAGGCAATCGCGATCGAACGAAGGCTGTTCGCGCGCGACAAGTGAGATCTCCGGCGTCGCGAGCTCAAGACCGCTGATCAGACGCTCGCCGAGGTTTCGGCTCGTATCTTCACTCGCATTGACGGCGTCGGGCGACGTGTGCAGTCGCTTCGCAACGACGACCGGAAGTTCTCGATCGACAACGCGGTAACCCAGCTGCTGCGCCGCGCGGACGGTGATGTCGAGTGCGCCGGCACCGTATTGGTTCGAAACGGTCACGATCATGTCGCTAAGAGACCGCTTGCAGCGCGTGGAATAGCGCCTCCTGCCCATGCCGATCATCCGCACGCGCAACCTTTGCAAGTCCTTTCGTTCCGTCAAACGCGAAACCGGACCGGCCGGCGCGCTGCGCACGCTCTTCAGCCGCAAGTTCGTTGAAAAAGTCGCGGTCCGCAACGTCAATATGGCGCTCGAAGCAGGTGAACTCGTGGGCTACATCGGCCCGAACGGCGCCGGTAAGTCGACAACGATTAAGATGTTGACCGGTATCCTCGTGCCCACATCCGGAATAATCGAAGTTGACGGGCTCGTCCCGTACAAAGCGCGCAAGGAGAACGCGAAACACATCGGCGTCGTCTTCGGTCAGCGCAGTCAGCTGTATTGGGATCTTCCGTTGATCGAGTCATTCGACTTGCTGCGCGCGATCTATGCAATTCCGCGCGACCGCTACGCGGCGAATCTTCGGTACTTCACGGAAGTGCTGGAGATGAGTGAGTTCCTCCAGACGCCGGTGCGCCAGCTGTCCTTGGGCCAGCGGATGCGCGGCGATTTCGCGGCCGCGATGCTGCACGATCCGAAGATCATCTACCTCGATGAGCCGACGATCGGCTTGGACATTGTCGCCAAGGAAGCGATCCGCGATTTCATCCGCACGATCAACGAGCAACGCGGTACGACAGTCATCTTGACCACGCACGATCTCGCGGATGTCGAGCGCCTCTCGCAGCGAATCATCCTGATCGATCGCGGCACGATCATCTACGATGGACCGATCGAGCGGATCAAAGAGCAATACGGCACGCACCGGATCCTCGTCGTGACGATGAGTGAACCGCAACGCATTCTCGAGCTTCCGGATGCGGAACTGATTTCAAACGAAGGCATCGTCGCGCGGTTTCGCTTCGATCGCAACGGCGTGCGAGCAGATCAGTTGATCCGCGTTGCAGCCGAGCGGTTCCCGATCACGGATGTCTCGATCGAGGAGCCGAATCTCGAATCGATCATCCGCCGAATCTATATCGAAGGCTACGAAGACCCGCTCTTAGAGCGTTCCCGATGAGGTAACTGCATGATCATCTCGAGCAACACAAAGAAACCCAAAATTCATCCAAGCGCCTACGTCGCACCGGATGCCGTTTTGAGCGGGGATGTAACGATCGAAGAGGATTGTGCGATTTTACACGGCGCCGTGCTCACAGCCGAAGGCGCCCCGCTCCTCGTCAGCGCGAACAGCGTCGTCATGGAAAACGCGGTACTTCGCTCGAGCGGCGGGAGTGCAATTCAGTTCCCGTTGTCGATCGGCGAGAGCTGCATCATCGGCCCAGGCGCATATATTGTCGGCGCGACGATCGAACCCGGCGCGTTTATCGCCTCGGGCGCGCGCATCTTCAACGGCGCAACAGTCGATTCAGGCGTCAGCGTGGCCCTGGGTGGGATCGTCCACATCAATACGCACGTGCGCACCGGCCAACACGTGCCGATGCAGCACATCGCATACGGCGATCCCGCGACGATCCACCCGCCTCGTGAAGCTCCGGAAGTGCACGCGCAGATGAACTTCTTTGAGACCGTGTTCAATCTGCCGCAAACCGACGACGTGCGCGAGAAAGCCGCCCAAAACTACGCCAAGTTTTTGCGCGCGCAACATGCGCAAGACGCCGTGGTCGCGGAGGCGCCGAAGAAAGCGCCTCCAAAACCGGTTTCAAAGACGCAAGAACCGCCGCCCACGCAAGCCGCCGACGTCGGCAAAGTCGTCGATGTGATGTTTTTGGAACTTGAAGAAGCGCGCCACCGTCGCGAGGCAGGCCTCGAGAAAGAGAAGCGCGGGAAAAAATAGATCAGCGTGCGCTTTCGCGCTGAGCCCTACATCGAGTTCGCGCGCAAAGCATTCGCGCGCGAGGCGACCTACCGGATGGAAGTGCTGACCGAGGTTGTCTCGCTCGTCCTGCGCGTGTACTTGTTGCGTTCGCTGTGGACAGCGCTCTATGCGCAAAACGTCGCGCCGTTCGGCCTGCCCCTTCATTCAATGATCACATACGCGACCGTCGCGCTGTTGATGTCGCTGATCTTAGAGGTCGACGGCACGCGCTCGATCCGCGAGAAAATCCGCGAAGGCACGATCGCAACCGACTTGATGAAGCCGATCAGCCTGCCGATGTACTTCTTTAGCGACGGCGTCGGTCAGACGCTCGTCCACGCACTGCTCGTCGTGCCGTCGCTGATCTTTGCGCTTTTTCTCGTCCACGTCGACTTGCCGGCCTCGCCGCAGGCGGCGCTCGCGTTCGCCTTCTCGTTCCTGCTCGGGTATCTCGTCAACTTCTTCCTCAACTTTCTCATGAACGCGATCGCGTTTTGGACGCTGGAAACGTTCGCGATTCAGTTGATCGTGCGCTGGGTTTCCGATCTGTTGAGCGGGCAGATCATTCCGCTGACGTTCTTTCCCGGTATCTTTGGGCGCATTCTCTTCGCGTTGCCGTTTGCGGCAATCTACTCGACGCCGCTGCTAATCTACGTCGGCTTGATTCGGCCCGCGCAGTACGAACTGTACTTCATCGCGCAGGCGCTTTGGCTTGCGCTCTTCGGACTGCTTTCAATGGTCGTATGGCGAGCCGCCGCGCGCCGCGTCGTCATCCAAGGCGGCTAGGAAGCGCTATGGGTATGCCACACCTTGGTAATCAAAAATCTCGACAACTCGGCGGTGACTAATCGTGAAGGTCAGCAGCCGCAATCCTTCGCCGGGTTTCTGATAGACGTACCGTTCGAGACCGCAGGCGTTGACGATCATCGGCGTGCCCAGAGCTGCACTTACAGCAGCAGCACTCGAGCCGAGCTTGATTCCCGACGCCGTGCGCGCCTTGCTCAAATCACGCTGTGGCACGCCTTTCGGCGGAGCGCCGCTTACGACGCGTAGGATGAGCGTCTCCGCATTCTTCTCCGGGATGTCGAGATGGAGCGCGAAGCGGCTAGTCGGATCGTAGAAATATCTCGATCCGTACAATCGAGGCACGGCGGTGAGAATCACGCCGCCCACGTCGCGTTTAGCGACGGGAGGATGCTCAGAGCTCGAGATCGTTGTTAACGCCGGACATCTGCCGCTCTCGAACCACCGAGCGATTGAATCCGCGCCTGTCGCCGCGCTTCCGCTACTGTTGCAAACGCCCAACGCGATCGCGAGGAGAACTAGCGCCATCGACAGCTTACTCATAGGCAAATTCGCTTCTCCGCTAGCCTGTGGGGAGATCCCAGAAGACGACTTCGCCCGTACCGGATACATCGAGCTTCGGAATATCGTAAATGCGAACCGCGTCGCCCGCGTTCAGCGCTTCACCGTTCGCGCTCAGCGACCCGTGAGCAACAAACAAGAATCCGTAGCGCCGCGGCGCAAACTCGTGCTCGAGCGATGAAGCTTCGAGTCGTGCGACGCGCAATGTCGCATCTTGCGTCAGCGCGATCGGCGCCTGCAAGCTTTTCTCGCCACTCGCGACGACCAGCCAACGACCGCGTCGATCTTCCGTAGTGAAGTCTTTCTGTCCGTAGCTCGGTTTCGTGCCCACCCTGCCCGGTAAGACCCACATCTGCACGAGATGCAGCTCCTCAGTTTTCGAGTGGTTGAATTCGCTGTGGCGCACGCCGGTACCGGCGCTCATGAATTGCACGCCCCCGTCGCGTACGACGCCGCGGTTTCCCATGCTGTCTTCATGCTCGAGCTCGCCCGCGAGAACGTAAGTAAGGATCTCCATGTCGCGATGCGGATGCGGCGGAAACCCCTGCGCTGGCGCAATGCGATCGTCGTTAAAGACGCGCAACGCCCCCACCGCTCGTTGTTCGGATCGAAGTAATCGGCGAAGCTGAAAGAGTGGTAGGTTTTCAGCCAGGCGTGGTCTGCAAAATACCGCTGCTGCGAGCGTTGCACGGCAAAGGTTTGAGGTGGAGTAGCGAGGGTCTTCATCGTTCGACCTTTCCGGCGTGCGCCAAGCGCCCGAGCAGCAAGTGGAAGTACAGCATGCCGCGCTGGTCACCCAATTGCAAGAGGAGTCGATCGAGATTGACGGTTGTTCTGCCTGAAAGAAGTTTGAGGCTTGCCGCGACGCCGGAGTCGTTCAGCGGAAAGACATCCAGGCGGCCGAGTCCGCGCAGCAAGATCACGGCTGCACTCCAGGGTCCAATGCCACGTAGTGCACTCAGCGCAGCGATCGCCTCGGCGCTCGCTAACCGTGCGAATGATTTTTCCTTAACTTGCTCCCGGGCAAATGCGATCGCGCACTGCTTGA
>Ga0213881_10001374_pt1 | contig 11775 bp, 12 predicted proteins | sample BarmaccoBMER_R08_FD_160104 | JGI IMG/M metagenome (GOLD analysis project Ga0213881, IMG submission 160104) | Barbacenia macrantha exposed rock microbial communities from rupestrian grasslands, the National Park of Serra do Cipo, Brazil - ER_R08 ... | reverse complement strand
ACTGTAGACTGTGGCACGATTTTGTCCTTGTCTTGGCTTAATCCTAAGGAACTACGAGAATTCAACTTAAGTCTTTGGCCTCTAGTTGTTGAAATCCTTTACCAAATGTTCCCCAGACCTAATCGGAATGTTCAGCCGCCAAACCACGAGAATTTCTGGGTTGAAGCTATAAAGACTCTTGGGCTGAGCTTATTTCTAGCCTTTGGCATTCGTGCTGGTGTAGCACAGTCGTTTTATATTCCTTCCGGCTCAATGGAGCCGACGTTACAGATCAATGACCGCTTGATGGTTGACAAAGTGAGCTATCACTTCACTTCCCCACACCGGGGGGACATCGTAGTATTTTGGACTACTCAACCAACACCCCATAGTTGTCCGCCATCCTATCTCAAGCCCAAGTCCTGGTCTCCAGACTCCGGACACTGATGTCGAGCAGTTATCAACAAGGTACCCTGCAAGCTCTGCTGAGATTGTTCTTGGAGGGTCAAGGCAGAACGCACTAAGACCAAATCAATCAGTGCACTGAGCCGATTTTTGAATGAGTATGAGAGGAAATAAAAATGAATGATAGTGACAGAACTTTTTGAACCTAGGAAAGCCACATCCTCTAGCTTTAAATGCCTCACATGTGTTGTATAGTCGCTTGACTACTAAGTCTTCTGTTCTGGACATGCTTCAAGCAAATACGGGTGGCCACAGTTGGGATACCGATAGTTCCCATTCAGATAACAACGCCGGAATCGTAAGTTTGTCGTTCTCTCCTAGCACGTGGAACTCAGTGCTACTGTTATAAACAGTAACAGTATGTTCATCCGGATCGATGAGCAGTCCTATCTTCACTCCCATATCTAGTAATCGTCTAAGCTTCTCTTGCCGTGATGCCAATTGGTCAAAGGCTGATTTAATCTCTACTACTAGGTCGGGTACTAATTCGGGATATGTCCTTGGGACTCGCTTCAGGCGTTCTCGTGTAAAGAAAGAGATTAAAGGAGTAACTATATCTCCGTTAGGCAACTGAAATCCAGCTCCGGCACCAACTATATGCCCAAGCTGACGAGGCTCTACCCAGGAAAACAAAAGTGCGCAAAAGCGAGCACTGATTTCGCCAGAGGTAAAGTCGTTGGGAGAATTGCCCAAATCTTCCCCACCGCTCTTAATTCCAACGGAACTGCTGGTTACTGTTTGTATAGGTGTAGGTCCCAAGATGATTTCTTTGAGCACTTGTTGCCGAAGCTCTTGCAGGTCTACCCCAAGGGTTTGAAGCACTCGAACTGCTACCCCATCCGTTACCTGAAGCAATCCTAGCAGGAGATGCTCTGTGCCAACGTAGTTATGACCCAGCCTTCGAGCTTCTTCTATCGCGTTGTCCAGGACAAGCTTAGCTTTGTGAGTAAAGGGAGACTCCACGCCTTTGACTCCAGCGCCACGCCCGATAATTTTTTCGACTTCAATCCTGACAGCGTCTAGATTTACCCCCGCCGATTTGAGTACCTTAGCAGCAACGCCACTATCTTCTACAATCAGTCCCACCAAAAGCTGCTCAGTCCCGACAAATTGATGCCCCAAACGACTACCTTCCTCTTGGGCAAGAACTATCACCTGCTTTGCCTTGGCAGTGAATCTTTCAAACATAGGCTTTTCCTCAGAGGAGAAAATTGTTTCAATCGGACAGCGAAACAGTTGGCCAATTTTGAAGGCGAGGGGTAGGCTTGGGTCATATTTTCCAACTTCAAGGGCGTTGACCGTTTGACGGCTCACACCTAGATGTGCTGCCAAGTCCGCCTGTGACCAGTTGCGTTCAGCTCGGAGAATGCGTAAACGGTTTTCCATGGCTTCAAGCTTCATTCATCTGCATAGCTTCTCCCCTGCCTCACTATCTAATGTAAAGTCTTTTAGATAAACTGTCAAGTAAACTTTACTTGTAGGAGAGCTAATTATGGCTGATGCTGCATGACTTTATGACTTGGAGTCAACACAAAGCCACATCTCACTCCAACTTCTTCAGCCGCTCGATTTCCCGCTGTAACTCCTCAATCTGCTGTCTCAGGTTTCCTACCTCATCACTAGGTGTCTGAGCTGTAACATCAACTGCTCCTGTCGCGGCTCCCGAACGCTGATAATTTCCCTGTCGAATCTGGCGATATTCCTCAGAATTTGACCATTCTTGCAGATATGTCAGACGTTCCACTGTAAATGGATGAGTGAGAAATACACCTTGGGAAAGATTATTGTAGAGTATGAATTTATACACTTGGCTGAGATTATCTTGGTCGAGATTTTGATAACTTTCTGACTGGCGGATAAATTCTTCCAAGCTGCACTCGTTAGCATACCGCGTACTCCCGCCAGCCAGCTTCATCATGCAATGCATCACACTATCTAAGTCATCACTCACCAAGAGAGAAGCCCGATCGGCAGACAACTCCGCCTTACGTTGCCATTCGTAAAAGGCATAGATTAAACCACTGCTAACAATGTTGCCTAAGCCAAATGTTCTTTCCCCAATGTAACTAGCGGTGCTAATAGCCCACATTGCCATTTGTATCAGAATTGTGTGACCGCACTTGAGGTGTCCTAATTCATGCGCGATCACTGTGCGGATCTCCGCCTCATTGAGCAAGTCTAGAAGAGCAGTATTTAAAACCATATAGGGTAGCTCCTGCCCAAGGGCATAGGCATTAACTAGAGGAGCTTGGGAGACAAACAAAGTTGGTTCTGGGGAAATATCTAAATCGCGGACACATTCCCGAAAAATTTGGTAAATACTGGAATACTGGCGCGGTCCCACCTGGATACTATTACCCATGAGATAGACCAACTGTGGTCGCTCGTAGACAAACTTCACAAACTGACGGGCAATCAGATCGAAGCCTGGTAAGCTACGTAAAGCTTGCTCGGCTTGCCGATCGAGGGGATGTCTGAAGGCTTCGCTAGATATTCCTGTATAGGTCGGCATAGTGGAGGTGGGGGGAGTTGGGGTCTAAATGCTACCATATGCATCTTGGGTGCTGACATCACGATTGAGAGGCTAACTTGCTAGTTTCAGGAGCTGTAGACGGGTGATTGAAGTAGAAGTCCACGACTCACTGCATAGCTTTCTGCGATCGCAGGATGAGGCAGCTTGGCCACATCATTTGACGATGGCACGTTTGGTCGCTCGCGCCTTAAGGCTAGGGCGCGGAGCCTTAATTCAGGTAGGGGCAGCTTGTGGCTACCAGGGACATTATCGCCTGAGCTATTTGGCACCTGCACTGTTATGGTCCAAGCCAACAATTATAGTGGCTCCGATTGAGGTGCAACAGCGCCTTAAGACAGTAGAAATTCCCCGATTACAGGAGTGGTTCCAAACTCATAAAGCGATCCGGACTGGAGAACGATGGCCGAGTCACGACTTTCAGGGACTGTTACTCACCTCCCCTGAAGCCTGGTTAGCAGCTCAGTTAGCCAGGCGCGAGGAATTTCCTCCTGGTATTCCCACCATAATTGATGGCGTAGATGACCTAGAAGACTGGGCGCGGACTCAACTGACTGCTAGTATTCAACCTAGCGATTGGGAAGAACTCATGCTGGCTCGTCCCAGCCAGATAGAGACGATTCGAGAGGCACGAGTAAGACTAACTCGATTAGTTTTCCAGCATCCGGTTAATCCTTATGAGTGTTACCTAATTGAGTCAAAAGAGCAAAATATTCTGCGTCGTCTCTATGCAACACTACAAGCTCCAGAGGGTAGTAATAGTCTCTCAGATCTGCCTCCAGCTTGGAGAGATTTTGAGCAACGGCTGCGAGCAGAGACTCAACGGTTCGCTCCTAGCAGCTCCGGCGACGCGCTCACGCAAGCTCAAATCTTCTGGGCAACTGTTGCTCGTCGCCAAGGTTTGTTTACTTTATCTAGCGCTCCAGCAGAAGTGGCTTCGGCGTTATCGCCAATCTGGTCCAAGCAACCTGTTGTGTTAATCGGTAGTACCTTAGATCGAGAAGCTGAGGCTCCGATTTACCGAGGAAATGTGGGCTTGAGTGACTTGACGAAGTCAACGCAGCTCCCGGAGGAAGCCTCCGGGAGAACGTTGACTTGTCTCAAGTTCTCAGCCGATCGCCAGAACGATTTGATTCAACTTTATTTACCAGATCAGTTGCCGCTGCCCAATACGCCCGAATTTCAAGCTGCCTGCTTTCAGAAAGTCCATTCACTGCTGTGCCTAAGTGCCACTGCTCCAGGTTTAACAGTGCTTTTGGTAGGTGATGTGCCGCTCAAAGCTCAGATTGGTGCCACTCTTGCTGCGGAGTTTGGTTCACGGGTGCAGGTGGAGAAAACCTGTTTGGAGGAAAATGGTATCCTCGTGAGTGGATGGGAGTTCTGGCGGCAGCATCAAGCAGTTCTGCCAGCTCCACTACTCTTAGTCATAGCAACACTTCCTCTGCCTTCGTTAGAAAACCCCTTGGTATCTGGGCGGGTGAATTACTATAAGCAGTCTCGCCAGGACTGGTTCCGCCTATATCTCTTGCCAGAGGCTTTGAGTGAATTAGCTCGAGCCGTTGCGCCGATGCGGGAACACCAAGGTGTGGTTGCCCTGCTTGACAGCCGGGTACTTCACCGTAGCTACGGCTCTCAAGTCCTTGCTGCTCTGAGCCCTCTGGCTCGCCTTAGCTATCTAGATAATAGTGTATTTGCCCAACCTAACGGCTAGAATAGTAGATGTCATTGGGGCAGAAATAAACTGCATTAGAATCATGGGCGAAGCAAAGCGTCGTAAAGATGCACTCAAAGAAAAATACGGTCAAGAAGCTCGGCTCTTCCCCTGGCTTCCCATTAACAAAAGCCGAGCACAGCAGTTAACCGGCTGGGCTAATCGTGGTGCTTGGATTGGCATTGGTCTGTTGGTCGCTTCCTGGTTGACTATTAGGTTTATCGGTCCAGCATTCGGTCTTTGGCAGGTTAATTAAAATGAAAATGATCACTGTGATACTTCAAGAGTGGTGATTATTTAGTTAGGCTATTAGTTAAGTCATTCGTGTCGCAGTTAGGGGGAGCTGTTGGGGAGATTCTGAAAAAAATATAAAATATCGTCTACAATCGTTAGTAGTGGTGTTCGGAGGACAAATATGTTTCTGAGATTAGCAGAACAACACCGGCAATTCGTCCAAGACCTGGTGATGAACCTCCAAGCCTTGGCCATTGTTCTGGAGCGGCGAGGCTACCCAGCATCCTGCTATACATGTGGTGGTCAAATGAACAGTGCTTCATTCATGGTCAGCCTAGGTGACAGTCACTTGATTCGATTTCTAGTGTCCGACTATGGTATTACCTGGACAGAGATGCGGGATGACCGTGAACTGATGAAGTTAGAGGGGGCAGAGGCAATTAGCCAGTTGCAGGAACTCGCTAATCTCGTTAAGTATGCTGTCCCGCCCTCTGAGTCACCAACAGTACTTACCAAGCGGATGTAAGCTTGCCCCCACCTAGAAGCGCGGGGGCATTCGCTTTGCCACAATTCTACTCTACTAGCTCGGTGAAATTTACGGCTTGCTTACTCTTCGCTGCCGCTGCTGCCCTCTAACTCTAGTTCTTGAGCTTCTTCATCGCTGATTGCTGTGACAGAGTTAGCAGAGACAACAGCGCCCATTTCCAGCTTTTGCCGTACCTGTTGCTGGATTTCCTGAGCAACTGTGGGATTCTCTTCCAGATACCTAATCGCGTTGTCTCGGCCTTGGGAAATATTATCACCGTTGTAGCTATACCAAGCTCCCTTACGGCTAATGACACCAGTTTCTTCTGCTAGGTCAACAACACAACCTAGAGTGGAAACACCCTTACCAAAAATGATATCGAACTCGGCGACACGGAAAGGGGGAGCAACCTTGTTTTTCGCAACTTTAACTTTGACACGGTTACCAAATTCTTCTGTACCTTTCTTCAGGGTTTGAATTCGGCGAATATCTAATCGCACCGAAGCATAGAACTTCAGGGCATTGCCACCAGTTGTGGTCTCTGGATTACCATAGGTAACGCCAATCTTCTGCCGCAGTTGATTAATAAAAATAACTGTACAGCCAGACTTACCAATATTACCTGTGATTTTCCGCAGGGCTTGGCTCATCAACCGAGCTTGAAGACCAACATGAGCATCTCCCATCTCGCCTTCAATCTCAGCTCGAGGAACAAGTGCTGCTACTGAGTCAATGACTACAATATCAACAGCAGCAGAGCGTACTAGCTGATCCACAATTTCTAGCGCGGCTTCACCAGTATCAGGTTGGGAAACTAGCAGGTTATCAATGTCAACACCCAATGCAGCAGCATAGGTAGGGTCTAAAGCGTGTTCAGCATCAACGTAAGCAGCGATACCGCCATCTTTCTGAACTTCCGCTACTGCATGTAGTGCTACAGTTGTCTTACCTGAGCTTTCTGGACCATAGATTTCAATGACCCGCCCTTTAGGTAAACCGCCACCTAGAGCCAAATCTAAGGTAAGCGCTCCACTGGAGATCGTCTCAACCTTCATGCGGGTGGCATCACCTAGACGCATGATTGCTCCTTTGCCAAAGTTGCGCTCGATCTGGTTGAGCACGAGACTTAGAGCTTTTTGCTTGCCATTAACATCAGTAGTTTGAGTAGCCATTCGTGACTCTAGGTTTAGGAGGTTTGCAAGGAGTGGAGTTGGGGAAATCTGTAAGCAGATATTCTATTCTAGCTAGATTTAGTCTGCTTTGAAACTGTTCTAAGGTTTCATGAGACTGGGAAAGTAAGAGTTGGGTGATAATACAATGCAATTACCTACAGTATAAACCCATTCCACCCTTAGTCAAATTATATACCAACGCTACTAGTAGTTTCAACTATGTAATAGTTGGTGACAAAATACTGAGTTCGGCGATGTTATCCCATCTAATTCCAGAAACAGCATTATCAGTGGCTGGGCTGACAGCCTACATCCAGGCATTGCTGGAGCAGGATGACCAACTCAGCCAAGTTTGGGTGTTGGGAGAAGTCATCAGTAGTAATCAGCATCGTAGTGGGCTATTTTTCACGCTCCAAGATCCAGATGCCAAAGCCGTCATCAGTTGTGTGGTGTGGAATAGTCAGTTGCACAAACTTGTGCAGCAGCCACTGCGGGGGGAGCAGTTAATTGTTTTAGGTAGTATTCGCCTCTATCCCCAGCGAGGACAGTACCAGCTAAATGTCTGGCAAGCACTTCCAGCCGGAGAAGGATTGAGAGCTTGGCGCTATCAGCAACTGCGCAACCGCTTGGAGTTAGAAGGGCTGTTTGCTCTAGAACGCAAGCGCTCTCTCCCATCTCATCCTCAAATCATTGCTGTTGTCACCTCATCCGCCGCCGCTGCTTGGGGTGATATTCAGAAGACACTTAGTAGACGTTATCCAGGTCTAAATGTTCTGCTTTCCCCCGCACTTGTACAAGGAGAGCAAGCACCAGCATCAATTGTGGCAGCAATTGAGCGGGTGGAGCAAGACGGTCGTGCTGAAGTGCTACTTCTGTCCCGAGGAGGTGGAGCAGTAGAGGAACTAGCTTGCTTTAATGACGAACGGGTCGTGCGAGCCGTTGCTAATTGTTCTATCCCAGTAATTACTGGCATTGGTCATCAACGAGATGAGTCTTTGACCGATCTCGTTGCTGATTGGTGTGCCCATACACCTACAGCAGCGGCGGATCTTGCTGTACCAGAACTGGCTGAGCTTTATGTCCAGCATCAGGAGCGGATTGCAACTTTAGAAGCAGTGGTAAATCTACACTTGGTAACAGCTTTACAAGAGCTGCGAACGTATAGCCAGCGCTTACGACGGCTGCGATTAGATCAGCAAATTCAAGCCCAAGTGCAGTCTTTGAACTGGAAGCGCGATCGTTTGATGCACCTTACGGCACAGCAATTACAGCAAGCTTCTCAACATTGCGATCTGTTGCGTCAGAAACTAGCGGCTCTCGATCCCCAAGCCGTCCTCAAACGTGGCTATGCTGTAGTACGGCAAGAAAATGGTGCGATCGCTCGTTCTGCTTCAGAGTTAGAACCAGGGCAGGAGATGTCAGTTCAGATGGAGCAAGGTCGGGTTAAAGTCAAGGTTACGGAGATTTTAGATTGATGACTGATTACATCGGTCCCTCTAGTTCTCACCCAGCGAGTACATCACCTCAAGAAAAATGGAATTACGCAGAAGCTGTTGCCGAAGTGGAAACTATCATCGCTCGTATTGAAACAGGTGAGTTGGAACTGGAAGAAGTATTCGACCAATTTGAGCAAGCTGTCGAGCATTTGCGCCAATGCGAAACTTTTTTGCAAAGAAAACAACAGCAGATGGGCTTATTGATTGAAACTCTTAGGGAGGAAGGGTGAGGAGGTGGGGTAAAGTTATATCGCAGCTTTCAAAATCTCTGAGTAGTGTGTGATTCAAATATTGTCTTGACAGTTCAAAAGTTCAATTTGTGAAGAGAGTAGAAGCATGAAGGACTCTGGTTCGCCCCAACCCGCGGACGATGGTGCCGCGTTTCAAACCCTGGTTCGACGGGTATTAGCACCCCAAATCCCTGATGTACCTGCACGGCAAGATTTGCAACTCCTGGTTAGACAGCTTCCCCCTCACTTACCGGTGGACCTGCCACTACCAGACAATGTAGATGTGGTCGGTAGCGTGGTGCGCGGTCAGTTGAGCACTGAAATCGTACTCGACGCTCAACAGTCTGCCGAACAGGTGTTTGCCTTTTACCAACAGCGTTTGACGGCGATGGGCTGGAGGGAATGGCAACATCCTCAAAGAGCTGGAGGCTTCATACCGTCTGTGGGTTTAACAGGCATCCGCTTCCAGCGTGGCTCTCTTGAGCCGTCATTGCAGGTGAGTACATACCCGCTTCTAAACGGCTTGACGGACGTACGCCTCTTTCTGCAATCTCACCGGGGTCTTGCCAATGCAGTTCGGCCCAGCAGGTCAGTGTCTGAGTTTGCTAGTACTAGTACTAGCATAACCGTACCACCTAGATCAGTGTCTGGGTCCACTACCCAATTGGCTGGGCATCTACCCAGTTCGCCTTTACCTCGATTAGAGGCTCCGCCCTCAGCTTGGCAGTCTGGTAGCGGCGGCGGGGGCAGCTCTGATAGCTTTTACTCTACTGCCACACTGATAACAGATTTGAATAGCCTGACTCTAGTGGGGCACTACGGAACTCAGATGGAAGGGGCTGGCTGGATACGTCAAAGTCAGGGGCAGAGTGGCCCAGTGACATGGAGTACATGGACCCTCGATCAGCAAGGTCAGAGTTGGCATGGGCTACTACAGACAATGGAGTTACCTGAGATGCCGCAGCGACGCGTGGTGTATGTGCGGGCAGACTACTCACCTTAAACCGACATTCTCTAAGCAATACTGCCCCGCTTCCGGGCTTCTTTATAAGAAGTTCCCACGTTTCTCAGTCCTGCCTTAATCATTTGTTGTTCAAGTAGGGCGAAGAACCGAGCCCGATCGCCCCCCCGTACAACTGCTTGGTTATGAGCCTCAGCTAGGGAGACTGGATAGCCATAGCCTTTCTGCACCTGAGCTAACATTAAGCCGAGGGATTGATCCAGAAGTGCGGAGTCTTCAGCAACCCAGGCAGGAAAATCAATGCGAGCAATTTCTGTCCCAACATGGACATAGCAGAAGTAGATGGTGTGGGAGCCATACAGATCGAGAATCCGAGCAGAACTCCTAAAGAGGGCGCTGCGTTGTCCTGGTTGCAGTTGGGTGATCCAGAGGACAGTATCTTTTAAAGGGTCGAATACATGGCAAGGCGTTTTCTCTGCTTGATTAGGACAGTAGGTGACACAATCAGGATTGGGGTGGGGACAGGCTTGGAGGCGTAAAAAGTTGAGAGCTTCGCCACTGCGAGAGGCGCTGAGATAGCCCATGACTGGAATACCAGAATTTTGCAGCTGGCTCCAAGCATCGAGAATCGGAGGTAAGATGCGATCACGCGCCTCGGCAGGCAGCTGCTCTAAAAACCAGTAGGTCAAAGAGCCATCAACCATTGCCAAGGTCGGCACTTGGCTTTGAAGGGCACTGCCGAGTTCTGCTAAGATGGTTGCCTCCGATGCTGTGCGCCGATAGCCCATCCATTCCTCAGTACGAATCCCCCACTGCCGAGATATGTAGAGGTCTTCGGGACGATAAAATACCTCTGGCAAGCTATCCAGCAACGGTTGCCGATTCTGTCCATAGTGCAACACCACCCGACCTACGTTGAGTAGATAGCAATAGGCAATTTCATGATGGTTAGGGGCAATTTGGGAACCATCAGTGGCAATGACGGTATGAACTGTTGGGGCGACTGGGAGGTCAATGCAAGTATTGAGTGGCTCAACTGGGACTGCGGCGATAAATAACAGGCGATCGCGCCATTTCTGCTGTCGCTGCACTAACTCTGCCTGTTGTGCCTGAGCTTTTGCTAGTAACTGTTGAGCTAACTCCAAACGCTGACGACTTGCCTCCACCTCCATCGTCATGTGTTGGCTGATACCCTGCATTACCTTTGCTAGTTTCGTTAGATCGAGCATTGCTTTATAGCCAGCCAGAAAACTCTTGGGCAAACTGGGAGAGTGATAATAGATGAATTCGCGCTGTCTGCCGGACAGCTTCCCTCTCCTTTTGGGTGTTATATCCCCAGTCTGCTAAGAAGAGCTGCACTGCGTCAAGGTCTGGTTGCTGCTGCACCACTTGCAGTGTTTTCAACCGATCTTCCACAAACCACAGGCTAAGCGCTACCTCACTATAAGCAGCGATCAATTCCCGCAGAACTTGGGGTTTTGGACGCTGGGACTCTTTGCCAATAATCGACTCGGCAGGCATTTGAACGCCTTGCTGCTGCAAGAGTTGCTGAACGAAGCGTCCTTCTTTTGTCGTGATGATCATCGGCTTAACCGAGCTTTGCAGGAGTGATCGCAGTCTTTCTACCACACCTGGATAGAAGCGGTGCAGACTTAACCAGCCTGCCAAATCAGTAGCAATCCACTCATCCCTAACCCGATCTAGTTTCTGGCTAATGTCTGCTGCTGCTAGATGCGTTTCCCTCAAGATCTGGTGAGAGATAGTATTCCAGTCCTGCTCAATTTTCGCTGGCGTTATATCTGATAGCATTGCTTTGATCAGAATTGGCATTTCCCATCCTGTTTCAATCACTGGGCGTAGCCGATAAAAGCTTTCAGCTAAGTTAGAGGATGGTGTTTGATTGGATGGTAGCCAGATTTGACAGTAAGTCCGCCAAGCCGTCTGGAAATATTCAATCAGCCCATCGCAAATCACACCGTCAAAATCGAGGGCTAGAACTGTAGGAGAATTTTCTGCCATCTCTTTAGGGCTTTAGTCTAGACTCCATCATGGTACATGAGCTTGACAAGAATAGGGTGTGGGGTACCCCCTACACCCTGTTATGGAAAGATAATATTGCTAACCTTTAGCTGAGTGGATATGGAATCTGATACTTAAATAAAATCAGGAGACAAATTAAAGCCATGAAACACGTTGTTACCATTCTAGGAAGCATCGCTCTTCTTACGGGAGTGACACCTGCTATCTATGCTCAAACGAACTTGCCCACAACGCCAAAAAAAGGTGAAAATATTTATCAACAGGCGGAAGATAAGCTTAAGAGCGGAGACTACCTGGGAGCGGTAGCAGCTTATAACCAAGTTTTGCAGCTTGACAATAATGATGCTGATGCCTATGTCAACCGAGGGATTGCTCGCTTTCAGTTAGGGGATAAACGGGGAGCAATTGAGGACTTCACTCAAGCTATACAC